>Ga0172375_10004268_pt1 | contig 21256 bp, 24 predicted proteins | sample LakKiv1m_FD_114537 | JGI IMG/M metagenome (GOLD analysis project Ga0172375, IMG submission 114537) | Freshwater microbial communities from Kabuno Bay, South-Kivu, Congo - kab_092012_11.1m | ecosystem: Environmental > Aquatic > Freshwater > Lake | place: Democratic Republic of the Congo...
AAAGATATTCAACAGGCGATTAGGAAGAATACTATTTTAGTTTCCGTGATGTATGTGAATAATGAAATTGGAACGGTACAACCAATCTCTCAAATTGGAAAAATCATAAAAAAAATAAATTCTCAAGTCTCACCTTGCCTACCGGCAGGCAGGAATCGCAAATCTCAAATCTTATTTCATACTGATGCCACGCAAGCGGTAAATTATTTTGATTGTAATGTAGAAAAATTAGGTGTGGATCTCTTATCTTTTTCTGGTCATAAAATTTATGGACCCAAGGGGATTGGCGCTTTATATTTGAAGAAAATGATTCCAATCCGAAGAATCATGGATGGTGGAGACCAAGAAGGACGTCTTAGGCCCGGAACTCAGAATGTTCCTGGGATAATTGGATTAGCTACCGCCATTCAACAAGTTAAAAGTGAAAAATTAAAAGTAAAAAGCATTTTAAAGTTAAGAAATTACTTGATTGAAAAAGTTTTACGAGAAATTTCTGACTCAAAATTAAATGGTTCAAAAAAATTCCGTTCTCCTTCTAATGCAAACTTTTCTTTTTCCAATGTGGAAGGGGAGAGTCTTTTACTTTCTTTAGATATAGAAGGAATCGCTTGCTCTACTGGCTCAGCTTGTTCCTCAGGGGCATTGGAACCCTCCCATGTCCTTTTGGCCATCGGCCGAAAAGCCGAAGAAGCCCATGGGTCGCTCCGCGTGACTTTAGGAAAAAATACTACTAAAAAAGAAATTGATATATTTATCGCGAAACTTAAAAAAATTATTTTTAGATTAAGAAATATCTCGGGAGATGTGTTGAAAAAATATTATAATATAATAAATGATTAATTAAGAATTAAGAATTCCTAATCAATGCCTAATGTCCAATTAATAAATTTAAAAATTAGTCATTGAAAAATTGGGATTTGATTAGAAATTAAAAATTAGAAATTAGAAATTAAATTTATGAAGTATTCTAAGAAAGTTATTGAGCATTTCACTCGACCAAAGAATCAGGGGAAGCTCAAAAAATTTAACGGGGTGGGCATTGCCGGCAATCCAGTCTGCGGAGACCTGATGCAGATATACATCAATGTATCCCCAGATCGCCAAAAACGCGAAATTATTCGCGAGATTGGCTTTGAGACCCTGGGATGTGCCTCGGCAATAGCCACCTCATCCATGATTAGCGAACTTGCCAAGGGAAAGACACTGAAAGAAGCAAGGAAGATTTCCAAGAGAGATGTAGCGAAAGCCTTGGAAGGTTTACCGAAAATAAAAATGCATTGTTCGAATCTTGCAGATGTTGCACTGCATAAAGCGATAGAAGATTATGAAAAGAAAAAAATAAAAAAGAAATAATGCAAAATAGAAAATCCCGAGCCATCGGGATTTTTTTGTGTAAGGGAGTAGGGACCAAGCTTTATCCACAGTGTCGCACAATGTATGTTTTACGACCCATACTTAAAAACTCGGTTTTTATTATTGCACTTAAACAATAGCATTTCTTTTCTTATCTCATTTAGCCTATCCAAATCATCTTTATTCCAATTATTTTTTACAAAACCTTTTTTACCAATTATTGAATTTGTTTTTTTCTTTTTATTTTTATTTATTATTTCTATTGCTTCTTTCCATAAAATAAAATCACTCCCCTTTTTTCCAATTAAACAATGTAAAGAAAAAAATGGGACTATTATATCTAATAAATCACTTGCATTGGATATCTGATATCTAACCATTCCCCTGCTGGATAATGATATGCTTCCACAATTAAAATATTCTTTGATAAGATTTAAAATATTTTTATCATCTTCTCTTAATTCAATTGCAAAAAGTGCTTTCCAATTGAAGTATTTTTCTTTATCTTTTCTCATTGTTAGAGAAAAACATCCCTCGCCATCAACAAATCCGGCTATATAATCTCCTGATATTTTTTTGTCATTATTTTCTTGGCACATTTATTTAAATTATGTGTATTATTATCATCTTTATTATACAACACATCCCCTCTTTTGATTATCCTTGACTTTTGAGGGTCTCCCGTGCTAACCTTTTCAATCAAAACAAAATGAGCAATTCAATAAATTATCATGCGCAAAAATTTTCGAAAAAATTTTGTGAATTTTTTTCTTTTCCCACTAACTTTATTAGTGCTGGTTTTTTATATTTCTTTTTTAATTAATCCAGATATCTTATTTAAACCAGTTTTGGCTCAAATAATTAAAGCCGCTCCGAAGAATAAGAACGTTTACTGTCAACTAAATTCTGAAAATAAAATCACTCCCGAATTTGAAAAAGCCATTCGCATCATTGATGAAAAATTTTTGAGTCTGGAGATAAATTCTGATTTTCAAGAACTAGCCAAATGCGTTGAAATAAGTTATGCAGAATCAAAAGATAAATTTACGGAAAATAAAATTCAAGGTAAGTTTGAAGTTCCAGAAGATAATTCTGAATTAAAAATAATTATCGATTCTTCCTATAAACAAAAAGATCCGCTTTTTCTTTCTTTGATTTTAGCTCATGAATTAACTCATACTAAACAATATTTTGATTATCAGAAAACTTGGGAGATTAGAAGTTGCCTCAATCGAGAAGCGGAAGCTTTTCAAACAGAAATCTTATTTTTTACTGCCCTAAATTCGAAAGAAAAAGATTGGTTGCTTGATAAAATAAAAAAAGATTCCAGTTTAGACTCTATTTCCAAAAGCCTAGAACGACTAGTGGAAATTTCTACCGATTCAATTATCTCCTGCCAGAAAGAATCCCCCGAAAAGTTGTTTGGTTGTTTTGAAAAAAATAATTTAGAAACTATAAAAAATTCTTTGACTCTAAATAAAAATTACATTAATCAATGTAAATTATAAAAATTTGCAATCCCCTTTTATATAAAAACAAAAAAAACGGATTTACTCCGTTTTTTTAAAATATAAGATAGGACCCAAATTAATTATAAATTATCATTTGATTGATTTTCACAAAACTATTAACGCCAAGCTTTCCTACCAAAGATTTCGAGGTGCTTAAATATAAATTTGATCCAAAATAGGGATCATGAACAATATAATCATTGCTATCCTTATTATGAATAACTACATAATGTCCTCCTCCTCTGCTTCTCGATAAATAAACAATAACTGGATTACCTTTCTTAATTTGCGTATCAATTGTTGACCAATTTATATTACCATGATAAATAGATGAAGTCCTCTCTATGCCAGGATACCAAGATATAGGCCACATAATAAGATCGTTAGCAAAAAGAGAATCCTTTCCAGCCAATTTTCCTGGATCGACGCTTGCCCCATGTTTTTTAAAAACCATAGCAACAGAAGTTACTGCACAACCCCAATCTTTCATTGAAGAATTTGAATCTCCAATTTTTTTATTTCCCCATCTTGAATCCCATTGATAAAAAAACCAACTAGTGGAAGCCCAATATTTAGAACTAGGTTTTTTATAATTTTTAACAGAAGCAACAACATCATCCAGATTGCTAACTCCACTAAAATCAAATAATTCCAGTTTTTGAGATTCTATTTTTGCCAATCTTTCTCTATATTTTTCTTCATCACTTTGGGCTTGATTTTTCTGATTTTGTTTTATATCTTGATTAGATTGAAGTGTTAGACCTCTTTTTGCAAGACTTTCTTTAGCTTTTTCACTCTCATTTTTTTTCTCATTAATTTCATCTATATTTTTTTCTAAATTTTTTTTAATTTGAATAATACTTTGCAAAATCTCATTGATTTTAGAAGAAGTTTGATCTAAATAATCAGATTGAGAAAATAATTGAGAAAAATCCGTACCCAAAAAAATAATACCAGAAATTCCATTATTAAAACTTTCATGATAAGACCTAATTAAAGATGAAAGAATATTTTTTTGCTGAATAATCAATTTATCATTATCTCTAATTTTCTCTTCCAAATCCTGTATCTGATTATCAATATCAATTAGTCTATCAACTTCCTCCTTCAGTTGAACTGAATTTTTTTGTTGTTCTAAATTAATTATTTGTAATTGATTATCTAATATTATTTGCTGTTTATCTTTTAATTCAATAATTTTTCTATAATCTTCTGCTTTTTTTTCTAAATCTTCACATTCTTCTTTCTTGTCGCCGATAAGCAAATCACAATCCGATCCAAAAATTTTTTTGTTTTTCCCAAAATTAAAAAATACCAATCCAAAAATTGACAAAATCAAAAAAGCTACTTGCAAATTAATTTTCTTTCCCAGTTGATTATACATAAAAATATCCTTTTTTTATAACAAAAAAATAAAAGGCTTTTCTGCCTTCTATTATACCACATTTTTCAATTTAATTTTAGTTCAGTTTCTCTAAGGCTTTTTCAATTCGCTTCAAACTTTCTGTTTTACCCAAAACCCAAGCGCATTCAAAAGGAGAAGGTGATTTTTTTGCACCAGTCAAAGCCGCTCTCAAAGGGAAAAGAAGATCGCCTCGCTTGTCTCCTGCTTCTTTTAATAATTTTTCTTCCAAAATTTCTTTTTTCCAATCCCCTTCAGAAACTTCCATTAAAACATTTTTCGCTTTTTCTAAATTTTCCTTGGTGGCTTTGTCATCAGAATCTTTCCATTTGAGAATTTCTTTTTCATAATCTATCTCCATAAAGAAAAATTGATTACTCTCCCCTACTTCGGTAAATTTTGCTAAACGATCATGCTCTACTGTAATTATTTTTTTCAGATATTCTTCGGATTTTTTTTCTAAAGTTGCATTTTTATAGAAATCTTTTTCTTTCAAAAACTCTAAGCTCTCAACATATATTTTATCCACCGACATTTTTTTGATATGTTGCGCACTCACCCAAGCCAACCGTTCAATATCAAAAACTCCACCGGAACGATTCATTTTAGCTAAATCAAATCTTTCCACCATTTCGGAAAGAGTAAAAATTTCTTCTTCTGTTTTTGGATTCCAGCCTAAAAGTAAAACATAATTTAAAATTCCTTCCTTGGGAAAACCTTGCAAACGAAAATCTTCCACGCTCACGCTATCGCGACGTTTGGAAAGTTTTTTCTTGTCCTTATTCAACATATTAGGCATATGAATAAATTCGGGAATTTCATTTTCTAAACCTAGGGCTTGATATAACAAAATATGCTTAGGAGTGCTCGGAAGCCATTCTACTCCTCGAATTACATGAGAAATTTTCATTAAAGTATCATCCACCACCACCGCTAAATGATAGGTTGGGAAACCATCCGATTTTAAAAGCACTTGATCATCCAGAGTATCATTGTCAATTTCCATTTCTCCATACACAACATCTTTAAACTTAGTTTTCCCTTCTGGGATTTTGAAACGAATAACATATTTTTCTCCATTTTTTATTTTGGCTTCAATTTCTTCTTTGGATAATTCTAAACACTTCCGATCATATTTCGGTGCAAGTTTTCTTTCCGTTTGCTGATTTCGCAATTCTTCCAATCTTTCACTAGAACAAAAACAATAATAAGCTTTACCTTCAGACACTAATTGATCAGCATATTTTTTATACAATTCCAGTCTTTCCGATTGAATATAAGGTCCATATTCCCCCACCTCAATAATTCCGGGATAGGTTTTCGAATCAATAATTTTCTTGTCACTTGTCGCTTGTCGCTTGTCACCTTTTAGAAATGGTCCTTCATTATAATTCATTCCCGCCCATTCCAAAACTTTGATTAATTCTTCGACTGACCCTTCGATATATCTTTTTTGATCTGTATCTTCCACGCGCAAAATAAAATCCCCGCCCAATTTTTTGGCAATTAGATAATCAAATAAGGCGGTTTTAAGCCCTCCAATATGCACATAACCTGTTGGACTGGGGGCAAAACGAACTCTAACTTTTTTGTCATTCATAAATCAATTGTCATTCCCGCGAAAGCGGGAATCTAGTCATTAAAACTTATTTACTGGATCCCCGCCTCTGCGGGGATGACAGAATTAGGCATCGGCTTCTTTCTCTTCCTTATCCCTCTTAATTATTCTCCAATGAATCAAACAAATCGGCAAGGCAATAAGAAGCATCGTGAAAGAATCTACATAATTAGTTTGTCTTTGTCTTTTGTAGCAAATGTCTCCAGAATTATTTTCTTGCCAAGCTTTATAGTTAGCCAAAAGCTCTTCAATTTGAATTTTCTGATCTGGTGTAGCTACTTCGCTATTTTTCAATTTTTCAACGGATTGAGTTTCTGTTACATACATTGGTGGTTGTTGATTGCAAGCATTAAAGCCTCCTTTTTCCGCTTCCGGAAAAACATAGGCTTTGAGCGCTGTGTTCGCAATTCTTCCCACTCCCACCGCGACAAAGATCAAACTAATCAGCGCCGCGACATAGAGATAAATCGTGCGAATTAATTTTGTGGTTTTTGTTGTCATAGATTTTATTTATTAAAAGTTATTTTCTTTAGACAAAATATCTTGTAGGTTGCACCATCGCCAAAACGTAACCCCTATCTTTTGAAGTCGTCAGAATTTCTGTTCTAAATCCAACATCCGATAATAATTTAGTAAAAGTCCATTCATTAAATTTTATTGATCTTGATAAAAGAATTTTTTCTCCCTCTTCAATTTTAAAAACTTCCTCACCTATTTTTATTTTTTGATTATTTTTTATTGATAACCATATTTCTATTTGATTTTCTTTGCCATTCCAATCAACTTCATATTCAGTTTCTTCTCTTTTAATGCCAACTCTTGACGGAATATAATATAAAAAATTTTCCGCTAAGATTCCTTTGTAATGCGGGATTATTTTATTTATTTTAAAAAAATTAGTCATTTCTACGCCAACAACTAAAAAATCATTGGCTCCCATAGAATCTCTCATATTAGTAAGAACGCGATTTCTATCGGAAAAATTACCAACGGTACTTCCCAAAAAACACAGGAGATTCAAATATCCTTCTGATTTTAAATCATAGGCAATATCAGAAAAATTACCCAGTTCAAAATCGAACAATTTTTTAATAATTTCACATGAAAATCTTTTTTTGACATTTTTTTCTGCGAGATCAAGCATTTCAGAACTAATATCAAGTGGGATATAACGAAATTCAATCCCCTGCTTTTTCAACTCATCAAGAATTGGAAAAGCCGGACTACCATCTCCGCAACCAAGATCAATTACATTTATTTTGTTTTTATTTCCAAATGATTCTATAAAATGACGTACTCTGCTTTTTAAAAGACTGGATTCCGCTAAATTAATTCCTCCACTAGATTTCATTCTTTCGTTAGCGATCGCTTCCCAATTTTTAGCTCCTTCTTCCAAGTAAGCAAATTTTAAAGGAATTTCACCCCTTCCCTGAATAGAAGTTATTAATTCGGCTTCTTGTCTTTTAGTAAACATACTCTTATTTATTTAAAATTACCTTTATTGGAAAAATTATAACGGCGTTAAAAATCCTTTTGATTCTTTTGGGCTGCAAAATTAAGCGCCAGAGCCATTCGATTCCCATTTTCCTCATCCACTTCGGCGCTCTTTTGATTTTTCCAGTCAGATAATCAAAACTTCCGCCGACTCCCATCGCTAATTTAATTTTACTACCATTTATGCTTTTTAGCGAGTGCAGGAATTTTTCTTGTTCTGGAGCACCGAAATTGCAAAATACAATATCATATCTTGTATCTTGTATCTTGTATCTTGTATCTTTTGCATCAATATTATCTCCATCAATCTCTATGTCAGAATAAATCTTTTTTATAGCAATACTGGTTTTCTGCCATGAACTTAATCCCCTACCATTAACTGCTAAAAATATTTTTAACTTTTTTTCATTGGCCATTTTAAGAATTTCCAGCATCAAGTCCGCTCCTGCCATCCGACATTTCAAAATTTTCCCAAATCGGAAATACGAAAACCAAATTCCCATTCCATCTGCGACATTCAAATCACACTCATTTAATACATTTCTGAATTCTTTATCTTTCTGGGCTTCCAAGATAAACTCCGGATTAACCGTAGCAATTTGATGAAAAGAATTTGAATCCAAAAACCCAGCGACTTTTTCCAAAAGCTCTTTTTTCTCCAAATTATCCACTCTAACTCCTAAAATTTCCATAAAAAAACATCAACTTCATTCACTATGATATAATGTAATATCATAGTAAATTAATTTTTAATCAGCTTAAAAGTTTTTTTAACATTTTATGCCCGGGATATTTATCTAATAAACTCTTATAGCTTTCACTGGAACTTTTTTTAGTCATACTTTCTTTTAATCTTTTTTCTATCCATTTTGAATATTCCTCTGATCCACCATGAACCCAGTTTTCCGTTTTTGCTATCGTATCAAATCCCACTTTCAATTCTCTTCTTATTTTTTCATAGCTTTTACCTTCTATAATCTTTTTACCAATCTGTATTCTCCTAGCCATCATCAATGCTTCACTTGGGGTTAATAGACCAACAAAAAAATCAATAACTTCTTTTTTTGAATTAAGGCTAGAGATTATCTCATAAAGATCGCCTATAATTTGATACTTTTCTCTTTTATTTATTTTGCTATATTTTACCTTTGACATAAAAATATCTTACCCATCACTATGATATTACATTATATCATAGTATTTATATTTTATTCTGAAAGCTGGTTTGATTTTCATTTAAAAATTAACTGTCTAATAAACGAGATTCGATAATAGTATATTCTTGTTCTTCATTTTCAAAATCGCTAGCCATCACATCGACGCTTTCCACGGTTAAAACAAAATCCAAAGTTTTTTTAATTTCCGGTAAATTTTCCGTTTCTTCCCATTTATTTTTTCTAATTCTTCCCAAAGTAATATGCGGGATAAAAATCTTTTTTTCTGTCACAAAAATTCCCAGTTCTTTTTCAATGTCAGATTGAAGATTTTTTAATTCTTCACTAGCTTCCCCTGTGAGCCAAATTATTTTTGGATCATTTTTTTTATCCAACTCTATTTGAGAAAAAAACAAATCAAAAATTTGTTTTCCTTCCACTGCTCGACTGACCCCTTCGCAAATACTAGGAATAGCATTGTCTTCCACATGTCCCAAAAAAGCCAAGGTCAAGTGAAAATTAGGCTCTTTGACCCATTTTACCGGCAAATCCTGCCATTCCAAAATAGCTTTGGAAAGCCTTTTTTTATCCCTTGGGGGTACATTTAGACTAATAAAGATTTTTCGTTTCATATAGCTCAATTTTAAGCCAAATTTGGCCTTTTAGCAAGGAAAATGATATCCTTAAGACAGAATGAATAAGCCCACAAAATACATCATCGATATTGTGCCTTTGACCAGAATTCCCCTTTCTCGGGACCAGTTTTTTTGCTATCTCTACTCAGAAAAGATTCCTTCAGGCAGTTTAGTTTCCATTCCTTTTGCCGAAAGAAAAATTGAAGGCGTTGTTTTAAATTCCCGTTCTGATTTTTCCCGCTTGGGAAATTTGGAACTTAAAAAAGTAGAAAAAATTCTGGAAGAAAATTTTTTGGATGACTCACAATTAAAATTGGCTCAATTTATTTCTGAATATTATTTTTCTCCTTTAGGAATTGTTTTGAAAAATTTTGTTCCAAAAAGAACCCAAGAAAGAATTAAGAAGAAAGTAGAAAGTATAAAGCCAGAAATTGAAAATAAAATTATCCTAACCAAAGAACAACAATTAGCCATCAATAAAATCAATTCGAAATTAGAAATTAGAAATTCGAAATTCCTTTTATATGGTCCTTCTGGCTCAGGTAAAACCGAGATTTATCTGGAAGCAATCAAGAATTTAAAAGCCAGCGAACAAGCTCTGGTGCTCCTCCCTGAACTTACCCTCACTCCCCAAGCAATTGAAAGATATGGTGCGCATTTCAAACAAAAAAATATTTCCGTTCTCACTAGTAAAATTTCTAAAGGGAAATATTATAGCGAATGGAAAAAAATAAAATCAGGTAAAGCTAAAATTATTATCGGCACACGCATGGCAGTTTTCGCACCGTTTAAAAATTTAAAATTAATCGTCATTGATGAGGAACAAGACATCTCCTTCAAGCAATGGGATATGAATCCACGCTATGACGCCAGAACCGTAGCTGAAAAATTAGCTGAAATTAGTCAGGCTAAAATTATTCGCGGATCAGCTACGCCATCCTTGGAATCGTTTTATAAAGCTTCCATAAATAAATATAGATTAATTAGATTGCCAAAATTAGAACTACAAATAAGCAACAAGCGACAAGTAACAAGCGACAAGACATCTTATACTAATATAGAATTGGTGGATATGAAAAAAGAAAGATGGACGAAGAATTATACTACTATTTCCAAAAAATTAAAATCGGAAATGGCTTTTGCTTTGAAATATAATTTCCAAATAATTTTATTTATTAATCGCCAAGGTCTTTCTAATTTTTCTGTTTGCTCCAAATGCAAAACAGTTCTCAAGTGCCCCAAGTGTGATCGCGCTTTGGTTTTTGACAATTCTGGAATCTATAAATGCTTGCATTGTAAATATAAATCTTCAGTCATTCCTGAATGTTCCAAGTGTCATAATATTACCTTTCAAAATATCGGCACTGGTACTCAAAAAGTGGAACGCGAGGTGCAAACCATTTTCCCTTCGGCCAAAATCGCACGCTTGGATAGTCAGACAGCCAAAAATCCTCACGCTCAAGAAAAAATTTATGAAGATTTTCAAAATGGAAAATTTGATATTTTGGTTGGAACCCAAATGATTTCCAAGGGATGGGATTTGCCCAATGTCTCGCTGGTTGGTATTATAGATGGAGATTCTTTACTTTCTCTTCCTGACTTTGGAACTTTTGAAAAAGCTTTTCAAATTTTGCTTCAAGTTTCTGGTCGCACTGGACGCCCGCATTCAAAAATTCAAGGCCAAACCATCATTCAAACCTTTAATCCGGAACAAAAATTTTTCCGCTTAGTAGCTGAGAAAAAATTAGAAGAATTCTACACTTTGGAACTCCAAGAACGAAAAGAATTATCCCTTCCGCCTTTTGGAAAAATTATCAAGCTCATTTTTCAAGACTATTCCCGAGAAAAAACCGAAAAGGAATCTCAACGCGTTTTTGCCTTGCTAGAAAAAGAAATTTCTGCTAAAATAAGCATCTCTCTTCCCCAAGACGCCTACCTCGGAAAAATTCGGGGGAGATTTAGAAAGCAAATTGTGATAAAATTAAAAAAAGAAGAAAGTTCCCAGGGACTTATGAAAATTATCCGATCCCTTCCTAATGACTGGATCATCGATGTTGATCCTATTTCGCTAATTTAAAAATATGTCTAAGTTACAAATTCGAACCTATCCCGATCCGATTCTTAAAAAAAAGGGTCGCCAAATTGAAAAAAAAGAATTGGAAAGCGCTAAATTCAAGAAGCTCATTTTGAATATGTTTGAAACGATGACAGAAAATAATGGTTTGGGCTTGGCTGCTCCCCAAATTGGGCAGTCGCTGCAACTTTGCACCATCAAATATGGCGACGAGGAATTTGTTCTCATTAATCCAAAAATTATTTCTCACTCTTGGCGCAAAGAAGTTTGTGAAGAAGGTTGCCTTTCTTTTCCGGAAAAATTTATTCAAGTCAAACGACCAAGAAAAGTAACCGTTAAAGCTTTAGACCGAGCAGGAAAAATTTTTAAACTTACTGCCGAAGGATTACTTTCCAAAGCGCTGCAACACGAAATTGACCACTTAAACGGAATTCTTTTTATCGAACACGAAGTGCGTCCGCGCACGAAAAAATAATTATGGATAAAAAAAATCTGCGCATAATTTTTATGGGTACGCCTGATTTTTCCAATCAGGTTCTTTTGAAATTGATTGAAAATGAATACCCAATAATTTCTGTTTACACTCAGCCAGATAAAAAAGTCGGCCGAAAACAAGATTGGCAAAAAAGCCCAGTCAAAATTACCGCCGAAAAAAATGCTATTCCTGTTTTTCAACCCTTGAAAATGCGCGAAGAAATTGAAAATATTAAATCCCAAAATCCCGACCTGATTATCGTCGCTGCCTATGGAAAAATTATTCCACAAGAAATTTTAGATATTTCGAAATTTCAATGTATCAATATTCATCCTTCGCTCCTACCTAAATATCGTGGCGCCTCTCCACTTCAAAACACACTTTTGAATGGTGAAAAAGAAACCGGAACCACCATTATGCTTATGTCGGCCGAAGTAGATGCGGGTGACATTTTGGCTCAAGAAAAAACCGAGGTGTTGCCAAAAGAAAAATTGCCAGAATTTTCTGAGAGAATGGCTGACCTTTCTGCCAAGCTATTAGTTAAGATTCTTCCCGACTGGCTGGAAGGAAAAATTATTCCTCAGAAACAAGACGCTGCTCAGGCCTCGTTTTGTCAGATGCTTCAAAAAGAAGCCGGGCAAATCAATTGGAATGATTCTGCTGAGTCAATTTTTAATCGTTATCGCGCTTTTTATCCTTGGCCGGGAATTTTTACTTTTTGGAATGAACAAAGACTAAAAATAAATGAAATAGAATTAACTGATAAAAACAATCCAGCTAAAAAAGTCGGCGAAATTTTTGAAGAAGACAATAAAGTCTATGTTCAAACTAAAAAAGGAGTCTTGGGATTAAAAAAGATTCAATTGGAAGGTAAACGAGAAATGGAGATCAAAGGCTTTTTAAACGGCTATCCCCTTTTTTCTCAATCGGTGTTAAAATAGATTTATGAATTCAGACAAAAAAAATCTTAAGGTTATTCTCATTGGCTTCGGAATAATTCTTGCCGTAGCAGCTTTGATTTTTTTCAAATCAGAAATAAAAAGAAAAGGCATAGAGAAAAAAACTAATTTAGAAACAAAAAAAACCCTGGAGGAAATCAAAAGCGCTAAATCAATAAGTGCCGCCGAACTTTCTAAAAGAATTTTGAATAGAGAAAAGTTAGAAATAATTGATCTCCGTTCCAACGAAAGCTTCACTCAAAAACATTTGGCCAATTCGATAAATACTTCCTTGGAAAATTTAATCAATAATCTGGATAAATTAGATAAAAATGCTTCCTATGTTTTAATTGACGACCCTGGTTCTTTGGAAATTATGAATTTGGTTGGATCAGAAATGAGAAAGAAAGAAATCGTTAATGCCTACTATTTGGAGGGTGGCTTCCAAGGCTGGGTAAATAATTATTATCCAACTATTTCTGACGGCGACCCGAATTCTGCCGCCGACCAGACCAAAATGAAATATGTCACCAGTGACCAGCTGAATGACATTCTAAAAAAAGAAAAAAGTCTCTTCATTATTGATATTCGAGACAGAGTTTCTTATGACGCCGGTCGAATTCCTGGTGCAAAAAATATACCACTAGAAGAGCTTGAAAAAAATATCCAGCAAATCCCATATGTTCGAAGAATTATCGTTTATGACAATGGAACTGTTTCTGCTTTCAAAGCCGCTGTGCGTCTCTTTGATTTAGGCAAATTTAATGTTTTCACCCTTTCTGATGGTTTTCCCAAATGGAAAGAAAAAAATTACCCAATCGAAAAACTTTAAAGCTTAAGATAAAAAAATCCTCCCGCCTAGGCGGGAAGATTTTTAATTTAGACGATTTCTTTTTTAGGCGGTATTTCCAGAGCCACACTAGTTTTCTCAGAAAAAACAAAGAGATAAAGTATTTCTAGGATTCCGATGGTATTTAAAAAGAGAAAAACAATAAACCAAATCTTTTCTCCTCGTCGAGCTGATTTCCAAAGCGCAAAACCTTTCCAAAAAATTGTCCAGACGATAACAACAATAACCAACCACTTATACTTCTCGATAAAAATATTTACTTCTTCCATATTTTTATTTTAGTTAATTACTCTTTTATCTTACCACTTCTCGGATGATTTCCCTAACTCGTTCCAAGCTATCCCAATCATGAATCGAGAGACTTTCCACTTTTCGCCCAGTTTTTTCCAAGACTTTTTTCTTTTCAGCCAACTCCTCTTTCCCCACTTTATCAGTTTTAGTGAGAAAAATAATTTCTTCTTTTTCTAACATTTCTGGACTAAATTCACCTAGCTCCTGTCTGATAGTTTCATAATTTTTCAAAACATCTTCCGCCTCCGCTGAAATGCAATGAAACAAAAACTTCGTTCGACGAATATGTTTCAAAAATTTTATCCCCAAACCTTTTCCCACAGAAGCACCTTCAATGAGTCCTGGAATATCAGCGATAATTAATTTTTCAAAAGCTCCAAGATTTGGTTCCAGTGTAGTAAACTCATAATCTGCCACTTTAGCATCAGCTTTGGTAAGTTCATTTAAAAGACTAGACTTTCCAACATTGGGAAGTCCAATGAGTCCAATATCCGCAATCAAACGCAATTCAATAAAATATTCAAAATTTTCTCCCACTTTTCCATCTTCTTTTTCCTCTGGACTCGTATTCACTGGCGAACGAAAATAAAAATTTCCTCTTCCACCCAATCCCCCTTTGGCAGCCAAGATTTTTTGATCCACCTCGGTAATTTCAAATTCCTGATTATTGGCTAAATTTTTCACTACTGAACCAATGGGAATATTTAAAACCAAATCTGCTCCATTTTTTCCGGTAGACTTGTCGTTTTTTCCGTTCTGTCCATTTTCGGCAAAATATTCTTTTTGATGACGAAATTTATTAAGCGCTGTTAAATTGGAAACACCCTGAAAATAGACATCCCCACCGTTGCCACCCTTTCCGCCAGTTGGACCAATCGCCATCTTATTTTTGTCAAAAGCTACTACCCCGTTTCCACCTTTACCAGCTTCGACTTTAATTTTTATCTCATCAGTAATCATTTTAGTTTTTTATCCCTAAACGTTTAAGAAAAATTTTCAATTCTTCACCTTCAATTGGGCGACTTTTTCCCATTCTTAAATTTCCCAATTTCACATTTTCAATCCTCACTCGTTGAATTTCCCAAGCAGCATAACCCAAATCATCACACATTCTTCGAATTTGATGTTTTTTGCCTTCGGTTAAAATTATTTTAAATTCATAATCATTCAGCTGTTCAATTTTACAAGGCTTGGTTTGAAAATCACCCAAATGCACTCCTTGTCCCATAATTTTCAAAAAATGATTATTGATTTTTTTATTCACGCGCACTACATATTCTTTTGCATGTTCCAATTCCGGATTTAAAAGTTTTCCGGTGATTCTTCCATCGTTGGTAAGAATTATCAAACCGTGTGAATCTTTATCCAATCTTCCCACCGGGAAAACATCTTTGGGCGCATCGACCACATCCTTAATTTTTTGCGAAGTTTTATTATCCTCATTAGTCATCACCCCTTTGGGTTTATTGTAGGCTAGATAAACATATTCTTTGAAAGTTTCTTTATTTTTTTCCGGCACTTCCACCAAATCATTTTCATTTACCTTGTCCCCTATTTGAGCAATTTTTCCATTGATTTTCACTAATTTTTTCGCCACCAAAACATCCGCTTCTCGGCGACTTGAGTAGCCCTCTTGGGCTAAATACTTATTTATTCTTATGGGATATTTTGCTTTTTCCATATCTGAAATATAATAGCACGAAAAATTAATTTAGTCAATAAAAAGAAAACCCGCCGAAGCGGATTGCCTGTTCCGAGGTAGGGATTCGAACCCCAATAAACAGGACCAGAACCTGTTGTCCTACCGTTAGACGACCTCGGAATATTTTAAAAAGACTCATTACAAGTCTTTTTGTAGTCTAATATTTTTTAATTGAAAAATCAAATCTTCAAATATCTTCGCATAGCGATAAGGCTACCAAAAACTCCTAAAATTATTCCTAGCCCAAACTGAATACCAAAAATAATCAAAAAATTACTCCAATAAAAAGATACTAAATTTTGTGTTGGAATCATTTTAGAAATAAAAGGGGTTAGAAAGCGCAAAATTAAAAAAAGGATAAGCATTGAAATTAGAGCTGAAATTAAGCCATAAATAATTCCCTCAAAAACAAAAGGTAAACGAATATAAGAATTAGAAGCTCCTACTAAGCGCTTTACTTCTATTTCTTTTTTGTAAGCATAAATAGTTACCCGAATAGTATTGAAAGTAATCAGAATAGCAATTAGAGAAAAAATTACACCCAAAGCGATTCCCACTTTTTCAATAGTTTTAACAATTCCATTAAGACGATTAATAGTTTCTTTAGTTTTTCCATAATTGATACGACTAATATCTTCACGATAAGCTGATGATTCAATATATCCAACAATTTCTTCATATCTTTCTGAATCATTGGCCCTAACAACTAAAGATGACCATAAAGGATTTTCTCCAATCTCCTCCAAGGATTGCATAATTTCTGGATCATTAGCATTATTCTTCTTAAAGTCTTCTAGGGCTTTATCCCTAGAAATATATTCTACTTCTGAAACATTCACATTTTTTTTAAAATATTCCTTGGCATCCATGATGGTCTTCTCTGTTGTATCAAATTTAAAATAAACACTCACACTCAATTTCTCTTGAACAGTATTTAAGATATCATTAACAGTAAAAGTAGAAACATAAAGAATAGCCACTAAAAAAAGAGACATTACCATTACTGAAATCGTCGCTAATGCAAGCCAACCATTGCGAGTAGCATTTTTCCAAGCTTCTTTAAAAGTTCGAGAAATTGTTAACCACATAAATTTATTGTTTTATTTTATATTTCCCCTTAGGTGTATCGCAAATTAATCTTCCTTTTTCCAAACAAATCACTCTTTTTCCCGCTTTGTCTACTATTGCCTTATCATGGCTAGCTAAAATAACAGTTGTTCCCAATTTATTGATTTTCAAAAGTAAATCTAAAATTTCAATCGAAGCTTCTGGATCCAAATTTCCAGTTGGCTCATCAGCCACAATCACTAAGGGCTTATGTATAAGGGCTCGAGCAATTGCCACTCTTTGTTGTTCCCCTGTGCTTAATTCATCAGGATATTTACTCATTTTGTCTCCCAAACCAACAATTTCCAAAATCTGAGGCACATCTTCTTTTATTTCTTTATCTGGTGCACCCGAAGCTTCCAAAGCATAAGCGACATTTTCAAGGATAGTTTTCTTAGAAAGCAATTTAAAGTCTTGAAAAACTGTTCCGATATTTCGACGATACTCAGGAATTTTTCTTTTATAAATAGATGAAAGTGGAACTTCATCAAAATAAATCTCGCCCGCTGTTGGCTTTTCTTCGGCATAAATCATTTTAAGAAGAGTTGACTTTCCTGCTCCACTTGATCCTACTATAATCAAAAACTCTCCTGGTTGAATTTCTAAATTAATATCTTCCAAAGCATGGAAATCGTCCTTGTAAATTTTACTGACATTTTCAAATTTAATCATTTTTTATATTGTCATTCCCGTGAAAACGGGAATCTAGTGAAGAAATTTTATTTTCTGGATCCCCGTCTTCACGGGGATGACATTTTATTTTTTAATTTATATTTATATTATACAAGATTATTTAACTTTCTTCAAATAACTTTCCATGAAACCGTCCAGATTTCCTTCCAAAACGTGTTCAGCATCATTTTCTTCATATTTGGTGCGATGATCTTTAACTAGTTTATATGGATGCAAAACATAGGAGCGAATCTGACTCCCCCATTCATTAGCCGAAGTTTCGCCCCGAATCTGATTTTTTTCTTTTTCTTGCTCTTCCAAATATTTCTTATGCAGTTTAGCTTTTAAAATTTTCAAAGCTGATTCTTTGTTTTGCAATTGACTTCTCTCATTTTGACAAGTGGCCATAATGCCCGTTGGCAAATGGACAATCCGCACCGCACTGTCCGTTGTGTTCACGCCTTGTCCGCCGGCACCACCAGAGCGAAAAACATCTACCCGCAAATCTTTTTCCGAAATTTCTACTTCACTGATATCTTCAATTACTGGCATCACATCCACCAAAGCAAAGGAGGTTTGGCGCAAATTGTCCGCATTGAAAGGCGAAAGTCTGACCAAACGATGGACGCCATTTTCACTTCTGAGTTTTCCATAAGCATAAGATCCAGTCATTTCTATTGTTGCACTTTTGATACCTGCTTCTTGGCCACGCGATTCATCTACAATTTTCGCTTCATATCCATTTTTTTCCGCCCACTTCAAATACATTCGGAGGAGCATCTCGGCCCAATCTTGAGCATCCACCCCACCCGCTCCCGCATAAAAAGAAACAATCGCGTCATTGCGATCATACTTTTCGGAAAATAAAAGATTAAATTCTAAATCTAGGATTCTTTTTTCCAACTCAATGATTTTTTCTTCCAAATCTTTCTCGTCTTTTTTATCCGAAATTATTTTCAAAAGCTCTTCTGATTCTAAAATTTCTTTTTCCAAATTTTCCAAATTTTCCACTTCTTTTTTCAATCCTTCCAATTCCTTCATCAATTCCGAAGCTTTCCGATTATCCTGCCAAAAATCAGGACTGCCAGATGCGTCTTCTAATTCGGCAATTTTTTGTTTTTTTTGTGGTAAGTCAAAGATAGTCCCAGATAGCCGGGAGTTTATTTTTTAGATCTTCAATTTTTGCCTTTAGGTCAGACATATTGTCATTATAGCACATTATTTAAGCAGATAGGCTTTTCTTTTCTTTTCTGGGAATTTTTCAATCGCATAACGCAGCATAGTGCGAGGCATTCTTTGATAATATTTTTGCAAAAATTTTTCTTCTTCCACCTCTCCGCATCTTTTGCCAACTTCCCGTAGCATCCAGCCAACCGATTTGTGGATCAAGTCATGATTGTCTCGCAAAAGCATTTCGGAAATTTTTAGCGTGTCTTTTGGATCTTTATTTTTAATAAATTGAAAAGTCGCCAGAACGGCAATGCGCCTTTCCCATAAATTTTTTGAGCGCGCTAATTGATACAATATTTCCCGCTTTTTATCTTGTAAATATGCACCTACGATATTTGGTGCCGTCAGATCCACTAAATCCCAATTATTGATATATGCAGTATTTTTCAAATACGCATCAAAAATAATTTTTCGTTCTTTCTCATCACCAACTTCAAATTTTTTCACCAAAAGTAAAAGCGTAATCAATCTTTCTTCATGAAATTGACTTGGCAATAATTTCAAGACTTCAGAAATTTCTATTTCTTTCCAATATTTTTTCACCAAATTTCTCTGCTCTGGCACCACAATTCCCAAGAATTGATCACCCTCGCCATACTCTCCTTTTCCCGTCTTAAAAAACCGCGCCAAAACTTTCGCCTTGGCTAGATTTTTTAATTTCCCAATTTCTTTGCGCAAATTTTCTAAATTATTATCCATGTTAGAATTATATCATAAATAAAAAAGGTGGAGCTCGGTATATACCAAGTCCACCTTTTATTGTAAACATTTTACTTTATTCGCCTACTGAGATAGCAGGCCCCGTAGATTGCTAGGGAAGCTCCGGCCCATTGCATAAGCGTTAATTGCTCGCCAAGCATTAGACTGGCTCCAATAATAACAGCGGGGGTTTCGCCTTGGGCCAAAACACTGGCTTCATTCGTCGGCAGGTTTTCAAAAGCCATAAAATTAGAAAGCCAGTAGAGGAAGCCTCCCACAAAAGCAAAACCCACTAGCATCAGAATGTTTTTTGAATTTTCCATTCCATCCCAGGAAGCATTATGACTCAAAAGCAGTCCCAGGGTGCCCATTCCAATGCAAGACCAGAAACATCTCTGTAATGATTTGGCTTTTGCACGAGACAGCAACTCGTAGAGAATTGCATTCGTCGCCATCGCGAAAAGTGACCACAGAAATCCACTCCACTGGAAAGTCCCGCTCCAAAGCGCCACTGTTACTCCGCCCAACACTAATACCAAACCGATAATTAATGCCGACGAGATTTTTCTTCCAGTAAAAAAACCAAAAACAATATTTGCGAGTGGCGTAGCCGTCAAAATGATAATTGTCGGTCCAGCTCCCCAATGTCGGATTCCTTGGAATAATCCAAGGGTTGCCAATGGGAGAACAAGCATTATGAGATAGGTATACTTGTCATTATGCCAAACTGATCCGCCAAGAAAAATGAAAGCTAGTCCCGCAGTGATAAAACCGCGGAAAACCATCAATTGTTCTGGAGTAAAATCCTTTAACACATTAACGAACGGCAAAGCTAATCCCGCCGTCAGCCATATCCCTAAAACGCCTAGTAAACCAAACATTTTATTGGTTTCTTTCATCAGAAAAACCCTCCTGTATATGTGTGATGTTTTATATTCTATTGTAAAGGTAATCTGTTATTATACTCCTTTTTAACCAAAAAGTCAATAGCTGGTCTTACCGCCCTATTTTACGCCCAATATAAAGCAAAAATCCCCATCTTGGGGACTAAGGAAAATTTTATAGAGCTAAAAGTTTTTTTGCTTCTTTCCCCTACTCCATTCAGTCAGTCTTCCGGCGACTATTTCAATCTTATCGGCTTTGCGAAGATTTTTAATTTGTTTTTGATTCATAATCTTGAAATGTTTCACTTTCGCCAAGTGTTCAGGAATATAATCCACTTCTTCTCTAGTGGTCATCCAACCGCGTTTATCAAATTTTTTCAAATTTACTGGACCACTGAAACTGCGAAGTGTTTTTTTACCACCTTCCACTAGATATTCATGAAAATAACTCAATGCTAATTCGCGAATATTTTTGTAAATTGGTTCGCGAAAACGCAAAGCCGGATAATTAGTTTTCGAAATCGCCCCCCAGCAGCCATACTTTCGGTAAAGCGCCACCACGTGATCATAATCATCATCAGTGGCCGTCAAATCCAAAAGCAGTGGTTCTTCTCCTTGCACTCGCAAGACCAAAGCGGCCAAAATCGCTCCTTCCGTGCAATGACATTTTCTCTTTTGCAAAACCGTCATTGGAGAATAGACCGTGCATCCCCTTTCCTCAAAATTTTTCGGCATTGAATCCAAAAAAGATTGAATCTTTTTCGGAGAATTCAATTTTTTCAAAATTTTTAATTCTTTCTCAGGAATGCCAAACATAAATTACTCCAAAAAATAATAAGCCAAACATCAAAACTATTCCGCTACAATTTAAGAGCAGGTTCCATCAAAATTGCATCCCATTTCATTACAAACAGCATTGTTTTTCCCATTACAATTAGTAAAATTTCTACAAATTAAAGATATTTCCCAACTACCATTATCATCATTATCAACAATCCACTGGGTGTCACCTGGATTCGCTCCACATTCTGAAATAATTGGCCATTTATATTCACTTTCTCCATTTTGACATAAAATTCCACCTCCAGAACCACTAATTAAAGTTGCACCAATTGAGTCGAGACAAATAATCGCAGCCGGAATACTCGATGACATTGTTGATTTAAT
>Ga0172375_10004269_pt1 | contig 21244 bp, 13 predicted proteins | sample LakKiv1m_FD_114537 | JGI IMG/M metagenome (GOLD analysis project Ga0172375, IMG submission 114537) | Freshwater microbial communities from Kabuno Bay, South-Kivu, Congo - kab_092012_11.1m | ecosystem: Environmental > Aquatic > Freshwater > Lake | place: Democratic Republic of the Congo...
ATTGCCCAGGCCACCCGCCCCACCTCATATTTCCAGTGAACGCGCAGTGACCGGAATTTTTTATGCAGAGCTTGCATGTGGCGGACGGGAGCGGATAAAATCAGCTCGACTCGTAAGGCTCGAAGAAATTACATGGAGAAGAAAATGTCCGTATTCAGAATACCGCTGTTCATGCTCATAATCATGCTGTCGCTGCTCTCTTTCGCCTGCGGTGAAGGCGGCGGAAATGACGATAATAATTCCGAAGACGGCGACACCCTCGCTGACGGCGATGCGGATTCGGCGGAAGTCGCAGACGGCGACGGAAGCGAGGCCGAAAGCGCCGAAGAAACCGACGGCGACGCAGACGCCGATAACGCCAACAATCCCTATGGCATAAGCTGGGCGCCCTGTTCGCTGGAGGAAGGCGCCGACGACGGTCTGGCGCAGTGTTCCGCCGCCATGCTGCCGCTGGTTTACGAACCGCTGGGAGAAAAGCGCATCGAAATCGGAGCCAAATGCTGGAAACCGGAAGGCGAAAGCGCGGGGCAGTTGTGGCTCCTGCAGGGCGGCCCGGGCGGTTCGGGCATGATGACCTTCGAGCCCTTCATGCGCGAAATCCGCAAGCATTATCCCGAAATGGAAATCTGCACCATCGACCATCGCGGCGTGGGCTATTCCAGCCCGCTCAACTGCCCCGATCAGGAAGATCCCGACAGCGAGGGCGGCGCTTATATTTACGCTTCTGAGTGGGACGCCTGCATCGAATATCTGAGCATGCATTACGGCGACGAGCTTAAGGCTTATTCCACCAGCAACGCCGTGCGCGATCTGGCGGCGTTCATAGACGCCACACGCGAGAGCGGGAAAAAGGTTTTCGTCTGGGGCGGTTCCTACGGCACTTATCTGGTGCAGCGCTACCTGAGCCTTTTCCCGAATCAGGCCGACGGAGTGGTGATGGATTCCATCCACGCCTGCTCTCAGCCCGGCCTGGCCTTTCCCAAATGGTATAACAATGTAGGCAAACAGCTTTTCGAATACTGCGCCGAGGACGAATTCTGCAGCTCGAAGCTGGGTGACGATCCCTGGGCCCGGCTGGAAGCCGTGCATGAATCGCTGGACGAGGGTCACTGTTCGCAGTTGCAGCTCGACCGCGCCGGTCTGGCGTATATTCTGGGCTGGCTGACCTGGTACTATCCCCTCAACAGCATCGCCCCGGCCATGGTCTACCGTCTGGAGCGCTGCGAGTACGCCGACATGCTGGCCATCGTCAACATGTACAACAATCTTTTCGGCGGCAACGGCGACCTGCTGGGACTGGACGGCGGCTGGTGGTCGCAGGTGCTCAACGCCAACATCTCGATGTCGGATCAGTACTGGGGCGAGGAATTCGAGGATGTCGATCTGGAAGAATACTTCGCCGGCATGAAAGACGAAATTCTGGTGGGCAACTGGGCTTCGCAGGACGAGTATGACATGTACCTGAAATGGCCCAAGTACACCGACCCGCTGGCCAATACGCTGCCCGACAGCGATATTCCGGTGCTGATGCTGCAGGGCTCAATCGACGGCGCCACTCCGCATGAGCAGGCCGTCGTGCTGGGTGAGCATCTGAACGGCGAGCATCAGAATTACATACTGTTCCCTTACTCCGCCCACGGCGTAATGTCGGACTCCTATATTTCGACCGATCCGGAAGAGGCCACCTGCGGCATGAAAATCTTTGTCGAATTCCTCAAAGATCCCACCGCCGAACCGGATGCCTCGTGCGTCGAGGAAACCTCGCCGCCCTTCTTTGAGGGCAGCCCGGAGCTTTCACAATATGCCATCGGCTACGACGACCTGTGGGAAATCAGCGAGGGCACGAAATCCGCGTCAGCCCCCGCCGGGAGCCTGAAGATAAATCTTCCCCCGCCGGAAATGAGAAGAATGCCGTATTGATTGCGAATTCGCCAGCTTCTGTCATTCCCGCGCAGGCGGGAATCCAGTTCTGCAGGTCGCTTACAGTGTAACCGACAATTAATTGAATTGTCGGGCCTCACCGCAGGGGCGCAATTAATTGCGCCCCTGCTCGAAGAGCAGGGGTGAGGTAAAAGATTCATATCGAGTTATGTTTACTCTCCCGTCAATTGTGGGTCTCTACAGCATAATAAACCCGTCGCATTGTTAATGCCGCCAGCAATCAACCCGCAGGGGAAATCATCAGATCCACTCTGTGTGAAAGTGCGTGTGTTGCCCTGCCAGACTACATTAGTACAAGACATGGCTCCCAAAGCTACATCAATCCCACATGAGATTGGATTAGAACCATAACCTGTGGTTAAACATGATATCGGGGGAGTTGAGTCACAATAATAAATGGAAACGCTTGATCCTGAAACGAACCAACCCTGACCTGCAATGGCGCCGCCGCAATCGTCTCCGGTGATGCGATCGCTTAAATCCTTGGGCCACCCATTTTTCATGCAGAGATGCCAGCCTTCTGTGCATGCGTCTTCCGGAACTGTGCATTCCGTTTCCAGTGTGTTCCCGCAGGCTGAATGGCTGCGGGTTCCCCTCAGACTCTGTGCCACCCAGGTTGCCTCACAGCTTGCAATGTCCGGGAAATCGGTAGTGTTGATAAATCCTTCTCTGGTGCCGTCCGAGCAGCCTGTTACTTCTTCAAGACTGAGACATTGCCCGTCATCGCTGCATGTCTTGTCCAGGTCACATTCTCCGCAAAGTTCGCCGCAGCCATCCTGACCACAATCCTTATCCTCACAATCAGGCATGCATACGCAGATTCCGTCATCACAGACATCCTGTTCACCTTCACAATTGCCGCAGACTCCTCCACACTGGTCATCTCCGCACTCTTTGCTTTCGCATTGCTTATCACAACAATCGTCGTTGTAACAGACCTGTCCGGGCTCGCAACAACCGTCTACTCCGCCAGGACATTGAGGACCGCCATTATCACACAGCGGGATATCGGGGATACAGGTGCCGTCATCACAGTGAGATCCGTCTGCACATTCTCCACAGGACACACCACAGGTATTAAGGCCGCATTGCTTCTCTCCACAGTCGGGATCACAGCAGCCATTATTTACACACTGCTGACCAGATGTACAGCAAACAGAGCCGCAAACGATTTGCCCGGCCCCGCATCCTGAACCATCCTGTTCCCCGTCTCCGTCAGCTCCATTACCTGAACAGGGATAAGAGCACTCATACGAGGTTGTCGTGATTTTCAATCCACCGCAACAGGGTGAAGGCGGAACGCATGTAATTTCACACTCGCCCGAACCGATATTGAAATATTCAACTGATCCGCCGGTTGTGCTTCCTGACAATCCGCCTCCGGAGCCGCCGGAAGCCGAACGATGTTCAGTGGGAGACGTTCCCGGTGGGCATTCTGTAGTGCATGAGGTAGCTCCTGCTTTGGCGGCATCTGTTCCCGCACATCCAATAAATGCATAAAAAGCCATAAATATAAAAACCATCGTAATTATGCCATTTGTACGTTGCATCATGCCCCTCTTGTTTTTAGATAACTGTTTGAGAATAATAAAAACATTTCTCATTCTAAGTCAAGTTCTGCAGGTCGGTTACAGTGTAACCGACAATTAATTGAATTGTCGGGCCTCACCGCAGGGGCGCAATTAATTGCGCCCCTACTCACTTCTCCATATTCCTGTCTTCAGGCGGTTGACTGCACCCGAACTTTCATCTAATATATGCAGCGTTCAAATTGCACTACTTTATGAACGGAGATTATCATGCTTAAGAAATATATTTTCGCTCTTCTGACCATACTTCTGCTGGCTGCAACCCCGGCCTGCGGCGGCTCTGACGACAGCGGCGAGGGCGAAGGAGAGGGCGAGGGTGAAGGTGAGGGCGAGGGTGAAGGTGAGGGCGAAGGCGAGGGTGAAGGTGAAGGCGAGGGCGAAGGTGAAGGCGAGGGAGAAGGTGAAGGTGAAGGCGAAGGCGACGTGGAAGGCGACGGCGACGCCGACTCGGAGTGGAACCCCGATTATCCACAGCCGGTCTGCAAATCGCCCGGCATTCTGGGACCCATCCGTCCCTATTTCGAGGATAAAACCGCCGACTGGGCCATGGATGAAACCGGGCTGGACGTGCTGGGCAACCGCATCGCTGCGGTAGACCTGGACAACGACGATTATCCCGACTTGATCGTTCATAAAGTCTCGTCCAACATCCGCGACGATTTCGAAGCCGTTCCCCCGACGGTTTACAAGCACATTTACATGAACCGTCCCGATCCGGATGACGCCACCAAACGCATCTTTGTGGATGTCACACGCGAATCCGGCTTCACCGCCACGCGCGACGGCGCCGAGGGTCGTTCGGCCCAACTGGCGGTCTGGGGTGATGTCAACAACGACGGCAATCTGGACGCCTTCAGCGGCAATTACTACGACGGCAACAACCCCGGAACAGACACCGGCGACCGCAACGAGATTCTGCTGGGCGACGGCGAGGGCGGCTTTACTCTGGCGACCAAATCCGACATTACAGTGGAAGCGGGCCAGTATAATTCCACTTCGGGCGCTTCCTTCCTGGACTACGACCTCGACGGCAATCTGGACGTGTGGGTGGCTTTCTTCTATCAGAGATACGGCTATCTGCTGGCCATGCAGAACAGACTTTACAAAGGCAACGGCGACGGCACCTTTACGGATGTCACCGACGCCATGGGTCTGACCACCACAGACGACGGCTTTGAAGAAGGCACAAACCACAAGCCTTCATACGGCGCCAGCGTCTGTGACGTGAACAACGACGGTCTGCCCGACTTGATCGGCTCCACCTACGGTCGTCAGTTCAACGAACTGTGGGTAAACAAGGGCGATCATTTCGAAGATGTCAGCCAGTCCTCCGGCTTCGCTGCCGACGACAACATGAATTTCATCGACAACCAGTATTACAAGTGCTACTGCACCCTGCATGAATGCGATCCCGATCCGGGCAACCCCTCCGTGCAGTGTCCCGATCCGGCGGACGGTTACTGGTCGAGCGACGACGAGAAGGCCTGGCGCAACGGCGGCAATACCTTCTCGACGCTGTGCGGCGACTGGACCGGCGACGGCTATCCCGATCTGTTAAACACCGAAATCCAGCACTGGCACATCGGACAGTCTTCCGATCCGTCGCAACTGCTGGTCAACAGCACTTCCATCATGGGCGTAAAATTCACCCGCCCCGGTCGTCAGGCCAGCGGTCTGGTGCGCGCTCATGTCGGCTCCGACTGGAACGAAGGCGACATCACCGCCTCGCGCTTCGATTTCGACCTGGACGGCTATCCCGATCTTTACCTGTGCAGTTCCGACTATCCCAACACCTGGGGCCATCTCTATCATCAGGTTGAAGACGGCGTATTTGAAGATGTCAGCGAAGCAGCCGAAGTCAAGCATGAACGCGCACTGGGCATCACCAGCGCCGACTTCGACCGCGACGGCGACCTGGACATGATTATCGGTTCGAGCACCATGCGCGAAAGCCCCTGGACCAAGCAGCAGGTTTTCTTCTATCGCAACAAAATCGGTCAGTATTCCAACGCCATCCGCCTTTCGCTTAAAGGCAAAGGCGCAGGTTTCTCAAACGTTTCGGCCATCGGCGCGCGTGTGCGGGTAAAGACCGGCGAGCGCATCCAGACCGAATGGATCGACGGCGGTTACGGGCATTTCGGCAACCAGAACGATCTGTCGCTGACCATAGGTCTGGGGCAGGATTGCGTTATCGACGAGCTGGAAATCCAGTGGCCCGACTCAGGCCTGACCAAACAGGTCTTCTACGGTGTACCGGCCAACTTCCACATCAGCCTTACCGAAGGCGGCGATCTGGAATTTACCGAAATGGTTCCCGGCTCCAGCGCCTAATAATCGTAAAATTGCACTATTCCTTAAGGCCTCCCGACCCGGGAGGCCTTTTTTCTTAAAAAACATGGCGATAATCGGCGACCTGAATATTTTTGAATAATATTGAGGTTATGCTATATTGCCTTCATTGCGAAAACCTTAAATATTACTGATTATATCGGGAGTAAACATGCGCAGGGTATTTTTTCTGGTTGCTATCTTATTTTGCCTTGCGAGTGGTACAGGCCGGGCTACCGGTGACACTTTCAATATCCAGACCGAGTTGTCGCAGCCCGGCGTAAAGCTGGTAGTGGTCGAATTCTATGCTACATGGTGCCAACCCTGTATGGAAGCAGTACCCAAGTGGAAGGCGCTGCACGACAAATACCGCCGCGAAGGTCTGCGTTTCATTGTTGTGAGCGCCGATGAAGACGTTTGTTCCAAACCGCTCGACTGGACGCCGGACGAAAGCCTCTGCGATTCCAACGGTGCAATACAGAAACAACTGGGTGTAAAAAACCTGCCGACTTCCTTCCTGTATTCGTGGGAAGGCAAGCTGGCGATGAAAGCATATAACGTTGAGCCGGTTGACGCCGCCATCCGCAGCTATTTTACAGACACGCAATACAAAATCGATGTCGAGCCGCCGGAAGTGATCGGCGATAAATTTGCCATCAGCGGCAATCCCGAGCGCGTGCGCGACGAGGTGGTGGCCGAACTCAGGCGCAAAAGCAAAGTGGATGTGGTCAGCGAGCACAGCGCAACCCGCCGCGTCTCGGCTGATGTTTGTTCAATTGCTTTCCCGTCCAACAGCACCTTGCGCATAAAGCTGATGGGCTACCAGACCGGCGAGCGCATGCTGAGCCTGGAGTTGGAAAAGGACGGTTGCACCAAGGCGCAGGCGACACACCCTTACACGGGCAAAGATTTCAACGAGGATTGGGATTCTTTGCGGCGAGCTGTCCAGCGTGCGGTGTCGGAATTGCTGTCGCAGATTGTTCGTGTAGGTAACGCCGAAGTGGCGGATGTTCAGTCAGGAGATAATGCGGCGGAATGTACGAGTTACACCGAGATGCTGAGCCCGGATGAGCCTAAAACGCTGCCCAAACCAGAAGATGAAGTTTTTGCTATTTGTCGCAGGGCTTGTGAGTCAGGCGACGCCATTTCCTGTTTCAATGAAGGACTAATGTATTATGCTGGCCGGGGCGTTGCCAAAGACGTACGTGAAGCTGTAAGGTTTTTCAACTTGGCTTGCGATAAAGGGGTGGCTCGTGGTTGTGCTATCACGGGTCTTATGTATGAAAATGGTGATGGCGTTGCCCAAGATGAGCATGAAGCTGTGAGGCTATATAAACTGGCTTGTGACAAAGAGGACGCTAATGGTTGTGTCCTCTTAGGCCTTATGTATGCTGAAGGAGAAGGCGTTGCCCAAGATGAGCGAGAAGCTGTGAGACTATATAAACTGGCTTGTGACAAAGGTTACGGTCCCGGTTGCGCACTGTTGGGCCTTATGTATGCTGAAGGAGAAGGCGTTGCCCAAGATGAGCGAGAAGCTGTGAGGCTATATAAACTGGCTTGTGACAAAGGGGTGGCAAATAGTTGCTTCAATTTAGGCTTTATGTATGAAAATGGTGATGGCGTTACCCAAGATAAACGTGAAGCGGCAAGACTATACAAACTGACTTGCGACAACGGGGATGGTCGCGGTTGTGCAAATTTGGGCGTTATGTATGAAAATGGAGAAGGCGTTGCCCAAGATGAGCGAGAAGCTGTGAGGCTATATAAACAGGCTTGCGACAAAGGGGCCGGTCTCGGTTGCAACAGTTTGGGCATTATGTATGAAAATGGTGATGGTGTAGCCAAAGATGAGCGTGAGGCAGCAAGATTATATAAACAGGCTTGCGACAAAGGGGAAGCTAGCGGTTGCGGAAATTTGGGCTCTATGTATGAAAATGGCAGAGGTGTTGCCCAAGATGAGCGTGAAGCCGCAAGACTTTATAAATTGGTATGCGAAGAAGGGTACGGTCTCGGTTGCGAAAAATTGGGCTTTATGTATTACAAGGGATTTGGTGTTACCAAAGATAAGCGAGAAGCGGCAAGGCTATATAAAACGGCTTGCGACAATGGGCATGCTGATAGTTGCAACAATTTGGGTATTATGTATGAAGATGGTGATGGTGTAGCCCAAGATGAGCGTGAGGCAGCAAGATTATATAAACAGGCTTGCGACAAAGGGGAAGCTGGCGGTTGCAGCAATTTGGGCATTATGTATAAAGATGGCAGAGGCGTTTCCCAAGATGAGCGAGAAGCTGCAAGGCTATATAAACTGGCTTGCGACAATGGGGACGGTGGCGGTTGCAACAAATTGGGCTTTATGTATGAAAAAGGCAGAGGTGTAGCCCAAAATGAGCGTGAGGCAGCTAGATTATATAAACTGGCTTGCGACAATGGGGACGGTGGCGGTTGCTTCAACTTGGGTCTCATGTTCGCCGAAGGGGCTGGCGTTATCAAAGATGAGCGAGAAGCTGCAAGATTATTTAAAATGGCTTGCGACAAAGGGGAAGCTGGCGGTTGCGGAAATTTGGGCTTTATTTACAGCATGGGCAAAGGCGTTGCCCAAGATAAGCGAGAAGCCGCAAGGCTATACAGGCTGGCTTGCGACAACGGGGAATGTTTCGGTTGCAGCAATTTGGGCCTTATGTATGAAAATGGCGAAGGTATTGAGAGAAATTTAAGCGAAGCCTGCCGTCTTTATCGCAAGGCATGCGATTTGGGCAACAAAGTTGGCTGCCAAAACTTTGAAAACAGACAGTGCCTTTAGTTCCTATTGCCGCAAAAACCGTGCTTTTAAAAAGGCCTCCCGTTCCGGGAGGCCTTTTTTCTTAAAAAACATGGCGAATATTGCCAATTTCAGTTAAAAAATCTAAAGAAGTACAGTCAATTTTCAGGCTCTTGCAGATATTGTGAAGCAGTAAATTCCGAGGCGCATCGATAAATTGAACCCTTAAGCCGTGTCAGGTAAAGCCGCGCACGGCATAAAAAGTTTCGATGCAGCCGGAGGCGGAGGATTGTCTTTTTTTCAGCAAAACGAAAAACACAGGGGCGACGCTTTAAGGTGAATTAAAACGCCGACTCTGAGAGATATTGATTACAAACTTAAAAATACTGATTGAAGGAGTTTTCTGCATGTCTAATTACGAATATCCCAGTTGGTTTGCCGAACGCATTGTCAGTTTCCAGGAAGCCATGGACGCCGTGGTCAAATCCGGTTCAGTCATCGCTTCCGGTTTTGCCACCAGCGAACCGCACGCTTTTTACGCCGGCATGTGGGATCACATTCAGGCTAAAGACATCCACGACCTGAACTTCCGCCAGGCGCTTTTCATGGCTCCGCACAAGCTGCTCTTCGGCGACACATTTACCGCCCGTGGTAAAATGGAAGGACTGGCGGCCGGTTCGGGCCCCTTGAAGGGTCTGGCCACCAAAGTCAACGCCGTCACTAAAAAGCTCGACGGACTGGGCAAACTGGTGGCACATTACAAAGAGATGCAGGAGCGCCGCATAGTCATCACCTCGCCTTTCATCGGGGCCACAAACAACATCATCATTCCGCCCAACGCCATCACCAACGCTCTTTACCCGGAATTCGTCGGGCGCAATACCACTCGTATGGGCATAACCGACTTCCAGGCGGCGCACTTCCCCGACGGCACCTTTGCCCTGGGTTACGACTCGGACAACAACCCCAAGATCGATACCTGGGTGCAGGTCATGACGCCGCCGGACGAGAACGGCGAAATGAGCCTGGGTCCGGCCAATGGCGCGAATTCGGAAATAGTGGATAAAATTCTCGAAAAGGACGACGCCAACATCCTGATCTTCATCAACGCCAAATATCCCTTTACGCGCGGCTACGCCGATGCACCCAACACGCTGCATATCGACCGCCTTAAAGGTCTGGCTGAAAAAGGCAAGCTCTTCATAGTAATGGACGACAGCCGCATTCCCTTCGTACCGAAGGGTAATTTCGACAACCCCAGTCCCGAAGAAGTCAAAATTGCCGAGAACGTGGTCAATCACATTGAAATGAACCTGCGTTACACCGCAGGCCGCGCCATTCAGGTCGGCATAGGCGGCATGGGCGTAATGGCCATTAAAGCTCTCAGAAACTCCAGTTGGTCGGGCCGTCTCTACACCGAAATGCTGGAACCTTTCACCTATGAACTTTTCGAGAGCGGCAAGATCGCCGGCACGCATTTCATTCATCGCGACGGTCGCCGCGAGCAGATCGACGGCAAGGTTATCTGCACCTTCAGCATGGCCGAGGATGGCAGCGACTTCTACGCCAAACTGCACAATAATCCCAAAGTTATCATCTCCACCGCTTCCCGTGTGGTCATTTCGGAAGGCTTCTACTACGGCATGGGCATCAACAACATTCTGTCCATCGACTTCAACGCGCAGGTCAATTCCGGCGGGCGCTTCAAAAACCACCACTCCGGCATCGGCGGGGCGGCTCAGATCCATCGCGGTCTGACCAAGGGCGGCCTTTCGTTCCTGCTGCTCAAGTCCACCTATAAAGACCTTTCCGGGCATGAGCAATCCGCCATTATGCCTTTCCAGTCCGAGGGCGCACCCATCAGCATCAACGGCCCCGACATGCTGGGCGGTCGCGAGAACTCGCGTGTTTTCGTAGTCACCGAATACGGCGTGGCGCAGGTCAACGGCCTCAGCCAGGCAAATTTTGTGCGCACCATCATCGGGCTGGCGCACCCGAAATTCCGCGATCAGTTGGCGCGCCGGGCCTGGGAAGAATTCAGAATCAAGGTCTAGGTACTGCAATCAGGCAGTGTAAAGGCGGATCGCAGGGTCCGCCTTTTTTTATGGTGCTAAAGATGCGCGCCCTGCGGGCGCGCATTCCGGACGCGGAAATCCAGGCTGATATTTCTTCCTGTGCGCAATATTGCCTTTTAGGCGCGGCTGCGCTAGATTTCATCAGAATTATTTAACGCCAGCCGGAGGCTATAATGGAAAGACCCTGTGACATTCAGTATCAGAATCTTCCTTCAGGAGCCGTTGAACTCGAACACAGATACGGCCCCAATGTACATATCCTCTCGACTCCGCGCATGCTGACCCTGCTGGCCCGCGTCTGCAACCGCAATTCGCGCCAGCCCGAAGTCAATAAAGTTATTGGTGCGCTCTACAAAAACATGCTCAACACCGTAGTCGACTGCGAATTTCCGCGCACCAGCATCGACATCGAAACCCGCATGATCGACGCCACCGAGCGCGGCTATTACAAAGGCCAGGTCATCGACCCGCAGACGCGCGTGGCTATCGCCGCAGTGGCGCGGGCGGGTGTCATGCCCTCGCAGATAGTCTTCGACCGCCTCAACATGATGCTGGATCCCGAAGGCGTGCGGCAGGATTTCTTCTTCGTTTCGCGCATCACCGACCAGAATCACCAGGTCACCGGCGCCAGCGTATACAGCTCCAAAATCGGCGGCGTCATCAGCGACCGCTATGTTCTGCTGCCCGATCCCATGGGCGCTACCGGCTCGTCGGTAGTGCAGACCCTGGACGCCTACCGCCAGAACGAAGCCGGGCTTCCGCTTAAAATCATCACCATGCACCTGATTGTAACACCCGAATATATAAGGAAAGTTTTAAGCACCTACCCAGACACTGCCATCTATGCCCTGCGCCTCGACCGCGGCCTGTCTTCGCCGGAAGTTCTGCAGACCATTCCGGGTGAACGCTGGGACGAGGAACGCGGCCTGAATGAGAATCAGTACATAGTCCCCGGTGCAGGCGGCCTGGGCGAACTTATGACGAACTCGTGGGTGTAACAGAAATTTCTAAATGATACCTTTAAGGCGTCAGGTCTTGTATGCTGCGGACTGATCGCGGTCAGTGCTGTGCTTTCGTATGGCGTTTATGGCGTGGTTCATCTTTCTGAAGCGCACTATCCCCAGAAGACCGGTGCATAATCCGGCAGGCAGGCAGAGCAGTCCAGCCATCCAGAACCATGTGGTTTCGGAGAAGTTTATCATCGTCACTCCTGCAATAATCAGAGCGACTCCCGAGCGCAGGTAGGCCATAAGGGTGCGCTCGTTGGACAACAGCGTTCTGTCGATGGCCAGCTCATCCCTTAAAATCAGCTTTTCGCGGTCGAAACGTGTATATGTGGATTCATCCATTGCGCTTTATTTCCTGACTCTGAAATAGTACATACAATGAGTTTTACAGGCTTTGACGCTGATGTCAATGAGTCAGAACTATGTGAAAAGAGAAACCTTTGTTCAGGCAAACAGCCGGTTGACGGCTTCGTCTATGCGGGATTCTATCATGCCTCGGAACGGTGCCAGGGCCAGTGAGAGTTCGATTATGAAATAGACTTCGGTCGCGTTCAGTTCCACGCGGCCTTTGAAGCCGCGCCCCGAAAAATCTATGGCGCTGCGGTCGGGACGCCACTCGAAATCAAAATCGAAGGCCGCCATGCGGCTCTGCAGGTTGCTGATAAGCTCGGCGGCGCGGTTTCTGACATCTTCGACCGAACGCTGGTGCGCTCTTCTGTATTCAATCCTGGGCATTGCAAAAAACCTGTCATTAAGATTCCAACTGCGCAATCGCATACCAGATATGACAGGTGCCTGTCAAGAAGATCGCGGCGAAGTAAAGATTAAACGACTCAGGATCCCGGTATGCGTTAAGCCAGTGGCGCTCATACCTTAAGAGCCTGACCCAGCGGGAACCAAAAATTATTTTCAGTCATCCTCGCAAAAGCGGGAATCCATATTGGATTGTTTTCCTGAATTTTTCCGTAGGGGCGAGGCGGAGTGAAACGGAGTCCGCCCGTATTACACTACACAGGCGGACTCCGTGCTTCGCACTACACCTCGCCCCTACGGAATAATGAATTCCAACCTGGACACCCGCTTTCGCAGGTGTGACGAAGTCCAGCTTTTAATAGAAACATCTAAAGGCAAATCAATTGTTCGCAAAACCGGGGATTAATCAGGACGAGCCCTTGACAACACTTTATTGCTGCTTATTTTTAGAATATGTTCTTTGATTTGAATCTTTATGCAAGCTCAACCAATGGGAGGAGTTTTGCTCAATGGGTGTGGCGTCAGATTGACGGACGTTACAGGTTAATGGATAAAGACGGTCGGGCCGCCGTTCATTTTACGCTGCTTCTGCATGCGTGGAATGGAGGCGTCTCATGAGTGAGTCTGAATCCAGGTCTGTCAAATCTGCAAGTGGTGCCGGTCTTCTTTTTCGCCTTTACTGGATGGCGTTCGGTAACATCCCGATTATCTTCCTGCCGATTTTAATCATCAGAAATACGAACGGTAATTTCTCGTTTTATGACATTCTTTTTAGCGTGTCTGTTTCTGCCATTATTGCCGTGCGCTATGTCGACATCCGTTATTTCAACGGAGAAACAGCCGACAACCAGCCTGCTACATTATCGCTGTTTAAGAAATATGCGCTTAAAGTTTTTGCCTTTGCGGCAGCGGCGCTCGTCGTGTCGCATGCTGCGGCTTTGCTCCTGGCGTCCTGATCTGGAGCCTGTACCGACAGGCCAGAAAGCTCTTCGTGTAGGGGCGCAATTAAATACGCCCCTACGGTGTTTCTCTTTATGGGGAGATCGGAGCGGCGTCTTTCTGGAGAGGTTAACCCAGCAAAGACACTGGTTATTTCATCTTTGGCGCCGGTAAGGCCAGGCCGCCCTGATGCAGTATCAGTTTCTGAACTGCGCCTTTATCGTCGGACACAAACTGAATGACGGCCTCCACGACCTTGTAGAAGAATGTCGTTTCAGACGAGGGGTAGACCGGGAAGCGCTCCTGCCCGGTGGCCTGAGCATAGAGCTTGCCGTCGGCGGTGGTAATGGTGATTATGAAATCCGGGGCCAGCTTGTATTCGCCCACAAACGCAGCCAGTTTGGCCGGATCAAGCTTAATCTCCTGACGCTGTTTGGTCTGCGCTTCGAGTGCCGGCGGTCGCGTGCGGCTGGCGGGCATTTCAAGTCCGTTCTGGTACAGCACCAGGCTTTCGACTTCGCCTTTGTCGTTCATCTTGAATTCAATATCGGCTTCAACCACGCTATAGAACCAGCGTATCGCACTTTCGGGGTAAATCCGGAACTCGTCCTGCCCGGTGGCTTTGGCCATCAGTTTCCCATCCCTGGCTTTAATGCGCAGGGCAAAATCGTTCGACAGATAATAAGTGCCCTCGTACTTTTTAAGATCGGTGCCGGAACTCAGATCAATCGGCTTGCGCACGGGTATGGCGTCGATCTCACCTGTTTCCAGCAGACGCATAAGCTGTGCGCCGACTTTGTCCACCAGATCCGAACCGGTATTGCTCAGCGCCACTACGGCCAGCTTCTTATTTAGGTTCAGCATCATAAAGCTGTGATAACCGCCGGTTCCGCCGTTATGCCAGTACAGGTTGTCTCCGGCCTTGTTCTTTTTGATGTGCCAGCCTAAAGCGATACGCGTATCGGCTGCGCTGGTTTCGCGCTCGTGGCGCATGGACTCGGAAAATACCGCCGCCAGCGGCGCGTCTCCGCTCTGCATGGCCGCAACGGCGAAGCTCAGCATGTCAGCCGCCGTCGAACGGATGCCGCCTGCGCCCTTAAGAGCGCCCAGATCCCAGTTGCGGTTCAGCCTGCAATCCGGGCCATAGGGTCGCGCCAGACGCTTGAAATCAGCGGGGCTTAAGGTGATCTTCGTGCTCTGCATTCCAAGCGGGCTGGTAATGCGTTCTTTCAGCAGTGTCTCGTAGTCCTTCTTTGAAACCAGTTCCAGAATGTGACCCAGCAGGCCCGCGCCCAGATTGGAATATTCAAATACCGTACCCGGTTTGCGCGGCAGCTTGTAGGCGTTCAGGAATTCGTAAAGCTGCTCGTTCATGTAATCGGCGTAGGGGTTGGCCGCATCCTGCGGCTTGAAATTATCGGGCATGCGCGGCAGACCGGAGCTGTGCTGCGCCAGATGCAGCAGGCGTATGGGTTCACCTTCAAAAGAGGGCATCGTGACGCCCGCAGGCAGGTATTGAGCGGCAGTATCGTCCAGCTTGAGCGAGCCGGACAGCGTCATGTCGGACAGCAGCAGCGAAGTGAAAACCTTGCTGATGGAGCCGATCTCGTAAAAGGTGTTCTCGTCTGGATTCACGCCGTCGCCATCCAGCGATGTGCGCCCGGCTCCCACATAGTAGATTTTCCCGTCTTTATAAAGCGCCGTCGACAGGCCCACCAGCATTTCGTTGTCAATCAGCGGCTGCACCAGTTCACGCGTGCGGGCGCTATAATCCATATCGTCGGCGGCATAAAGTGCTGTACAACTGAAGATTGCCAGCAGCATAAGCGTTAAAACGAATACATTTCTCATGACTACGCCTCCTTAGGCTGTAATTTGACGATAACGCCGCCATTTTACTCCGCGCCTGTTATTACTGCAAACGCTGCGCCTCACCGGACAGGCAAAAACGTTCACCGGCGTTCTTCCAACCCGAAATTGTCGGCAGTTTCCTTGATTATCGGCAGACCGGCCTTATCTTTTAATTCAGGCCCGGCGATACATGTTTTTATCTGTATTAGAAGCCTTCCGGGAAGGGCTTCTTAATTAAGGGAGCAGGCGTTATGGAAGAAAAGACTGAAAAGATCGAAGATACCGGGCAGAATCCAAAAAAGAGTCGGCTGGTCAGGCGCATTGTCGGTCTGACAATCGGTGCACTGGCGGGTTTCGCCTATTATTATTTCATCGGCTGCGAATCCGGCACCTGCCCGATTACTTCCAATCCATATATAACCACGCTGTACGGGGCCGCCTTCGGAGCCGTGCTGACATACTGAAACGCAGGAGGGGCCGATGGGACTGGGATTATTAAGCGTATTCGGAGCAGGACTGCTTACTTTCGTAACACCCTGCGTGCTGCCTCTGATACCCATATATTTATCGGCGCTCATCGGCGGTAACATCTACGAACTTGGTCCGCAGTCACGCGGACAACTGATGTTGCGCTCGCTGCTCTTTTCGGCGGGCTTCATACTGGTATTCACCCTCATGGGACTGACGGCATCGTCCATCGGCTCGCTGCTTTCCGAGCATAAGGATCTGCTGCAGATTGCCGGAGCGCTGCTTATTCTGGCCTTCGGCCTCAAGTTCCTGGGACTTATCCATATTCCATTCATGGATCGCATAATCCGCGCCGACGACCGCAGAATGCAGACGCGTTTCGGCGGCATCAACGCGCTGGTTATGGGCATAGTTTTTGCCGCGGGCTGGTCGCCCTGCGTGGGTCCGGTACTGGGAACTGTGCTGACTTACACGGCTTCGACCACTTCCGATCCGGCTACCGGCGGCCTGTATCTGGGCGTTTACGGTCTGGGCTTTGCCCTGCCGCTTATCGCCACGGCGGCCTTTGCCGAAGCGGGCGTGAAATTCCTGCGGCGTGTCAATCCTTATCTTCCAAAAATCGAACGCGCCATTGGCATTTTTCTGATAGCGATCTCTGCTTCTCTACTTATCGAAGCCAGTCTCAGCGATAACAGCTCGGGTTCAGGCGATCCGACCACGGCTGCGCAGCAGTTCATCGTTGACGAAAGCGGACAGAAGCAGCCAGCCATGTTGGAGCTTTATTCCGCCGACTGTACGGTCTGCAAACGCATGGCCCCCATTGTAGACAGCCTTACATCTCTATGCGATGGTCAGAGTGTGCTGGTGCGCAAAGCCGATGTATCGCAATCTGAAAACCGCCATCTGGTCAAAGAATTCCGCCTGGTGGGTGTGCCGACCTTCCTTTTTCTGGATGAAAACGGCAATGAAGTCGCCCGTCTGGTAGGCGAACAGAGCGAAGCATCACTCAAACAGGCCCTCTCGGCCCTGCGTGGTCAGCCCTGTCCCGGCCTGGGCAAGATTCCCGCCGGAACGGAAGGAACTGCGGATACATACGATCTGTCTTTTCCCACCAGCAAATCGGACGCCTCAAGCTGCGATTCAACTGAAGCCGAAGGCAAGGAAAAGGCAGAAGACTGCGACCAGTAATCTGCATTATCGTCAGACCGTCTGCATAATCCGCTTGGACAAGCGCGCTGCTTCGTATATCTTTTTACTGTAAGGATTCATGATTCTTGAGAAAAGGATACGGCAATGGCAGTGCTGCGCGTAATAGACGCATTTTTCGAACGCATTCTCAATATCCGCTATTCTCCGCTGATATTTCTGGTACCTCCGGCCATCGTGGGCTCCATCCGCGTATTGCTGGAAGATGTCATTTACCGCAAAAACACCAACAGCGCCGTGTTTTCTTTTCATGCCATTGTCAGTTACATACTGCTGCAGTTCATGATGACCGCCTCTTTAGCGCTGGTATCCGGGCGCAAGCCGCGTGAAGTCTCCGGGCCGGTGGCGGTGGGACTGGTGCTGGCCTGGCTGCCGCCGCTGATAGATCTTGTACTTCCGGCCCAGCCCGGAAGCTTTTATCTCTACCTGTCCGAGTTCATGCCGCTGTTCGCCTCCGATAAACTGATGATTGGCGAGACCATAGCCGTCTGGATGGTGATTACCGGTTTCTGTGTTTACGCCTGGTGGCTGACGCGCAGCCTGCCGCGCACTCTGGCGGCTTTTGTGCTGTCTTATCTGGCTTTTCAGATCTTCGCCAGCGGCTGGTACAAGCTGACTGAATTGTTAATCAGCATCGAGGAAAAACAGGCCTTCGCCAATATAATGAGCCTGATCGGCCTGGGAATCAGCTTCGCGCTCTATTCGCTGATGAATCTCGAAAGCATGCTGCCATCGCTTAAGCGTTTCAATCACGCTCTGCCCTGGGCCATAGTAACCCTGCTGGGTGCGCGCCTTGCGGGTGGAAGCTGGCTGATATGCGGGCTGATGAGCGCCACCGCCTTTTTCGCCTTCATGCTGGTGATAATCGCTAACGACTACTACGACCGCCATCAGGACGCCGCTTCCGGCGACGCCCCGCGCCAGCCCGAAGCCGACAACGCCGTATTCGCCGTCGGATTGCAGGTGGCGCTGCTGTTCTGGCTGCTGCTTTTCTATACCAACGCCTTTGTAGTCATGCTGCTCTTTTTGCTTATAACTGCCGCTTATCACATGCCGCAATTCCGGCTTAAGCGCTACTTCTGCGCCAACTACAAAATCGAAGGCGCATCCGGCGCGGCTTTCTTTCTCTTCGGTCTCTATGTCAACGGCAATCTGCCGCAGGGCAGTTGGGTGCCCATATTGACACTGCTGGTTTTCGGCGGTTTTTCGGGCGGTTCGATGTTCAAGGATTACAAGGATATCGAAGAAGACCGGCACGATAAAGTCGGCACCATTTACACCCGCAACTTAAAGAAAGGTCGCAGTCTGGCTAGCATTCACCGCTTTGTGGCGCTCTTCACTTCGGCCATGCTGCTGGTCCCGCCGCTGTGGTTCATTTATCTATCGCGTCCGCTGTGGCACAGCCTTATTCTCTTCTGTCTGGTGCCGCTCCCGGCTCTGATTCTGCTGCTGCTTAAAAACCGCCGAACGGCGGTAGAACTTACCATGTGGGCCTTCAGCCTTTATCTGGTGACCCTGTTCATGCTTTTCCCGGCTGTCAGCGAATTCGCCTGAGACGCGGTCAGAAAATAATATAAACCATAGAACCACCGTAGGGGCGCAATTAATTGCGCCCCTGCTTCTCTTTCATTTCCGGCAGCGCGTTTACGATCTTTACGATTTCAAGGGGCGCAATTAATTGCGCCCCTACTTGCTGTTAGGATGAGATTCTAAGAAATATCTTTATCTTCCAGCACTGTGGAGAAAACCGCAAAGCGCATTATTTCGCCGTTGTCGTCGAACAATGGAACGACTATGTGCTTGAAGTGCATTCCGTCGCGGTCATCTTCGAACTCAATCGGGCGGCGTTCTCTGACGGCATCTACAAAATGAATGACTCGATTCTCGGCCACTTCGCGGTCGAAAAGATCAAAAGGCGATTTGCCCAGCAACTCTTCTTCGGAAAGGCCCAGGCTTTCGGTCGCCTTTGTATTTACCGCCAGTATCGGACCTTCAGGATCCACCAGCATGGCTATGCTGGGCATCAGGTTCAGGAGCGTGCGTGCCGTGGCTTCACTTTCCTTAAGGTCTTTCTCGGCTCTTACGCGTTCCGTCAGATCGCGGCATACTCCGAAAAATACTTCCCGTCCTTCCCAGTGTCCCTTTGATATGCGGCTTTCAGTGTATATCCAGCTTCCGTCTCTGGCGATGAACGGGATGAACATGGATTTGCTGCCGACTTCCGGTACGCCTGAGAAGAGTTGCTCCTTGCCTTTTATGAAATCTGCGGCGATAAACCTGCCGATGTCGAAGCCGTTCATTTCGTTTTCAGAATATCCCAGACGGACATGTATATACGGGTTGGCGTGCAGCACCACGCCGCCTTCATTCAGTATGATGAAAAACTCCTGAATGTTGGTGAAAACGGCATTGACGGTTTCACGGCTGTTAGTCAGTTCGCGCAGCAGGCTTTTATTTTTTTCGATATCGAATGAAAGCACCATGACGGTAAAAATGCGGCCTTCACTGTCTCTCAGGGGTTGCAGCAGTATTCTGAACCAGCGCCATTCTCCGCCCACCGGAATCTGATACTCGACGGCATCGCCTTCGCCCGAGTCTATTACTCGCCTTACGTCAGCTAGCTTACGCTCGGCAATTTCGGCGGGGTAGACCTCAAAAAGTGTCTTTCCTATATAGTCTTCCACTCTGCCGCCGCGTCGCTCTGCTGCCGTGCCGTTAAGGAAGAGACACTTACCGTCCCGATCCAGAATCGTTATGCTTTCTCCGGAATTTTCAACCACTGTGCGGTAAAGCTCTTCGCTCTGGCGCAGTTTCATTTCGGCATCTTTGCGATCCGAGATGTCCCGTGTTACGCCCAGAACTCCCGAGAAGCGATTGTCGGCATCGCGCAGATAATTGATGTGCACTTCCACCCAGATGTTCCGTCCGTCCCTGTGTTTGACGCGCGTTTCTAATTTCAGAGTGCGACGGGGGTTATACTTTTCTTTTTCCAGATGCTTTTCTTCTTCTATTATACCAAGCAGCCGCTGCAGGCTTTCAGGATCGACAGCATCCAGAATGCTGCGGGTTTTCATCACATCATTAGGTTCATAACCGCGCAGTGTTCTGATGGACGGGCTGATATAAGTGTATTTCAGGTTGCGATCCAGCGTCCATATCACGTCACTCTGGTTTTCGGCAATCAGACGGTACAGCTCTTCACTTTCACGCAGATCTCTCTCATAGTTCTTGCGCATGCAGGCATTGGCCAGAAGATCCGAGACCACCCGCAGCAGGCGAACTATTTCTTCATCCCAGCCTTTGGGCCCTCTTACCGAATCGAAACCCAGGAACCCGATCAGGCGCCCAGCATAATACATGGGCACCACCAGCAGGGATACTATGCCCTGAGCCTTCAGCACTTCATACTCCACCGTGGCTTCAGGCAGCATTTCTTCAATGTTTTTAAGGTAAACAATTCTGGCTTCCCGCAGCTGCTTCATCCACCAGGTCATATCGGCGGTGCGGCAGTTCTGCAGATGTTCTTTTTCCGGCGTAACTCCAGCGCGACACCATTCATGAGTGTTGCAGCATTCTTCATAAGCTTCATCGAAAAGAAAGACATAGCTGCGATCGGTATCAGAAAATTCACCGATGGATTTCAAAGCGCGTTCTATGCCTGCGTCTATCTCGTCGGAATTCATGTTAACGAACTCGGTCGAGATCGACATGATCAGATTTTCGAAGGATTCGCGTACCAGCAGCGCCGCTTCGGCTTTCTTGCGCTCGGTGATATCATGAATCATGACCACTACGGCCTTGACTTCGGCGCCCTCCCGCATCATGGGAGAAAGCGTCACTTCGTGCCACAGGGCGCGACCTTCCGCTCCGGTCAGCGGGTATTCAAACTGCAGAGGACTGCGGTTGTCGGAAACATGCCTGACGGCCCGCAGAAATTCCTTCAGCTTGTCCGGCGGGAGTGCATCTGCCATGTTCCTGCCAGGCAGTTCCTTTGACGACCTGCCGACCCGGCGGTCGAATTCGCTGTCCGACCACGCCGCCAGATAGTTGCCGTCTCTGTCTATAAGAACAATGGCACTTTTCGAAAGTGAAGTGACGATGCCGCGCAGTTGAGATTCGCTCTGGCGCACCGCCTCTTCCGCCTGTTTTCTTTCGGTATCGTCGCGCACCACGATGGTGACGCCGTCATATTCGCCGGCAGCATCACAACGCATGGATATGCGGGCTGAAAACCAGTGCTCGTTTCCATTCAGGATCAGCGGATATTCCACGCTTGCCGTCTGCTCACCGGCGGCCACATGCATGATGGCCTCGGCATATGTTCTG
>Ga0172375_10004271_pt1 | contig 21231 bp, 35 predicted proteins | sample LakKiv1m_FD_114537 | JGI IMG/M metagenome (GOLD analysis project Ga0172375, IMG submission 114537) | Freshwater microbial communities from Kabuno Bay, South-Kivu, Congo - kab_092012_11.1m | ecosystem: Environmental > Aquatic > Freshwater > Lake | place: Democratic Republic of the Congo...
CAGAATTTGGAATTTTTTCTTCCTCACTATCAAAAGAAAATTCAGATTTTTTATACAATGGATATTTTGTTTTGATTTGATAGATATATTCACTCGTAGTATCTGAAGCATCTGCTCTATTACGAAATTCACAAGTAACATAATCTTCTAAATCTTCTAATTTAATTGGTTTATCGGCATACAAATATAAATTACCATGATATTCCCCCATATCATATGGATTAATATAATCATAATCTACAATTTCTTTATATAATTTTAAATATTTCATTTTAAAAATAAATTATTATAGTTTTTCATATAGTTATATATTTATTTCCAACTATTGAATTTTTAAATTATATAAATAATAAACTTAAAAACCCAAAGAAATGGATAGAAGAATTTGATTGTATAATTGGAAAATCTATAGCAGAATCTATTGAGCCGTTGTTTGGTACATTGGAAGAAAAATTAAAAAGGATATGGTTTATATCTTATTGAGGATAAGATATATAGTACTTCTAGTGGTGAATATTATGTTATTATGTTTTCTAATGATATTGAAAAAGGAATCAGTATAGATAAAATAGAATCTGTGATTGAATTATCAGAAGTAGGATTGTTTTTAAAAAGAATTAAAAAATTTAAAAGAATATTGAATGTCAAAACTGTTTGAACATATTTCTATGTGAAAAAGAATTTCAGGAACTATTAAGAGAAGAAAAATTGAAAAGGATATTGAATGAGTAACGATATAAATGTAAGTGAAAAAATATTATATTAAAATGGGAACAAGAAACTTAACAATGGTTATTAACAAAGAAGGAGAAACTAAAGTTGCTCAGTATGGACAATGGGATGGTTATCCTGAAGGACAAGGAAAAAACGCACTTGATTTCTTACTAACTGTTAATTTAGAAGAGTTTTATGAAAAAGTAAATAGTTGTCATTTCTATAAAGATGGTGATGTGCCAGAAAATGCATCAATTCAACAATATCCCCAATTAAGTAGAGACCACGGTGCTTGCATTTTAGAATATATAAATAATAGCACAACTCCTGTAGGATTAATTGATAATTCTACTTATGGTAATGATAGTTCTTGTGAATGGGCATACATAGTAAACTTTCAAACAAATACATTTGAAATTTATACTTGTCATGATTCATTGAAAGATAAATCTACTCTTAAATCTAATAGATGGACAGAATGTGGTTTGATAGATTTTTATTCATTGTATAAATTACCTACAATAGAAGAATTTATGCAAAACTTCAATGTAGAAAATGATGACAATGAAGATATAAAAACAGAAAGTGGTTTTATTAAAAGACAAAAACAATTGAAAAAAATAGTAACAAGAGGTTCTAAATTAGAAAGGATCGCAAATGGCATTTTGTAAAAATGACGATATGTTTAGAAACCCTTGGATGTTAGAGCCGTAGTAGGTGGTGATTGGGGTGGTAATTGGGGTTATGACATCCTAGATGAAATATATCCTTCCTGTTCTGGTACTTATTATGTTCATTGTTGGGACACAACAGTTGGTTCATTTATACCTATTTCAATTGAACACATAATAGATCCTGAACCAAGAAGTTCATTTATTTTCAAACATTTGGAAGAATATAAAAGTAAAATGATAAGAACTAAAAAATTAGATAGAATATGTCAGTAAAGAGGACAGGTGTTAAATATGATGTTTATAAAAACATGACTATAATCGAAAGATTGAATAGTTTGCCAGAACATTGTATAAATGTTGTATTTAAACAAGTTATGAATAATTCTAAATTAGAGGAACAATTAAAAGATCATTCAGGGTTAACATTAGAATTTACAAACACTGATTTTCAATTACATTTGATATTATCAGAATATTATGAATTATGTAATTATTATAGAGAAATAAAACTTAAACGAATATGCCATGAAAATAAATAGAGATTATGATACACAGAATTATTCTTTAGATATAGCTTGGTATTCTGATGGTGATGTTGATTTAATTTTAGAATTTACAGTTGATAGTATATTCGGTTTACATAAAATTAATGATGAACGATGGAAATATGTTGCAGCAACAAAAGCTGAAGCATTGGCACATGAAAAGGACTTGATTGAAAAGTATTACAAATTTACACAAGAAACTTTAACAGAAATGAGCAAAGACTATAGTAAAAGAAAAAAAGAATTGGAAAAAGAATATAAAGATAATTTAAGAGAAGCAAAATTCCAATACGAAGAATCGTTAGATAATGCTAAAACTGATTATGATGGAGCAGTAACTCAAATCAAAGAAGATTATACTGACGCTATTACTGATTTAAAAACAGAATATGAAGAAAATCTAAAAGAGTTAGAAGATGAACATAAGGAAGAAATAGAACCATTCAAACAACATAATGACGAACCTGTTATAAAAACATTAATTAGAGAGAAAAAACTAAATAGAATTTCATAATGAAAAAGTGTAAAATACCAAAACAATCAGTTGATCAAGTATCAACTGCAAAAGAAAAGATGTCTGAACGAAAGAAAAAACTCAAAAGGGGTTTTGATTATGATGCAGAAATGGGGTTTCTTTTAAGTTTTCAGAAATTGAAATTCAAGAATATGACTATTGATGAATTTCAGAAATTAACAAAAGAATCCCTTGTTGATACCAACATGGTTTCTGATGCTGTATTTGAATTCTTTATTGAAGATATTAAAGTTAAGGAGAAAATAAAACAAAAACAAACAGAACTCACAGAAGTTACACATAAAGTTGAAATAATTCAAAGAGAACTTAAAGAGTTAGTTGATTACATTGAAGATAAGGATGATGAAATGGATTTAGATGACTTGAATGATAATGATGATTATTTATGTGGTATGTATTCTTAAGAGTACGAAGTAATTTAATATATACTCCGTATGAAGTATAATAAACAAATGAAAGTTTTAGAATATTGTGAAACAAATCTTAAAAGAATATCTAAATTAGAAAGAATTGTAAATGAAAAACTGGATTAAAAATTGGAAAAATCAATACTTAGCATTTAATATAACAATACTATCATTACCTCTATTGTTACTTGGTACTTGTAGTATGTTATCTGGTTCTGTATTGATTGGTATTTGGCTAATTGGTATATTAATGTCATTTTGGATGTGGAATAAAATAAAATAATATTATGCCATTACCTCATTTCGGATATACTTTATATTGTTCTATTTGTTGGAAAGAATATTTCATTACATATAGAAAATATGGAAAAACAATTGCATCTTGCAATTGTGTTGGTGGAAGACATATTAGTTCGAGAGAACCTTTATTTGATAGAGATGTTATAGAAAAAAACAGAAAGATATATTTAAGAAAACTTAAATTAGAAAGAATTGAACAGATTTAAAAACATATTAAATAATATAGGGTTTAATTTGTCTGATTATTGGACTCATATTTCATATAATGAAAAATCTAATGTATATGAATTTAAAGTTTCAAATAAAACTTATACCATAGGTGTAACTTGGTATGAAAAACATGCTCCAATTGGTAAGGTATCAAATAAATACATATTAGAAATGGGTAAAATAGAAACTGGTCAATTAGTAATGACACATATGATTACTGAAATATTTGGTGAGATATTTAACTCTGATACGGAATTAATATCTTATGTATATTCGATATTAAAAGATGATAAAGAATTTATAAAATATTTAAGAAAGAATAAATTAGAAAAAATTGTAGATTAATATTCTCCTGTTATTTCATAATACTGATTTAAACTCATTTCATCTTCCATTTCAGCAACTGTCATTTTGAGTTTAATATCATAACCAACATCACTAGAATTAAATACATCCCAAGTTTCTTTACAATATGTATCATTATATGGTTCAAAAATTTTTTCAAGTGCTTTATAAGCTTTTTCATCATCATATCCAAAGAAATGATTAAATATTTCATCATAATACCACATTTCTTTTTGATTATGATATCCACCCCAAAATCTGAATTGATTTTCAAACCCTTTTTCATCTAAAATATTAATATCATTTTCTTTTGCTATCTTTTCTATTTTTTCTTGACCTAATTCTTTATAGATATAATCCCATTTATTGGAGTTGGAATCTTTTCTATTTGGTAATGTTACACCATATTTATCGGCTACATCATCCGCCATTATACTAATTGCAAGTTCATGCAAATAAAGATTTTTTAATTTATATTCTGATAAGTTTGAAACAGCTTTATTTGGATATTCTTTACATAATATATCAAACAATCTTTTATCGTCTTTCTGTATACAATCAACAACTTTCTGAAATCCTGTTCCACCAGAACCACCATAAAGATTATACATCCAATTAATAGCTACAAATCCATATTCAGAATCATCCAAGTAATATGAATCTAAATATCTATCAAACATATCTTCAATTTCTTCATCTGAATAAACAGGGGTATCTATTTCTGGTCTTTTTTCTTTTAAAATATTAAACAATTCTTTATCTAAATCTTCTGGCATAAAGTCTTCTTTCTTGTTATATTCTGTACCAAATCCTTTTAAAGTTGGATCTAATTCATCATTTGTTAAAAGCGCAACAATATATTTATGATATTTTTCAATTGGTTTCTTATTGTTTCTACCTTTCATTTGATAAACAATTCCTTTATATGTATCAATTGCAGCGGTTATATGTGGTTGTTTATTTCTATCTCTTAAAGAATAAATAGTGTCTCCTTTATTAGTTCTTCCACAATGACCCATCGCATTAGCTTCATCTCTATCATAAGTGGTTTCTAAATCTATCCAATAAAAACCATCAGGAAATGTCATTAAAATTTTACCGTGTTCATCTTCTATAACACCGCCAGATTTCAAGGATTTGTGCCATTCATCAGATTTTTTAAATGCTTCATCAAATGACATTTTTGTAAGGTTTGTTCTATCTTCATTGAAATGTCAAATGAATGTGCCCAGTCTAATATTGATTGATATTCTGGAGACATATCTTTCCATGCTTCCATTATAACAATAGAATACTTATCCCAGCCTTTACCAGTTTTAAAATATTCTAAAAGTTCATTTTTTATATCTTCGTTATCTTTTAGGATTTCTTGTTTAAATGTATTAACAATCCAAATAGCCAATTTAGGATTTAATTCTACGGCTTTTTTGGTAACATATTCACATTTGAAGAACTTATTTATCTTTTGTAAGGTTTTTTCTTCATCTTTTCCTTCTAATAATTGATTATATGTTAATAAGTATTTCATAATTTATTTATATATATTAAATGAACTATTGATTAAATTTCTAAATTTATCTAATTGTTCATATGACCATTTTTTATTTCTTTCGTCTTTGCCAAATATTTCAATCCATTACCAATTCTTTTTGTGCAGCCAACAACTCTTTTAATTTATGTTTTGCTTTCATCAAGTTTGTTTTAGAAGCACTGACTGATATTCCAAATTCATTTGCTATTTGGTCGTGTGTTTTATCTTGAAGATAATACATTCTTATTGCTCTTTTATATGACTGTGGTAATTGTTCAATTGCAGCATGTAATTTATTTTTATCCATTTTCTCCACCCAATCACTAACAGGTTCATCTTGTGCTTTGCCATGAGTTTTTTGAACATATTCTGTTGTGTCTTTACTAGACCTTAATTTATCAATACAAGCATTTTTAACAACAGTTCTAATAAAAGCTTCTTCATTAGATGCGGCTCTAATCTTATCCAATTGTGGAAATATTTTATCCATAAAGATGTCTAAACAAGTATCATAAGCATCATCTTTATCTGGAAAATATCTTTGACAAATATGTTTCATTTTAACGAAATACTTAGTGTACAATTCTCTCATAACATCGTTATTTTCAAGAATCATGTATGTGTTAAATTTTGTTATCATATTTATTATATATTATTTTCTCTTATTAATTAAATCTACTATATGTTGAAATCCTGCAGTACCATATATATTATTACCTTTACTATCCTTTAAAGGCATCCAGTTATTTTTAATAAATACACAAGGTGAATCTGTCCAACATTCATCACCCCTATGAATTTTTGATAATTCTGAATATTCACAAAATGTAAAATTATTATCTATTGGATTTATTATATCAATTAGTGATTTTAAAATATTTTGTGATTTCATAATATTTTTATCCATGTTGATATATATATCAAAATCAAAATATATTTCTAGTTCTTTTGTTTTGGCTATTTTTTCTATTTTTTTTAAGTCTTTTTTGAATTGTGCCCAATTAGAATCACTTACTTCAATACCATAATATTTTTCAGCAATTGTATAAAAAGTAGTCATAATTTCACTCATAGATGTGTATCCTTTAAATCCCATTCTACTTAAGCCTTTTTCAAAAGAATCATAAATATCATCACTTGATGCTATACCCCATTTGGAACCATCTAATGGTATTACATTAAAAATATTGCCACCCATTCTTGCATCACCAAGTGAACAAATAAAAGATTTACTTCTTTTTGGATAATCTTTCCATTCTGGTGCATTATCCATAATTAATGTATAATAGTTTCTACAATCTCTTGATAATCTTGTTACAGGTTTACTATAAAAAAAATCGTATTCCATACTAATACCTCTTCTTATATCAACTGGATTTTCTACCCATTCTTTACAATTTTCTAATATGAAATCAATGGCTTTGTCTTGATTCATTCTTTTAGAAGCCTTTATATATCGATTTGATATTAAACTTCTTCTTTTGTTTAATATAGTAGACCAATCTCTTTGTTTAGCCTGTGATTCGATATATGTTTTTAAATATTTCATTACGATTCTTTTAAATCAAATTTTTTTAACGCATTCATTTACCAAGTTTTCATCACAATATATCCACATAAAATACTCTGTCTCTGACCTAAATACAACTTCTAAATGCCACATATACCAATCTTTGATAATTTTGCTTCATCTTCATCAGTTAATTTCAAAAACATATATTCTTTAAAACCACCAGCAAAATAGAAACCATTAATAACATAGCCATCTATCTTATTTTCCCACCAATTTTCATATGTTTTTAAATACTTCATTTTACATTTTTGTTTTTTATTAATCATTTTCTACCATTATTAATCTTTTTCAAATATATTTCCGCCATAAGTGTTTCATAATTAAGTTCACTTTCATTAATAAATACACATGGTGAATCTGTCCAACATTCATAATCTTTTTCTGATTCTATTGGCATTTCACTTATTGTTAATAATTTTATATCATTTATTTCAGGGTTTAATATTTCTAATAAATAGTTCATTAATGATTTATCACTATTTTTTACAATATTTAGAAATTTAACAACTTCGTCTAAACCTTTTTTTCTTATTTTAATTTTATCATCAAGCAATTTAATATCTTTTTTAAATTGTACCCAATTTGTATCAGATAATTTAATATTATAAGCATATTCAGATACAAATGATAATCTATCAAAAAAATCTCTAATACTATTGTGAATTCCATATTTTGATAAACCATTAGAAAAAGAATACCAAATGTCGATATTTTGAAAAACACCCCATTTAGAACCATCTTCAGGAATAACAATATACTGTCTATTACCATAGTAAGTTTGGTTAAATCTGCAAATAAAAGATTTACTTCTTTTTGGGAAACTTTTCCATTGTAAAGAATTATCCATAATCAAAGTATAAAAATTGGAATTATCTCTTGAAAATCTTCTTACTGGTTTACTATAAAAATAATCAAGTGTTTTCGAGTCTATGCCACGGGATATTTTAACTGGATTTTCTATCCATTCTTTACAATGTTCCATAATATAATTGATGGTATCATCCAATGACATTTCAACAGCACTCGTTTTAAAACGAAGTTTTGTTTTTTTCGATTTATCTTCTGATGTTAAACTCTCAATATATGTCTTTAAATATTTCATAATTCTATATAATAAATTCCACCAACATAATTTAATGATGCGTCTGGAAAGTATTTTGAAATTGTTCTTTGATATAATAACAATCGTTTTTTATTCTTTTCTTTATCACCTCTCAACGAAAATATAAATCCTTTTATATCATTTTTATCAGCAAACTCTTTTGCTATTGATAAAACAGTATCCATAACTTCATAAGGATTTTCATTTACAATAGCACTCGTATCATAATCTAAGTATTTATCATTCATAATACCAAATCCAACTGAGTAAAACCCTTCATCTCCTTGAAATGGACTTATTTTAACCTTATACTTATTCTTAGGAGAATTGAAATAATAGATAAAAGTATCGTTTCTTTTATCTGTATCTGTTATTTGATATTTTTCAAAATGCTGTAAATATTTCATATTTCTATATATTAAAAAACAAAAGTAACTAATTAAACTATAAAAGACATGATGCTCAGAATGGCTTTCTCATGGTAAGTATTTTGATTTGAAAGAATGATTATCCTAAAGCATATAAAATAGATTGGAATTATCTACATTTGATTATATATTTGCCATTATTGAAGATATAGTGTTTAAAAACTGGTAAAGTATATCATTCATATGATATTGTTACTGGACACGGTGATAAAAATTCAAATGTAAAGATAGGCGTGAGAATGATTGATTCTGATTTGAAAGTAAGAAGTGATATATTATATTTTGAACCTCACAATATCTGTGAACCGTGGATTGATGATAAACCCTTTTCAAAATTCTCAATCATATCTATTTGTAGAAAAATAAAAAGAGTATCCGAAAGTAGAACATTAAAATTAAAAAGAATATTAAATGATAACAAGTAAGAAAAATAATCTCAGATTTCCAAAACTAATAAAAGTAAAAGGCGAATTGCCTAATACTTACAAATTAGATTGGAAATATATGCAAAAATTGTGTGATGCTAAGTTCATGATAGATGAACCATATCTCAAAAACATACGACACTTTGCTAATTTAGGTAATAGAGAATGGGTTTCACTATCATTTGATACCTCCGTTAGGGAAACACTACTTGGAGTTACAAATGAAGCCATTTTTAATTCATTTTTCTTATCTAATTGTTTATTAAATTACCCAGAATATTTTGATAGTCAATATAAATTGACAAATGATATGTACACAAAAATTTCACATAAAGAACATGTGATTGTAGAACGCAGATTAAAATTAAAAAGAATCTCAAATATAATCAATTAAGATTATCAATTTTTTTATTTCACTATAATTCCTTAACTTTGTATTAAAGAGAAATATCATGTTAAAATTAGGGAATTTTTTGATTATTATAGCCGTACTTTTTGAAGTAGGCTCTGTAATATATTTCGGTAGCAATTTTGTACCTAGTTCTGGTTTAGAACTATTGTGTGAAGTTGGTGCCGTTATTGTTTTTATTCTTGGTGTATCTATTAGAAACTATCATAAAAGATATTAATATAGAAGAATCAAAACCTTGTCCTTACTGTCACAGTACCGATATTTATATTGGTGGTGTTAGCGTAAAGTGTAATAGATTGATAGGAAGAATACTATTGAAGCTTGGAATAAACTTCCACGAATGAGTTTGAGAGAAAAGAAACTTGAAAGAATTGTAAAGAAATGAAACAATTTAAAGGTAAGAATATACCAGAATATAATGATCCATTTATTAGAATGGGTAAAATTCAAAATATGTTTTGTAAAGCCACTATCAATTCAAAAGGTTCACCATTAAGATGTAAAGAAGGTGATTGTGATGAATGTTTATTCTCATATAAAAATATAGAAGTATTTAAAGAATGGTATTCTGTTAGAAACAGAGAAGATAAATTGAAAAGAATATGTCAAAAGTGTTAAAACAATTATTAGAAAAGAATGGTAATTGTGGTGGAATAAAATGTGAAGAATGTCCATTGACGATTTATTGTTCTGTAAGAGTATTATCATTCCAAAGAAGATTAGCATTAGTCAAAAATATGTTAAAAATAAACAGAGAAAAGAAACTGAAAAGAATTGTAAAATGAAAATTGGTGAACAGGTTGAATTTTACAGAATAAGTAGAAAGTTTTATGACAATGGCAGTCTCATAAGTTATTGCATTGAAATGGAAACTACAGTTGGTACTATTGGTGTTATAAAAGATAAGTTTGGCGATTATTATGCAGTAGAATTTCCAAGTTGTGGTGTCAATATTATTGTAGGTGTTTATATTCATAAAAACGATATACGGTCAATAAGAAAGAAAAAACTTGAAAGGATTTTATTATGATTGATAAACAAATAAGAACACTTATTAAACTTGCACCTATTGTTAAAAAACACAATGAAAATGAGACTATTATTACTTTTCGTAATTATGAAATCATAATGAAAATTAATGAAGAAACGAGAATTAGTTATGATATTTGGATTAATCGTGAACATGAAATAATTAACAAAGCAACAAGAAATATTGTTTTGAAGTATGTTGAAAATTATAAAAAGAAACCTACTATCACAAGATTTAAAGAAGATATGATTAATTATGAGCGTGAATGTAAATTGAAAAGGATTGTAAAGTGAAACGAAAACTAAGATTGAATTAATACAAAAATGAGAACATCAGACGAAATATGTAAGGAATTAAATATTGACATCAATGAAGTGATGAACATATATCCATATGGTTCACATATCTATGGTAATGCTAAACCTAATTCAGATGAAGATTATATTATAGTATATAAAAGGTCACTATTACCAAGTGGTGCTTTCAAAGATAATGCAATATCATCAAAAGATAGATTCATTCAAGGTACTTGTTATTCACGGGGCGGCTTTATCGACGCGGTTAATAACTATCAAATGTCAGCATTAGAATGTATATTCTTACCTGAAGATAAGATTGTTAAAAATATGTTTAAATTCAAAATGAATAAGTATATAGAAAAAGAATTTATAAGTAAAACTATTTCTCTTGCTTCTTCAAGTTGGCACAATGCACATTTATCATATAAAGATGACAATTATGAGTATGTAAAAAAGAATATTTATCATGCTTTAAGAATTCTTGATTTTGGCTTACAGATTAAATTGAATGACAAAATTGTTGATTATACAACAACCAACAATTTGAAAAATGAAATCTATAATACTGAAATCGATGGTAAGAAATTGGTAGAATGGGATAAAATGTTTTTAAATAAATCAGAGGAATTAAAAAATTAAATAGAAAAATAAAAATATTAGTATGATTAAGAAATTGATAGAAAAATATCCAGAAGAACATTTTGCATTGTATGATAATTTAGATGCTGCAATTCTTGGTATTGATGAAGGTTCAATGCGTGTTATTTATTCATATAATAAATGTATTCAATCTTTGGAAACTCAAGGTATGACAAACGAAGAAGCAAAAGAATATTTCGATTTTAATATAGGTTGTGCATATGTTGGTGATAGAACGCCAATTATTTGTTATGAAATTTAACACTTTCTTGGTATTTAGCTTGTCTCCAAGCCAATGGATTTTTCGAATCCCAAGCAGTCATATCGGAACCCCAACCTTTACCCCAGCCATTTTTCTTCATTTCTTGTTTTTCGGCATAAGAAAGCAAATGAATTGCTCTTTCTTTTTCTGGTGCATCTTTGGAACCAACATATTTTTCAATCGGTATTAATGTTGTATCTACATCAGAGAATTCACAATCTTCCTCACAATCACCGTAAATGACTTCATTATTTTTTTCATAAACTTGAACTTGCCAACCGTTATTCCACATAGGGATATCTAATTTCTCAGCAATTAAATCTATAAGTTCTTTAAACTTATCTGGTTCTGGATAATACCAAAATGTTATCATTTTGTCATTTTCCCATAATCTACCATGCCAATACCATTCTGTATCTTTATCGTTACAAGGATGCTCTAAATTATAATCTGAATGTGTATTTCCTTCATCACCAATAAATATTTCACCAGTTGTTTGGTTGTATGCAAATGGTCTTCCAGTTGATAAACCAACATAGAATGGTTGGACTGCATTATTAGTGTTAAAAGTGATAGAATCTCCCCATTCAAATACTTTAAAATCACTAATAATATTTAAACTTTCTTGGTATTTAGCCTGTCTCCAAGCCAATGGATTCTTTGAATCCCAAGCAGTCATATCTGAACCCCAACCTTTACCCCAACCTTTTTTCTTCAATTCTTGTTTCTGTGCCCAAGATAATAAATGAATTACTTCTGATTCTACATCTTTTTTAAGTTCGACGGCTTCGCCATTTATTTTTAGGAAATCTAATAATGGTAAAACTTTTCCTTTATCACCATTTCTAAACATTCGATCCAATACATATGTTTCATAATTACTATATCTTTCATCATTAAACAAACCTTTAACACTATATTCATTTAATTCAATAAACCAAGAACCATCTAACAAATTTATTTTTGGAATCTTTTCATTAGTTTCATAATTGTATATTTTTCCACCATATGTTTTATTGAATGCTTTTTGTATTTTTTTCAATGTGGTTGTAAAATTATCTGTTTTTAAACTCCAAAATGCAATAACTTTGTGTTCTAACCAAATTCTACCTCTTGGTTCACCATAACTATCACAAGTGGAATGTGTTAAAGATTCTGCACCAAAATTAAATTCTTGTTTATTTGATTTGTCAAACACACCTTTACAAGAAAATGGATATGTTAATTTGTCTGTATAATTTAAATATTTATCTTTAAATTTTAATGTATCTGCAGCTTCAAAAGATTTACTTTCTTGGTATTTAGCTTGTCTCCAAGCCAATGGATTTTTCGAATCCCATGCGGTCATATCGGAACCCCAACCTTTACCCCAGCCATTTTTCTTCATTTCTTGTTTTTCGGCATAAGAAAGCAAATGAATTGCTTTTGCCATTTCTATTGTTTCTGTGTCTATACCTTTTATAGCAAATTTAATAAAATCGTCTATTGGTATGAGTGAATAATTTCTACCATATGCTTGATAATTTTCACCACCTTGTTCACTAAACCAAATTCCTGGTACATCTATAAGCCAAGATTTGTCTATATGAATTTTTTGGTCTAATTTTTCTGTGTGTTCAGCGTCTCTGCTATACAACCAATTTCTATATTTTACATTATACCCAAATGTATTTTTATCTTTTTCTTCATTTGTTATTAATCTAAATGGTTGATAACAATCGTTGAATTTTTCTTCAATAAATTGTAATGTTTGTTTGAATGTTAGTGGATTATCGCCACTTATTGTTTCATATGATTTTGTACCCCTTTCTTCTATTTTCAAATCGGAGAAATCAAATTTCCAAAAGGCTATAATTTTATGTTCTGTCCAAATTCTTCCTTGAATTACTGGATCTTTCAACACTTCTTTATCAAAAATAGAAATTCTACTATAAACATCACCATGTGCATCACCACAATCACCAAAATGTATATCTTTAAGAGGAATAGAATAAACAAATGGGTAAGTATCATCCATAGTGTATCTTACTTCTTGTTCTAAACCATCTATTACTTTAATAATTTTATCTGCTGATTCATTCTGTTTGTAAGATTTATTTTTATCCTTCTTTTTACCTTCATTAAATTGTTGCCATTTTGTTATCATAATAGTATATAATTTTACATAAGTATATATTAAAAAATAATTTCAAATTTAAATAAAATAAAACTTTTTTAACCTTCTAATATAAATATATAAGCATGTTTAATGTTCATTTTGGGTTTGTTCGTTTCGAGTCGCAAGACTTTAGAGTTGTTGAAAGGCAACAAAGAAATTCGCAAATCAAAAACAAAAAATAAAAAATGTAATTATGGCACACTATCGTATGCTTGACCGTGAACCATCCGCAATTATCACCGTAAATGGTTCAGAAAAGAAAATCTACAACAACGGTCAAATCTTTTTAAATGACGGTGAAAACTTTGAAATCAGATTTTTTAATCCCCTTCAAGAAAAAATTGGTGTTGAAATCATCTTTAATGGTCAAAGGAAAAATGAAGGACTTTTAGTTCTCAATCCTGGACAAGATGTTGCATTAGACAGATTTCTTGAAGAAAAGAAAAAAATGAAGTTTGAAACTTACACTATTGATGGCAACAATTCAGCTGCAGTTCAAGCCGCTGCTCTCAATGGATTAGTAGAATTTAAGTTCTACAAAGAAAGAATAAATAACTATTGTTATTATTCAAATACAAGTACCTGGAATAGTACAGGTTCACCAGTTTTTGGTGGTTATACAATAAGAGGTATTGTTGGTGATACATACACATCAACATCTGATTATATGGGAAGCTCAACATTTTCTTCATCTTGTTGTGATTCTAATTTAAAACAAAGCAAGTCTAAAAAAATAAAATCTTTAGACATTGAAACAGGTAGAGTAGAAAAAGGACCAGAATCAAATCAAAATTTAACAACAGTTGATGCAGATTTTGAAACCAATGCTTTTCATACTATCTCTTATCAATTAAAACCTAACTCTCAAAGAACAACTGAAGTAACAGAAGTTAGAAACTACTGTACAAAATGTGGTTATCGTTTGAGAAAAACTTCATGGACGTTTTGCCCAAAATGCGGTTCGCCCATTTAATCATAAGAAAAAAACTTTTATGATTAAAGAAAACCCCCATATCTATACACTCACCTAAATATTATAGAACAACAGATAAAGATGATTATAAAAATATCTTTAATGAAAAATAAACAAAAACATTTGAACATTAAACACAAAAAGCCACCTAATAAGTGGCTTTTTATTTATGGTCGTATTATGAATCACAATATTCAGAAAAATATAAAAAGCAAAAAAGTTAGATTACATATTACTAAATTATAATCTTACCATATGACAAATTTTCTAAAATTTTGTATCAAGATGCAACTATCTATTTAAAAAGAAAAAAGGTTGTTTTAATAGTTATTTTAGCAACTTTTGACATTTTTAATTCTATATATAGGCATGTTTTTAGTACGATTTCGTAGTAAAAAAATAAAAAATAAATTAAAGGTTACAAATATGAAAAAGTTCTTTTTAGTATTAGGTTTAGCTTTTTTAATGGCAGCATGTGCTAATAACGCTACAGACAATGCCATTGAAACACAAATTGATTCTTGCACATCAGTATGTCAAGACACTTGTAAAAATGCAGTTGATACAATCATTAAAATTGATACAATCGAAGTAGAAAAGAAATAACCTGACCTAGTATTTAAAATAAACCCCTTCTTATGAAGGGGTTTTTTATTCTTGTATTTCTTGTAAATCCAATTTCTTTTTTATATATTCAAATCGTTTTTGGAAGATTTTATTCCAATATTCAAAGACATATTTCATATCTTTGTTTTCTAGTTTTAAAACCTTTGGATTTGGTTTTACCCTTTCTTCCTTACAAGCGGCTCTGTAAAGTTTTATAAAATTCTTACCAAAATTTTTAGTAATTTCATCTACATCATATTCCGCATCAATCAAATCTCTTTGAACCATTTTATAATATTCTTCTGGATCAAATAATTGTAATGTATCTAAAATATCATCCATAATATTATCCCATTTTTGGGTGGCTGTAGCAATATCAGCATTTAATTCAGGATATGATGTTTTATATATCAACCAAAATAAGTCTATAAGAGGTTGTGATAATCTTATTGTTTCCCACATAACAGGAGCCATTTGATTCATAGTATCCCATACATTTGTAAAGTTTACCTTATTTTGTTTTTGTTGATATTCTTGATAAGCGTGTGTTAATTCATGATGTAAATTACTTGATATATAATCTTCAAATATTTCTGGTTTAATTGATTTTGCGTTAGGATTTATTATCAATCCAATATCAATCACTAAGTTTATAGCCTTTTTAACTAATTTACTTTTTGATTGTATTAATTTAGATTTAACCATATCAGTCTTATATGTATAATATGATGAAGTATAGCTCTGTTTGGTTATAGAATATTTATCCAAAACTATACTGAATTTAATGTACATTTCTTCAACTGGAAATTTCTTAAACATTTCATCATCTATAATTCTTTCTTCGATTTCTTTCCAAGTGAAATGTTCAATATCACTATAATTAGCAAATTTGCCTTTTCTATCTAAATACGCTTCTAATTTTTCATAACAATATTGTTCTATGATATAATAGATCTGTTTTATCGGAGTAGGATAATGACCAGACTCAACAATGAATTTTTTATAGTTATGTATTTTCATACAACTATATATAAAAATATTCTTTTAATAAGTGTACGATTTGATACATTTACAACTATTATAGAAAAAAGAATAAAAACACCAATAGAACCAAGAATAATCCAGCATTAGATTTTAGAAATGAATACTATTGTTAGAATGAAAAATATCAAACTTATAGTTCTAATAACTCTTACATAAGGAATAGATTTAATAGTAAGAGCCTTGGAAAATATAAATAAAAATGAATAAATCATAGTTATCCATATAGGATATGTATAGAATGTATAATTTGTTGCAACACCAACACAACCTACTACTGCTGCAGAAAGCATAATAAGTTTAGGTAATGTGTTTGTAGTAAAAGCACTCATAAAAATGAGATACATTAAGAATATAAGATATAATGCTGTCATAATTAATTATTTTAATAAAGGTCTGTGTCCTCTTTCAAATTCTATCATATCAACATAAACTTTCATATCTTCTTCACACATATCAACTAAGAAAGCCATACCACCTCTTTTATTTATTGCATCAACTTCATTTGGATCATCATCATAATGCAGATCAAATTTATGTTGCATATACATATCTACTTTTAGTGGTCCACCAGTGAAAAGTATTTTATCATAGGATATACCAATATTATCAGCAATTCTCCTAACATCCATATTAAATCCTTGATGTCCTACAACTACTGTGGGGTCTGGTCCAAATTTATCATAAACAATATCATTCTGTCTTGCGGTTAAAATCCATACATCATGTCCAGCATCAACCAAGGATTTAGCTAGTTGCTGTAATTTTGAATTATATCCTAATGTCCCGTCTATATCAAATGAAATTTTCATAATATACAAAGATACGAAATATTTATTTAAAGAAAAAATCGAATATTTCTATTCGATTTTCTTTGTTTTTATACTTTAACAGTTAATTTACTTATCTGTTCTGCTGCTAATTTTACATGTTCTGTTGAACAAGAAAAAGAAAATCTTATGTGATTTTTACCACCTGGTCCAAAAACCTCACCTGGAGCTGAACCTATACCTAATTTAAGATATTCTAAAGTCATATTCCAACCTCTATCTTCTGTTATTTCTGGTCTCCAAGTATCTTTTATTTTACACCATAAATAAAATGCTCCTTCTGGTTTTACTGGTTCTAAAAATTCACATTTTAAAGCACCTTCATAAATAGCATTTCTTCTTATAGTATATTCTTTTAAATTCTTATCAAAATAATCTCTTGGTGTTTCAAGAATCGCAGATACACCACCCCATTGAGTAATACTATTAACACCATTAATTGTACATCTTACAATATTTGATAATTTTTTTAATATGTACTTATTTTTTGTGCATACACAACCTAATCTTAAACCAGACATTGCATAAGATTTAGAAAATGAAAATATTGTTATAATCTTATTATAATCAGATAATGCTGCTGGACTAATATGTTCTATACCATCAAAGATAACATGTTCATATGCTTCATCACATATTAAATAAATATCTTTCAATTTACAAAATTGAATTAAATTTTCTATTGTAGTTTTATTTAATGATTTACCTGTAGGATTGTGTGGTGAATTAATTATTAATGCTTTAATTTCTGGATTATCATGAATTAAATGTTCTAATTCATAAACATTAATCGGATTATCAGAAAATGGATCAAAATTATAATATATTGGTGTTCCACCAACTTCACTAACATTCTGTGCGGTTTCTGTCCAAGTTGGTGTTGGTACTAAAACTTTATAACCTTTATTATCAACGATTGAATGGAATACTGTATATAAAGCATTCATTGCACCATTAGTAACAATAACATTACTAAAATTATCTAAATGTAATTTATTTTCATTTACTGCTTTACTGTAAATTGCTTGTCTTAATTCATTAATTCCTGCACCAGCAGTATAATGTGTTTTATTTTCTAACAGAGATTCCATGATTTTATCTTTAACATTATCTGGAATATCAAATGATGGATCACCACTTTCTGTTCTTGCTATTTTAAGTCCTTGACTTTGTTGTTCGAGTAGATAATCTCTTATTGAAACTATACCACCTACTTTAAGTTTTTCAATTAACTCTTTGTCTGTCATTATGTTTTGTGTTATTTTTTACATATTATTATTATATATCGAAATATATATAAAATGTTTTATAACACAAAAAATTATTTTATTGTAGCAGGACCATTTACTGCGTATAGAATATTTAACTTCTTCTAATTTAAGATTATATCCACCTATTTTCATTAAATCTCTTGGTTTATTACCATATTGGTCTACTGCTGGTATTAATCCATTATCTAATCATCCTCTTGCTGAACCTGTTCCTAATTGACATAATGCAAGTATTCCACTTTCTGTAACAAGATATATGGAATAAAAAAATTTATTTCAGTGTATCTACTTTTAATATATATATTAAAATCTAAACTTTTTAAAATGGCAATATCCACAAAATTAGTGAAACTACACCCAGATGTATTATTAGAATGGGTTTATGATTCTGAGAATTTACAAACAGATGATTATCAGGTTGTGACCGATTTAACTACCAGTGAAAGAGGTTATATGTCTAAATCTGGTTTAAATAAGAAAGAAAATACATTATTCACAATAGATCCAATAGTTAAAAAATATGCTAAGGTAGATATATCTAAATATAACTATCTTAAATTAGAAAACTATTCAACATCACCTATACAATTTGATAAATTAAGAATTTATCTACCTACAACGTATTCATTTTCAGATAATGGTTATATTGGTTTAAGAGTTAAGATTTACGCTTATGATTATGAAAATAAGAATATTGTACAATTTAGTCAATATCTATATGATGATACTGCTGTCGGTTCTATGACTGATATGCAATTAAATGCAGAATTTTATTATGATGAACAAAGTTGGGGTAAATATTTAACATATAATATTCCTTCTATTGATATGGTTTCTAAACAAAGAACATCAACTGTAAGTTCTGATCTACCTATTACTAATAGTATAAATGCAAATCTTACAAAGGCTAATGGTTTGAGTTTAACTGCTCCAATATTTGTAGAATTTTGTTTTATAGTAAGTACAGAAACAATTTTAGGTAATACTTATTATTATGGTTCAGATTTATTCACAAAAAGTCTTTCTAAGACTCCAGAATATTTAGATTTAGCTGCAGTTATCGAAGAAGCAACAGATGGAGATTATTTTTGGATTTACGGAACATATGGCGGAGATAATGAAAGTATGGATAATTTTATTGATGAATTGACTGCAAAAGGAAGAAGTGTCAAGATAGAATATGAACTAAATCTTTTTGAAGAAAATGTATTAATGAACACACAGAAATTTGTTGTAGAAGAAAATTTTACAAAAAAAATGTGGTATAGACCTGTTTTAAGTTTCACAAATACAACAGCTTCAATTGATTTAACAATGAGAGTTATTGATTTGGTAGATAATTCACAAATAGAAAGATTTGCGTCAATTAGTTTAACATCAGAGGTTTTTAAATATGGTAAAATTCTTACAAGAATTAACATGGATAATGTATTTAGACCAAAGATTTATAATCTTAAATCATCATCTGGTACACAAGTATTAACTTCAACACAAATATCTGATATAGATATTACAAAGGTTAATTATCCTGTTATTGCAGATAGAATAGATATTTTAGCAAGTTCTTCTCCTTCAAATTCAAGTGCATATAAACCTATGGGTTTAGGTGAAATAATTATAAATCCTTTTGGTAATGTTGTTAAATTTAAAATTGCTAAAAAAGTAGATAATAGAGGTAATGTAACGCCTTATGATTTAACAGATATAACACAAAATGCACAAATGGCACTTTCATTTAAAACGGATACAGATTTTTTAGAAAAATTGGTTTGGCAAGATACAGATCAAAATGATTTTGAACATGGTATTATAGTATTTAGAATTGAACAAACTGATGTTACATTATTAAAGAAAATGTTAAAATCAAATAATAATTTTTATATTACAGTAAACTCTGATAAAACTGGAACAAGGTCCTTATTTTATTCTGGTAAATGGTATGATTTTGATAAAGTAGTTTTTGTTGATACAACTGGTACAATTGCGGCGGAAAGTTATGAATTTGGCGATTTTACCGACCTTGGTTTATCAACAGAACAATTACAACAAGTAATACAAAACACAACAAATGTTGGAACTACTTATCAGTTACAAAATATAAATACAAATTTAATAGTATTTTTAGATCCAGATGCAAATATTACGGTATTTGATAATTATTTATCTGGTATTAATGCAGATGTTTATATTAAAAAACCTGCTGGTAATTCAGATTCAATGACATATTTATATTTTTTGACTAATGTTCCACCTGCAGTCACAGAAGATATTAAAGTTCAACCTGGTGTAAGTGAAGTTTCATCAGTTCCTTTAGGTTTAGGATTGGATCAAACAGGTTCAAATACAACTATTAATGTTAATCAAATAAGAGATAGTATCTTAGGGTTTAATTGTCAAGCAAGTCAAAATTCTTAAATATAAATTTTAAATTACCAGCATTATAAATTCTATAAATTTTTCTTTCTAACATTATTTCATGTTCAGATTTATTTTTATCAAACCCTTTTTTGACAAGAATATCCTTTCTAAAATTAAATCTATAATTTCTAACACCATCTATAATATAATAATAATTAGGTTTCGTTTTTGAAACGAATTCAAATCCTAATTTTTCATAAAGATTTCCATTCGAATGACTCCTATCAGCATATGTCAAAACATTTTCTGGTTTATATTTTGTTATAAAATATTTAAATAACTTGCTAGCACCACCAATAATATTAGTATTTAATTTATTGCAGAATCTTAATAATTCATATTCGTTCTCTTTTGAACTTGAATTCATAAAATTTCTCTTTTTACCAAAAGTCATCAAAGAAACTAGTTCATTTTTATAAAATAATCCTATTTTTGCAGAAGAATTGATGAAACCTTGTATATGATTTTTTTCTAAAAATTCTTTAACTAATTTATTATCGTTA
>Ga0172375_10004273_pt1 | contig 21225 bp, 17 predicted proteins | sample LakKiv1m_FD_114537 | JGI IMG/M metagenome (GOLD analysis project Ga0172375, IMG submission 114537) | Freshwater microbial communities from Kabuno Bay, South-Kivu, Congo - kab_092012_11.1m | ecosystem: Environmental > Aquatic > Freshwater > Lake | place: Democratic Republic of the Congo...
ATTAAAATCTGACCTTCCTTTAATCATATCCTGTTCTTAATGCAGATTATAATCCTGCGTGTTTCCGCCATTTATTATCTTTGTTAAAAACCTCCCCGGGCATGAAAGTCGCGGCATTGTTAACTATTTTATTACTATTGATACTCTTTCCTTGGGCAGTAAAATCACAGGACAAAATAAAAAACTCAGAATGGCTGCCGAAAGGGAATTTATTTCCGACGTTAAAATTCGATATAAAGGAATCCCAATTTTCAGGTGGTCTGTATGGTTTCTATTCAAATGGTTATTGGCAAAACCGGATATTTGCCGTATTCTCTGCAGGTTTGCGAAGGAACGTTATACGTTGGAATCACAGAGGGGGAGAAGCATCAGAACTTGGATTTGAGATTTGTGTTTTCCCCCAATTTATTTTCGAAAAGCCATTTCAAACCTTCAGGGCAAATTTTTTCAATATCGATTTTAAAGTCGGGCTTCAGTACCAGTCCGAGGTTAATGAAAACTGGAGATTACGCGGACGGTTTTATCATATTTCGTCACATCTGGGAGATGATTACATCTTCAGGTATGAGATCGATCATTTCACTTCCAATTACAGGATCTTTGAAATGGTTGATTTCTCTGCTGCCTGGCTGAAATATCCTTTTATGGCTTACGGAACTTTAGGATGTATAGTTCATTCCACTTATGAACTCCAACCATTTGTCATTCAATTAGGTGCAGAATGGAAAAGAGTAAGTAAGAGAATCCCATGGTTCCAATGGACTGCCGGAATAGATCTCCGCGGAGAACAGGCAAACGCATTCCGGCCTTGCATTCATACCGGCGCCGGAGTTATCCTGGGGAAACCTGATCGTTTTCCTTTCACAATCCTGATCGACTATTATAACGGATTTCTACCTTTTAGCCTGTATGATGATGTATTTATCCAGCTTTTTGGTGCCTCAATTTATTTCGATGTTTTTTAAGTTGGTGGTAGACACTAAGTCCCAACAGATTTGAATCCTTGAAAAATAATATTATTAATTTTACCTGATAAATTACAATATCCACTTAATCAAATGCATATTTAAACCTGGTCATTATGAACACAATACGCATACTTCCACTGTTACTCGTCTTATCCTTCATGACAATCCAGTCATGCAAGAAAAATGATATCATTTACACTCCGTCAGGATCAGTCAACATGACAACTTTGAAAAAACAGTATAAACTTGCCGTTATCGATGCTAAAACAGTTGAGCCCTATGAAATCTACAGGAACCTGGTGGCAGTGGTTTACTATGCCGACAGCATGGCGGGTCAGGGGAATCTCGTCTGGTCGACTGATTCGACAGGAAAACAGCGTGTTCTTGTTATTTCATGGATGAAGCAATCTACAACCCAATACTGGCCTGTTGGAAAAACCTTTAAGACAAGCAATAACCAGGCTTTTATATCATGGATAACTACAACTCCGGAAATGTCAGACTTCCTAAAAAAGAATTATTTCTCCGATACGCTGACTTTAAATTTACGGATTGCACAAAAATTGGGTATGCCTCCTGATACGAAAAATAATTATTTTGTTGAGTTTTGGGTCTATCCCGAAAACCTGTTCCGCCCTACCCCCGATCCTGAAATAACCGACCATGAAGCTGATCTGTATTTTCCGGCCTGGGTCAGCCAGAAACACAGATTGTGGTTCACTAATGAAATGAGTAATAAATATGATACATCTTCATCAAGCGCTTTTCCATGGACGCGTCTCGGATATACTTACGACTGGGCAAATCCGCTGAAGCCTATCGGTCTCAGTGAATTTATCGTTGACACATCTTCAACTGTCACTGTTAAAAAGATATATTCTTCCTGGGAGTATTATCAACTGAGCCTGACTATGAAGTAAAATCAGGGCTCAATTCTTAGACAAGAATTGTGGATGTTAATTTTTTTTATGCGACAGACGGGATTTAACTAGCCTTGTTTTATTATTTTTTTCCTGTAAAGAAGAATTCCTTCTGAAACTACTGTAATTATATATTGACCAGGGATTATGTTTCGAAGATTTATGGTATAATTGTTTTTAAAGTCCGACGAAAATACTATTGCTCCCTGTAAAGAGTAAAGTATAGCTTTGCACGGCTTATCCCGATACTGATCCAACTCAACAGATAGAAAATCTGTCGATGGATTGGGAAATACTTTTAAACTAATGCCTTGTGTAATTTCCTGCTGTCCTAACGGGAATACCCATATTCCCATAAGTGACAGATATCCAACCTGAACATTGGAGTAATCAATTGTTCGTGAGTATTCACAGCAGGTACCGATAAGCAGGTTATACGAGGAGTCAGGGGCTGGATACCATTCGGTATCATGTCCAACATATGCAATTGCATGCATTATAATATAGAGGTCTGTAGAATCGGTGTAGTAAGTCACTGTAGTTGCATCGTCAGGGATACTCCAGGATACGGAAATAACACCTGGTACCTGACTTGCAGCAGTCTCGATGCGGTTTTTGCAAATGGAACAATTGCCAAGGGTAACAAAGGTAGCAGTAAAAGTTTCACTTCTGACAGACCCGGCTAACACACATACACACAGGATAACAAAAAGGCAGACCTTTTTCATGGATCATTTTTTGTACAAATATAGATATTTAAATATAAAGAGGAGATTAAAAAAGAAACTTTCCTTTGGCAAGCAGAGTATGATCCTGTTTAATGATCCTGTATAAAAGCAGTTGACCGGTAACATTCCCTCTTATTTGAATTTTCATTATATGTGAGGTTATATGAAGTGAGGATATTTGCCTGCCTAAAAGGTCGTTGATCACAAGCTGGGCTGAGTTGTAGTCCCTGCATAAAGTAAAGTCAAAAGTGACGCTTTCCTTGTTGTTTACATAAATCCTGACTATTCCCTCCGGGTTTTTCTTGTTTTCCTTTACAGGCAGTGTGGTTTTCCAGATATCGTATAATATCTGAAGCGAATCTATAGGATCGACCGGAAAAACCCCGGAATAGTTCTGTGGGTATGCCATCCAGAGGTCAAGATACAGAGAGTCGGGGGGATCAGATAAATTTGCCACTCTTATAAATGCCGACTGTGAGGAGGTATTCCTTACTGCACATCGGGTATCGGCACCTATTACCTTGGCTCCCTGTAATGCAGCCATCAGCCGGTCGGCAAGTGTTCCTGAAGTATTCATAAACCTGGTCTGCATCGAATCAAGTATCTGTTGTCCCAACAGGATATTTCCCTGGATGGAATAGTTGAGGTTGGCTGTATCATTTTTATAATCCAGGCAGTTAATACCTGTATAGGCAGCGCTGCGGGGATGCCCGCCATTGTAATCTACGATTCCGTATTGACGGGTTGTCGGATTCCCGGAGACATCGTTTGTTACAAGTGAATCGATTATCTGTTCAGGAGACAGACCCATCATCATCCAGTCGTGGGCATTTTCCTGGTTAACGTGATTCCATGCGGCCTGTGTATGGATAACCCCGATACCGGGAATAACATCGCTGAGTATCTGTGCTCCATGCGGATATGTTCCAGAAGAACCGACACAGGAGGCGCCGGCGCTGCCAAATTGTCCCGTGACTGAATCAACGACCACGATCGAAAAAGTATCCTGAGCCTGTACTACCGGTAATAATAACAATGACGACAGGAAAAAAAACAAATTTCTTATGATTATGTTTGAATTCATGGTTTTGGTTTTTAGATAAGAGACTATCTTGGCGTGTAACAAATATTGAATAAAAGTAGTAATTTTTTTATTTTTTCAAGGCCTGATAGTTCCGAAAAGGATCTCCGGGATTTCTTCATTCAATTAATTTTGGACCTTATTTGTCTTCAAACTACTTCACCAATCTGGGGACTTTGATCTTGTCATCCTTTTTGAGGCCCGAAAGTACCTGGATGTTGATTCCATCCGAAAGACCTGTTTTTATAAGTCTTTTCTCGAAAACCTGGGGAGATGTTTCCACCTCAACAAAAGCAGAATCCCCTTCAAACTGTAAAAGACTTTCTTTTATTGCCATGACCTGGTTGGCGCGCTGAAGCACAATGTCGGCGTTGGCGCTATATCCCGCACGGATGAACTGGTCGGATTTCAGCCGTACATCTGCCTTGATTTCAAACTGTACCGCTCCATTCTCAAGGACTCCCTTGGGAGCGATATATTTAAGGATTGCCTGAAAAGTATCGTTTTCAATAGCTCCGACAACAAGAGATAAGTCCATACCCGGTTTGATCTTTCCGACTTCAGTTTCATCCACTTTCCCCTGAAAGATCATATCTCCGACATCGGCAATTGAGGCAATTGTAGTACCCGGATTAAAATTATTTGCCTCAATTACCGAACTGCCGACTTTAACAGGTATATCGAGTATCATACCGTCAATTGTCGACGTAATGAGGGTATTTGTCATCTTCCCCGATTTTTTGTTGACACCTTCCCGGATAAGTTGAAGATTACTTTCTGCAGCATCGACCTCCTGTTTTGCATTTTTAAATGCTACCTGGGCTACCTGAAATTCGGATTCGGAAATAACCCCATTTTTTGAAAGTTTTTCTTGCCTGTCGAAATTGATCTTTGTATCATCAAAAGTGATTTTTGCCCTTTCCAGCCGGGCTTCTGCATTATTTAAATTAACCAGGTCGGGAATAATACGCACCTTTGCAAGAATATCGCCCTTCCTGATGTTTTTCCCCGCTTCAACATATATCTCCTCGACAATTCCCGACACCTGCGGTTTGATTTCAATCTCTTTTCTGGGGATCACCGAGCCGGTTGCAACAGTTTTCTTTATCACGGTTGTTATGAATGGCTTCTCCGTTGTGTAAACCACGGGTTTTTCTTTCGACTTGTTATAAAGATAGACAATTGTTGCAGCGAATACCACGAGTATGACTATCAGAACTAATATCCTGAGTACTTTTTTCATTTTATCAACAGTATTAAAGTTATAATCATTGGGATATGCATATGTTTTATATAATTATGCTTCATACCGTAAAGCATCAATTGGTTTGACCGATACAGCCCGTTTTGCAGGGATAAAACCTGCCAACGCCCCGGAAATTATCAAAATTGTCAGGGCAGTAACAGCCACCTGAAAATCAACTCCGGGGTGAACGAACATTTCAGTATTTGCCCCGGAGGTACCAAGAATATAATTGATCAGTTCAAGTAATCCGACTCCGATTACAAGTCCAAAATAACCGGCAAATGTCGTTAGTACAACCGATTCAGTTATAATCTGACCGATAATCCTGAATGGTGTTGCTCCAAGCGCCCTCTGTATCCCGATTTCTTTCGTACGTTCCTTTACCACCACCAGCATGATATTGCTGACGCCGATGATACCGGCAAGCAGAGTACCTGTTCCAACGATCCAGACAAGCCATCGTATGCCTGTAAAAAGTCCCCGCATCTTCTCATATTCAACTTCAAGGTTAAAATGACCGATTGCAGTATCATCCTTTGGCGAAACCGAATGTTTCTTTTTCAGCAGCGACATTGCCTTCCCTTCAACGACGGATACGGGTATCCCGTCTTTTGATGTTATATTGAAAAATCCGACAACATCACCGTAGTTAAAGGTTTTCTGTAAGGTGGTAAAAGGCATATGAATACGTTGGTTATCCTGTGCTGCTGCTTCTCCGGTACGTTTCGACTTAAAGATTCCTATGATTTTAAAGTAAACTCCATTGATTTCGATATACTGGTTCATCGGATTCTCTTCTTTGTCAAAAAGAATCTCGGTTACCCGTTGTCCAACCACCACCACTTTTCTTTTTTCCCTTATATCAAATTCATTGATGAACCTGCCATCGATAAAATTTACGGGATCGATCAGGTTGAATTCGGGGAAATCACCAAAAAGCGGGAACTGTCCTGACTTTAATCCCCGAACCACATTGCTGCTGCCCATGAATCCCCCAACATTTGTTCGCGGGGCAAGGTATTTGATCTCAGGAATTGCCTGCCTCAGAGCTGCAATATCGCTGTTCTCATAATAAAACCTCCTACCTCTTGGAAATCCTTTGTATGGTATTGTTGTTTGATTCGTCCACAGGAAAACGCTGTTGGTTGCCATATCTCCGAAGTTCTGGGTAACCCCGTTTTCGAGTCCGTTGCCGGAACCAAGCATAATAACAAGCATGAAGATTCCCCAGAAAACTCCAAACGCAGTTAAAAAAGTCCGTAATCTGTTACTTCGAAGTACATGATAAATCTCCTGCCAGCGGTCAAGGTCAAACATAGCTCAATCTTCCTTACATTTATTCATCGCGTAATGCTTCAATTGGTTTTATTTTGGCTGCTTTCATTGCAGGAAAGAATCCTGCAAGGGTACCGGCTACTATTAGTAAAACGGTTGCACCCATTGCAATGCTCAGATTTGCCTCCGGATTCCGGAAAAATTCTGAAGGGGGAAGATTCCTGGAAATGAGTTCCAACAGCCCAATTCCAAGGATAAGTCCGATATAACCTGCAAATGCAGTGATCACAACTGCTTCCTGAAGAATAAGGGTTATTATTGATAAGGGTGTCGCTCCCAATGCCTTACGGATGCCAATTTCTTTTGTTCGTTCATTTACAACGATCATCATGATGTTGCTTACACCAACCACACCTGCAATAATGGTTCCTATACCAATGATCCAGATAAAGATCCTGATCCCTGAAAAAAGTGCATTAAACCTTCTGACCTCTTCACTTTTATTCCATAATTCAACAGCCTGTCTGTCTTCAGGATCGAAAGTGTGCTTTTTTGACAGCATCATACGGGCAGTGTTGATCATGATGTCCGCTTCCTCAGGTGTTGCATCCCCTGTTGTAAAAGATATCTGATTGATGATGTTGTTACCCTGAAACACACGTTGTGCTGTTGAGATCGGAATATAGATTCGCCGCAGTTCATTATCATTCCTGCTGAAATCCCTGAAGATACCAACAACCCGGAAAAGGACTCCGTTAATATTTATGAATTTTCCCGTAGCCAGAGTATCTTTCCCTTTGAAGAGTTCAGATTGAACCTTCTCCCCTATCACGGCAACTTTACGAAAATCAAGAATATCGAGCTCGTTAAGAAAGCGACCATTCAGTATTTCCAGCTCTTTTATATATCCGTAATCGGGATGACATGGTGAGAGGAAAAAGGAACCATAATTGTTCTTATAGGAGGTTAGATTATCACCAAGGAATAACCTGGCAGATATCCTGTCCTCTCCCTGGATGGCTGTTTTCAACATAATATAGTCTTCATTGGTGAAACTGATACGTCTGCCTGTTGTTAATCCCTTATACTGCTTACTTGTAATGCCGTTCGAAATCCATACCCCGTTGATTGCTCCTCCTTTGAAATTGTCTCTGACACCGTTTTCCAGGCCATTCCCGGAACCCAACAGGATAATCAACATAAAGATGCCCCATGCAACAGAAAAACCGGTAAGAAATGTACGCAGCTTATTTTTCTGTACAGTGCTGTATATCTCCTGCCATTTATCTATTTCAAACATTTCCTCTTTCTTAATTAATGACTACCTCGGTTATCATACCATCGGTAATCCTGACGGTTTTTTGTGTGCGTGCAGCAATGTCGTGTTCATGCGTGACAATAACCATAGTTATACCTTTCTTATTTATCTCTGCCAAAACATCCATCATTTCCATTGAAGTGACAGAATCGAGGGCGCCGGTGGGTTCATCGGCCAGGATCACCTTTGGATTTGTGATAAGCGCACGTGCGATCGCAACACGTTGTTTTTGTCCCCCTGACAGCTCATTTGGTAAATGATGAGCCCAGTCCTTTAATCCCAGCCTGTCGAGATACTCCATTGCAATCTTATTTCGCTTTTTCCGTTTCACATTCTGATAATAAAGAGGTAAGGCAACATTTTCCATTGCATTCTTGAATGACACAAGGTTGAATGACTGAAAGACAAATCCAAGGTATTTGTTCCTCAAATGGGCTGCTTTGGTTTCATTGAGCTTTTCAATTCTGATCCCGTTCAGAAAGTAAATACCGTCGTCATGAACATCAAGTATTCCGAGAATGTTTAGAAGAGTTGATTTTCCTGAACCGGAAGCGCCCATTATTGAGATCATTTCACCCTGTTCGATCTCCAGGTCGATCCCCTTGAGGACGTGAAGTGAATTGTTCCCTGTGAAATAGGATTTATGTATGTTTTTTATTGAGATCATTATTAAAAAAATTACCTGCCATAGGACATTTTTTCCGAGCTAAAGTTACACAGAGGGCAAAATAAATTATCTGCGACTATTCGGTCATACTTTTTAGTTCAGAATTAGATAACATTTTTTCATTCTTCCCTTGTTTATTTTATAATCAAAATTAGCCAATAGGGTGAAATCTATCATTAGTTAACAACATACATGGCAATAAATTGTTTACACCTTTGCTGATAATCCGCAGAGAAATTATATTTTTGAAATAACAAAAAGATATTGGAGAGGTTTTTTTCGTATAAAAAAAATCCCTTGCTGGGATTCATGATTCTTGGCCTGGTTTTCCTCCTGTTATTATTCGCAGAGATTTGGAACGGTAGGTTTTGGCTATCGGATTTCGAAGTTTATTATAAGTCGGCAGTCCGGATACTTCAGGGTCAAAATTTATACAGAATCGGGGGAGATGGTTTTTACCTGTTTAAATATTCCCCGGTATCAGCCATTCTTTTTATCCCCTTTGCGGTTCTTCCTTTCTGGATTGCAAAAATAGTATACTGGGCATTCTATTCCTTTATAATTCTGGCTTGTATTAATATAACAATACGACTGGCATTATCTGAAAGAAGCGGCATAAAACCGGCCAGAATAAATTCATTGGTTTTATTAACCGGACTGATACTGATGGTTCATTTTTTTATGGAATTGCATCTGGGACAGGTCACATTTATACTTCTGGCACTTTACCTTCTTTCATGTAGAGGACTGATGACAGGAAAACCCTGGCAGGTCGGCTTTTATCTCGCTTTGAGCCTGTTAATAAAACCCTTCGGATTGATTTTTATTCCCTATCTGCTCTATAAAGGAAAATGGAAAGAGTTTGTTTATTTGTTGGTTTTTATGGTTATTCTGGCACTCATTCCTCTGTTTTTCTATCACTCCATTGTTCTGGTGACCAATCAGTATGCCTCCTGGTTTCATGAAGTGTTTGTCGAGTTAGGTAACAAACAGGAGTTTAATTTGCCTGCCAATCAAACCATTTTTAGTGTTATTGCCCGCTACATCCACCTGGAAAGTATTCTTAAAACTCCTTTACTTTTTATCCTTTTCCAGGTTTTGATTTTGATCTTGTTATCATCTCTGGTAATCATCATGATTAACAGGGGAAAGAGTATTACAAAACAGGAGATACTTGAAATGACATTTTTAACCGGACTTATACCGTTAATTGCCTTCAGCGGAGAAAATTCATTCTGTCTTTTGCTACCTGCGACCGTTATAATTCTTTCTTCCTTCCGGAAAATGACGGTACCTCTGAAGATTATTTCAATTGTTGGCTTTTTATTTTTGGGAGGAAATATTCATGACTTATGGGGCGACTCATTATCAGTCTGGATCGATAATGCCTCTTTCATCTCATTCGGGGCAATGAGTATTTGTGTTATTCTTGCAGGATTAAGGTTCCGAAAGGTCTGGTGAATATCTACATACCTCCTTTCATATTAATCATTTTGGGTTCAATATTTGGATTCCGGATCAAACCGTTTGTAACTTTTTATGCATTTACTTGACTTTTCAATATTAAATATTGTATATTTGCGTTTATTTAGTCTAAATATACATTAATTTAAATTTAATCCAAGCACTATGAAAAAGATTACATTCACTATCTTCACCATTGTAATTCTGGCCGGGATAGTAGTTTACAATCCAGTTTTTGCTGTCACACATACTGTTCAGGTTGGCAATTTTTACTTCAGCCCATCCAGTCTTAATGTTAACGTAGGAGATGTTGTTGAGTGGGTTTGGGTAGCGGGATCTCATACCACGACCTCAACTTCAATACCAGGAGGTGCTGCAAGCTGGGATCAACCAATAAATTCAAGTAACCAGACCTATTCTTACACAGTAACAACAGCAGGTACATATAACTACGTTTGTACACCTCATGCAGCAATGGGTATGGTCGGTTCATTTGTAGCCACAACGACAACTTTATTTGTGACCGTAACACCTTCCAATCAAAATGTGGCTTCAGACGCAGGGACCACAAACTTTTCAGTCACATCAAATACTTCCTGGAATGCTTCCTGTGATAAGGCCTGGTGTACAGTTACAGGTTCAGGTTCCGGTAATGGAACGATTACTGCCAATTATACAATGAATCCTTCGACTGATTTACGCATAGCCACTATAACTGTTACAGCAACCGGTGTACCCGACCAGGTTGTGACAGTAACCCAGGCCGGCGCAGCCGCCACACTTTCAGTTACTCCTCCCAGCCAGTCCGTATCGGAATCGGCAGGAACAACTGATTTCTCGGTAACTTCCAATAGCACATGGACATCTGCAAGCGATGCAGCATGGTGTACAGTCACGCCCTCGGGCACGGGAAATGGCACTATAGTTGCGACTTATGAAGCAAATACCACCTTAACTGAGAGAACGGCCAATATATCCGTAACCGTAACAGGGCTAGCTCCGGTGGTTGTTCAAGTAATACAAGACGGATCCAATGTAGGCATTTCTGAAACCAATATGAACACTATCAGAGTATACCCCAACCCTGCCACTAATTTCGTTAATTTCAGCTTTGATAAAAGTTCTGGTGAAAATATCCGGATCTCATTTGTTGATCTCAACGGAAAAATTATTTTAGACCGGACTTACCCTGGTAATAAAGAAGTATCAATAAATGTTAGAGATCTAACGAGAGGATATTATTTTGTAAAATTATTAACCAATAATCAAACAGTTACCCGTAAGCTTTTTTTGATTAATTAATGGATGACACATTTTTTGATCCGTATTATAAAAGCGAAGCTTCAGTGTAAATCCGAAAAAAAGGTTACAAGTTATTGTAGCCTTTTTTTATGCGACATGGTCATCATTTTTTATTCAATTCGTTTATAATTTCATCTTTTCGCGGGGAGTCACGACAATGTTCCACATGCCAGAGTGCACTATCTCTATTTCCTGAAAAATAATAGATAGCGGCAAGATTATATCTTGCCTCGTCGAAATAGCGGTCGTACGTCAGGGTTCTTTGTAATACTGAAACCGATTCAGGTAGTTTATGCATGCCATACAGTGTTATTGCATAGTCATTCAGTAATCTGACTTCGTAAGGAGTGTATTTCAGGGCTTCCTCAAAATTGGTCAGTGCTTCATCAAATTTACCCAAGCGATACAAAGCAACCCCTTCAAACCATGACAGTGGAAGATTGTTCGGAGTGATTCTGTAAAATATGTTTTCCGCCTTGCTACAGCACTGGATTACCTTATTATCATCTCTTCTTTCGTTTTTAAACATAATTGCAGAATAATATTCGCCTTTCAGGCGGATTGAAGCCAGGAATATGGTAAAAGTCAAAAGAATGAGAAATATGGTAGAGAAGATTACAGGTGGAATATTCGATAAAGATTTTAAACTGAATTGTTTCAATGACACAAGCGACAGCAGGAATGCCCAGGTGGAGAAGAGAATAACATTGTGCTCAACGCGTTTCAGAGGGAAATCGAATACGGCGAATAAATAGAACCCGAGAATAAAGGAAGCATAAAATACAGCATTGACACTTATTGCAGGCGTGGTACGTACAATACGGTAAAAGGCAATTCCGAGAGGGATCACGAATAAGAATATCGAAAAGATGAAACCGATGATTCCCAGTTCAGAAATTATACCTATCCATTCGTTATGTGGTTGACTATAGGTATAGTTTTTCATTGTATGCTCCGGATTGGGGGGATCGGGGAAAGAGGGGATCAGTATTTTCCAGTTCCCTGCTCCGGTACCCAGGATAAGATACGATTTTATAAGTCCGGCCGATTTCTTCCAGAATATCATCCTAAGGTTTGCATTTTCGTAATATTCTTCAGCAAAGTCGAACTCCTGGATATGACTGTGATCATTTTGATTGACTATCCTGTGTTTTCTGATCTTCTCGGTACTGGCAGTGTCATAATTACGTATGTAATTCCAAACGGGGATCTTGCTTTTGAGATAGTTCCTACGGGTGCTATCCAGAGATGAGTAAAAAATGACTATCCCGGCAGAGAGTAATAACAAGGAGATCAATCCTACTACAACATTTTTTTTATTAAAGACATTACGGAATCTGAACAAAAGAATCCCCAGTGTAGAAAGGACGGCAATGAACAGTCCCAAATAACCTGCTCTGCTTTGAATAATAACAATAAAGAAGATAGAGAGAACTCCTGTCAGAACCGAAAGATATTTCCAGAATCCTCTTTGGATTACATATCCCGTGAAAACAAACGGCAGTGAGATGAGCAGGTAACCTGAAAACAAGTTATTATTTGCGGAGATGGAAAAGATCTGGTAGGGATCATAGAATTCAAGCCGGCTTATCTTGTAGAATGCCAGGGCAAAGGCAAAAAGCAACACAAGTATTTGCACTTTGATATACACTCTCTGGAACTCTGCATATTCGTTGTCAAGATTTGAGATGATGAAGAAAACCACAAGGCCAAGAAAAACCAATTGAGATTGAATAATGGCTTCGGAAAATGAAACGGCCCATGTGCAACTAAGCAGGTTCCATATGTAAAAAAGGATTAAGGAACATTCAAAAATATTTGTTTTGAATATAATTACTTTTTTGAATCTGATTATTAAAATGATCAACAGGGTAAGTGAAATGACAAGTACGCGAGGCAGAAAGGATTTGTCGAGAATTACTCCGGATCGTATGGTACATGCAAAGAAGAGCAGTGCAGTTGCAAAAATTGCCAGAAACCAGGAATGCTTTATCCGCAACTTAAATAGATTGTTTTCTATTATTCAAAGAATGAGATGATAGCACATCCACCTTCACCCCCCGTGGGTGGCGTACTCGAATAGATTGATTGAATGGTACCTCCCTTGCCGGGTTTGGAAGTCAGGTTTCTCTCGAAAATATATGATCTTGGAATCCCCATAAAAACATCCAAAATATTATCATAGGACACATCGGAATAACCTGTGATACTGCCGATATTTGAGGTACCTGCATTACCGTTTTCACCGGTACTGCTACCTCTTTTACCGCCGAATCCTCCCTGTGCCATGTTACCTTCAAACTGTGTATCGCCACCATTTCCCCCATCGGTATCTCCGTACCAGTTATTCCCGTTGTAAACAGCATTGGATCCCTGAGTTCCGGCAGCTCCTATTGTGACAGAATACTGCTGGGAAGGTGTCACGAACATCTCAACCTGGGAATATCCACCACTTCCGCCATATCCACCATTACGAAGGCTATAGGAATAGGCTCCTGCACCAGCTCCTCCCCCTGAGGCGCCCCAAAGTTCTACTTTCATTTTGGTGATTTTGACGGGTACTGTAAAATTGGATGAATTCGTAAAAATTAGGGGATTTGTACCGACAGTCCCATTAATGACATAAGGATCAGCTTGTGTGCCAATTCCTGTCACAGAAATGTTTGCACCAGCACTAATCTTCGTTTCAGAGCCATCCGTGACAGGTTTATTAATGAGGTCATTATAATCCCCGCTAAAACCATTCCCTGCTTTTAGTGAGTAAAGAGCATAAGGTACACTTAACAATTGAGTGACCCCGGTAATACTATAATTTACGCCCCCGTTCGGATCAACCTCGGTTTTCAGGAAATAAGGTCCATTATCCCAATTAATGCTCGTAAAGTCGTCTCCTGATGTGCCACCACCTATTTCCACGGATACGAGTCCGTTGTTATTGGTTGTAGCATTCTCTATCTCCGTATAGACGGAATTTCCGTTAGTCGAATCCTGCAGTATACTGAATCTTATGCCAACAACGACACCCTGTACCAGTTTTCCGGAAGCATTACGTATTACAGCCTGGTAGCTTAATCTTTGAGGGGACTGTCCAAAAACTCCCAGTGTAATTAGTATGCATGCAAAAAGGATTGATTTGGTTTTCATGGGATAATAATTTTATATTTTATCTTTTAATGATTTTATGAAAAGCAACAGTTCTATTATTTTCCGACACAATTAACAAGTAGGTTCCGGAAACAAATTCATCCAAAAGAATGGTAGTCTCGTTGTCCTTTATTCCGCTTTCTTCTAAGACCATACCATTCAAATTACAAACCTTATAATCCATTTTTTTGATTTCCTGTCCTTCTATCTTCAATATTAGGGAAGTAGTTGCAGGGTTGGGATAGATCATGCATTTCAGACTGATCCCAGGTTCATTATAAATCCCATCTAAAAGTATCTCATATGGTTGCTGTACACCTTCTGTAATTGAACCTGTAGTGCCTGTCAGGGTTGTAAATGAGACCTGTCCGACGGAATAAGAGAACGAGCCGGCATCACCTGTTGCATCTCCGCCCGTGGACAGTATACCTTGCTGAGCATATGACTCCATGAGTGAGAACACAACTACCAGTAATACTGTGAAAAATATAAACCTGGAATTCATAAATTGAGTTGTTAAACCTTTCGATGTTAGGGAAACTATGTGCTAAAATAAGAATTATTTTTATAATTACAACAAATCTTGGGTGAAAATATTTTATAAGGATAAAACCGTACGGTGACAGGTATTTCAGGAATCCTTTCGGGATAGCAATGAAAGTCATAACTTCGTAAAAAAAAAAATCTGATGTTTCATAGATCACGGTTTGGAGTGGTCAAACTAGCAGCGTTGTGTTGTGTAATTGTTCTTTGCTGTCCTGTGAACCGGATATCCGCATTGAAAAATTCTGTTCCTTATCCGGGTTTCATTCTCAATAATACAATTTCAATCTTAGCTTTTTTAAACGATGACGGTCTGCCCGGGGCAATGGGATCAATGACAATTCCATTACGGAGGATCGGTAAGTTATTCGTTGCTACTGCTAAGGTTGACGACGAAACAGGGAACTTCATTTTTGACACCGGCTCGGCCAATCTTGTCCTCAACAAGACATATTTCCGGAAATATATGACGGTCGATGGTGCCGCGGCAGGAGGAGTGACCGGTTCAACAGGCGATATCGGGCATGTGCAAGTTAAAAGACTAAAGATCGCTGATATGGTATTCGATAACCAAATGGCTGATGTGACTAATCTCGGACATATTGAAAACCGCCGGGGAGTCAAGATACTTGGTTTATTCGGATTCGGTCTTTTGAAGAACCTTGAGGTGGTGATCGATATCAATAACAATGTAATGCACCTTTATAAACTAGATCACACCGGAAAACGTATCCAGCAGTCCAAACCTGCAAAATACGATGTTATTCAAAAGATTGAAGAGATAAATAACATTTACATTGTAAAGGCAAGAGTCGGTGATAAAATCCTTAATTTTTGTTTAGATACGGGCGCAGAGTCGAATGTATTAAACGCGTTCTCTCCCAAAAAAGTTCTTAAAACGGTATCAATACAACGACGTTCCGGGCTTGTCGGAGTAGGTTCCGGCCGATCCGAAGTATTATACGGGACAATGAATAACTTCACTCTTGGCGATCAGTCAATTAATGGTATGCAGACAATCATCACCAGTCTTGAAAAAATGTCGGAAGCTTATGGAGTAGACATTGATGGTATGCTTGGATTTGATTTTTTCAGTCAGGGGGAAATTTGTATTAACTTGGTAAATAATGAAATGAAGATACGATTTGCCAGAAAGGAGGCTCCATGAACAAATTGAATTGTTTGTTTTTAATTTTTGGGCTGATCCTGATCACAAGTTTTGCAGTTGGCCAGGTCATTCCAAAGGAAGCCTGCAGTGTCGATAATGGCAGGATAATCTTTAAACTCGACACGCATTGGACTCCTGAACAGAGAAAGGAAGTGATGCGTCTTTTTGATCTTGACAGTGCAGTTATGGCTGCAGTATGGTCGGGTAAGACCGTGATCAACGTGAAAGGAGTGACCTGGAAAGTGGTAAAAGTCAGTAACCGGATTCTTGAGTTATCTAAACCAATCGATACGACTGTCTTGTCCTCCGTGGGTAACAATGATATTATTATGGTTGATGACAAGTGGGCAGGTATTCCAGTGGAAACGGATCGCGAGACAGATATTTACGGAATCAATAAATTTACCCTTTTCGGAGTATTTCAATATTTGAACGGGAAAGCTCGTTTCTATTTGCCAGGCCGGAACCATGCCAGTAAAATTTATCTTTCGGGAAGTTTCAATAACTGGAGCACTCATAGTATGCCACTTAATAAAACCGATACCGGTTGGGTAATCAGTCTGAAATTGAAACCGGGTAAATATCAATATAAATATATTATAGATGGGAACTGGACTCCAGATCCTTACAACAGGCAAAGTGAGGATGATACATACGGAGGCTATAACTCAGTTGTTTTCTGTTTTAATTATTATTTTGTACTCCGGGGATACAAAGAGGCAAAACGTGTAGTGGTTTCAGGGAGTTTCAATGGATGGGATGAGAGTGAATTACGTATGTTTCCCACGAAGACCGGTTGGATAAGACCTTTGTATCTCAGGGAAGGCACTTATGCATACAAGTTCATTGTTGATGGGAAATGGATACCTGATCCCGACAATAAGATCATCAGACCGGACGGATCAGGGAATTTTAACTCTTTTATAGGAATTGGTGATAATGCTGTTTTCACTCTGAGGGGATATCCAAATGCGAAAAAGGTTACCCTTGCCGGAAATTTTAATTCCTGGAATCCCGGGGAATTGTTAATGGAGAAGACAGCGGGTGGCTGGAGAATAACCTATGCCATGGCACCCGGATTATATGAATATAAATTCATTGTGGATGGAGAGTGGATCAACGATCCCTCAAATCCATATGTCATCGGTCCGGGATCTGACGGGAATTCAATCCTTGCATTTAAACCGAATTACACCTTTATCTTGGATCAATATTCAGATGCACGGAAAGTTACAGTAGCAGGCAGTTTTAATGACTGGAACAAGGATGCTTATCAGATGGTAAGGAAAGATTTCAAATGGATTTTCCCGATCAGCCTTAAACCTGGTAAATACACATATAAATTTGTTGTGGATGGGAAATGGATAGTCGATCCAAAAAATGATTTGTGGGAAGAGAATGAATATGGAACAGGAAATTCAGTTCTATGGATTGAGCTATAACTTCAATAAAAAAGATAATCCTATAACTTTCATACAAAAACTCCCTGCCAGAATTATCAGACAGGGAGTTGGAATGTTACTTAAAGTTATTCCTTTTATAATGATCTATCTTGATAAAATCAGCTTTTCAGTTTTCAGATATGATCCATTAAGAAATAGAGTTGAATAGTAGATCCCATCCGGAAGACCGGAGAAATCGATGTTTGTTGTATGGATACCTGCCGGTTGAATACCAAGGACTGTATTGTTAACCTCACAACCAAGTAAATTGACTACTCTGATCATAGCAAGACCTGGATTTGGAATCGTGAAGCTAAATGTCACGGCAGAATGTGCCGGATTTGGATAAGCAAACAAGCTAAAGTTTCTGCTCTGTCCCGATTCGGTGATTCCTGTTGTACCTGCACACAGGTCACCTCCGGAAACCTGACCTCTGATTTCACCTGCAGGATTTAGTGTTGTATGAAAATTACCATAAATTTCACCATTCTCAAATTTTCCAGCAATTTCCGCAGTAAATGTATCATCATTCCAGAATCCGGTTATCACTGAGTCCGTTGGTAATGTAAAAATGACCGGTCCGCCGGCACCAGGTAACCCGTCATGAAAATGAGCACCTATAACACTTGTACTTAGCATGGAAGCTGTCATTCCATAATGTAAGTTAAGGTAATTCCTGTCAATCGAAATGTATCCGGAACCTATAGCGGTTTTGGGACCAAGTACTACTCCGGTTTCCTGGTCGGGGCAAAGACTGAAGATAACTCCTTCCCTGGCAAGCCGGTCAGGTTGTCCACGGACTTCACCGGCAGGGTTTAGTGCAGTATGGGCATTGACATAGATCTGACCGGTCAGGATATTTTCCAGGAATTGTACAAGGTCAATATCACCAATCAGTTCAGGGCTGGTAGGTAAAATTACTCCGACGATCTGGTTGCCGATAAGAAACGGGGTAAGATCAACGACGATGGGACCGCTCATTCCGGCGACACCCATATGGAAATGGGATCCGACTACAGGACCGCTAAGCTGGTCATACTGTATGTAAACAAGTATAGAATCGATAGAACTTGTAACTGACAGGTTACAAAGTCCTCTGGCATTAACCGGCGTTCCGGGATCGATTGTTCCCGTTTCTTCGTCAGAGGTCATCCATGTATCGAATGATAAAGTCCTGGTGATATAAACCTGTCCGCGTATTTCCCCTGCCGGATACATCGCTGTATGCACATTGACATATACTTTCCCCTGGTTGAGGGAATCAAGGAAGCCCGCCTGATCCGGCAGTGTGCTGATATCAAAATATCCCTGAAAAGTATTCCCGGAATTGTACGACATAAGCGGGATTACAGGGGGACCGGAGTTACCCGGAGCACCATAGTGGAGATGGGAATTTGTGATATTCCCTGAAAGACCGTTTACCAGCATTCTGATCTCCAATTTTTTTTGATCGAGAGAAAGGTTGATCGTTGCCAGGCCGAATGCTGTGTTACCGGGATTCCCCGCCTGAGTCAAATCCAGTTGTGCTCTAAAGTTGTGATCGGTTTCAGGAAATATTTGTCCTCGGATCTCACCTGCAGGATTGGCAGAGGTATGAACATTTACATAGTACTCTCCTTCCAGAAATTTGGCCACATCCCCGTTGCCAAGAACAATACCTGTTATGACTCCCTTGATCTTATTGCCATTCACGAATGGTGTCAGATCATATACCACTGGTCCATTAACTCCCGTTTTCCCAAGATGGATATGAGAAGCGGTTATTGGTCCTGTCAGACCATTCACTGTAAGGTCAAACCACAAAGAGTCGTTGTGGTATGAAAAGCCTGAACTTCCATTGCCCGATGAAGGAACAACCAAAGTATTATGAGCCTGCAGCGTGTCAAGTCTCGCTGAAAACATAATATCCTCAAAAGGTGTTTGAGCGTTTGCCAGGATCATCCCGGTTAACAAAATAGACAGATAAAGCAATCTTTTCATATGAATTCTCCTTATTATTTAATTAATTAAACTATTGTTACTTATTTTACAAAACTGTAATTGTAGGCAGATAAATTGAGATTATTATTATTTAGACTAATTCCACACAAATATATGACAACTATTTTGGAAAGTCAAGGTTTATCAGAAAAAAAGGCAGGGCGGGATTATCTCCGGTGATCCTGGGTGGAGTGAGGCCTAAAAGAAAAACCCGCTTTCGCGGGATTTTTCTTTTGTCGGGGTAGCAGGATTCGAACCTGCGACCTCCTGCTCCCAAAGCAGGCGCGATGAACCGGGCTACGCTATACCCCGAAGAAGGTGTGGGTGTGGGTGTGGGTGTGAGTGTGGGTGTGTTGATTACAGATTATTTTGAATAGCTTCTGAACATACCAAGAAGCATTTTTGAAATCTGTTCGTATTTGTTATAAAATTCCTCATACTCTTTTAAGGGTATTAATTCAAGGCTTTTCAAAAGATCCAGAATAGCTACAGACTCAAAAATACTACCTCTGGCTATTGTCAGGAAATGCCGCTTGTCCGAATCCGTCATTCTGCCAGTTCCCTCAGCGAGATTGAGCAAACTGCTTAAACTCGACCGTTTCCACTGATCAATCAGGTAAGGATCTGCATCCTTGAGATTCTTGAGGAAGGTCAAAACTTTAACATTCTGCTCCTTCGTAATCTGATAAACATCTAACTTTTCAAAATCAAACATATCTTTTATTTTTTCACACACAAACCCACACTCACTTCGCGGAGAAGGGGGGATTCGAACCCCCGGTACAGTTTCCCGTACGACAGTTTAGCAAACTGTTGGTTTCAGCCACTCACCCACCTCTCCAAAATTATATGAAAAATGTAAAGTGAGAAGTGAATTTATCACTCCCTGTTTTTTTAAAAAAGACTGCAAAAATATGAATTCCATCCGGTTAAACCAAAAATTTTTTCATACATATATGATCACTCCAATAGCCGGAGTTTTCTTACATTTGGTAACTATTAAAGAAAATCCGTACTAAAAAAATTGGTATGAGCACTAGAACTTTTGCAGAAAAAATTTTTAATGCCGGTGCAGGGAGTATTGTCTTTGCACGGCCTGATATCATCCTGTCGCACGACAATACTTCAAGTATATATAGCACTTTTAAAAAAATGGGAGGGACTTTAATTGCAAATCCCGATAAGTTGCTGATCACGCTTGATCACAATGTCCCTCCTACAAACTCAAAGCTGGCTAACGATTATAAGACCATCCGGGAGTTCGTAGAAAAATCCGGAATAAAAAAATTTCATGATGTTGGCGATGGCATATGTCACCAGCTTATGTCATATTACGCTAAACCAAAGATGATCATTGTCGGGAGCGACAGTCATACCAGTACAGCAGGTGCATTCAACACTTTTGCTGCTGGGATCGACCGGACAGAGACCGCCGGTTTATGGAAACAGGGGGAGACCTGGTTCAGGGTACCGGAGAGCATTAAAATAAACCTGACCGGTAAATTACAGCCAGCAGTCTCGGCAAAGGATCTTGCTTTATGGATTATCGGGATGATCGGTTCAAGCGGGGCTGATTATATGTCAATCGAATATCATGGTGAAGGGGTAAAAAACCTTTCTGTTTCTGACCGTATGGTACTTGCTAATATGGCTTCGGAAATGGGTGCTAAAAATGCCGTATTCCCTGCTGATGAAATCCTTGAAGCGTTTCTGAATATAAAAACAGAAGGAATCTGGGCAGATTCTGATGCAAAGTATCTCAAGGAATTTCATATAGATCTGAAGAAGATATTTCCGGTGGTTGCAGCTCCCCACCATGTCGACAATGTTAAGGCAGTGGCAGAAGTCCTGGGAACAAAAGTCCAGCAGGCGCTGATAGGGACATGTACCAACGGACGCCTGCAGGATCTCAGAGAAGCAGCGGCTATTCTGAAAGGGAAAAAAATTCCCAGATATATGCAATTACAGATCATTCCCGC
>Ga0172375_10004275_pt1 | contig 21190 bp, 16 predicted proteins | sample LakKiv1m_FD_114537 | JGI IMG/M metagenome (GOLD analysis project Ga0172375, IMG submission 114537) | Freshwater microbial communities from Kabuno Bay, South-Kivu, Congo - kab_092012_11.1m | ecosystem: Environmental > Aquatic > Freshwater > Lake | place: Democratic Republic of the Congo...
AACTTTGAACTTACATTGACGCCCCTCAGGGAAAGTGATAAGGTTGCTTACCGAATAGGAAGGGAATGAGAGGACAATCGCCACTGCAGGCCCCGGTAAAGATCGAGATCAAAGGGCTGATTAAGACCTTCAGGCACAACGGCATCCAGGTGGAAGTGCTCACCGGGGTAGACCTGGACATCCGCCAGGGAGAGACCCTGGCGGTGGTGGGGGCCTCGGGGGTGGGGAAATCCACCCTGTTGCACATTCTGGGGACCCTGGAGCGTCCCAGCGCCGGCAAGGTGTATTGGGAGGGCGAAGACGTCTTCTCCCTGGATGACCGCTCTCTGGCGGCCTTTCGCAATCGCAAGGTGGGGTTCGTGTTTCAATTTCACCACCTGCTGGCTGAATTCAATGCCCTGGAGAATGTCATGATGCCGGCTCTCATCGCCCGTCTTCCCCAACCGGCGGCCCGGGAGCAGGCGGAAGCGATTCTGGTGCGGGTGGGGCTGAAAGACCGCCTGACCCATCGGGTCTCCACCCTGTCCGGCGGCGAGCAGCAGCGGGTGGCAGTGGCCCGGGCGCTGGCGCTGTCGCCAGAGGTGCTCCTGGCCGATGAGCCCACCGGCAACCTGGACCCCAAAAGCGGCGCCGGGGTGCAGGAACTCATCCGGGAACTGAACCGCGAACGGGGCCTCACCTCGGTCATCGTTACCCATAACCTAGACATGGCCCGAAGGCTGGACCGGCAGATCACCCTCCGGGACGGCAAGGCGGTCATCTTACAGGGAGAATAAGTTGGCACAACGCCTGATCGCAACACTGCTCCTGGTGTGGTTGGCGATGGCGGCCTCCGGGCCGGTTCGGGCCCAGGAGCAGGAACTGGTTTTCAAGAAAGTCGCGGTCTTTCCATTTGGCGTCATCAGCAAAGAAACCCTGGATTACCTGGGCGAAAAGGTCAGTCAGGCGATCCAGGAACGTTTAAAAGCCGACGGCTTCACCCTGATTTCCCCGGAAAGCCTCCATAAAGAGCTCTCCCAACTGAAGGAACCCCTGAATGAGGCCCGGGTGCAGGAAATCGCCCGGAAACTGGGGGCCGACATGGCCATCTGGGGCGCTGTGCTCAAGGTGGGAGACGCCTTGTCCCTGGATGCCCGGGCCTGGGACTTCACCGGCCGCAAGGAAGGCATCACCTTAAAACTACAGGGAACCGGGCTCAGGGCCCTACCCGGGCTCAGCGGCCAACTGGCCCAGGAAATAAGTCTGAAAATATTGGGCAAGGAACGGATTGCCCGCATTACGGTCAAGGGTAACCGCCGCATCGAAAAGGACGCCATCCTGGGAGTGATGCAAACCCGGGAAGGCGAGACCCTGTCGCCGGCCCATCTGCGGGAAGACCTGAAAGCCATCTACAAGATGGGCTATTTCACCGACGTGCGCCTGGACATCAACGACACCCCGGAAGGGCGGATCCTGACCGTCCTGGTGCAAGAGAAACCTGCCATCCGGGAGATCCTGATGGAAGGCAACCGCAAGATGAAGAAGGACAAGATCCTGGAGGTCATGAGTCTCAAACCTTTCTCCGTGGCCTCGGAAGGCGCCATTAAGGAGGATCTCAATAAAATCCAGCAGGCGTACCGGCAAAAAGGATACTATGAGGTCGCGGTTTCCCATGAGCTGACGCCGGTGGGTCCCCACGAAGTCAACTTGATGCTCCATATCAATGAAGGCGGCAAGATGGCCATCAAGGACATTGAATTCGAAGGCAATAAGGCCTTCAGCAGCAAACAACTCCGGAAGGTGATGGAAACCAAGGAGCGGGGCCTTTTCTTCATCGCCTGGATCACCGGGGCGGGGACCTTGAACCGGGACAATCTGGAACGGGACCTGGAAAAAATTTCGGCGTTTTATTACAACCATGGCTATATCAAGGTCAAGGTGGGGGAACCCAAGATAGACATCAAGGGCGGGTGGATTTACGTCACTATCCCCATTGCGGAAGGTCCCGAATATCGGGTGGGCGCCATTGATTTCGCCGGCGATCTCCTGGAAGACAAAGACAAGATGATGGAGTTGATCAAGATCCCCAAAGAGGGGGTCTACAGCCGGGAGGTGTTGCAGCAGGATCTCACCACCCTGTCCGATTTTTACGCGGACCGCGGGTACGCCAATGCCGACATTATCCCCCTGATCAAGGAAGACAACGAAAAATTGACGGTGAATGTCGCCTTTGACATTCATCAAGGGGCAAAGGTCTATTTCGAACGGATCGACATCGCGGGCAACGTCAAGACCCGGGACAAGGTGATCCGCCGGGAACTCCGGGTATATGAGCAGGATCTCTTTTCCGCCACCAACCTGAAAGAGAGCATCAAGAACCTGCGGCGGCTGGAATATTTTGAAGACGTCAACTTCGCCACCACCCCGGGGAGCGCCCCGGACCGGATGAACCTGAAAATCACCGTGAAGGAGCGCCCCACCGGCACCTTCGGGGTGGGGGCGGGTTACAGCACCGCGGACCGCCTGGTGGGGATGGTGGAGGTCAGCCAGAACAACCTGTTTGGGCGGGGGCAGCAACTCAAGGTCCAGGGGATCATCGGCAGCATTTCCCACCGGATTCGGGCCTCATTCCTGGAGCCCTACCTCTTCGACCGGCCCCTGAGTCTGGGCCTCGACGCCTTTAACTGGGAGAGGGAATATTCCGAGTACACCCGGATCAGCAAGGGTGGGGTGTTTCGCCTGGGTCACCCCCTGAAATGGAAATACACCCGTCTCTTCTTGATTTACCGCTTTGAGAACGTCGATCTCAAGGACCTGCGGACCAACACCTCGCCGGTGCTGTTGGAGGCCGCCGAAATTCATAATACCAGCGCCGCCTCTTTTGTGCTCCGGCGGGATTCCCGGGACTCCCTGTTCGCCCCCACCAAGGGCTCGGATAACAGCCTCTCCACCGAGCTGGCCGGCCTGGGAGGCGATACGGCCTTTATTCGTTATATTGCTGAATCCGGCTGGTATATCCCCATCAAATGGGACTTTGTGGGGGTGCTGCATGGCCGGGGCGGGGCCATGAACAAGATGTCCTGGGGGAAGATGCCGGCCTACGAAAAGTACTACCTGGGCGGCATTGACACTATCCGGGGGTTTAAGTACGCGGAAATCAGTCCCCGGGACCCCAATACCCGTGAACGCATCGGTGGGAACCAGTTCTTGCAAATGAACACGGAAATCCGGTTCCCGGTATATAAGAAACTGGGCCTGATGGGGACCCTCTTTTTCGACGCCGGCAACGTGTATGGCCCCAATTATATCGGGCCTTTTCTGCGCACCAGCGTCGGGGCCGGCTTCCGCTGGTTCTCCCCCATGGGTCCCCTCCGGGTGGAATGGGGGTATAATCTGTCGAAACACCCCTGGGAACGGTCCAGCGCCTGGGAATTCACCATGGGCGGGACATTTTAGGCTTGGGGGACGCCGAGAAGATTTTTCCGGCCAGGGACGACTTGCCGGGAAGTTTACTTATACCGATCAACTGAGGAGGTTTTCATGTCAAAAGTGGGTGTGGGTCTCTTGTTAACCGCGGCTTTCATTCTAACGCCGCTGTGGGCGGCGCACGCCGATCTCAAGGTCGGCGTCGTGGACGGTATGGACATAATTTCCAATTCGGCGGAAGGAAAACGGGTCCAGGAAAGTCTCAAGAAGAAATCCGAGGAACTGGGCCGGCCATTCGCCCAGAAGCGCCAGGATCTCCAACGGCAAGTGGAAGAATTTCAGAAGCAGGCGTCCCTGATGAAAGAAGACGCCCGCAAGCGGAAGGCGGAAGAGCTGGAGAAGAAGATGCAGGAATTCCAGCGGCAGGGGGTTGACGCCGAAAAGCAGTTGGCGCAGTACCAGGAAAAAGAACTGGCCCCGTTATTCAACAAGCTGCAATCTGCGGTCAATGGCGTGGCTCAGGAGAACAAGCTGGATTTAGTGCTGGACAAGAAAAATTCCGGGCTCCTCTTCATGGATCCCAAGATGGACATTACCGACAAGGTGCGCAGCCGCTTCGGCCGCTAAACGCTTCATGACGCACACCCTGGGTGAACTGGCGGCCTTCCTGGGAGGCGAACTCCGGGGACCGGCCGATCTTCCCATTGAGGGCATTGCCCCTATTGAGCAGGCCACGCCCCGGGAGATCACCTTCATCACCCAGAAGCGCTTCGCCCGCCTGGTGGATCAAAGCCGGGCCGGGGCGTTTATCGTCTCCCCGGAATACGCCGGGCTTTCCCGGCCCCTGATCATCGTGCCCCACTCCTATCTGGCTTACGCCCGGGTGGCGGCCCTGTTTGCCCCCCCCCTGGCGCGCTGGCCCGGGATCAGCGATCTGGCCTGCCTGGGCCCGAAAGTGACCCTGGGCCAGGAGGTTTCCATCGCCCCCCTGGTCTTTATCGGGAGCGGCGCCCATTTAGGCGACCGGGTTACCGTCATGCCCGGCTGCGTCATCGGCGAAGAGGTCCGGATCGGGGCCGACACCCTAATCTATCCCAACGTCACCATCCGGGAGCGGTGCACCGTGGGGGAGCGGTGCATCATCCACAGCGGCGCGGTGATCGGCTCCGACGGCTTTGGGTTTGTCCCCGGCGAGGCCGGACCGGTGAAAATTCCCCAGTTGGGCAAGGTGATCATCGAAGACGACGTGGAGATCGGGGCCAATTGCGCCATTGACCGGGGGGCCCTGGGCGCCACCCGGGTGGGCCGGGGCGTCAAAATGGACAACCTGGTCCACCTGGCCCACAACGTGGAGGTGGGGGAATATTCCTTCCTGGTGGCCCAGGTGGGAGTGTCCGGGTCCACCAAGCTGGGAAAACGAGTGGCCCTGGCGGGACAGGTGGGGGTGGTCGGTCATATCGAACTGGGAGACGGCGTCCAGGTGGGGGCCCAATCCGGGGTGCATCGCTCCATTCCCCCGGGCCAGACGGTATCCGGCTACCCGGCCCGGCCCCAACGGGAATGGCTCCAGATCATGGGGCATCTCCCCCGACTCCCCGAGATCTATCAGAGGCTGAAACGGCTGGAACAGGACCTGAGCGAACTCACCGCCCGATTGAAGCAGGAGCCGGAACCATGACCCCGCCCCAAACCCTGAATCTGGAAGAAATTCACAACATTCTCCCTCACCGCTATCCCTTTCTCCTGGTGGACCGCATCCTCAGCCTGGAGGTGGGCAAACGGGTGGTGGGGCTCAAAAACGTCACCATCAATGAGCCTTTTTTTCAGGGTCATTTCCCCGGCCGCCCCATCATGCCCGGCGTCCTCATCGCCGAGGCCATGGCCCAGGTGGGGGGCATCCTGGCCCTGGTGTCCATCCCGGAGAACCTGGGCAACTCCGCCCTCTTCCTCTTGGGCATCGACAAGATGCGCTTCCGTCAGCCGGTGGTCCCGGGGGATCAGCTCCGGATCGAGGTGGAATCGGTGCGGGGGGGCAAAAAATTCTGGAAAATGAAGGGCAGGGTTTTTGTCGACCAGACCCTGGTGGCCGAAGGGGAACTCATGGCCGCCGTGGGTCAAGGGGAGGACTAGCAATGGCCCGGATTCACCCCACCGCCCTGGTGGACAAGACCGTGGAACTGGGCGAAGGCGTCACCATCGGCCCCTACAGCATCATCCAGGGCCGGGTGGCGATCGGCCATGACACCCACATCGGCCCCCACGTGGTGATCAAGGACTTCACCACCATCGGCAACAAGTGCAGAATCTTCCAGTTCGCGGTCATCGGCGAAATTCCCCAGGACCTGAAATTCCAGGGGGAGGAATCCCTCCTGGTCATCGGCGACGGCAACACCATCCGGGAGTTCGCCACCCTGCACCGGGGGACCGCCGGCGGCGGCGGCGTCACCCGCATCGGCCACGGCAACCTCTTCATGGCCTACACCCACGTAGCTCACGACTGCCAGGTGGGCAACGGGGTGATCATGTCCAACGCCGCCACCCTGGCCGGCCACATTACCGTGGAAGACTACGCCATCCTGGGGGGCCTTTCGGCGGTGCATCAGTATTGCCAGATCGGCCGTCACGCCTTTGTGGGCGGCTGTTCGGCGGTGCATCGGGACGTCCCCCCTTACTCCATGGCGGTGGGCAACCGGGCCAGGCTGGTGGGCCTCAATCTGGTGGGCTTAAAAAGGCACGGCTTTACGGACTCCACCCTCCAACCCCTGAAACGGGCCTATGAACTGCTGTTCCTCTCCGACCTGAACCTCAAAGAAGCCATCACCAGGGTCACCGCAGAATTGCCCCAGACTCAGGAGATTCAACACCTCCTGCGGTTTCTGGAGACTTCCGAGCGGGGCCTCCTCCAGGCGGATGTCCGAGAACCTCGGCCTCATCGCGGGTAAGGGCCAGTTCCCCCTGTTGTTCGCCCAGGCCGCCCGGGGCCAGGGCGTCCCGGTCATCGCGGTGGCCCACCGGGGGGAAACCGACCCGGCCCTGGCCTCCCTGGTGGACGAAATCCACTGGATCCAGGTGGGGCAACTGGGCAAAATGATCCGCATCTTTCAGGCCGCCGGGGTCCGCCGGGCGGTCATGGCCGGGGGCATCAGCCGGGGCCGGCTGTTCCGGGAGTTCCGCCCGGACTGGCGGGCATTGGGCGTCATCCGCCGGGTCGGCGCCGGTAAAGATGACCGTCTCCTCCGGGCCGTGGCCGAGGAGTTGGCCCAGGCCGGCATCACCATCGCCCCCTCCACCCTTTTCCTGGATGAGCTCCTGGCCGGTCCCGGCCGGCTCGGCCGCCGTTTTCCCACCCCGGCGGAGATGGAGGATATTAATCTCGGCTTTCAGGCCGCTAAGGAGTTGGGCCGTCTGGACATCGGCCAGTGCGCGGTGGTGCGGCGTCAGGTGGTGGTGGCCCTGGAAACCGTGGAAGGCACCGACGAGACCATCCGCCGGGGCGGCAGGCTTGCCGGTCCCGGCGCGGTGGTGGTCAAGGTGAGCAAACCGGGCCAGGACCTCCGCTTCGATGTGCCCGCGGTGGGGCCGGACACCATCCGCACCATGGGGGAGGTCAAGGCCGCGGCGCTGGCCGTGGAGGCCGGCATGACCCTGATCTTCGACCGCCCGGAACTCCTGGCGGCCGCGGACCGGGCCGGGATTGCGGTCTGGGGCCTGACGCCGCCCTCGGTGGATTAATAGCCGGAAACCCCGGTACCCGAAAGGCGGGATGCGTTGCGCTTTCCAGCCCTACCCCGCTCTCCCGTCCTACCCTGCGCTACCAAATTTCTCCAGGATATTCCGCCCGGGCTTGCTTTGCTTGCTCCAGCCCACTACTTGCCATCCATGATGGTCACCGGTTCCCAGTCGGAGGGCGGGGGAGTTTCCCGGTATTTTTGGGCCAGGCCGAGGTAGCGCCGGCAGGTGGGATCGTTGGGGCGCAGTTCCAGGGCCTGGGCCAGAACGGGGAGGCTCTCGCCGAACCGGCCCTCCCGATAGAGGGTCAGGGCCTGGTGGTAGATCTCCAGGAAACGGGCCAGTTCGGGGTCCGATGGTCCTTCTCCCAGCAATTCATAGATGCGGACCGACTGGGCCTTGCCCTTGACCTGCACCAGGTCAAGGTCCCGGAGGATGAAGCCGTTTTTGAGGCCCTGGGCGGTGGTCTCGCTGATCAGGATGTTGGTGCCGTAATACTTGTTGAGCCCCTCCAGGCGGGAGGCCAGGTTGACGTTGTCCCCGATGGCGGTGTAGTCGAAGAGCCGGTCGGAGCCCATGTTGCCCACGGCCACCGGGCCGGTGTTGATGCCCACCCCGACCCTCAGGGGCGGACGGCCCTCTTCGGCCCAGGTCCGGTTCAGGTCCTCCAGGCAGGCCACCATCTCCAGGGCGGCCCGGCAGGCCAGCATGGGATGGTCCGGCTCCGCCAGCGGAGCCCCGAACAGGGCCATGATGGCGTCCCCCATGTACTTGTCGATGGTTCCCCCCTGGTCGAGGATGATGTTGCTCATGGGATTGAGAAAATCGTGGAGAAGTTTCACCAGGGCTTCGGGGTCCAGGTCTTCCGACATGGTGGTGAACCCCCGGATGTCGGTGAACAGGAGGGTGATTTCCCGGCGTTCCCCTCCCAGGCGCAACTGTTCGGGGTGCTTGAGCATCTCATGGACGACGGCGGGGGCCACATAGGATTCAAAGGTCTTGCGGATGCGCTCCCGTTCCCGCTCCTCGGCCAGGAACCGCTGCATGGTGACGCCCAGGTAAATCAGGACCACCAGGGCCAGGGGATAGAACATCTCCAGGTGCAGGCCCAGGCGGGAAAAGAGGTAATAGTTGATGGCGACGTAGCCTTCCATGACCAGGAGGGTAAAGATGAAGGCCCAGGCGGCGGAGAACCGGGGCAGGGTCAGGCCCAGCAAGACGGCCAGGCCCGCCAGGATCAGGAGCATGATGATCAGGCTGAAGGGCGGGGTGCGGAGAAAATTGCCCTGGACCAGGTTGTCCATGATGGTGGCCTGGACTTCCACCCCGGGGAAGTTCCCCGAGAAAGGCGTGACCCGGAGATCGTAGATGCCCACCGCGGTGGCCCCCACCAGGACGATTTTGTCCTTCAGGGCCTCGGCCGGCAGGGTGCCGTTCATGACCGCGGCGGCGGAATAGGCGGGGATGACGCCTCCGGGTCCCAGGTAATTGATGAACAGACGGCCATAGCGGTCCACGGGCACGGTTCGGCGCCCCAGGCGAATCTCCTCCACCCCCCAGCGGTCCAGGGTGATGGCCAGGGTGGCCTGATCATAATAATGAGACATGGTCACCAGGGACAAGGGGGCAAAGAACTCGCCGCCATACAAGACGGCCATGGGCAGCCAGCGCACCGAGCCGTCGGGATCGGGAATCATGTTGAAATAGCCGGCGCCGGCCGCGGCCTGGGTAATCTGGGGGAGATTCCGTTCGATGCCGGCGGCGCCCACCAACGGGACCTGGGAAGGCTTGGTGTCCAGGAGGCGGACCACGTTGTAGGTGGAGGCCTGAATGAACTGGCTTTCCATGAGCTTGTCCGCCTGGACCCCGCCGGCCTGGCCCCCCAAACTCTGAAAAAAGTACCCGAGGATGGTGGGCGAACCCTGCTTGATGGCGTTGGCCAGGAGGCGGTCCACGTCGGCCCGCAGCTTTTCTTTTTCCAGCAGTTGAAGGATGGTCGGGGGGACCTCCCGGCGGGCCAACTCCCGGTATAGTTTGTCGATGGTCTGGTACGCCACCGTCTGTTCCTTTTCGGCAAAGATGATGTCCAGGGCAATGATCCGGGGACCGGCCTGTTTCAGGCGGGTGAGCAACCGGGCCATGTTCTCCCGGGACCAGGGCCAGCGGCCCACGGCCTTCAGGCTGTCGTCGTCGACGGACACAATGACCACCTGCTGGCTAGGGGGGCGGGTCCCTCGGAAGCGGAACTTGAAATCATAGAGCTTGAGTTCGAAGAACTCGGAGACGGTGGGACGCCAGATGAGGAGGACGGACATCAGCACGGTGACGCCGACGATCCAGCGGGCGATGGGCGACTTCACAAAAGCGGCCAGACGACGCATCATAGGCGGGAACCAGGCATTCTGAGGATGGCGGTCATGGTCAAAAAGCCCGCCGAGCCGACTTGCAAGAATCGAACTCACGGATTCAGGCTTACAGCCCTGGCGGACCCGACCCGGTTGGTGCTGGCGTAATCATAAAAAGATCTGGGGAATAAGTAAATATCTTTAAGGCAGGCCCCGGGAAAATATTATTCCGGAATGCCGGGAAAGGCTGGGAGTCTTGAAGAAAAGCAACCTCACGGCCGGGGATAATCCGCGGGGTCCGGGCAGGAAAGCCTGGGCCGCCGGGGATTTTTCCCCCGCTGAAGCACAGCTTCAGTCTCTAACCGATCCTTGCCGGAGATCTTTGGGCCGCAATACTATTTTCCTATGGAACCGCCGCCGGGTTGCGTGTCGCAACTTGGGCTGGGGGGCGGCGGGGGCGGGGGAACCTGGGTCTTAGGCACCAGGACGGGCGGCACCGTCATGGTGGCCAGGGTGCTCATGGTTCTCTGCGCCCCGTCGTTCTCCAGGGAGATCGGGATGGTGGGACTCGGACGGTGTCGGGATATGAGGCCGGCCGGGGTGGGTTGGCCCTGGGACTGGCTGGAAACATAGGCAAAGAGCTGGCGCATGAACAGCATCTGGTCCTGGGGGGTGAGGCCAAAGGGCTTGGTGGGAGGCAGGTCCCGGGCCACCAGGGTGCCTTGCATGTCTTTCAACAACACCCAGCGGTTAGAGCCTTCCTTATAAGGGCCAAAGACGAAGGCCACCTTGAAGGCCTTCAGGGACAGACCGCTCACCTCCGGGAAGATATTGCCCACCTGGGTGAGTCCCTTAAAATTGAGGATGGTTGAACTGTTGGGATGGGTGCGAATGCCGATCTCGGTTCCCCTCGCTCCCAGGACGGCGGTCTGGGTCTTGACGACAAAATCCGGTTCCCCGGGTGACAGTATTTTGTTGACCACCACGAGGGCCAGACCGTGGAAGATTTCCAGCACCGCCTGGCGCTTCCTCTGGGCCGGTTCGAACTTAAACTCCTGGATGGCGATGCGGCTTTCTGGAGAAATGGTCAGGATAGAGTTGTCGATAAAGGTAATCTGGGCCCGGGACAGGGTCTTGGTGCGGATGACGTCATGCTGCCCCACCGTATCCTCCACCTTGGCGGGAATGGCGGGCAGATTGCCGGCTCTCAGGAGATCCACCCGGCCTTCCACCTGAGTCAGACGCCCGACGGACTCGGGGCCGGCCCCCCAGGAGAGCACCGGCGCCAGAATCCAGAACGCCGCCATAGCCAGGAGAACTTGACGAATCTTCATATCTTCGCCACCTCACCACCCCACCCCGGAGAGGGCGCGGCGCAGGCGTCCTCCCTTAGGGAGGGGGAATCAGAACCTTTCATGGTTTTATCGGCACCCGGAGAAAAAACTTGATTTTCCCGCCTGCGCCCCAGGATCGGTCCGGGAAACCTTTCCCCGCCCATCCCACCCTGGGTCTTCCTGCAAGGGTGAGGATGGGGGAGGACTGGGAGGAGGGGAGAATAAAGAAAATTTTTTGGCGATGAGGAGAGATTCAGGAGGCGGGAGGCGCTTCCCTAACCCGCCAACGGTCTCAGACCGGGGGAGGTGGGCAGGAAGGCGGCACCAGGGCCGACGGCGTCGGCCCCGTCATTTTGGTGACGACGGGGCCGACCGGAACCTCAGGCGCTCTTGCGCGAGCGCAACCGACAGCGGTGGATCAACCAGGAGTTGGGGAGTCGAACTCTTTGGAGTCCGCCGCCTCTGGTTAGTAACGGTAAGCGAGTTGGCCGCCGGCGATGTGGCGGCTGTAATTATACAACCAGATATTGGACTTGTCCCGGATATAGTACCAATGAACCCCGACCTCCAGGCCCTTGATCAATTCATAGGAGGACGCCAACCCCAGCATGAGGATCTCGTCCTGGCGCTTGGGCTGAGGGATCAAGGGGGCCCCCAGGATATTGCCGGCCGTGGCCCCGGTGTAGAAGGTATGTTCAAAGGGCTGGAGGGAAAGGTCCAGGAACACATTGAATTTTAATTTTTCGGTGACCGGCCAGAGGGCCGAGAGGAGCAGATTAAAGGCGGAGCTATCCCAGTTGTTGCCGGTGGTGCTATTGTGTAAATAGGAGAAGCGGGCCTGGAGAAACCCCTTTTGCTTTTTGAAAAAGTAATACCACCCGACATTGCCTCCCAAGGCCTTGCCGCTGCGGTCATCCTGGGTTAGATACACCGGGGTCCAAAAATATTGGCGATTATACCTGGCGCCCACTTCCAGGCCGATATGCTCGGTGAACAGGTGGAGGTAGGTGGGGGTCAGGAGGAAGCCGGTAAAATATTTGTCTGACTGCAAGTCCATATAAGTAAAACTGAAGGGGAGCCAGAAGCGGCCGCTTTTAAAGCTGTAGGTGGGGGTCAGACCCATAAAGTGGCTCATGATGTCGTACCCCTCCACCGCGGGATGGAAATTCTGAAAATAGGAGTACTGACTCAAGATGCTGAAGGGACCGGCCGGGAACAGGGTGTATTCCAGCAGGGCGCTCTGGGAAAATACGGCGCTGGCCTTGCCGGAAACCGTGGTGATGGCCCCGCCGCCGGGGGCGAGGGTCACGTTGGAGTCGTAATCAAAACCGGAAGTAACCGTGATGTGAAAGGGGCGCAGTTCTTCCAGGCGTTGGGTCAGGGCTCCCATGTATCGTTGGGCGAAATCGGCGGTTTGGCTCTCGGGGTTCAGGGCGATGCTGTCCGCCATGGACTTTTTGGCTTCTTTCAGCCGGTTGAGGGCGGCCAGGGCCAGGCTTGCCTGAAACTTGGCCTCCTGGGCCAGTTTGGGATCCGTCTCCGCCTTGCGGAAATAATCCAGGGCCTCGCTATACTGACCTTCCTTAGTGGCTGCCATCCCCTGCAGATAGGCGGTTTGGCCCGGCTCGTACCCGGAGGCCGTCAGTTTTTCCAGAATAGGGTTGGCGGCCTTGGGCTGGTCCAGGGCCAGGAGGGTGTCGGCCAGCATCAACTGGGCCGGATGAAAATCCGGTTTGAGCCGCAGGGCTTCCTCCAAATGCCCTTTGGCCTTGGTGTAGTTCAGCATGAGCCGGGACACCTGCCCCAGGAGCAGGGCCTTTTCCGGGGTGCGGGCCCCCTTTTCCCAGGCCTCGGTCAACTGGGCCAAGGCCTCGTCGTAATTTTCCTGTTTCAGGTTTTGGACGGCCTGCTGCACCAGCACATCGTCATAAGGCGTAACCGACCAGCTGGGCAAAGCCCCCACCAGAAGCACGAAAACCGACCATCCCACTATCACGCCAAACCGGTAAGTCCTCATCTCCCATCTTTTGCTGGTCAATGAACTTTCCTCCCCCACTTTTTTAGAGATTTAACATTAGCACAATGTTACCGAATGTAAAGAAATTTATGGTCTTTTGGAATAATCCTTAAAACCATGATATCATAGTTACCCGAGAGTCTGGCGCAGAGAAAAAGTTCATCTTCCGGGGGCGGGGCGTTTTGGCTGATGGGGGTTCAAAGAAGCCCGGAGGCCTCGGGGAGTCATTTGATCCAGGAGAGTGCGCGAGGTGGGGTAATGACAACGGAATTGGAAGGAAAATCCCCCGGCAAGGCCAAATTTCCCCGAGAACTGGAAGGGTTAAAGGAAGACTTGCAGGATCTGGGCCGTCTGGCCGCCGAGGCGCTGGCGCAGGGGGTCGAGGCGGTGCTGACCATGGACGGGGACCTGGCTCGCCGGGTGATCGCCGGGGATGCCGCGGTCAATAACCTGGAGGAGGCCATTGACCGGGAGTGCATACGCCTGATCGCCTTATTTCAGCCGGTGGCCGGAGACTTACGCCAACTCATGGCCGTGGACCATATCATCACCGAGTTGGAGCGGATCGGCGATTCCGCCACCAACATCGCCGAGGAGGTGCTCACCCTGGGGCACCTGCCGCCCCGCCCCATCCATCCGAAACTGGCCTCCATGGCGCAAACCGTCCAGGAAATGATGCGCCAGAGCCTGGATGCCTTCTTCCGGGGCAATGCCCACCTGGCGCGCCAGGTCTGCCTGGCGGACGACGACGTCGATGCCCTGGACCGGGCCATTATTCAGGATGTGCTCACTGAAATGACGGGAAACCCGGAGACCATCGTTACCGGCCTGAGCCAGATCAACATCGTGCGCAACCTGGAGCGGGTGGGCGACCACTCCACCAATATCGCCGAACAGGTGGTGTATATGGTGGAAGGGGAGAGCGTCCGGCACCGGTGCCAGAAATAGGGGGTCCCCCTTGCGGCCAGATGGGAAGGTGGAAGAAAACCCTTTGGGCGCCCGGTATAAGCCTCGGATTTTTTCAAGCCCCTTCCGAAACCCGGCGCGAGGGTCCCGGGCGGATAGGGGGACAGGGGCCCGGTGATGGGGGGAGGCGGCATTTCCCTTAAGGCAAAAATCCCTTATATCTCTTGACAAATCCAGATGTTCTGATTAACTTCAAAGTTTGAGCAAGGAACCGAGGGGTGATATGGAACTCTTGGGGGAAAGGGATGCCTGGGTCTTAAAAACCGTGGTGGCCCAGTACATCGTGACTGGGGAAGCGGTGGGGTCCAGGACCGTGGCCAAGACCTCGGGGCTGAACCTGTCCGCGGCCACCATCCGCAACCTGATGCTGGACCTGGAAGAACGGGGATATCTGCGTCAGCCCCACACTTCAGCCGGACGGATTCCCACTCCCAAGGGTTTCCGGTATTACGTCGACCGGATCCTGCCCACTCAGGAGTTGGGCCGTTCGATGCAGCAGCAGATTCAGGACGCCTTTTCGCCGCCGGCCCAGGAGCCGCAAGAGTTATTCCGCCAGGCCTCCCGGGTGCTGTCCATGGTGAGCGGTCATCCCGCCCTGGTGTTGGGTCCCCGCCCCCAGGGGATGCGCCTTAAGCACATACAATTCATCAGTCTGAGCGAGGACGGGGTCCTGACGGTCATCGTGTCCCAGGATAATCAGGTGCAGACCAGGTTCGTACGCACCGAGACCCGGTTCTCCCAGGAGATGTTGGAACGCTTCAGCCGGTATCTCAACGAGCTCTGCCAGAACCTGACCCTGGGGGAGTCCCGGCACCGGATTCTGGCCAAGATGGAGGAAGAAAAGAGCCTGTTTGATAAGATGCTCTCCCAGGCCCTGAGCCTCAGCCGCCAGGCCCTGCAGAGTGACGAGGAGGAAGAGCTCTATATCGAAGGCACCAGCCATATTCTGGATTACCCGGAATTCACCGGGGATGTGGACAAGATCCGGGGCATCTTCAAGGCCTTTGAAGAAAAGCACCATCTCGTCATGCTGCTGGATAAAACCCTGGCGGCCCAGGGAGTGCAGATTATTATCAGTCCGGAGGAGCACTTCCCGGAGATGCAGCTGTCCCTGGTGGCTTCCTCCTACGGGGTCCAGCAGACGCCCCTGGGCAGCCTGGGAGTGATCGGCCCCATGCGGATGGATTATGCCCGTCTGGTCCCCATTGTGCGGTTCACGGCTTCCATGGTCACCGATTTGCTCACCAAGCGACAGACCTGAGTTTCATCCACCCGGCCCCCGTCCTGTCTCCGGCGGCCCGACCGCGATCGTTTCATTTTAGGGCGGCATGGTGAGAAGCATGACAAGGAGAAAGAAATTTATGACCTTAGCCAAATCCGATAAGGGATCGCCACACAACATTCCGGTCAGGGGCCCGGAGGAGAGCGTCGCCCTGGAGGAGACCCCGGAAACCCCAGGGGACCTGGCCGAGCTCCAGAACCAGCTATTGGAAAAGACCCAAGAAGCCGAAGAGAATTATGCCCGTCTGCTGCGCCTGGCTGCGGACCTGGAAAATTTGAAAAAGCGCCATGAGCGGGAACGGGCCGAGCTGCTGCAATTCGCCAATGAAAATCTCATCAAGGAACTATTGCCGGTGGTGGACAATCTGGAGAGGGCGTTGGACCACGGCCGCCAACTGGAGGCGCCGGCGGCGTTGCTGGAAGGCATCGACCTGGTGCACCAGGGTTTTCTCAAGGCCCTGGAGCGGTTCGGGGTCACTCCGGTGGAGAGCGTGGGCCGGCCCTTCGACCCGGCTTATCATAATGCGGTGAGTCAGGAAGAGGCGCCGGACGCGCCGGACAACTGCGTCATCAAAGAATTACAAAAGGGCTACCTGTTGAACCAGCGCCTGCTCCGGCCGGCCATGGTGGTGGTGGCCCGCCATAACCCCAAAGACCATACTGCTTGTCAAAACGATTTGACGGTTCAGGAGGAGAACTAGATGTCCAAACTTATAGGGATCGATTTAGGCACCACCAATTCCTGCGTGGCGGTGATGGAAGGTGGCGAGCCTAAGGTCATTGCCAATGTGGAGGGGACCCGCACCACCCCTTCGGTGGTGGCGTTCACCGATAGCGGCGAACGGTTGGTGGGGCAGATCGCCAAGCGCCAGGCCATCACCAACCCTTTAAATACCGTATTTTCCGTTAAGCGTCTCATCGGCCGGAAGTTCGAGGACCCGGAAGTCCAGCGGGACCTGAAGATCCTGCCCTACAAGATCGTCCGGGCGGAGAACGGCGACGCCCACATCGACATTCGGGGCCGGACGTATTCCCCCGCGGAAATTTCGTCCATGATCCTCACCAAGATGAAACAGACTGCGGAAGAATATCTGGGCGAAAAGGTGACGGAGGCGGTGATCACCGTGCCGGCCTATTTCAACGACGCCCAGCGCCAGGCCACCAAGGACGCGGGGCGCATCGCCGGGCTGGAGGTCCCGAGGATCATCAACGAACCCACCGCCGCGTCCATGGCCTACGGTCTGGATAAGAAGAAGGACGAACGGATTGCGGTGTTCGATCTGGGGGGCGGCACCTTTGACATTTCCATCCTGGAGATCGGCGAAGGCGTCTTTGAAGTCAAGTCCACCAACGGCGACACCCACCTGGGGGGCGATGACTTCGACCAGCGGGTCATCGATTTTCTGGCGGATGAGTTCATGCGGGAACAGGGCATCAACCTGCGGAACGACAAGATGGCCCTGCAGCGCCTGAAAGAAGCGGCGGAAAAGGCCAAGATGGAGCTTTCCACCTCCATGGAGACCGAAGTCAACCTGCCTTTCATCACCGCGGACGCCTCCGGTCCCAAGCACCTGCTCATCAAGCTGAGCCGGGCTAAGCTGGAGGCGCTGGTGGGCGAACTCATCGACAAGCTGGAAGGCCCCTGCCTCCAGGCCCTAAGAGACGCCAAGGTCACCTCCAAGGAAATAGACGAAATCATCCTGGTGGGAGGCATGACCCGCATGCCCAAGGTCCAGGAAAAGGTCAAGGCCATCTTCGGCAAGGAACCCCATAAAGGGGTGAACCCCGATGAAGTGGTGGCGGTGGGCGCCGCCATTCAGGCCGGGGTGCTCAAAGGGGAGGTGAAGGATGTCCTCCTGCTGGACGTCACTCCCCTGTCTCTGGGGATCGAGACCCTGGGAGGCGTGTTCACCCGGATTATCGACCGCAACACCACCATCCCCACCCGGAAAAGCCAGGTGTTTTCCACCGCGGCGGACAACCAGACCGCGGTGACCATTCACGTGCTCCAGGGCGAGCGGGATATGGCGGGAGACAACAAGACCCTGGGGCGGTTCGAACTGTTCGGCATTCCGCCGGCGCCCCGGGGCATTCCCCAGATCGAGGTCACCTTTGACATCGACGCCAACGGCATCGTGCACGTCTCCGCCAAAGACCTGGGCACCGGCCGGGAGCAGTCCATCCGCATCACCGCCAGCAGCGGCCTCTCCGAGGAAGAGATCAAAAACCTCATCAAGGATGCCGAAGTTCATGCCGCGGAAGACCATAAGAAGCGGGAATTGATCGAGGCCCGCAACCAGGCCGACACCCTGATCTACACCACCGAGAAGACCCTGGCCGAATTGGGAGACAAAGTGGACGGGGCCACCAAGTCCAACATCGAGAGCCATATCGCCTCCCTGAAGACCGCCATGGAAGGGACCGATAAGGAGGCCATCAAGCAGAAGAGCGAGGAGCTCATGAAGGCCTCTCACAAGCTGGCCGAACAGATGTACGCCAAGGCCGGTCCCGGCCAGGAAGCCGGGCCGGGGGCCGGCCCGGGTCCCGAAGAACAGGCCAAGAAACCCGAAGAAGAAGTGGTGGAGGCCGAATTCGAGGAAGTGAAGTAGGAACGGAAAAGATTTTATTCGGAACATGTAACTGCTCTCCCTGTCAGGCTGAGGCCCTGGGGGCCGGAGGAACCGGACCCCTCGCGTCGCTCAAGGCGGCAACCCAGGGACGGATGTTATCCGGATAATGGCGAAGATTCGGGGGAGGGGGCCAGTTCCGGCCCCCTCCTGCATCTACCGTCTGAATCCATGCAGGGGGTGAAGGCCGGAGCTTGAGGGGAGGGCCCAGGAGCCTCAGACGCAAAGCCCATGAGACCACTCGGCCTCACCCCCGGCCAGGAAAAATATCCACTGATCCCCCTTAACAAACCGGGGTAAAGCGAAGTCTCTCTTTCATAAGGGGGATTTGGACGGAGTTTTTCACCGGAAAACTCCTCCGTCTCTCCCCTCCATTGATGATTAACCAGGCTCAGCGGAACTTACCGTTATGATTCGAAAACTCGTTGTACTGCTCCTGGTCGCGGCGCTGCTCCCGGCCTGCGTGGCCCTGCCGCCCCCCTACCCTCCCGAGACTGCGGCCCCCGCGACGTCGATGACCGAGGCGGGGCTCTTCCAGGCAGCCGAGGACAGCTACAACCGCCATGCCTACCCCCAAGCTTTCGAGCACTACAACAATTACCTGGCTCGCTATCCCGATACGCCCCGGGCCATGGACGCCCGCCTCCAGGCCGCAGAGATTTTGGGCCTGTTGGGGGACTGGCAGGGGTCTCTCAGACGCTACCAGGGGATTCTAACCCGCCAGCCCGAGCCGCCGGTCTCCCGGAAGGCCCGTTACGGCATCGGCCGGGCCTACTTCCGGCTGGGGGAGTACCAGCAAGCCTCCCAGGTGTTGAACAACCTCACCGCGGAAGACTTACCCCGGTCCCTGTGGTTTTCCACCCAGACCCTGCTGGCCGAGATCGCCTTGAAACAGGGGCGGGTGCCGGAGGCGTTCAACCGTCTGCGACTGACGGCCACGGATCTGGCGGCCGGGGACCAGGAGTGGTTCCGGGACCTGATGACCCGCCTCCTGGAGCAGGCCGCCGCCCCGGAACTGGAGCAGTTGGCCGCCCTGCACCGGGATAATCCCCTGAGCGCGGCCCTGCTTCTACGCCTGGCCCACCTGGCCCAGGACGCCGGGCAATCGGAGGAGGCCCGCAAATGGGTGGCCACCCTCCAAGAACGCTTCCCAAACAGCGCCGAGGCCGCCAACGCCAAGCGGCTCCTGGGCGGGGGCAAAACGGTGCTGGGCTGTCTCCTGCCCCTGAGCGGCCAGTTAAGCGGCATCGGCCTTCGGGTGCAGCGGGGTATGGAACTGGCGGCCAAAGGGACTTCGGTGGAGCTGGTCTTTCGGGACACCAGGGCCGACCCGGCGACCGCCGCCTCCCTCATACGGGACCTGGCCCAGGATGAGAGGGTGGTGGCTATCCTGGGACCCATATCGTCGTCCGTGTCTCAGAGTGCGGCGGACGAAGCCCAGAGGTTGTCAATACCTCTCGTCGCCCTGGCCCAGAAGGATGGCCTTACCCAGGCGGGCGCCTGGATCTTTCAGGCTTTCATGACGCCCCGGCAGCAGGTGCGGGCCCTGGTGCGCCAGGCCATCAGCCTGGGAATCAAGCGCTTTGCCATTCTCTACCCCGATTCCGCTTATGGACGCACTTTTAGGGAGAATTATCAGACAGAGCTGGCGAACCAGGGGTGTGAGGCGGCGGCCGAGACTTCTTACGACCCCGATTCCCCGGAATTCCGACCAGCCCTGGCCTCCCTGGCTGAAAGCCTCACGCCTTCGCCCGAAGGAACGCCGCCGGCCACCGCCTTGTTCATCCCGGACGACGCCGCGGCAGCGGCCGCCATCGCCGGGGCTCTGGGCGGCACTCCTCTCAAGGGCGCCCAACTGCTGGGCACGAACCTCCTCCATAATCCTCAAATCTCGGAGGCTCAGCTCCGGGCCTTGCAGGGGATCATCTTCCCCGACGCGTTTTTCGCTGCGGACCCCAACCCCGAGGTGCAGAAATTCATTACGGCTTACACGCAGCGATACGGGGAGAAACCAGACTACCTGGCGACCCAGGGTTTTGTGGTGGTCCGGGTGCTGGGCCGGGTGACGGAGTCGCGCCAGACCCCGAGCCGGATGGCTCTGCCCCAGCAATTGCTGACCCTCAGGAACCTGCCGGACCTCCCCTGGTTTCAGGGGTTCAACCCCCAGCGGCAGGAGGAGACGGCCTTGTACCTCCTGACCCTGACGAGGGCGGGTATCCAGATGGTCCCCGCGGCCGCCGGGGGCAAGCCCCAGCCATGATTACCCGGGTTCAGGGATTCCTGGTGGGTCATGCCAATGACTTCAAGAAGGTGACGGGCTGCACCGTGATCCTCTGCCCCCCGGGGACCGTCGGCAGTGCGGATATCAGGGGTTCCGCCGCGGGCACCCGCCAGATGGACGCCCTGGTGGGCCTCCACGTGGTGGAGGAAATTCAAGGCGTGTGCATCGCCGGGGGCAGCGCCTTTGGGCTGGACGCCGCCGGGGGCGTGATGGAATACCTGGAGGAGCGGGGCCGGGGGTTCGATGTGGCCGTTACCCGGGTGCCCATCGTGCCCACCGCGGTGATCTATGACCTGTCGGTGGGGAACTGCCGGGGACGTCCGGATAAGGCCATGGGTTTTGCCGCCTGCCAGGCCGGCAAAGACCACCCCCAGGGAGACGGCAGCGTGGGGGCCGGGGTGGGCGCCACCGTGGGCAAGCTGTTGGGAATCCAGCAGGCCACCAAGGGCGGCCTGGGGACCAGTTTCCTGGATGGACCCCAGGGTTTGCAGGTGGGTGCCCTGACGGTGGTCAACGCCTTCGGCGACGTAGTGGACCCGGCCACCGGGGCCATTCTGGCCGGGGCGCGCCGGGACCGGGACAGCCAGGAATTCGCCGACGCCGCGGCGCTGCTCCGCCAGGGCTTTGTGCGGCGGCGGTTCGGGGAACTCAACACCACCATCGGGGTGGTGGCCACCAATGCCATCCTCACCCGGGAACAGGCCCAGAAAATCTCCCAGATGGGCCACAATGCCCTGGCCCGCTGCATCCGCCCGGTCCACACCTTGTTCGATGGGGACGTGGTCTTTGTCCTGGCCCAGCCCCGGGTGGAGGCCGATCTGCACATCCTGGGAGTGCTGGCGGAAACCGCCCTGGAACGGGCCATCCTCGCCGCGGTCAAGAGCGCCCGGGGCCTGGGCGTTTTGCCCGCCTATCGGGATTTGCATCCGGGGAGAGGCTAGGTCAGCGCTCGGCGGCGGCTTCACAGGGAAGAACTTCTAATCCCCTAAAATCCAACGTCATTTATAGCGATTGCCAAGAGAGCCTCTTGCAAAATGGGTTTTTTTGTCATCCTGAGCGAAGCGAAGGGTCTCAACCATTTAGAAATACGAGATTCTTCGCTGCGCTTAGCATGACAGACGGAGTTTTTCCTGACTTTTGCAGGAGCCTCAAGAGTTTTTTCCGATATGACCATGCCCAGAGCATCCAAATCCCCCCTACCCCCA
>Ga0172375_10004276_pt1 | contig 21190 bp, 15 predicted proteins | sample LakKiv1m_FD_114537 | JGI IMG/M metagenome (GOLD analysis project Ga0172375, IMG submission 114537) | Freshwater microbial communities from Kabuno Bay, South-Kivu, Congo - kab_092012_11.1m | ecosystem: Environmental > Aquatic > Freshwater > Lake | place: Democratic Republic of the Congo...
AAGATGACGACGAACGGGCGCTCCGCCTTTTCGGGCCGGAGCTTGAGCGCCTTGACGAGCGCCTCCTCGATGGCCGTGCCGCCGATGGGCTTGAGATTCTTGATGAAGTCGCCGGCCTTCTTGCGGTTGCCGGCATCGACGGCGACGAGCTTCTCGAACAACGGCTCGGCCTCGGTCGAAAAGCGGATGATCTCGAAGCGGTCATTGTCGTTGAGGTTCTCGATGCAGAAGAGAATCGCTTTCTTGGCCTGTTCCAGTTTCTTGCCGGCCATCGAGCCGGAAGTGTCGAGCACAAACGCGACGTCCTTCGGCAACACCTTCTTGCCGGCCTTCTCGTCTGCGCCCGGCGATGCCAGCAACAGGAAATAACCATCCTCGCTTCCCTCCCGGAAACTGAGCAGGCTGACGCCGAGGTCTTTCGCCTCAGTCGCGTAAAAGATTTGGAAGTCGGTATCGGGCTTCACGTTCTTGGCCTCGAAACCGATGGTCGCCTTGGTGTCGCCGTGGCGTTTGATCTCGACGCTGTGGCTCGGCGAGTAGATGGACTTGAGCGGACGCTTGGCGTCAAGTTCGATCTTGACGCTGACCTCCTTGATCGGCGCTGATGAAAACTTTTCCGTGTTCAGCGGGTAGGTGTAACCGACGAGGCCGGTGTCCGCCTTGAGAACTTGGGAGTAGGAGAGCTTGATGCGTTTCGCGGCGCGCGGCTCGATGGGGAAGATGCGGACCTTGAACGTGTCGCGGTCCACATACTCCAGCAACGCCGGGTCTTTCATCTTGCGGACGATGTCCTCGTAGATTCTTCGCGCCTTCTCGGCCGGCAACAGCTCCGCCTCGACCTGTTTGCCGTCAATGTCCATCGAGAACTTGTTCAGTTGCGCGCCCTTCGGGACGGGGAAAAGGTAGGTGCCTTCGAGGCGCTGGTTGTTCGGGTTGAAGAACTCCTGATCAATCGAGGTGGTCGCGATCTGGCCGTCAATCTTGACGTTGACGTGGTGATAAACGACTTCGAGCGGCGCGAAATAATAGATGCGCGGCGGCATCGGCCACGGTCGCGGGTGGATGATGGGTGGACGCGGATGCCACGGCGGCGGATCGTGGATCACGATGAGACCGTCAGCTCGGCCAGAGACGACCAGCCCCAGCCACAGCAGTGAGAGACACAATGCCTTTTTCATACGCCTCATTAGACCACAGTTTGTGGCCGATGTTCCGTAAAACCCTTGTAAAAAACCGTCGCCCTCAGATCACGGGCGCGTTCCTACTTCGGCCCCGCCCACTTCGGAACTTTGACTTTTGAGGCCGCATCCTGGCCGGGGGCGTATGGTTTGAGGTCGAGCACCGGCGTGCTTTCGAAAGCGTCAATCTTGTCCACCTCGACCACGTTGTCCTTGACGGAGATGATCTTGCAAAGACTCAAGGCGATCAGGTTGGGACGCACCGGGGCGCGACAGGCGAAAACGCCGGTGAGCGGTTTGTTCTTGTCGCCGCGCGGATGGACTTGAAGCACGGCCCGATGCTCTGGCGTGTCGTTCTTGTCAAACCACCAGAAGACTTGCACGTGCGACCACTGTTCCAAACCGAGCAGGCCGTCCTGGTATTTCTTGTCGAGCACAATCACCATGCGCCCGTCCTGCTTCTGGATTTGTCCGATGGGATGGACTGAGAACGTTTTTCCCGGCTGCTCCGTGGCGGCGGCACTCAAGACGCCTATCAAAACCGCGATTCCTGTAGCCGCACCCTTTACGGGTGCGCAAGAAACGCAGGCATAAAGCCTGCGGCTACGAGTCTTGTTAGCAACTCGTATGGCAAACAACACCATGCTAAGAATCAGATATTGCATTTTACTCTCCTTGGACTGGTGAAATTATTTTCGCGCTGACTTCCAACTTCCGAGTTCTTCCCCCACACCGCTTCGCCCTTTTTGCAGTATTCCCGGCCGAATGATTCCGAGCGTGCGACGGATGCCTTGGGAGCTTTCCACTTCCTTGACAAGTTTGCCGATTTCATCGGCATGACGGACAGCTTCTTTCAGGAATTTCACATCGCCTGTGGCCTTGAACGACGAAAACGCGTCCCGTCCTCGTCGCAAGTGTTTGGCGTAATTGAAATGATCCACGATAGGCTGAAGTCGTTCCTGCGTTTCCCCGGACGCTGCCGCAGCTGTCTGAGCTTTCTCAAGGAGGATTTCGGCTTCATCCACCACTCCTTTCGTCATGTACGACAATACATCGGCGAGATCCGTCGGACGCGTGTCGTGCTTGTATGGATGTGGATATTGTTTCCGTGCTTTCTCCAGCACTTGGAAGAAACGTTCCACGTGACTCGCTGCCTTGCCATACATTCCTTGATAGAACGATTCCATCTCCTTCCTCAAATTCAGGGCGGGATTCCACATCGTGCGGGCGCCGGCATAGTAAATGGGCAGGTACATTCCGGGCGAGGTGCCGGACTGCAATTCAAAATACGGACAATTCAAAGCATGCACGGCTCGAATGTCCGACGATACTTTCTCGATGGCCACAAGCGGCAGGGACCGGTACTTTGAGAACGGATAGTAATCGTACACCCCGACTCCACCCGGCACCGACTGACCCCACTTTTTATACAGGTCCAGAAAGCGCTGTTTCGACAGGCTCTTTTCGTACTCGTGAAACTGATCAAACAAGCTGATGCTGTGGACATACACCACGATGACGCTCTTGTTCATTTCAAAGTCCATGCCCACAGGGTCCGAGGCCGAACTGTACGCCAGCGTGTAGAATTTTTTCTGCGGCCAACTCCGAGTGATCTTTTCGGCGGTTTTGTTGACAAAAGACATCCATGCTTTCGTCACATTCGGTTGCCCACTGATTCCGCTCGATTCATCATACAACGTCATCTTGCCATACAACTTCAGGCAGTCGGAACATTGACAAAATCGCGTGCCATCCGCCTGAGTTATGGGGAACAGTTCAACGTCAGGATGCGTCTTGATGTATTGGATGATCGTGTCGGCGTACACCGAAACAGCCTTTGGCGCTGAAAAACAGAATTGTTGAGAATGCGCGTTTAATACCGCTTTGCCATTCGAGTCCCGGGCAAAAACGTCGGGGTGTTTTTCGTATAGTTCTTTCGTCAGGATATACCCGGAAATGTGCGTATTGTTGATCCCTCGGACGCCTCCCCGTTGCATGATTTCCCGCGAAAATGGAGCATCCAGCTTCCGTTCCGTAATCATGTTGATTTTGTTTTTTACCGCCCAGTCTGTGCATTGGATTTCAGACTCCGACGATGTTGATGTTTTTATGTATCGTAATACCCGGTATTTGATTCCCGGCGAATACGCCTGACGACCAGCCGGGATTGCAATCTGTTCTTGCTGGGGAACGTGATCTATTCCAGGCGCCACCCAGACACACCCCAGTTTTTCCAAAAAGGTGTACACAGCATATAACGTCGCGCGATCACCATTGCCGGCGAGAACGACTTTGTCGTCATCCACGGCAATCATGAAAGATTCCGGGTCCTTTCCGCCGATCTGTTTTGCCGCTTCCCGGCTTGGAAGAGTGTTGCCCACATAAATGCACTTTTTCTGGGTTCTTTGCTTATCCTCACACTTGACCGCGACATCCTTGCTATTGGTTATTCTCACGACGTACCGGCACAATTCATTGGCCGCGAACTCCTCCGTCATGCTTGGCTTTTGCGGGATGACAATGGCACACCCCTGATCACTGGATAGCGTAAAACCAGATGCAGAGTTGTTGAAGATAAAGACACCCAGCGTAAGTGCCAAAACACATTGTATCGTTGTTGCAGTTGTGTGTCGTGCCTCCATTGCAAGTCTCCTGAAAATGTCACTTATTCGAATTTCACGCCCAGCGTCCACGACGGGCCTTTGCCGCAATCGTAGGTTTTCAGCGGCGTGAGCGCGCCGGTTTGCGGGTTGCGACGAAACACGATGAGCCGGTGCGAGCCTTCTCCTGCCGAGACAACGAAGTTGTGGATCAGACAAAACGAGCGCGGCGTTTTCTCTGTGGGCGTTTGGCCGAGCGACTTCAGTTCGCCGGTGCCGGGGTTGACGGAGAACACGGCGAGACTGTCGTGGCCGCGATTGGAGGCATAGACGAAACGTCCGTCGGCGCTGACGTGGATGTCGGCGCAGGAACCTTTGGTCTTGTCCCAGTCCGCGGGAATCGTCGTAACGCTCTGGCGAATCTTCAACGTCCCCGCTCGCTGATCGTAGTCGCACAACGTCACGCTCTTGCCCTGCTCGTTGACCAGATAGACCCATCGTCCGTTCGGATGAAACTGCATGTGACGCGGGCCTTGTCCCTCACCGCCGGGCATTGAGCGCGGCGTGTTCGGCTTGAGCGTGCCGGCGACGGCGTCGAAACGGAGTTGCTCGACTTTGTTCAACTCGCCGACGTGCGGCACGAAGGCGAATCGGTTGGCAGGGTCGGTCCGGATGCAGTGGGCTTTCTTGCCGGTTTCGAGCGTGACGACGGGCGGCCCTTCGATCACGCCGTTCTTGATCCGGCTCAGCCCGGCGACACCCTCGCCGTATGCGGCGGCCAGCAACCAGTTGCCGGTCTTGTCAACGTGGACGTAGGCGGCGTTGAAGCCAGTGGGACTCATAATGGGATTGGAGAGCAACCCGGTCTTGCGGTCCACCGACACGGTCGCGAACTGTTTGGCCGAACGCACCGCGACGTAGAGGCGCGCGCGGTCTTTGCTGATGTCGAGGCTGCCCGGCGCGCCGGGAAGATCGAGTGCGCCTGCGCGGGTCAGGTCACCCGTCGTTTCGTTCATCGTGTAAACGGCAATGCGTTTGCTTCCGCCTTCGGAGACGTACAAGACGATCAGCCCCCCCCACACGGTGCTGGCGACGGGAAAAGCAAGAGCGAACAAAAGAACAAACCTCAGAGTTCTCATGGCGCGACTGTAACGATTCGTCGCGCGAGCGACAAGAAAGGAATCCGCCGCCCCGCCCTCGCTCTACTCCGATTGAATCCTGTGTTGCCGCCGTTTCTTCAACAGCGTCGCCCGGTTCATTCGCAGCGCGCGCGACAACGCCGTCGGGCTGTGCTCGAATCGCGACATCAAATGCCTCAGCACCGCCGCGTCGAGGTCGGCGGCAATTTCCTTGTAGGTCGCGCCGCCCCGCAATCGTGCGTCGAGCCAGTTCGCCAGCGCCGCGTTGAACTTGTCGCCCGCCACCGACGCCGGACGCAAATGACGAGGCAGATGTTGCGGCAAAATTGTCCGGCCGGTCGAGACGGCCAACGCGTGCTCCAACGCGTTGCGAAGCTCGCGCACGTTGCCGGGCCACGAATACGCCGACAGCAACGCCAATGCATCCACCGACATCTCGGCTTTGCGCTGCGGGGCAAGGCTGCCGAGGAAAAAGGCGCACAACGCCGGCAAGTCCTCCTTGCGCGCCGTCAACGACGGCAGTTCGATCTCCAGCACGCGCAACCGGAAATACAAATCCTGCCGGAACCGGCCCGCTGTGACTTCCGCCGCTAAATCCCGGTTCGTCGCCGCGATCAACCGCAGGTCCACCCGCAAGTCCTCGCGTCCGCCGACGCGCACAAACGTTCTGTCCTCCACGAACCGCAACAGCTTCGCCTGCGTCGCCGTCGGAATGTCCGCGATCTCGTCGAGCAACAGCGTCCCGCCCTCCGCGCGCTCGATGTGGCCGTGCCGCATCGTGTTCGCACCGGTGAACGCGTTCTTCTCGTGGCCGAACAGTTCGCTCTCTAGCAGCGTCTCCGGCAGCGCCGAGCAGTGCAGCGATACAAACGGGCCATCGCGCCGGGCGCTGTTGGCGTGGATGACGCGCGCGACGAGCGTTTTCCCGGTGCCGGTCGGCCCGGTCAGCAAAACCGGAACATTACCGGAACATGCGTGCGCAATCTCGACAAACACCCGCTGCATCGCCGGTGCCGCGCCGATCAAGAGCGACGACGTGTCCACCGCCGGTGTAGCCGCCGCCGTCCCGGCGGCCACAAGCTGCTGCAACGTCTCGCGAAGCTGCTGCAAGTCGAGCGGCTTGACCATGTAGGCGGTTGCGCCGAGACGTTTGGCGGCGACGGCGTTGTCGAGCGTGCCGTGCGCCGTGATGACCAGCGCCGGCGTGTCGCCGAGCGTTTCGAGCAACGCCAGCCCGTTCATGTCCGGCAAACCGATGTCGAGGATGAGGGCGTTGAACTTGGTCGCCGCCAATTCCTGTTTCGCCGCCGCGCCGGAATGGGCGAGCGTTGGCTCGGCGCCGAGTTGCCGGCAGACTTCGCCGAGCGCGCTGGCGAGGGCGTGTTGGTCTTCGACGATGAGAATCTTCATAACGTAACGGTGACGACGGCGCCGCCGCTGGGTTGGTTGGCGAGCGCGAGGCTGCCGCCGTGGGCTTTGATGATTTCGTTGACGACGGCGAGACCGATTCCCATGCCGCCTTCTTTCTCGGTGTAGAACATCGCGGGACAACGCGCGAGCGCGGTTGCGGAGAAGCCGGGGCCGGTGTCGGCGAAAGTCACAACACGGTCGTGGGCGTTGATCGTGAGCGTGCCGCCGGTCGGCGTTGCCTGGATGGCGTTGACGATGAGGTTGCGGAACGCCTGGCCGAGACGTCGGGCGTCGGCGTCCACAAGGGTGCAATGTGGGGCAGGTTTGCAACCTGCCATTGATGATGGATTGGGCAGGTTGCAAACCTGCCCCACATTATTCACTTCGAGCACGATCTTCACGTGGGCATACTCAGCCATCGGACTGAGCGCGGCGATGGCCTCGGTGAGGAGCGCGTCGAGCGAGACTGATTTCTTCTGCGGCGGTTCGGGTTTGGCGAGGAACATCCACTGGTTGACGAGGCTTTCGATGGTTGCGGCTTCGCCAAGGATGGTTTTGTTGCCGGCAAGCTGGGCGTGGAGTTGGATGGCGGCGACGGGGTTTTGGATTTCGTGGGCGAGCGAGGTGGCCATCTGGCCGAGCATGGCAAGCCGTTGGGCTTTCAGATATGGGAGGACGACGGCCCACGCGAGGGCAAGCGAGAGCAACCAAAACGCGACGAGCGCGGCGAGTGTCGCCGGGCGAAACAGCAGCGTTGGCCGTTTGCGGATCAGCGTCAGTTCGACGCCGGGCTGGACGGCAACGGTGACGGCTTCTTGTCGTGAATCGGGCGCAGCGACGCGTCGGAACTGGACTTCGACGCCGAGAACTTGGCTCAGGTACCCGGCGAAACGGTCGGTCGGTGGGATGTGGGCATCGCGAATGAACTCAGCGTTTGCCCGAGCGTGCGCAACGAACTCGGCGCTGGAACGATGCTGGTAAGTGGTGTTAAGGAGCAGGAGAATACCAATGGTACCGGCAGTGACGAAGAGAAGGAATGGCGCGACGACGCGGCGCCAGATTTGGGATTGCTGCATGGCTGCGAGTTATACACACCGTTGCCGTTAGTGGACAAGATTTATCCGCGTGACTGATGGATGCTTTGCTTGATTATTGGCTGATTCGCATGATAAACAAGCGGTTGTAGCTTCGGCTTAGCAATAGGCATGAGCCATGTTATCTGATTTCGGATTATGAAAGCCGTCTTCTTGAGCGTCGCTCTGGCCGGGACAGTCGCTGCGGAAACTAATTCGGTGGTGAAGCTACCGGAGGTCGTCGTTACGGCGACGCGGAGCGAGGCGGCGGCATTCGATGTGCCGTATGTGGCAGAGACGTTGACGCGCGACGTGATTCAGGACGAACATCTCTCGCGCACGTTGCCGGAGGCGTTGCGGGAGATTCCGAGCGTGATGATCCAGAAGACGGCGCACGGGCAAGGCTCGCCGTACATCCGCGGATTCACCGGGTTTCGGACGCTGATGTTGATTGACGGAATCCGGCTGAACAACTCGACGTTCCGCGACGGGCCAAACCAATACTGGAACACGGTGGACCCATTCTCGGTCGAACGGCTGGAACTCGTGAAGGGCCCGAGTTCAGTCCTGTACGGCAGCGATGCCATCGGCGGGACAGTGAACGCGTTGACGCTGGCGGCCCCGGAGCAATGGACGGGGCGGGCGTACTACCGTTTCGCGAGCGCTGAAGACTCGCACACAGGCCGCGCCGAGGGCGGCGGAAAAGCCGGGCCGTTCAGCTTGTTGGCGGGTGTGTCGGTGAAATCGTACGGCGACCTCAACGACCAGCCGAAAACCGGCTACGACGAATGGGATGCCGATATGAAGGCTGAATACCGAATCAGCGACAACCGCAAACTGGTTGCCGCGTGGCAGCACATGGCTCAAGACGATGCGTGGCGGACGCACCGGACGATTTACGCTGTTCCATTCCACGGCACCGCCATCGGCACTGACCGCGAGGTGATTTACGACCAGAAACGCGATCTCGCTTACCTCCAATATCACGCCGACGACATCGGCGGTGTGGTGGATTCGTTCAAGCTCAGCGGGTCGTATCATTTTCAAGGCGAGGGCCTGAACCGGTTGCGCGACAATTTCCGCCGCGAGGTGTCGAACATGGATGTGAACACGATGGGATTGTGGGCGCAGTTGGTGTCACCCAGCCCGGTCGGGACGTGGACCTACGGTGTCGAGTTCTACCGCGACTGGGTCAACTCCGGCCAAACCACCTACAACAGCAACGGCACCCTCCGGGCCATCAGCTATCAGGGTCCCGTCGCCGACGATGCCACGTACGACCTCTTCGGCCTGTACGTGCAGAACGAACTCGACATCAGCACGCGCTGGAAACTCATCCTCGGCGGCCGCTACACCTTCGCCGGCGTTGACGCGGGCAAGGTCTCCAACACGGTCACCAAAGCCCGAATGTCCATCAGCGACGAGTGGCATTCCGGCGTCGGCAGTGGACGGGTCATCTATCAGGTGGACGAGAAGAACCACTGGCACATCTTCGCCGGCATCTCGCAAGGATTCCGGGCACCGAATCTGTCCGACTTGACCCGTTTCGATGTCGCGCGCACCGGCGAAGGCGAAGTTCCCTCGCCCGGATTGCGTCCCGAGCAATTCATCACCGGCGAAATCGGCTTGAAGACGCGCCACGACAAGTTCGAAGCGGAACTGTCGTACTACTACAGCGCCATCGAGGACATGATCGTGCGGACTCCCACGGGCAACATGATTGGCCCGACCACCTACGAGGTCATCAAGCGCAACGCCGATTCCGGCTATCTGCACGGCATCGAGTTGAACGCGCAATACCGGTTCCTGCCGCAATGGTCGGTGTTCGGCTGGGTAAGCTGGATGGAAGGCAAGGTGGACGGTTACCCGACGTCGTCAGCGACAGCACAAACCGAATACCTGAGTCGCGTGATGCCATTGAGCGGTGAAATCGGTTTGCGCTGGGAGACGGAGAACAGGAGGTTCTGGGCCGAAGCCGTGACGTTGATGGCCGACACTGCTGACAAACTGGCCTCCGGCGACCTGTCCGACAATCGCATCCCGCCCGGCGGCACACCCGGTTACGCCGTGTTTACCGTGCGCGGCGGCTGGCGAATCAACAGGTTCGCCAACCTGACCGTCACGTTGGAGAACATCGCGGACAAAGACTACCGCGTCCACGGCTCCGGCATCAACGAATCCGGTCGCAACTTCATCGTGGCCGCCGACGTACGGTTCTGACGACTTCGATTCGATGTTGCCGGCCTGCGGCGAGTGTCAGTTCGATCCCGCGGATCAACGTCTCGCCCTGCAAATGCGCCGAATCCGCCTCATCCATCCGGACCTCATACACCGACGCGGGATCAACGACGAACCATTGTGGCATCTCGTTGACTCGCGCCCAATCAATCGTGGCCAGCGGATACGCGTTGCGCCGTTGGTCAAAACAGAGCCGGCCCGACCATGCCTTCTCCGACCGCACGAACACGCGCAGCCCGTTGTGGGAGCGCACCGCTCCGCACCCGAGTCCATCCTGGTACGGCACGGCCCGCACGCCTTGCGACTGCAACATCATGTGGGCGCAAAGATTGCGTCCGATACAACCGTCGGTGTGCCCGCCGACGCCGGGACCGAAACGGGGATCAGCTTGGCGTCGAAGGCCGCCGACCCACGTCGTCCAGTCAAGCCACTCGGGGACACCCAGCACATCGGAGTAACGGTTCCAGAGGATGATCATGCTCTCGTACGAGTCGCCGAAACAACCGGCGGAAAAGTTCCAAGGCCATTGCCTGTTCTTCAACTCATCGAAGCGGGACCGGTTGGCGGCGAGCCAGCGCATTGGCTTTTCCACGGCGGCCCGGTAACGGTTCTCGCCGGTGGCGCGGTCGTAGTTCTCGTACGCGAACAGGACGTAGCCCCAGCAATGCGGCACGTCGGAATCGAACTCCGCGCCGGAGATGCCGGGCTGCTTGCGTTTCCTGGGCTGGCCTTGTTGTTTCGGCTGGTCGCCCTGAAGATTCGCGCGGCAATACCACAGGCCGGATTCCGGATGGCGACCGACTTCGAGGAGCCGGTCGAGCAACCGTCGCAACGGCTCGCGGTACAAACGCGCCTTGGGACGGTTCAGCTTCGATTCCATGATGAACAACTCGGTCAGGCCGGGCACCAGTTCGCAACCGTGATCCACGAAGTTGAACTTCTCGATTTTCGCCAGCGGGTCGGCGAGGAGATAGTTATCGGCCATGACCTCGGCGACGTCGAGATACTTCGTCTGGCCCGACATCGCGGCCAGCCGGGCCAACACCTGCATCAGATTGCCCTCGTCCTCGAAGCCTTTGACAATGGTCGAAAGCCCGCCGCGACGATTACCGTTGGCCAGCACGGCGTCGGTCAGCCGCACAAACTCGCGGAAGTAATCGTTGTCCGTCCCGATCAATTCCACCATCCGCAGCAAACCATCGCGAAGCCACTCGCAGATGGCGCCGACGTCAACCTTGCCGGGCGTCTTGTTTTTGAGGTTGAAGGTGGACGGCAGGCCGGAATCGGTTGTGCACAGACGGATCGAGTTAGCCAACGTCGTGTGCAACGCGCCGTTGCGCTCATTCAATTCGGGTTGCAGATGATAGGCCATCAGCACGAGCGAGGAGTAATGGTCGGCGGCCTCGTTCTGGTAGTTCCATTCGCCACCGCGGGAATACAGGTGCGTCTCCGAGTCGCGTTTGATTTCGAGCCAGCCGGTCAGGATTTGGCGAGCGCCCCGGCCACATTCGTCATAGATGCGGCTGTTGTTCTCGGCGCGAGACCAAGCGTCTTGATCAAATCCACTCGTCGCGGCGGTTGCCACGACCGCGCCGATGCAGATCAACGCGCCCAGACGCATCGGGGATCCTCAGATGCCGTTCTCTTTCCGCCAATCGAGAATGCGACGCGCGACCTTCGCCACGGGCGCCGTCCAGATGCGGGCATGATTGACGTGCAGGTAATTGACCAACTCGCGGAAATCGCTCTCAGCCACGCCGAGGCCGCCCTCGTTGATGCCGTGGAACGTCAGGATGCCCCAGTGTCTGTTGGCGAGGCACCGCTCGACCAAGCCGACCATCTGCGAGCCCGGCATCCGTTCCGCCGGCCACGACCATGTGTAGTGCAGGTCAACCGTCGCCGGAGGGTTGGCGAACGGAAACTCGCCCTTGCCGCGGCCGGCGATGTGATGCCTCGCCACCACCGGCACGTAACTCTGGCGCGTCGGCCCGCAGCCCACGTGCTCGAAGTAGCACGGATAACAGAACGACATCTCCCGCTGCGCCGGCGCGATCTGTTGCAGCCGGCGCTTGGCCTCGACGATGTCCTTCTCGATGTCGTCGAGCGTCATGTTCTCCAACCCGCGCGCGGTTGGTTCGTTGCGGAACGCGCGGGAGCAGGTGTGGCCGATGGTGTGACTGCCGATTTCGTGGCCGGCTTTCGCGACATCCCGCCACGGTGCGAGTTTTTTCAGGAAATCGTCGCCGCGTGGGTTGAGGTAGAACGTCGCCTGCAAATCAGCGGCGTTGAGCATCGGCACCGCGCGTGTGAGTTGCGACGGCGCGCCGTCGTCGAACGTGAGGGAAACAGCCGCGAGAGATTCACCGGGCCAGCAGCGTGTCAGTTGTTGAGTCATGGCAAGTGCTACCACTACAGCATTTGCGGTTCGATTTCCAGCGATTCCTTGTCGTACCTGTCGAGAATCAAAGGCAGGCGGAGTTATTCCTAGCGATTGATTGGTTCGTCGTTGGTGTTTTTGGTCTTGAACCGGGACGGCAACTCGAAGAGGGAATCTTCCAGTGGAATGTCCACTTCGACTTTGGTGACAGCATGGACAATCAAACTCCCATGGCCATACTGCGTGGGGCTAGCATACACACATTCGCGCCGCATGACCAAACCGTTCTCCCTCCAGAGCCACACTTTATCTGTCTCCGGGCATCTGATGTTCTCACAGATGTCGCAGAGATGACCGCAGATGGTGTCGGTGCCGACCTTCTTGTAAAACGAATCGCGATGCCCGTCGTCCATCCCGAAATTCCCATTTGTGAAATCTTCGGCGGGGTAGAAGTTGTGTGTGTTAATGTGGCTGTTACCCCATCCTTGGTAGAAGCTGTAGGAGGTTTCTTTTCTCCGATAACGGTATTCTGTTTCAAACCCGCGGCGGCTGCTCTTGCGGATTGAGAAAAACAAATCCGGCTTCTTGTACCAACGTTCTTCTGTAGTCCGGTAGTTGAGCTTCTTGGTCTCGATGTTTTGATACGTACTCTCAACAATCCAGTGCAGAGATTTGAAATCGCCCGCTTTCAGTTTGGGTGTATCGGCAGGTTTCTTGTAGATGGCGAGTCCTGGGTCGGTCTGGCCGTTCACGGCCGCGTAGCGGCCGTCCGGCTCCTTGCGCAAGTGGAGTACGTATTCCTGGCGTCGTTGCGGATCAAAAGACACAAGGAAGGGACCATTAATGGCACCTCTAACGAGGCGATAGTGGTGCAGCACAAACTTCTTCAAGGTCTCGTCGCCCTTGGTGACGGATACGACCTCAAATTCGGTCTCCACACCCGCCACTTGGAACTTCTCCGGCAACTGGCACCTTTCCTCCGTATTCTTGGTTGCAATCGGCTTCATCAAGCATTTTATATTTCGACATACCTCGCATCGCACGTGCAAACCCCGATGACGGGATGGCCAACAGCAGCAGACAAACAGCGATTGAATTGAGGTTGAGTCTCAACATCTGACCAATCCACTCATGCTCTCACGTTAGTACCCCAACACTTTTCGCACGAACTCGCGGCTCATCTTCAGGCTCTCGCGCAACGGGCGCGTCAGTTGGAAGCCGCGCTCGTGGGCCAGTTCGATGACGGCGTGGCCGGTGAAGTTGATCTCGCGCAACGCCCCGGCGATGGCAACGTAATCCATGTCCCCCTCGCCCAACGCCTCGGACCACTTGCCGTCCTTCTTCTGGTCGCGCAGGTGCAGGAAAACAATCTGCTTGCCGTAGCGCCGGATGAACGCGACGGGATCCACGCCGCCGCGAACGAGCCAGTTGAGGTCGGGACCGAGTTTGACATCGGGAATCCGCGCGAGTGTGCCTTTGAGGTCGTGCAACTCGTTCTCGACCTCGTAGGTGTGGTTGTGAAGGTTCAGCACGACGCCGTTCTTCTCGCAGATCGCGATGATCTTCCGGAGCAACTCCGCCTGCGCGTCGAGTTGTTCCGGCGTCTTGAGGGTTTTCTGTCCCCATTTCACCGCGCCGACGGAGGTGCCGAGGGTGCGCCCGCCAAGCTTCGCCAGTCGCGGGATTGCTTTCGCAGCTTCATTGAGGATCGTTTCGTGTTTCGCGCGGTCCCACATCGCGCCCCCGAGCGATGCGCCGAGGACCGGAAGCTTGTGTTTCCGTGACAAGTCGCCGATGCGTTCGACGGCGTCATCGGGCAGCAGCGCGCTCGACATCAACTCGATGCCGTCCATGCCGGCGTAGCTCATGTCGGCGAAGATCTGCGGCAGCACCGGCGTGATGTCGTATTTCGGTTGCGTCGCGGCGTACACCCACGGGTGTGCGCCGACAATGACGGCAGGCGAGCGCCGCGGTGAGAAACCGACTGCCGCGAGACTGGCGGCAACTTTCAGAAAATCCCGGCGAGAGAATTGTGTCATGTGCGCAAGAATACGCCGCTCACCGCGTCAAGAGAAGCCCAATGTCCGGTCACGGCTGTTGTTTCTGATACACGATCAACGCCGCGCCGGAACGGGCCGTCAATTGCACCGGCAATCCAGCCTCCATCAGTTCGGCGCCGCTTAGGACGGAGGGCGTTTTGGTGTCCAGATCGTTCACGCGATACTTGGCGCGCGGATCGAGGCCGCGCAGTTTCAGGTGGAACGAGTCGTCGGGATTCTCGGCGCGGCGAAACGCTTGCACCACGCCGCCGCCGAGTTCCGGCTGATCATATTGCCACGCCACCCAGACGTTGTTCGCGCGGCTGTATGGCGTCAGCGGATAGAAGTCGCCAGTCAGATACGGTTCGATTCGACGGAAATCACCGACCATCCGCCGCAGAAACTCGTAGTTCAGCTCGCGTCGGCGCGTGTCCCACGCGATGCGAAACATCGGGCAGATGGAACTGCGGATCATGTAAACGTCGTGTGAACCGGTGCCCGATCCGTAAACCGGCATCCACAACGAGAGACCGAGGGTCTGGCATTGTTGGCCGATGGGTTCGCTGAAATAATCGCTCCGCAGCAACGGCACCGACCGGCGCATCGTCTCCAGATCGTTGCGACGGCCGCCGCTGGCGCAGGTGTCTATCCAGAGGTTTGGGTACCGGCGCAGCAACTCGTCCCAGTATGCGAGGTAGCCGGTGACGTAGGCGTTCTCGGTGATGCCCTGCCGGTCAGGGGCATCATTGGCGCGCCAGAAGGCGAGCGGGTCAATGTTGAAATCCTGCCGGTACACATCAACGCCTTCGTCGGTCAGCATCTGGCTGACGTGGTCGGTCACCCAGCGGCGCGCGTCGGGATTGCCGAGATTGAGAAGTCTGTTCGCCAGCTTCCCCAACTGCGGCGTCTGCTCGGATTCCTTGGAACAACTCAGCAACCATTCCGGATGGTTTTCATACAGCCACGAGCCGGGCGTGACCCGCTCCGGCTCGAACCACACGACAGTCTTCGCGCCGTTGGCGTGGACGCGATCGTTGACCTCGCGCAGCCCGCACGGAAACCGTTTCGGATCAGGCGTCCATGTGCCGGTGTAAAACCATTTGCCCGGATGCGGATGCCAGCCGGCGTCCATGATCCAGTAGTCGAGCTTGATGCCTTCACGCACGTAGCCGTCAAACAACGCTATCTCCTTCGCAGCTTGGATCTGATTGTTGTCGCCGCTGGTGGATGCGAAATGCGTGGACACGATCTTGCCGCCGACGCGCGGTGTGTTGTGAGCCAGCATCCAGCGTCGCCAGATGTTCTGCGAACGAATCCAATCGCCCTTCCAAAACTGCAACAGGATGAGTGGACTGCGGATTTCTTCACCGGGATGCAGCTTGAGATGCGTCAGCTCCTGACCGGCGCGGATGCGCAGGCCACGCGAGTCGTCGCGTGAGAATTGAGCAGACCACTGACCGGGCCAGCCCACGACGAAGATGACGCCTTGCCCCGACCATTCGAGGTTGAAGTACGACAAGTCGCTGTTCGTGGGACGGCCGCCTGCGGCGCTGATTCGTTTCTCGGCTTTTGGGCCGAGTTTCGTTTCGAGCGGCTCGAAATCATTCTGTTTGCACGGGCTGCCGACGTTGTGGTGCAAGAGGAACTCACCCGAAAGCTCGCGCTCGAATCGCGCGTCAATCGCGAGAATGTCCGCGAGAATCGGCGTGTCGCCTGTGCCCCTGTTCTTGAAGTAAAGCGTCCATTCGACGGTGGGAAAGTCGTGATACACAACTGACACGCACCGGACTTCCAAACCCGTTTTCGGGTCCGTGGCGGTCAGCGTGTGTTCTGTCCGGTTTGCGTCCAGCAATCGCGACGAACTTCGCGCTTGCCGCAGCCAAGGCAGTTCAGCCGACGACCGACCGTCGTAGTTGAACGACCAAGGGAACGAAGAAGCCCGATGAGTGAGATGCGATTCAAACCAAACACCGGCAGCCGGCTCCGCTGCGACAGCACGCAGCCCGACAACCGCGAGCAGAATCATGATTCTGATTCCGGAAACAGTCATATTGTTTGGCACGGTGCAGTGCACGCGCAACGCACGTGAGAATACGCTGTCCACTGTTTCCAGAAAAGCCAAATGTCCGGGGCTAGGGGCCGGCCCGGAAGTTGGCGATGGCCTCGGAAGTTCGCAGGTAACGCCCGTAGAGGCGTATGGTCCGCAGTTCGCCGCGCAATGACGGTGCAAGCTTCAGTGACGGCCCAACGGTGACGTCGCCCAACGCAAACCGGCCGGTGCCGAACGGTCGCTTCGGGTCGTCGCCGCCGTCGCAGAGCCGGCCGTCAATCACGAAGGTCAGCATCTTCGGGCCGCCGTCAACGTTGACCGTGACGTGGTGAAGCTTCCCCGGCGTGATGACGCCGGCATCGGTGTCCCACTCGAACGATTTGGCGCTGTCGTGCATCGTGAGGCGCAGCACTCCACCGGCAACGGTGGTCAACTTCACGCCGCCTGACTCGAAGACGATTTGTTCCGGCTGGAGGTCGTCGAGCTTCAGCCAGAAATCGAAAGCGAAGCCGCCATTCGGCAAGCGAGGAATCGTCACGGACTCTGCCGGTTTGATCGGGCCGAGATGCTCCCACAAGATGCCGTCAGGGGCGACGGACTTGCGCTCGCCCTGTTGCCAAAGTCCCCCGATCAACTTGCTGTCAATCTCAATGAGCCGCGCTTCGCGCTTGTTCGTCGCCGAGATGAAATACTTCCCGTCCGCCTCGATCAAATCCGGATAGCTCACTCCGCGGCGCGGCGTCACGTAGCAAACGAGTTCCGGTTGCGACCACTCGATTCGTCCGTTGCGCTCAACTCCGCCGGTAAGCCACGCTTGGTCACGGCCGGTCATCGGCCAGATTTTGCTGTGCAGTTGCAGTGCGGTGTTGTGAATCCAGAGGAGGTATTTGCCGTTCGCGGTCCGCCAAACCATCGCGCAGCCGCGCGGCGTCTTGATGGCGCGACCATCCGCATACTTCACTGGCTGCGGCTTCGACCACGTCCGTCCGCCGTCGCGGCTGGTCGCTTCGGCTGCGTAGCCTTGCGTCGTGCGATAAACGCAGTAGAGATCGCCGGTTGCGAGCGGGACGACGTTGTGTTCCTCCTGCACGGAACCCATGTCGTCGTTGCGCACGCCGCGCTCCGTCTCCGGCAACAGCCGCCAGCAAATCTTCGTGGGGTCCGTCTCCGTGAGGATGTTGTCCGAGCGGTAGAACCAACCTTCGCCGAGATCGTGAATGAACTTGCCCATCCGCGTGAACGCGAACATCACATCACCACCGACGACCGTCGGCTTGTCAATGCCCCAGAAGAGTTGCACCGCGCCCTGCCAGTCGTTTTGCCGATCAACCGCGGCCACCGGCATCGGCAGCCGATGCCGTTCCACGCTCCACGTGCGACCATTGTCGTCGGAGAACTTGAAGACATACCAGCCGAGGAGCGTTGGCCGCTCGATTTTCTTGTCGCCCATCTTGCGGATGTTGTCGCCGTTGTAATTGTAGAACGCGTACACCCGTCCGCTCGGCACGGTCAACGGCACGACCCACGAGCTTTCGATCTTGCCCGACGCCTCGATGTCAATGAGCGGCGACCACGATTTTCCCTGGTCTTTGCTGATGGTGGCGACGACGTGCTGTCCCGGCTGGCTTTCGCCGCCCGGACCAGTAGTCATCGTGCAGAGCCAGTTCCCGTCCTTCGTCACGACGACGTAGGGCTGGTCGCAGTAGCCTTCGTCCGGAATCAGCCGGCAATTGCTGAAGTCGCGCGGATCAGCGGCGCGCCCGGCGACCGACAGCGCCAGTAAGCAAAGAAACAGGCAGGATGTGAATGGCAAGTGATTCATGATGCTGCGCTCAGGAGAGTACATAACCCAGCACATTAGTAAAACAAGAATGGCCACCAATTCTTCATCGGGCGGCGGTTGTCGTCTTTCTGGCGGTTGTTGAGGCCGGGCATGTTTTGCCGCCAGTAGATGAGCCACGGCCCCATGCAGTCGGGTGCCGACTCGCGATACTTCGCGAACGCGGCGTTGGTCCACGGTTTGGCGAGGTCTTTGCCGCCGGGACCGCTGCCGATGCGCCAGTCTTCGATTGTCGAGAGAACGGGCTGCGTGTTGGCCTGGTCGTAGTGATGCCGCCCGTTGGGCGGGAAATGCACGTTGCCACCGAACGCGACGTAGTTTTCCAAGCGCACTTGTTTGTCGCGGAAGTTGACGACCGCGGTGTGATCGTTGGGATACTCGATGGCGCCTTTGCCCATCTTCACCGCGTAGAACCGGCTGAACGGCGCGCCGAACCGCTCGTCGAGGTTGAAACCGGCGAACTCGCGGAAGTAACGCGTGAAATACGCAATGCACTTCGAGTTGGCCGTGCCTTCGAGCGCGTGGCCGAGGTTCTCGAACGCGCAACCGATGCCGCGCCCGGCGTTGATGTGGTTTATCCGGAGGCTGCGGCCGGTCCATTTCTGTTCGCGGTCGCCGCCGTTGCCGGCCTGCACGAACTTGTCGGCGACGCGCATGAAACGTTCATCATAGACCGGTTTCTCCTCGACGCACTCGAAAATCCTCAAGTCCGGCGCCCACTCGGTGTAGAACCAGAGTTCGTGTACGTAGCCGAGCGCGACCAGCTCGTCGAGACGCAGACAACGTCCCGGCTGGCGCGGGTCGCGCACGCGGTAGCGCTCCCCAAACGCCGGACTGAACAGCGCGTCGTACTCGAAATTGAATTCGGTTGGCTTGGCGTGTGTCTTGATCGGGAGCAGATGCGAGTTGCCATTCGTCCGGCCCGCGTCGCGCAGGTCAACGAACTTGAAAACGTGATACCGGAGAAAGACCGGCGCGGCGGGGTCGCGATAGCCGTGATAACGACTGCTCTCCGCGATGGCGGTGATCAAGTCGCGCGTCATCCGGTCGAGGTGCGACTGCGACCGCAGGTTGGAGAAGTTGAGCACCAGCAGGCGGGGATTCATCTGCCGGATCCGATCGTGGTTCTCGACCAGCCAGCGGTCGCTGTTGGCCCGGCTGAAACGGTTCGGCCACACCGACGGGTCAGCCGGGTCGTTCGCCGGGTCAGCGAACGGCTCGGCCATCGCGGCTACTGGCAACCAGAGTGCGATCAGCAGGGAAAATCGAAATGCAATCTTCATTTCGATCCCTCTTGCCGTTGTTACTCGTGACAACTCATCAAACCCCGCAGACGGGTGTCGGCGCTACTTCGTCACCACCCAAAGCGCGTGAATGACACCGGGAATCCAGAACAGGAGGCAGAGGATGATGTTAATCAGCAAATCCTTGCCGACTCCACTTTTCAGGAACACCCCCAGTGGTGGAAGCAAGATGGCCAGGATGATCAATAGAACTTTGTTCACAGATTACTCCTTTCTTTGCTTGTGGGACACCATGTACGTGAAAATACACCGTTCGGCGCGTCAGGAAAAGCCTAATGTCCGGTGCGTCAGGAGTTGTTCCTGACGATTTTTCATCGTCATTCGGCGCCGCCGAAGAAACCGTCCTCGATCCAAATCGGTTTATAGCCCCGTTCGGTGATGTAACGGAGCGCCGCTTCCCAACGGTCAAAGTTGTCCTTTTTATAGTTCTTGTAGAACGGCCACCAATACTGTTCGTGCCCGGCGATGTTGACCAACGTGTTCAGTTTCGGGTTGTCGAGCTTGCGATGCATGAGAGGGATCGTCTGCTCAACCGGAACCCACTCGCAAGTCGAGGGCATGCCTCCATTATAGAAAATGAGGCCGGAATCGAAATCCATCCAGCCTTGGTTCTCGCGGATGTAGGCAGTAATCGAGTTCGGCAACATGAAGTCGCAAAACTTGTCGCCGGTCGCGGTATTCTTTCTGCCGCCTGTCGGAAGCATTTTCACTCCGCGCTCTGCGAGCACCTTGTACGAATCGGCCCGGACCATTGCCCAATGAATCTGCAAGCCGGCGGTATAAGCTTTGCCGGCGATCCGCTTGAGTTCGTTGGCGACAAGGTCGAAATCGGCCGCGAGCTTTTCCGGCGGCGCTTCGCGGTACGGCTCGCTCGGGAATTCGTTTTCCGAATGGAATGCCAAACGGAGCCAGCCGGCGTTGTCCTCGAATTCCGACTTGTACTTGTCCGGAAACATCGAAAGGGTGAAATCCCGTTCCGGCGTCGAATTGAAACAGTTCAGGTTGAACTTCGTCTTATACCGCCGGTTCAGTTCCCGCAACTTCGCCAAATAAAAACAGTCGAAAAGACTCTTGTAATTCTTCTGAAGGACGTCGCGGAAGAAGAAACTATGGTCGTCAATGTAGCACCGATAGCGTTTATAGACGTTTTTTGCCCAGACGACCCGGCAAACGATTTCGACCGGTTTGCCGCTGCGCTTGCCCCGTGCTTTGATCGGCGTGATGCGGTCCTTGAGCAACACGGTGCCCATGTATGAGCCGGATACCAAGCTCGTCGGAACGACCTGTCCGTCGGGCATGACCACTTCCAAATTCGATACGCCGTAAGCCTTGACGACGACATGGACCTTGAGACGTTTGACGCCGTCTGTTCCCGTCTCGGTACCAACGACGGGATAGCCGTAGCCTTCCTGAAGAACGCCACCGTCGAACGGATACTCGAACCGGAACGCTGGCGGTTCCTTGTAATAGAAGGCATCGAAATAATGTTGGCGCGGATCCTCGACGGGAGCGGAATCGGCAGCCGACAGGGAACCGGCGCCCAAAAACGCGGTTGATGCCTGAAGAAAACTACGACGTGATGTTCTCATGAAGACCTCCTTGGTTCTGTCGCATCGAGTGTATGGTTCGTGGCGCTGCGATTCAGTCATGCACGCGAGAATATGCTGTCCGCGGTGTCGCGAAAAGCCAAATTGACCGGGTTGTGCTAACTCGCCCTGTAGGGGAACGGGCGCGACTTGTCCGTCGCCGTGCCCGTCGAAGAAAATTGTAGGGCAAGCGCCCCGCTTGCCACGGGGGAGAACAGCGGCAACCGGAGCGGTTGCCCTTGTATCTTCAATTCGTGGTAGTCTGCCGCTTGGTTTCCCACCAGTGTGGGAGCGACAGCCTTGCCCTTGGGGGGCATGCCCCCCAAGGGCAAAACGCGGTCGAGATCGTGCTTGCC
>Ga0172375_10004277_pt1 | contig 21182 bp, 22 predicted proteins | sample LakKiv1m_FD_114537 | JGI IMG/M metagenome (GOLD analysis project Ga0172375, IMG submission 114537) | Freshwater microbial communities from Kabuno Bay, South-Kivu, Congo - kab_092012_11.1m | ecosystem: Environmental > Aquatic > Freshwater > Lake | place: Democratic Republic of the Congo...
AGAAGAAACAGAAGAATTATTGTTAAAAGACTATTCTGATAAACCGCAGGCAATCAAAAAATTACTTTCTGAGATGAATTTTGAAGGGGTTATTGATATGGAAGCTTTTTCAAGATTGGTTTTTGAATTATCGCCTGATACGCAGATAAATCCGGCTGGTTATAGATTATTACAAAAGACAAATTTAACAGAAAGAGAGATAAAAGCATTAATAAATCATTTTGAAAGTCTGCCGAATATCATGGAAGCAAATGATATGGATATAGCAAGGATAATGAAAAGCAGAACAGAAAGTTTTAGGAAAGAACTTAACAACCTTAAGGAACAAATACTTATTGGTAAGAAGATTTAAAATAATTACAATGTTAACAAAAGAACAAATTCAAGAGATAAGGGAGCATTTGGAAAATGCAAAAAATCCTGTTTTTTTCTTCGATAATGACCCTGATGGACTTTGCAGTTTTCTTATTCTTCAAAGGTTTATTGGCAGGGGCAAGGGCGTTGCTATTAAATCCGCAGGTAGCATAAATAAAAGTTATTTTAGAAGAGTTGAAGAATTTGGTGCTGATTATATTTTTGTTTTAGACAAACCCTTTATTGATCAAGATTTTATTGAATTGGCAGAGAAAAAGAATCTAACAATAGTTCATATTGACCACCACCCAAATAACGGGCCTTATCTTAAATATTACTACAATCCAAGACTTAGTTCAAATACTCACGAGCCAGTCTCTGATATCTGCTATAGAATAACTGGAAGAAAAGAAGATGTCTGGATTGCTGTTACTGGTTGCGTTAGTGATTGCTTCTTGCCTGATTTTATGGAGGAATTTAAGAAAAAATATCCTGAACTTATTAATTACAAGTATAAAACCGCATTTGATGTTCTGTATAATACAGAAATTGGAAAAATTGCAATTATTATGAGTTTTGGATTAAGGGATACCACGAGCAATGTTGTTTCAATGATGAGGTTCATGTTAAATGCTAGCAACCCCTCTACTTTATTAGAAGAAAACCATAAAACAAAAAGTTTCTTAACAAGATTTGAGACAATATATGAAAAATATAGTAAACTCCTTGGAAAAGCAGAAGAATTGAGAAAAGAAAACATTTTATTTTTTAGTTATTCGGGTGATGTTGGCTTAAACAGAGATTTAGCAAACGAATTAATGTATAAGTATCCAGAAAAGATAATTGCGATTGCGTTCATAAATGGAAATAGGGCAAATATTTCTTTAAGATGGGAAAAAGGAAATATAAGAACACCTGCGATGAATGCTGTTAAGGGTATAGAGGGTGCCACGGGTGATGGACATGAACATTCCTTGGGTGTGCAAATGACTAGCGATAAACTTGCGGTATTTAAAAAGAATCTATTTGAAGAAATTAAAAAGGAAAAAAGTTGAGAAGATTAATAGGATTTAATATTGTCTAGCAATATAGACTACTTCTTTAGCAGGCTTTCCACATATTGCACATTTTTTGTTAAATGGAGATTCTTTAGCTAGTTTTGTGCCTCTTACTTGGGCTACAACTTCTTTTTCAATAACTTCTGCGCAGCTTGAACCAGATTTATTAACAGAACAGAAATTAACTCTTGCAATTGCCCCGCTTTCTATAACTTTTTTTAGCTCTTCCTTGTTTTTTGCATCTTTAATACGTGATTCAAATAACTTATCTGCTTGTTTTATCAGATTCTTATCATAATCTATTGCTGTTTTTATTATAAATGAATCTAAATTCTTTTCGTCTATTATTTCTTTTTGATTAGTATCTCTTCTGAAAATTGTAATTTTTTTATTTTCTATGTCTTTAAAACCAAGGTCTATTCTTAGTGGAACTCCCTTCATTTCCCAATAATTAAATTTTTCTCCTGCGCTCCTTTCTGTTTTATCGATATCTACAGAAATTCCTAGCGTTTCTAATTTATTTTTTATATCTTGGGCATTTTTTAGAAGTTTTTCATCATTTTTTATTGGTACTATTATTATTTGAATGGGTGCTATTTTCCAAGGAAATCTTAATCCCTTGTCATCGCCATGAACTATTATAATACTTGCAAATATTCTGGAAATAGCAGGACCATAACAAGTTATCCATGCTAATTTTTCTTTTTCATCTTTATCTTTGAATTTTACATTAAAGCCTTTTGAGAATTCTTGAGATAATAAGTGGGTTGATGGTTGTTGAACTACTTTACCATCGGGATTTAATACATCAGCAGCAAAAGTTCTTTCTGCTCCAGGGAATTTATCCCATGAAGGTCTTTCAAAAAATATAAATGGCAAGCCTAAAGCGTCATGCAAAACTTCTTGAGTTGTTTCCATATCTTCATGCACTTGTTTCATAGCATCTTCTTTTGTTGCATGAACACAATGAGACTCTATCCAATAAAATTCACGACTTCTTAAAAAAGGCCTTGTTGCTTTTGTTTCATATCTGAAAATATTTGCTCTTTGATAGGTTTTAAAAGGTAACTCTTTATAACTTCTTATCCATAATCCAAACATTTGATAAAAAGCTGTTTCAGAAGTTGGACGAAGAGCTAGTTTTTCATCAAGTTTATTTGTTCCTGCTTCTGTAACCCAAAAAACTTCTGGAATAAAGCCTTGAACATGTTGAGATTCTTTTAATAGATTTTTTTCGGGTATAACTGTTGGAAACCAATAGGGTCTGTGATTTTTTCTTTGAAGAACTCTTTCTAGAAGAGCATACATTCTTTCCATAGCCATTACAGACCAAGGTTGAAAGACTAAAAAGCCCTTAACATTATATCTTATATCTGCTAATTCGCATTTTTCTATAACCTCAGTATACCACTGAGAAAAATTTTCATTTTTCTTTATACTTATGCCTTTTAGCTCTTCAACAGTTTTTTCCTGTTTTTTTTCTTTGATTACTTCTTTCTTAGCTTCTTTTTTCATGTTTATTATTTGTTTTTCTCGTATTTAAATGTTAAGTTTGAAAATTGTAATTATAATTCAATAAGTATTAAAGATATAATCCCAAGCAGTATGCCTATTTTATTTGTTAATGTTAAATTTTCATTAAATAAAAATATGCCTGCTAGAACTATTAATATTGCATTAAGAATGGCATATACAGAAATAGCTTTTGATAAGAATTCATATTTTAATGAGAATGCAAATATGACTGTAGCTATTAAATAAAAACCCACGCCAATCCAAAGCAGAAGCCATTTATTATTCATAGACCATTTTTTAAATAATATATCTGCTAGGGCTTCAATCAAGACTGCTAGAAAAATAAAGACTAAAAATATTATTTTTGTTGTATTTATCATATTCTATTTTATGGCCCTAAGAGGATTTGAACCCCTATCTTCCGGTTACTCCAAGATTTGACACCTCTATTTTCAACAAATCTTGCCGAAGCCAGATGCTCTATCCGGGTTGAGCTATAGGGCCATTATAGGAAATAGGAAAATGTGTTTTAAATATCTTGTCAAGTGAACTATTTAAAGGCAAGATTTATAAAAACAAATAATATAACCTCATTATGAATCACATAAAAGGGGTTGCAATAATCACAATAACTATTCTTTATGCTGCGCTTATTTTGTATCCGCACCATTATAGTGCCTACACCCCTGTTTCTGCTGTTATTGGTGGCGCCATCTTTGTTATTTTGGGAGCATATTCAATGTTGCTGGAAAAAAGCGTGAAGTTTAAAGATTTTAAAATAATTTATTTAATAATAGCCATATTTTTTATTATTTCGCATATATTAATTATAATCGGATTTTCAAAACATGGCTTTGTACCTGGAGTAGATATAACTCTTAGTTGGGTTTATAAGATGCTGGGAATAGCAGGTATTTACATTAGCATTCCTATTATTTATCCTGCTTCTTATTTTATGATTGCGGGAACTAGAAGAATACTTGGAAAGGAATACATTTACATTTGGGCTACAATAATCTTTTTTTGGTTCTTTAGTAATCTAAGATTGCTTATGAACTATGTTCTTAAATAATCTTATTTAATTAGAAAGATACATTGCTAAGGCTACGCATATAACTATTACTATTGAGGCTATGAGGTTTCTCCATTTGAACTCTTCACGAAGATATTTCCAAGAGAAAATATAAATGAAAACAGGAGTTAAAATGAAAAGGAGGGTTGTTAAAATAACTCCCTGTGATAGATAACTTGAGTAGAGCAAAAGTCTATAGACAATCCATATGAAACCAACACTAAATATCATTGGCCAAGTTGATTTTTGTATTTTGTCTGGATTAGACCTGAAAATAAATAAGCTGAATATGAAAATACCAGAGCACCTCACTAAATAAAAGACCAGTGGGGGATAGAGATTGAGTATTCCTCTTGAAATTACTAACTCAAGTGCAAAGAATAAACTGCCAAAGATTGCTGACCAGGCGTATTTGTTAAAAGTAAAATGATATTTCTTAACATGGGAGGCTATTAATGTTAGAGAAGCAACAAGAGAGAGTACAATTATTGAAACCTGTGTTTGTCTTTCTGTTGCAACTATGAAAAAAGCAAGAAGAATTGTGAACATTGGCTGCATAAGTCTCATTGGTTCTATTTCTGTCATCTTTTCCCACTTAAATGCATAAAATGTTAAGAGATTTGCAATAATCGAAATTACAATAACTGCCAGCATTATCAGGATATTACTTAATTGAAATGCTTCTTGAGAAATCTGAGTTGGGAATTGGGCTGGCCAGAAATAATGTGTAATGAATATTATTGGAATAAGAAGGATTACTATTGACATAAAAGAAAAAGTATTGTAGGTTCTTGTTTCAAGCTTTCGTTTCATAAGAATCTTTTTTTCTATAACTGTTCCTGTTGCTTCACTTAATGCTCCAAAGATGGGTATGTAAAATGACATTTCGCCTTTTCCTCTTTTTTATAGCTGTTATACACTTTTATTGTTTATTGGGTTTTTATAGTTATTTCTTTTTCTCAATAAGTTTTTTTACGGTTTGATAATCTGCTCGCTTGTTTGAGAGTTTCATTACTGCACCTATTATGAAATTTATGGCTTGGTGATTTCCGGATTTATAGTCCTGCCAAGCCTTTTCATTTTGCTTAATTGCTTTCTCAACAAATACCTCAATTTCTTTTGTATCTGAAATTGCTTCTTGACTTTTTACATCCAGAGATTTTGAGCCATTTTTCCAGGTTCTTAGGATATCCTTGGCTTTTAATTCTGTAATTTTCTTATCTTCAATTGCTTTTATCAGTTCTATAAAATGAGCTGGTTTTATCTCTATATCCTTTAGAGTTATCTTATTATAGTTGAGCATTCCCAATAATTCAACAGTAACCCATTGAACAGCAAGTTTACTATTTACTTTTTCAATAATATTTTCAAATAGCTCAACTAACTCCAGATTGCTTGTTAAAACCCGAGAATCATATTCAGAAATTTTATATTTCTTTATTAACTTCTCAAGTTTTTGCATCGGAGATTCGGGAAGTGCCTTTTTTATTGATTCTACTTCTTGTTTATTTAGATTTATAACAGGCAAATCAGGATCCTTGATAAATCGGTAATCTGCATGAGACTCTTTTTCACGCATTTTAATTGTTTGCTGTTTTTCTGGATTCCACTGCCGCGTCTCTCTATTGATTGGCTTTTCTTTTTTTTGTCTAGTATTTTCGTATTCAATGGCTTTTACTATTTCTGAAATAGAATTCATATTTTTTACTTCAATCCTTTCTCCGTAAAGAGATATATTAACATCTGACTTGAAACCAGCATCAGAATCTAAAGCATGAATATAAGACATTGTAAGCAACATTTGTTTTAACCATTGTTCAACTTGTTCAGATGACTTAAAGTCTGGTTCTGTAACTATCTCTACAAGAGGAGCACCACTCCTATTGTAATCTACTTCTCCTGTTTCAGGATCCCAAGCAGCAGGGTCTTCTTCAAGATGGACTTCTGTTATTCCTATTCCGAGAAAATTACCTTTAACCCCGATAGGATTTGCATAGGTTCCTGAAATTGTATTCTGATAGCCCTTTGGCATATCAGGCCAATTGTAGTGTTTTCTATACCAAATAATTTTCTGAGGCTCGTGATTAATCTTGCAGTTTAACATTAAAGCAATTTGAATAACTTTTTTTATTGCTTCAGCATTTGTGAGCATTGGTTTGCTTCCGGGTTGTCCTGTGCAAGTAGGGCAGATAAAAGTATTAGGACTCGAGTCTTTGTTTTTATGTTCATTTTTACAATTACAGAAAAGCTTTTCTTTAGTAGTTAGATAACCATGAATTTCTAAACCTATTTTGAGTTTGCCGGACATAATATAATATAGGCTAAACAGGATTAATAAAGTTTATTGGTTGTTAACTTCAACCCTAATTGGAGTTATCGAGGGGTTTTTAAATAGCATTTTCCTATAGTTTTTATGGAACAAAAAAACTTCATGAGATTTTTAATAATCTTTGCAATTGGAATCGTTCTTGTAGCAGGAGTTATTCTTACACTAAATTATTTAGAAAATCAACCAAGATTTTTTACAGAAACAAATAGTCTTGAAACTTTTAATTCTACTTCAGATATTTCGGATTTTTTGAAAACCCATCAAGCAAGAGTTAATTATGCTGGTGGGGATATGCTTTTTTCTAATTCAGCAGCAACTTCAAAGTCTTCTGAATCAGCAGGCGGGGCAACACAGTACTCTCAAACAAATATTCAAGTTGAAGGTGTTGATGAGCCGGACATAGTAAAGAATGATGGAAAGTATATTTATACTATTACAGGAGACAAGGTTGTTATTGTAAATGCTTATCCTGCTGGTAGTATGCAAGTAGTTAGTGAAATAAACTTCTCAGGAACAAGCATAAAGAACATTTTTATTAATGGAAATAAACTTATTGTTTTTGGTGATGATTATTCTGCAACACCCGCTGCCGATGTAACATGTATTCCTATAAGTGAGGGTGTTAATTGTTCTAGTTCAAGCTATGGCGAACAAAGAACCCTAATATATATCTATGATATTTCTGATAAGGAAAATCCCGAATTAGAGAATAATATTTCTATGAGCGGTAATTATTTTGATTCAAGAATGATAGACAATTATATTTATGTGGTTTCTAATAAATACCTTTATGGCGGTTATCTTATAATGCCTTATGTTACTAATAATGGTGCTGAAAAAGAAATAGCTTCAACAAGTATGTACTACCCAGATATAAACGAAACTGGTTATCAGTTTACAACTTTTATGGCTGTAAATATAAATAATGGGGAAACTTCTGAAAAGGTTTTGTTAAATCCTTCAACAAGTAATTTGTATGTTTCTGAAAGAAATATATATGCAGTTTACGATCAATGGAGCTCTCATCCTGTTATGTGCATAAGAGCTCCTTGCTATAACCAAGGTGAAGAAAGAACTATAATAACTAAGGTTTCAATAGATAGAGACCAAATTGCTTTTGTAGCAGTTGGAAGTGTTCCGGGTCATATACTCAATCAATTTTCTATGGATGAGTATAATAACTATTTTAGAATCGCAACTACTGTTGGCGAGGTGTGGGGCGGAAATTCTAAGAACAATATTTATGTTCTTGATGAAAATCTTAATTTGACTGGCAAGCTTGAAGATTTGGCTCCGGGAGAAAAAATATATTCCTCAAGATTTATTGGTAATCGCGGCTATCTTGTCACTTTTAAGAAAGTAGATCCTCTTTTTGTAATAGATTTAAAGGATCCTAGTGAACCAAAGATTCTTGGAAAACTTAAAATTCCCGGATATTCGGATTACCTGCATCCTTATGATGAAAACCATATAATCGGTGTGGGAAAAGAAGCTATAGACGCTGATTCTGAGTTAGTTCAGCAAAGAAACCTTGATTTTGCTTGGTATCAGGGAGTTAAAATTGCTCTGTTTGATGTCTCTGATGTAGAGAATCCAAAAGAATTAAGCAAGGTTGTGATTGGAGATAGGGGAACAGATTCTTACGCTCTTCAAGACCACAAAGCATTTTTATTTGATAAAAGCAAGAATCTTTTAGTTTTGCCTATTACTCTTGCAGAGATAAAAGGTGAGAAAACAGCAGATAATCAGTATGGTGAATTTGTATTCCAGGGAGCATATGTTTATAGATTAACTCTTGAAGATGGTTTTGAATTTAAAGGAAGAATAACTCATTATGAAGATAATGAAACTTTTCTTAAATCAGGTTATTATCTTTATGGGGGCGGATTTAATATTCAAAGAAGTTTGTATATGGATAATACTCTTTATACAATTTCAAATAGTATGATAAAAGCAAACAATCTTGATAACTTGGATGAAATTAATAGTGTAAATTTACCTTATGAACAGCCCCATTATGGTTATTATGAATACTGGGGAATCTAAAATGAAAAAGGGAGTAATAATTGGTTTAATTGTTATAGGATTGCTGCTTGTGATTTTTTTAATTTTTATGATTATTCTTTCTGAAGATACAGGTAAGTATGTTCATGAAATTAAATTCACAGAAGACAAATTGATTACTAATCAAACAATTATTAATATGATTGTTGATGACATGAAATCTCCTAATGGGAATAATTTAACTAAACTTGTCATTCACGAAATTGATCCAAATATCATGGATGATGGGGGAAAAATTGGATATTATGTTTGTGTTAATGGCGAGCATCGGGGTTGGATTTATTATTCTGGTGGTGAAGGTTTAATTAAACCAGGGTTATATGGGCCTTACGAATGGTGTTATATTTAAAATGACAGAAAAATATCTTCTTTTTTCAATGGATGATGATGCTTCTAAGAAACTTGGAGAAGTAATTTCAAATCCAACCTGCAAGAAGATAGCAAGCTTACTTGCTGAAAAAGAATTAACTGAAACAGACATTGCTTCTAATCTTGGAATTCCTTTGAATACTGTAGATTATAATATAAAAAAGCTATTAGCTGCAGGAGTTATAGAGAAAACTAAGTTGAGATTTTGGAGTGTTAAAGGAAAAAGAATTGAAACTTATAAAATTGCAAATAAGCTTATTGTTATTTCACCTAAAAAGTCTATTGGCTCTAAGATTAAAGGAATTCTTCCCGGAGTTATTATTTCAGGAATATTGGCTTTTTTTATATCAGTTTATTATGGCTCTACTAATTTCATAAAAATGCAGTTCAGAATACTAATGAATATGCTTCAGAAACCACGGGTTTAGCAGCACCGGCTGCTTCAAAGGCAGTTAATCTTATGGGTGGTGTTCATAACGAATGGATATTTTTTGTTCTTGGTTGCTTGGTTGCTATTCTTGCATTAACAATTTGGAACTGGAAGAAACTTTAGTTAGTTTTCTATTATAATAATCTTTAAAAAGCATATGGTTTAGTATTCTTGATGGCTGAAACATTCACAATTGATGATGTTGTAGCAACTGCAGACTTTGCATTTGATCATTTAACAGACCTTAATAGTACTGGTGGAGTTATGCCTCATAGATTAATTCTAATGAGATATGTTGAAAAGGAATTAGGTATTCCTGCGCAAGGTGCTGCCCAAGCAGTAACTATGATGGAACAAAGAAAGGCTCCTATTCTTAAGGATATGGGTTATCATGTAGGCGTATTAGCTTCAGGTTAAAATTCTTTAATTTAAAAAAGCATTATATTTTTATACACCCAATTCTTGATTCTGATATGATATTTAAGGGAAAAGAATTTGAAATTGGTAGTAAGGTTAAAGTAAAAACCTTTAGTGATGTGAGTGAAGGAACACTCATAGAGAGCTATGAACCAGGAATCATATTGATTAAACTTGAGTCTGGCTATAATATTGGAATAGCTAGAGATAATATTACTGATATAAAAGTTATAGAAAAACCAAAAAAAGCTGAAGAAGGGGAAGAAGAATTTGAAATTTCCCATAAAAAACCAATAATTGATATTATCATGACTGGAGGAACTATTTCTTCAAGCTTAGATGTTAAGACTGGGGGGGTAAAATATCTTACTTCTCCAAGTGAATTTTTTAAGTTTTATCCAGATATATTTGAGTTAGCAGATATAAGAATTATTAATCCATTTATGGTTTGGAGTGAAAATATGAATGAAGAACACTGGCAGAAAATTGCTAAAATTGTCAAAAAATCATTAGATGATGAGCAAGTTAAAGGAGTTATAGTTACTCATGGAACAGATTTTTTGCATTATACTAGTGCTGCTTTGAGTTTTATGATTAGAAATTTAAATAAACCTGTTGTTTTAACTTATTCTCAACGCTCGAGTGACCGAGGATCTAGTGATGCTGAATTAAATCTTTATTGTGCTGCTAAAGCTTGTTTGAGCGATATTGCAGAAGTAATGATTGTGGGACATGCAAATATGAATGATGAATATTGTTTTGCTTTGCCTGGCTCGAAAGTAAGAAAAATGCATACTTCTAGGCGAGATACTTTTAGACCAATAAATACTTCTCCCTTGGCTAAGATTTATAGAGATAGGATAGAAATTTTAAAACCCTATAATAAGAGAAAATCTGGAAATGAAAAAGCAGTTCTTGAAAATTATTTTGAATCTGTTGCTTTAGTTAAATTTTATCCTGGGCAAGATCCTGAAATACTTGAGCATTATGCTTCACTGGGATGTAAAGGAATTGTTGTTGAATTTGCAGGAATAGGACAGGTTATAACTGAAGGAGCTAGAAATTGGGTACCGGTTATAAAAAAATTAGTTGAGAAAGGGCTCGTTGTTTGTGCTGCTTCTCAGACAATATATGGCTCGCTTGACCCATTAGTTTACTCTGCTGGAAGAGAACTAGAAAGAGCAGGAGTTATTTATCTAAAAGATATGTTAAGTGAGACTGCTTTTGTTAAACTTGGTTGGGTGCTTGGAAAGTTAAAAGAAGAAAAACAAAAAATAACTCATGAGAATGTTCAAAAATTAATGCTTGAAAATATTTCGGGCGAGTTTAATGAAAGATTAGGAGAGAGTTTTATCTAGAATTAATTATTATTAGTCGTTTGATACTTCAGTTGGTGCTTGAGCATAAACACTAGTTGTTTTGAAGTCTTTAGCAAGCCCTATATAACTCCTTATTATTTCAGCATTCATCTTTGCGCCGCTTGTGTGTGGTGTATATTTTAGGCAAGCGTAAGTTGCAGCATTTTTTGGAGTTACTCCTATTTTACCATAATCAAGTTTTATCTCTTCACCTTCAAATTGATCAAAATGCTTTCTTAAAGCATCAGCAGCATTTATTATTTGAGATCTTAAACCAGATGAAGGTAATCTTTTGCCGTTATCGAGGGCCCCATAACCTGTTGCGTATCTTAATTGTCTTTTTGTAGCGTGCTTTTTTTCTACGAGTCCTTGTTCTGTTTGTAATCTACTTAATATTAATATTGGATTTATTTGATAATCTTTTGCAGCTTGAGCAATTGTTTTTTCTGCTTTGTATTTTTTTAAACAAGAACCCTTTGCTTCAAGGAACTTACCTATTTGTTCTTCAGTCAAGTAGTTTGAATCTTCAAAGAAGGAATCTGAAACCAAATTATTAATCTTTCTTGGAACAAGTTCATGAACTGGGGTATTTGTTACAACCGGGTTGTTAGCTGTAACTTCTAGCGGACTTGTATTGGTTGGAATTGAATAATTATTATTTGAAAAACCTTCATTTCTCAGTTGTTCTGCTGGTGTTTGGGGTATGGTTTTTATTTCTTCTGGTTTTATTTTAGGTATTTCTGGTATTGGTATTGTTGGTATTTTAATTTGCGATTGTTTATTAGATTCCGCTCTTTGTTCTAAATTTGTATTTTGAGTTCTCTCTTTTTCTAATATCTCTCTAGCATTCTTCATGCCCTCACCAGTTTCAATTTGATAACTTCTAATTACCGCATAGCCAATTACTCCGGCCATTGCTGCTCCAGCTAACCAACTTCCATAAGCCATTATTTTTCGCATGATTGTCATTTTGTTTTTTGAATTTTTATGTAAATCGAGAGAATCCCCTCTGGCACCACTTTATTTAAACCAGACAAAATATCTTTCTCAGATATTTTTGGACTAGAGTCTTGGTTTATAAACTTTTATATTCTTAAACTAATCCTTTATAGTTGCTGTGTTTGTGAAATAGTGAGTTATGTACACTTGCCTATCAAATACTGAATTGTGCCATTGATTATTATCTATTTTGAATTGCTCTCTTCTTATTTCTCTTGGTACTCCAAGAGTTGTTTTTGCAGTTAATCCATCCATAGTTGAACCTCGTTCAGCCATAATAAGGTGTGGGGGAGAATTATCATAGTCTGCTTTAAGCTGATCTCTTGTTATTGTTTTTACTACTTGAGTTGATTGATTAGCTGGTTGTGTTGATGGGCTCGGTCTAGAACAACTATTAACTATATATCCTCCGGCTAAAGCTAATCCCACCAAGGGAATCATTACACCAAGTCTTATTTTTGGAATTGTATTTATCATAACTATTAGGGTTTTTTTGGGTTTATAAATGTTGTGCTTATGTTACTACCCGATAGATACAACAGTACAGAAAGGTTTAAATAGTCTATTTATATTTTTCTTATTATGAAGGATAATTTTACATTGAGAGACGAAGAATTTGCGCATTTTGCTACAAGAGTTGGACAACATTTGGATGCAACAGGTATGCGTTACGCAATTATAGGAAATACTGCTGTTCAAGCTCAAATTTTAAATATGATGTGCAGAAAAAGAGAACTTCCCATTCTTTCTTTAGTAGAAAATGAAAAACTTGAAGATTATCTTAGGCATACTTCAAATGTTGATGTTGCAATAAGACCAAAAAAGGGAGAGAGTGAAAATGATTTGATTAGAAGATTAATTGAATTAAGAACTACTTTAGCTGGAATTGAAGATGAAATTTCTCCTTCACAAGAACATCTTTTAGGTTATCACATAGAAAGAGATGGAACAAAAAGAATGACATTCAAGGCCTGCGTTGATGGAGATTGTTCTGGAATGGTTGGAGCAAGAATATTAGTTGGACATAGAGATTTAGATGGATTTGGTCAAGATTTTTATGATGCTATGATTGATGGTGCTTATCATTTAAAAATACCTTACTCAGCTAATAGTGGTGTTATTGAACTAAGAGCAGCACAGCCAAAAGATTTACTTTTAGTTAAAGGAGTTCAAGCAAGACCAAAGGATGATATGGATGTTGGGGCACTTGCAAGAGCAATGCAATTATTTGGAAAAGATGGTTTTGATTTAGAAAAACTTCAAAGAATTTTTGGAGAAGATTATAAAACAGAATTTGCAAGATTCGCAGCTTTAACAGCAGATTATGCTAGACATAAATAATAATCGCTAGTTTTATTAAGACTATTTCTTAGTTATTTATATGAAAAAAGAAACTACTGAAAAAGAAACTAAAAAAGTAGAAATGCGTGCTGGGCTTGAAATACATCAGCAGTTAGATACTGGAAAGTTATTTTGCAGGTGTCCAAGCATATTAAGAAATGATGAGCCTGATTGGATTGCGCGCAGAAAACTTCATGCTGTTGCTGGAGAGAGTGGAAAAGTCGATGCTGCTGCTAAACATGAGGTAAGTTTAGATAGAGAATTTATTTATCAAGGTTACAAAGACTCTTGTTGTCTTGTTGAGTTTGATGAGCAACCACCTCTTGAAATAGATAAAGAGGCTCTGAAAATTGCTGTTCAGATTGCTTGCTTGCTAAATTGCGAGATAATTCAAAACTCGCAAATAATGAGGAAGACTGTTTTAAATGGCTCAAATACTTCTGGATTTCAGAGAACTGTGCTCGTTGCTAGGAATTGTTTTATTGATACAAGTTTTGGAAAAGTTGGTATACAAACTTTAATGTTAGAAGAAGATGCTGCAAGACCTGGAGGAAAATCAGGAAAGCAAATAGAATCAGAAGTTGAAGAAGAGCAAGAAAAAGCTAGCGATAAAATAAAAATTTACAAGCTTGATAGATTAGGAATTCCACTTGTTGAGATAGCCACTAGCCCAGATTTATACTTTCCTGAACAGGTTAAAGAAGCTGCACTTAAACTTGGTGAGATATTAAGAGCTTGTAAAGTTAAAAGAGGAATTGGAACAATTAGACAAGATTTGAATATTTCAACGCCTAAACACCCAAGAGTTGAGATAAAGGGTTTTCAGGATCCAAGAATGATGATTGAAACAGTAGAAAAGGAAATTGAAAGACAAAAAAATAATAAAAGTCCTATAGGAGAAGTAAGAAAAGCAAATCCTGACGGAAGCTCTAGTTTTTTAAGGCCTATGCCCGGAGCAGATAGAATGTATCCTGAAACTGATTTGCCGCTCTTGCATATTTCTAGAGAGTTTATTAATGAAGTTAAATCTAGTTTACCAAAGCTTAAATCAGATATTAGGGGTGAATTAAAACAAAAAGGTTTGAGCGAGGAAATGATAAAGTTGGTTTTAAGTGAAGAGAAGCTTGGGGAGTTCGAGAGTTTGTTAAAAGTCTATAATAATCCTAATTTTGTTGCAAAATTCTTATTAGTATTGCCTAAAGAGATTGCAACCAAAGAAAAAATCAAGCAAGAAACATTTACAATGGATATTCTTGAAATAGTTTTAGAGAATATTAATAATAAGAAAATATCTGAAGGAGATGCAAAGATAGTTCTAGAAAATATTGCTAGAGGTAAGTCTTTAGAAGAATCCCTAAGAATAGAAAAAGCAGACTCGAGTGAAATAGAAATAGAAATAGCTAAAATAATAAAAGAAAAACCGGGTTTGAATGCTAATGCCTATATGGGTTTAGTTATGGCTAAGTTCAAGGGAAAAGTTTCTGGTAAAGAAGTTATGGAGATAATCAATAAACTTATAAAGTAAAGAAATATTTTAGAAGCATGAAAAAGGTGTCAATTTATATTAAACTATTTATCACTTTTGTCATATTTGTAGCTTTAAGTTATTTCGTGCCTAGAGATACAGAGAGATTAAACCCTTAATTTTATAAACCTACTACTTTATATCTTAACATGGAAAGAAATATGATTGGTAGCTTGAATGAAAAAGATGCTGGAAAGTCAGTTAGAATTATGGGTTGGGCTGATACTATTAGAGAACATGGAAAAGTTATATTTTTTGATGTTAGAGATGTTTCTGGAATAGTTCAGACAGTTATATTTGGAAAGCACAAGGATATGGGCTTGGCTAAAAAAATCTCTAAGGAAAGCGCTGTAGAAATAATTGGAAAGGTAAATCTAAGACCTAAAGGTTCTGAAAATAAAGATTTGCCAACAGGAAAAATTGAGATACAAATTGAGGCATTAAAAGTTTTGAATTCTTGCCCGCCGCTTCCATTTGAATTAGATTCTAAAGAGCTTGGCGAAGAAGTTAGATTGAAATACAGATTCTTGGATTTAAGAAGAAAAGAAATGCAAAACAATATCCTTATGAGATCTAAAACTATTAAAGTTATTAGGGAATACATGGGCTCATTGGGTTTTAATGAGTTTGAAACACCCTTGCTCGTTAAATATACTCCTGGTGGAGCTAGAAATTTTTTAGTTCCTTCTAGAATCGAAGCAGGAAAAGTATGGGCTTTGCCAGAATCACCTCAATTGTTTAAACAACTCTTAATGGTAGCGGGTTTTGAAAAATATTTTCAGATAGCTAGATGTTTAAGGGATGAGGATTTGAGAAAAGATAGACAACCAGAATTTACTCAGTTGGATATAGAGATGTCTTTCATTGAGCAAGAAGATGTAGTAAAACTTATAGAGGGCTTGCTTAAGAAACTATGGAAAGAAGTTCTTGGTGTTGAAGTAAAAACACCATTTCCAAGAATGACTTATGAAGAGGCGATGAAAAAATATGGTAATGATAGACCTGATATAAGAAAAGATAAGAATAATCCAAAAGAGTATGCCTTTTTATGGGTTGTAGATTTTCCTTTATTTCAATATTCTGCTGAAGAAAAAAAATACGTTGCTCAGCATCATCCATTTACAATGCCAAATATGGGGGATTTTAAGAAAAATCCAGAAAAAGCTAGGAGCCACGCCTATGATATTGTTTTGAATGGTGTCGAGATAGGCGGAGGAAGTATTAGAATTCATGATTCTAAAATCCAGCAGAAGGTATTTGAAATACTCAAGATAAGTAAAGAAGACCAGGAGAAGAAATTCAAATTTTTATTAGATGCTTTGAAGTTTGGAGCTCCGCCTCATGGGGGTATAGCCATAGGTATAGATAGACTTATGCAGCTTATGCTTAATACAGATTCTATAAGAGATGTAATTGCCTTTCCTAAAAATTCAGACGGTAAAGAAGTTATGTTGGGTGCACCCTCAGAAATAAGCGATTTACAATTAAAAGATTTACATATTAAAGTGGATCTGCCTAAAAAAGAGTCTAGTAAAGAAGCTGCTAAAAAGAAAAAGTAGGATATATTCTTATATTTCTGAATAGGTTCTATAGTGATAAGATTTAAATATAGCATTTTACTATATAATCTTAAGGAAGATCAAAATGATAGATTTGGTTTGCGAAGGTTCTAGTATACCTCCTTCTGAGGCAATTCGTTCTCTTGATGTTTTTGATGAAGGTGAAAGAAGAGTTATTCTTGAAGATCCTGATTTGAAACCTGCAGATTATCCTCATTTGGCAAAGGTTAAGAGAATGTCTGCAAGTCTTTTGAGAACTTATGACCAACTAGTACTTAGAGCAGATTTGGACGAAAGAGAGATTAATGACTTTGCTAGAGTTTATGATCAACGATCTGCTCATTGGGCTGATAGAGAATGTAATCTTCTTAGACAAAGATTAGCAAGACGAGATGGAAGATGGCCTACAGAACAAGAACTTCAGTTAGCTCTTACACAAGAAATATTAGGTTATGATGGAGTTCCAACTCAGATGCATAGATTTAGAGCATATATGGCTTTAAAATATCCTTATTATGTTGAGGGTCATAGAGAATTACATTTACCTAAGGGATTACAAGAACCAGCTAGTGCTTGTAGAGATTTAGCTTTTGCTGCTTAGATTTTTATTTGGTTAGGTTTTTAAGTCTGATTTTCTATATTGTTCTATGAAGATACTTGTTATTGGAGACTTTCACGGTAGATTTTCAGAGAAATTGAAAAAAGAAGCTAGGAAAGCAGATTTGATTCTTTCGCTTGGAGATTATGCTGGTATAGATGAGTGGAGGCCTTACTTAGATTATTGTTTTAAATGTATTTCAAAACTAAAAAAGCCAACTAAAAGCCTGACAGATTTTTTTGGTGAGAAAGAAACAGAAAAAATGTTATTAAAAGATGACTTGGCTGGAAGAAAAATTATAAAAGAGCTTGAAAAACTAAAAAAACCAACATTATTTTTATTTGCAAATGGAGACGATAGGCTCCATGATTATCCTTTTGATGATTTTTTTGAAGCAACAAAGGAGAATAAGCAATTTCTCAAGAAAATCAAAGGATTAAAGGATATTACTTATGGAAAGAAAAAAATAAATAATATATGGTTTATTGGATTTGGTGGTTTTATGGATGCAAAAGCAAATTATAAAGAAAAATCCAAGAACAAGAAAGAAAGAAAAGCATTCAGAGCTGTTCAAATGAGAACCAGAAGAGCTGAAAATAAATTCTTTAGTCTTATAAAATCAAGTAAAGGAGAAAAGGTCTTTGTTTTGCACTATCCACCCAGGGGATTTTTTGATAAAATAATAGATAAGAAAAACCCTTTTCATGGAAAAAGTGTAGGGGTTGAGTTTTTTACAAAGGCCATAAAAAAATATCAGCCCAAATTAGTTTTATGTGGACATATGCATGAATATCAAGATCAGAAAAAGCTTGGCAAGTCTTTGATTATAAATCCTGGTGCTGCCTATGATAATAGGGCAGCAGTTATTGATTGGCCTAGTTTGAATGTGAGGTTCTTAAAATAATTGAGCTAGCTGAAGTTTTAGTTTATCTCTTCAGAATTCTTATAGGTTTCATTAAATAGAGTTTTCATTATCTTTGCAAAGGGCTTGTCTTTTATCAAAAGTGTAACATTTGATTTGAGTAAACCAATCATAACTTCAGCATCATCCTGAATTGATAAAGCGATGCCCTCATTATTTATTTTTTTTATCTTTTTGTTTATCTTTAACCATTGGTCAACAGATTTTTTTGTTTCATTATCATATCTGACTAGATTTTTTACATCTAATCCTTTTTTCCTTGCTCTTTCAACAACACCTATCCACTCGGGCCTATATTCTGAAGTAAATTTTATGTTCAGAGAATATTTTGTTGGTTCACCCATATCACGACTTATCTTATGAAATGCACTTCTACCAAAACCAAGGCTAACTGGATTCTTTTCCTTGAAATCATATAAGCTTTTCAAGTTTTTAACCTGTTCTTTTAAATTATCAAGAGCTTTCTTTTTATTTTCTATTATATCGAATAAAGACTTGGGGTCTGTTGGAATAAACTTTTTTGTTTTTTCGGGTATAATTCTTACAAAACCTTTTTGTTCTAGAGTAGCTAGGACATCATATATTCTACTATAGCTAACTCCAGAAAATTTACTTACTTCTCCTGCGCTAAGTTTACCATATTTGATTATAGCTTCATAAACTCTTAATTCGTTTTTTGTAAGTCCTAATTCTGAGAGATTATCTTGATTCATATAACTTTAAATTTTCGCAATTTTATAAATCTTTCTAAAGCCACCACCTCAGGGGTGTCATAATTTTAAATCACTACTTGTTGTTATTGAATCGAGGTAAATAAAATCAAGATGAATCAAGAGAAATTAGGATATATTGAAGTGGTGCTTTCACAAGCACTAGTTGGAATAATGTATATAATCGTTAGACTTGGCTCTAATTTAGGTGCTTATAATCTATCCTTCTTTAGAGTATTCTTGGCTGCGCTCTTTACGGGCTTTTTATTTGTCTCATTCAAAAAGTATAAGCTGGCTTTGGTAAAACATGAAAGGAAAAAATTACTTGCTTTTGGAATTATGCATGGTCTTTTGATTTTAGCTAATTTCGCATCTGTTTACTTTTTAAGTCTTGCAATGGTTGCTTTATTCGGCTCTATGTGTTCTATATGGATGATTATATTCTCAAGCTTTTTACTCAAAGAGAGAATATCTAGAAAAACAATGGGCGCTATACTCCTCGCATTTTTAGGACTAATACTTATGTTATGGTCTTCAAAGATGTTTGTTGGAAACCAACTTATTGGAATATTGCTTGGTTTATTTGTTGCAATAGGCGGTGGCTGGGTATATGCTATTTCAAAGACATTTAAAAGCTATGATAAGGTTTCTTTAACTTTCTGGCAAAATTTAATAGCAACTCCTCTTTTGCTTCCTTTAGTTTTCATAAAACTACCAACATTTGGAACATATAATGTTTTCCTTCTTATTGGGCTGGGCATAGTTGGAGCATTTTCATTTATACTGATGTATAAGGGATTTGGATTAATCAAAGGTCAAAATGCAGGAGTTCTAGTATTACTTGAAGTAGTATTTACTGTTTTATTTGCATTTGTGTTTTTTAAAGAAATTCCCTCTTTAAGAGAGATGATTGGTGGAATCTTAATTATGGCTGGTTGTTATTTGACTAGCAAATAACTAACTTTAAATATTCAATAAACTCTTTCTAAACATGGCATTAAATGAGAAAGAGATTGAAGCATTAAAAGAAGAAACAAAAAAGTTGCTTGACAAGTTTTCTAAAGCTCTTGATAAAGTCAAGTCAAGTGAAGAATGGAACGTTGAAAGAGAAGAAGATAGAAGAAAAGATGAGCAAGGTGTTAGTCCTAATGCTAATTTTAGAGAAGCTATGCTAAAAAATGCTACAAATAAATCTGAAGACTTTATAATAGCTGAGAAAAAGAGTTGGTGAGAAAGGAAAATGGCAGGCGAAAACAAAAAACTCAATATCTTAAGAAAAAAAATAAACTTGATTGATAATTCTTTGATAAATCTATTTTCTGTTAGATTTAATGTCGTTAAAAAAGTTGGCAAATTTAAAAAAGCAAACAATAGGCCTCTTTGTGATAAAAAAAGACAACAACAAGTAATTAAAATAAGAATTAAACAAGGTAAAACCAAAGGATTAAACCCCTTATTTGTAAAGAGACTTTATAATCTAATATTTAACGAGGCGCTTAGGTTAGAAAAGGAAATTTAAAATGACTACAATTGAAAAAGTAAAGAAATATCTGGAAAATATTGAAAGAGATAATCAAAAAGGTAAGAAGATTAATGCGATTCTTCATTTAAATCCAACAATACTTGATGAAGCTCGAGTAGTTGATGAAAAAATTAAAAAAGGAAAAGCGGGCAAGTTAGCTGGAATGGTTTTTGTTGTTAAATCTAATATTAATGTTAAAAATCTTATCTCAAATTGTGCTAGTAAAACTCTTGAAAATTACCAATCGACTTATGACGCTACAGTAATCTCAAAAATTAAAGCTGAAGATGGAATTATAATTGGAATGGCAAATCAAGATGAGTTTGCCTGTGGTTCAAGTGGCGAGTCTAGTTCTTTTGGAATAACAAAAAACCCCTCGAGTTTAGATAGAATTCCTGGAGGTAGTTCTAGTGGTTCTGCTGCTAGTGTTGCTGCTAATTTTTGCGATGTTAGTTTAGGTTCTGATACTGGAGGCTCAATAAGAAATCCTGCTTCACATTGTGGTGTGGTTGGATTTAAACCAAGTTACGGGGCTGTTTCAAGATTTGGATTAATTGATTTGAGTATGAGTTTAGATCAAATGGGGCCTTTAGCTAGGGATGTTAAAACTGCTAAACTTGTTTTCCAAGTTATAGCTGGAAAAGATGAAAGAGATCCAACAACAAGAGAGATAGAAAAATCTGAAAAGGGAAAACTTGAAAAAATAAAAATAGGCATTCCAAAGGTTTCTGCTGATAAAAAAATACTTGATCTAATAGACAAGAAAATTAAAGAAGTTTGCAATAAAAATAATTGGAAGAGTGAAAATATAGAAATAAATCATATTGATTTGGGGATTCAAACTTATTATCCTATAAATTATGTTGAATTCTTTAGCGGAACTAGAAAGTTTGATGGTCGTCGTTATGGAAAAAAGATTGAAGATTCATGTGGAAGGGAAGTTTTAAGAAGAATTCTTGGCGGTTCAATGATATCTCAAGAAGAATTTTCAGGAAGATATTATAAAAAAGCATTAGATGCTAAAAAACTTCTTGAAAAGG
>Ga0172375_10004278_pt1 | contig 21176 bp, 14 predicted proteins | sample LakKiv1m_FD_114537 | JGI IMG/M metagenome (GOLD analysis project Ga0172375, IMG submission 114537) | Freshwater microbial communities from Kabuno Bay, South-Kivu, Congo - kab_092012_11.1m | ecosystem: Environmental > Aquatic > Freshwater > Lake | place: Democratic Republic of the Congo...
CAGGAAACAACATTGTGGTTGACCCAATTCCTTTTGGACCGTATGTTGATGGTTCGTTGCCGACTAATGGTGGTTCAGTAACATTAATTCAATCACAAGTTGCTAATCCACAAGCTTGGTCTTCACTGAGAACTGAAGTTGGGTTTTCGACTATTCCTGAATTGGCTTATGGGGATAATGGTTCATACATAACGGATTTTTTCATTGATAACAACATTGCCTTCACTCAACAGAATGTTGAATTCATGGCTCCGATTATCAAGATGTACGCCACACAAAAATTGGATGACCCAAATGTGACGAGTCAGACTTTTGCCGTAACACTACAAGATTATTTGGAAGGTAACCTAACATTCCAAAACACCGCATTGGACAATACATTAAATCTTGTGAGGAAGGAACTCCCGAATATTACGGAGTTACCTGAAAAAACAATTCAGTCAAAGTTTGACTCGAAACAAAGTAAGGTAGAATTGTATGAGGTCTTCAAGGCACTTAACGATAAGTGGATTGCTGGTTCGGATTATAATAATCAAACTTTGTTTGAGGATATGTTGTTCTTGGATAGAGCATCAAGAAACATCGGTGACAAAATTGTTTTGGACATTTTTGATTTGAAAATGATGGCCGACCCGACAAACATAAATTACAATATGAGTGTGTTTGTGTTTATAAGCGGTATACTAACTCAGAACCATTTCTCGGTGATGCCACTTCCTTCTTACATTAATTTCTACAATGTACAAGATGTATCGGCTAACGCTCAACCAAATTTGGAACCTGGCCAGGATTTCGCAAACAGTATGTGGGGGACTTTCTTGAACGTAGATTACAGAAATTCTGGTCCTAAGTTGGTCTGTTTCTACACTGAAAGACCTTCTACCTATGTAGATATGCAAAGTGAAAACAAAAACTACCTCTTCAGAAGTGATGCGTTTGATTTGAGAGAACCACAACTTAATCCATTGGTGGAAAACCAAAGTGACAAAACTGACTGGGCTCTATCAAACCGAGTTGTAGGATTCAACGTGGACATCGGTACAAGAAATCAAAATGTCTTTTATTCATTTTCTATCAGTCAGGATGGTGGTAAGGCAACTTCTGAAAGTATTCAAAACATCAACTTAATTGCTGCAAGTGCTGCGGGTAGAACAACCTCAACACAGAATGTTTCCTTGTACAACATCTATAAGAACATGAGTTACGAGTGTGAAGTTGTTTCTTTTGGTAATGCGCTGATTCAACCTACAATGTACTTTAATTTGAGACACGTCCCGTTGTTCAACGGTTCGTATATGATTACTGAAGTACAACATACAATAGCCCCAGGAACATTCCAAACCAAATTTACGGGAATCAGACAAAGTCTTTTTGCGCTACCTTATTTGGATGGATATCTTCAGAGTATCAATAAAAATTTGGTTAGCAAACTTCTTCAGACAACCAAACAAAAGAAAAGTGTCACAAGAGGCACTACCACGACAACAACTCAAGGGAACAACGCTAATCTTTCTACCGACCCTCGCACCCAAAACGACTCACCTAACTCATGTGTATCTAAGGTGTTGGAAGAACCGTATTTGAATACGTTTGGATATGATTCTACCAATGGTGTTGAAACCTCTATCAATGCTCAAGGATTTATATCTTTGTTGAATCAATCTACCGATAATCCCGATTTGAGGTATGTAATATTCTTATTGTCTTATGCCTCAACAGGAGTAAATCAACAACTACAATCCTCTAACAACAACTTTGGTAAGATTACCTTGAATTATGATTATGGTGCAACTGCAGACCAATATTTCGAAAGAAGATACGTTTGTAGAAAAATACGTACTCAAGCATCTACTGAAATATCTATGCCGTTCGCTTCTTTTGCCAATCCGTTGAGTTACATCAATTTTGTGAGAGACAGGGTATTCAATAATTTGGGTGAAATACGTTCAAAGAGTATCGAACAGTATTTTCTACAGAACTGGCCGTACCCAAGAGCCGCCAATCAATCTCAAAGTGCACAACTAAAGGCTAGTCTAAAGGAAGCGGTTAGTTTGGCAGAACAACTTGGATTGACCTCAACCTTACCTGTTTATACTCCAGCACCAACTCCAACACCTCAACAAAACAACATAAACGTAATCAACACGGTCACACCAACTTGTACCTAAAAAAACATTATTAATGTTTGCGGTATATTTATAAGAAAAAACAATATTATGGATATGAATTCTATGTTGAACCAATATCTTGGAAAACAAACCAGAATCCGTCAAACTGATAACGGAGATGGAACCAAAAACGTCTGTGACTTGGACACAGGAGATTGCTATACAATTCGTGAAAGAGACGGATTGATTGAAAGAGCCGGTAATGATATTACTATTAATCGTAAGGTTAGAGTAGAAACACCCAACGGAGTTAAAAATTTATTAAATGGCTAATACAATGAGTATTGATAAGAAAATATTAAAAGAGATTGAAAGACATCATCGTATCAACAAGTACATCAATGAACAAGAAGTTGGTGGATTGGTTCCAGGTTTACCTGAACCTGATGCGGCGGCTCCTGCGGGAGCGGAGCCTGCAACACCTGCAGCGGCACCGACGGGTACACCCGAAAAAATAGATTTGGCGACAGACACTGAAGTTGAAAAAATTACAGACGGTGGAGAGGTAGCAACTGAAGAAGGTGGTTCACAGGAACTTGACGTAACTGAGTTGGTTAATGCACAAAAAAATATTGAGACAAAACAAGAAGAATATTTTGACAATTTATTTGGTTACATACAAAACTTAGAATCAAAACTTTCAGAGATGGATAACTTGGTAAACAAATTAAATGACATCGAATCCAAATTAGAAAAATACAGACCAAAAAGCGCTGAAGAAAAATTACAACTTAGAACAATAGATTCAGGACCATTTAACAAAAAACTTTCAGATTTTTTTGACGACAAAAAAGAAGATTGGGAAAAATCAGGAAAACACGAATATATTTTGACAAGCGATGAAGTTGAAGATATCAGTCCAGCAGAAATTAAGAAGACATTTTCTTCGAACGAGACGGACCAATTACCATTCAAATTTTGATTTATTGAAAAAGTTTACTATATTAAAGGTTGTGGAAACACAACCTTTTTTTATTTTATTTGACAACGTAATTATGATTTTCTATCTTTTTAACACTAACTTAAATTAATTTTTTTATGAGTTCATTAGACGCAGTTTTAGCACAGTATGAAAAAGCTCAACAATCCAATGGTGGAGGACAGGGCAAGATGTCACAAGACGAGAGAATGAAGAAATACTTCGCTCTTCTTTTGGATGACAAATCAAATTCAGGAACCCGTCGGGTTCGTATTCTACCCACACGTGATGGTAGTTCACCCTTTGTTGAGGCGTGGTACCACGAAATTCAGGTGGGTGGTAAATGGCAGAAATTTTATGACCCAGGAAAGAACGACAACGAACGTTCTCCTTTGAATGAAGTTTATGAAGAGTTGATGTCTACGGGCAAAGACTCAGATAAGGAATTGGCAAAACAATACAAATCACGAAAGTTTTACATCGTCAAAGTTATTGACCGAGACCGTGAAGAAGATGGGGTTAAGTTTTGGAGATTCAAACACAATTACAAGAACGAAGGTATTCTTGACAAGATTATCCCTATTTGGAGAAACAAAGGTGATATTACCGACCCAGACAAAGGGCGTGACCTTATCATTGAGTTGACTAAACAAAAGACCCCTAAGGGCGCTGCATACACCACAGTATCTACTATCATGTATGACGACCCTACCCCAATCCACGAGGAAAAAGAGACAATGAACGGTTGGATTAACGACGAGTTAACTTGGCAAGATGTTTATGCTAAAAAACCTGTTGAATACCTCGAAGCAATTGCACGTGGAGAAGAACCCCGTTGGGATTCTGAAAAGGGTGGATATGTTTACGGAAACGATACGGAGTCAACTGAAACCTACGGAGGTTCAAGTAACTCAAGTTCAAAGTCGTACACAGACCCTCAGGCAGACGCAACTCCTGATGAAGATTTGCCATTTTAGAATGGTAAAATAACCATTTTAATTTTGTCATGTATTTATAAAATAATACATGACAAAATTATATGGAAATTATTAAGAAAAAGTGTTTCAAATGTAACAATATTTTACCAATACAAGAATTTTATACTCACAAAAAGATGCCTGATGGTCACTTGAATAAGTGTAAAAAATGTGCAATCAAAGATACTGCAAATAGACTTGAAGAATTGAAAAAAAATCCTGAATGGATTGAAAAAGAAAGGGAAAGAAATCGAGAAAAATATCATAGACTCGGTTATAAGGATAAAAACAAACCTTCTACTTTGGAGAAGAAAAATACTATGAAAAGATATCGTCAAAAGTTTCCTGAAAAATATTTGGCGGCGAAATACACAGAAATTTTTCTAACAAAAGAACATGGTTTTCATTTACATCACTGGTCATATAATCAAGAAGATTGGCTCGACGTTGTGAAACTTTCAGTTAGAGAGCATAATTTAATTCATAGACATTTGATTTACATTAAAGAAAAAATGATTTACACAACAAAAGATGAAACTCTTCTTGATACTAAAGAAAAACATTTGAAGTTTATTCAACAATTATTAGGAAAAAAGGTATTCTGAACTATATTTTTTTTAGAACACTTAGTTTAATTAATTTATGACAAAAGAAACAAGACAAAAAACAATAGACAGTCTCAAAAAAAAGTATGAGGCTCAAATCTTGGAAGCCGAGGCGACTCTAATGATTTATTTAGAAAATGCTGCGGGAATCGGAGAACACCCACAAATGTTGGAGGAAATGGATAACATGGTAGAAAAACTGGCAAGTGCGAGTGACAAACTCCAAGTGTTAACAGAATTTTGGAAATACAATGGCAATAAAGAAAACAACTGATTTTTCTTCGTTCAAGAAGAAATATTCAACATCGGCAAAATATAAACCCCAACGTTTCTTTGACTTGGGTTCTGACTTCCTCGACGCAGTAGGACTACCTGGTCCTGCAATCGGACACATCAATATGTTTTTGGGACACTCTGATACGGGAAAAACAACTGCTTTGGTGAAGACCGCGGTCGATGCTCAGAAAAAAGAAATCCTACCTGTGTTCATAATCACGGAACAAAAGTGGAGTTTTGAACACGCTAAACTCATGGGATTTCAATGTCAAGAAGTAGTTGACGAAGAAACGGGAGAAATCGATTGGGATGGTTTTTTCATCTTCAATAATAACTTTGACTACATTGAACAAATTACTGATTACATCAACGAACTCCTCGACGCCCAAGAGAAGGGTGAGTTAGAGTATAGTTTGTGTTTCCTATGGGATTCTGTGGGGTCTATTCCGTCCAAAATGACTTATGATGGTAAGGGTGGAAAACAGCACAACGCAGCAACCCTTTCTGACAAAATTGGTATGGGTATCAACCAAAGAATTTCAGGTTCCCGTAAAGCAGACTCAAAATTTGAAAATACTTTGGTAATTGTTAATCAACCATGGGTTGAACTTCCTGACAACCCTTTTGGACAACCTAAAATCAAAGCTAAGGGAGGAGAATCTGTTTGGTTGAACTCTTCTTTGGTATTTCTATTTGGAAACCAAAAAGGTGCTGGTACAACTAAGATTACCGCAACTAAGGACAAGAGGACTGTGAAGTTTGCAACTCGTACAAAAGTTTCTGTAATGAAAAATCACATAAATGGTTTGGGTTACGAAGACGGGAGAATTATTGTTACTCCACACGGGTTCTTGGCAGGCAAAGACACTACTGAGGAGAAGGCTTCTATTGAAGCTTATAAAAAAGACCATTCCGATTATTGGAAAGAAATTATCGGAACTGAGGGAGATTTTACATTGACGGACGAAAAAGAAGAAATTTAATATCTTCTTTGTGAAAACACTATTAGTTGATGGAGATAATCTATTCAAAATTGGATTCCACGGAGTCCGAGAATTGTTTGTTGAGGGTAATCACATTGGGGGAGTCTTTCACTTCCTCAATACCCTCAGAAAACAATTGGTTGATAACGAGTACGATAAAGTCATTGTCTTTTGGGATGGAAAACAGAACTCCAAAATTAGACGTGAATTATATCCTAACTACAAGTTAAACCGAAAAAATGATATGACTGAGGAAAAACTCGAGTCATATTATACCCAAAAAAACCGGGTGAAACATTATTTGGAAGAGTGCTTTGTAAGACAAGTTGAGGTTGAACAAAATGAGTCTGATGATTTAATTGCATTTTATTGTCAAATTGCCAATGATGAAGAAAAAGTTATTTTCTCTTCGGATAAAGATTTATTGCAATTAATAAATCAATCAACGAGTTTGTACTCACCACTTCAGAGGTATACGTACAAAAACGGTGATAAGGTGAAATTTGGTGATTACTACATCCCTCATCAAAACATTTTGACCGTTAAAATACTCATGGGAGACAAAAGTGACAACATTCAAGGAATCGAAAGATTGGGTGAAAAAACTTTTGTAAAAATTTTTCCTGAGGTACTTGAAACAACACTTTTCCTTGATGATATTTTAACAAAAACAAAACAACTTTTAGAAGAAAAAAATAAGTTGAACGTCTTGAAAAATATCGTTAATGGTCAAACTAAAGATGGTGTTCTAGGTGATGAATATTACGTAGTAAACAAAAAAATAATGGACTTGGGAAGTCCGTTAATTACCGAAGAAGGTAGAGAAGTCGTTTCCCTTTATTATTCTGAATCTCTCGACCCTGAAGGGAGAGATAGGAAAAACATAATTGGCATGATGATGGAAGATGGCTTCTTCAAATATCTCCCAAAAACAGATGAAGCGTTTGTGGATTTCCTAAAACCGTTTCTGAAATTAACAAGAAAAGAAAAAAGAAAATTTAATCAATCAAACCTCAATTAATTATGAAAGAAGAATCAATCACAAAAATGGAATTTCTTTTGACCTTGAACGACAATATCGTGGTTCAAAGATTTTTCAACGTTCGTAACTACAATCACTCTGCAGGCAAATCAGTTGACCTCATTAACTTCATGAGACAGACTGAGGACGACTTGGTTAGTGATTTGAAGATGAAGACTGTGATGTATATGATGGATAATCAAGAAGCAATTTACCTTGACCCTGAAATTTTGAATACCTCTAATACCGACGGTCCCGAATACTTTCACATGTATGTCAAATTGGCCGATGACAAAATTTTTCACAGAATTTTTGACGCTAAATTATACCCTCCGAAAGTAAGATATACGGTTGACGTTCGTCCCAGCCTAAAAAATATTTTGAAGGGATTGACTGACATTTTTTCAGGCGAAAGTTTTAGCTTCGAGTACATGGACTACGACCTTTCTCGCTAATATTTAATGAATACATTAAGACTTTATGACTAAGAATTTTGACTATCTCGGTAACACTTTTCAACTCCAACTCCTAAACCAAATTATCGTAGATAAAGAATTCGCACAGTCGATTATTGATGTTTTAGAACCCGCATATTTTGATAACAAATACTTTAAGCTTGTTATCCAAATGGTGAGAGAATATTACGGAAAATACCAATCTACCCCAAATTTTGAAACTCTCGAACAAATCGCGAAGGCAGAAATTTCTCAGGAGTTAGCACTCAAAATTGTTTTGGATTCCTTGAAACAAATTCAGGATGCTCCATTTGATGGTAGTGTCTTTGTTCAGGAAAAGGCTCTCAAGTTTTGTAAACAACAGGAACTTCAGAAGGCGATGGATAAAGCACAAAAAATTATCACCAACGGAGAATTCGAATCATACGACCAAGTTGAAAGTATGGTTAGAGAAGCACTCCAAGTAGGTGAAAGAGAAACAGGTGTTTTAGATGTATTCAACGGATTGGATGACGTACTCAATGATGACTACAGACATCCTATTCCTTTAGGAGTTGAAGGTATTGACCGACTGTTAAAAGGTGGTTTAGCAAAGGGTGAAATTGGTGTTGTTCTTGCACCGACTGGTGTAGGTAAGACCACCCTGATGACCAAGATTGCAAACACCGCTTTCAGTATGGGATACAACGTTCTACAAATCTTTTTTGAGGATAATCCAAAAATCATTCAACGAAAGCACTTCACAATATGGACTGGTATCGAACCTGACAACTTATCAATGAGAAAAGATGAGGTTATGGAAAAAGTGAAAGACATTCAAAACTTGATGCCAAATAAGTTGATTCTTAAAAAGTTTCCGTCTGACACTATGACAATGAACCAAATCAAAAATCAAGTTCGTAAGATGATTGCAGATGGGACTCCAATTGATTTGATTACGTTAGATTACATCGATTGTGTTGTCCCTGATAATTTGAAAAATGACGAATGGAAAGCCGAAGGTTCCGTTATGAGACATTTTGAAGCTATGTGTCATGAACTTGGAATTGCTGGATGGACCGCGACGCAAGGAAACCGTTCTTCGATTTCCTCTGAAGTTGTAACCACCGACCAAATGGGTGGTTCAATCAAGAAAGCTCAAGTAGGACACGTCATCATCTCCGTTGCTAAAACTCTTCAACAAAAAGAAATGAAACTAGCAACCATAGCGATTACCAAGTCAAGACTCGGTCCTGACGGTATTGTTTTTGAGAACTGCAAGTTTGACAATGAACTTTTGGTTATTGATACAGAATCTTCCGTTACTTTCTTGGGATTTGAAGAACAACAAGAACAAAAGAAAAGTGATAGAATCAAAGAATTGATGGAAAAAAGAAAACAAAGGGAGTCCACCCCACAAAATCCTTTCAACTAAAATTTGTACAACTTAGCGGTATAAAAATTTATCTTTATTTGCCATAAATAAAAACAACAGAAATCAATCAATGAACAATACAGATTTTAATAACAACGAACTACGATTTGTAATTAAACGTAGTGGTGACAAAGTCCCTTTCGAAGAGGACAAAATAAAAAACGCAATTCTTAAGGCAATGTCAAGTAGCGGAAACGTCGATGTAGAAATGGCTGAAAAAATTGCTAGACTTACTAAGAAAGGGGTTTTCAGAAATAACAAAATCAATACACCACATGTTGATGAAATCCATGATATGGTTGAAAATAAACTTATGGATAACGGATTGAATTATGTTGCGAAGGAATACATCATTTATAGGTCCAAACATCAACCAAACATCTTTACGAAAAGAGTTAATTTGAAACCATATGAGTATCCAAACTTGGTAGAATATGTTGATGCAATTAGACATTCTTATTGGGTGCATACAGAATTTAATTTCACATCTGACATTCAAGATTTCAAGGTTCATCTAAATGAAAAAGAACAAACTGCGGTACAGAGAGCGATGTTGGCAATTTCCCAAATAGAAATTGCGGTAAAAACTTTTTGGGGTGATATCTACAAAAGATTACCAAAACCGGAAATTGGGAGTGTAGGTGCGACTTTTGCAGAGTCAGAAGTTAGACACGCAGATGCTTATTCTCACCTCCTTCAGTTACTTGGGTTAAATGGTGAGTTCGAAAACCTTTTACAAGTACCTGCTATTCGTAGAAGAATCAAATACTTGGAGAAATCAATTTCGAATTCCAAGTCAGTGGAAAACCAAGAGTACTTCGAGTCTGTGGTTTTATTCTCAATGTTTGTCGAAAACGTGTCCCTATTCTCTCAGTTTTTGGTGATTATGTCCTTTAACAAACACAAAAACGTTTTGAAGGGTATGAGTAATGCGGTAGAAGCGACTTCCAAAGAAGAAAACATCCACGCAGAATTTGGGTTCGATTTGGTAAATTTAATTAAAAAAGAAAACTCAAGTTGGTGGACTCCTGAGTTAATTGAAGATTTGATTGATGCTACAAAAGAGGCGTTCGAAGCTGAATCAGAAATTGTTGATTGGATTTTCGAAAAAGGAGACTTGGATTTCTTGACAAAAAATCAAACAATAGAATTTATTAAACACCGATTCAACGTATCTTTGAATTCAATAGGAATTGACAATGTATTTGAAGTTGATGAAAAGTTAGTTGAAACAACGGAATGGTTTGATGATGAAATTCTAACCACTAAACACACGGATTTCTTCAACAAAAGAAGTATCAACTACAGTAAAAAATCAAAATCAATTACCCTTAACGACTTATTTTAATTATTAAAAATTTATAACATGGAAAATAGACAACCTTTTGACTGGATTAATGAAGAGTCAATCACATTTCTCCGCAGAGGATATCTCAGTGCTGGTGAAGAACCTTTAGAGCGTATAAAAACAATTGCAGAACATGCGGAAAAACTTTTAGGTATTGATGGTTTTGCTGAAAAGTTTTACGACTATATGGGAAAAGGGTGGTATTCCTTGTCTTCTCCTGTTTGGGCTAATTTCGGAAAAAAAAGAGGTTTACCTGTAAGTTGTTTCGGTTCTAATGTTGGAGATAATATCGAATCTATTCTCTACACTCAGGCTGAAGTTGGAGAAATGAGTAAGATGGGTGGTGGTACTTCGGGGTATTTTGGAAATATTCGTGGTAGAGGTGCAGAAATAACAGACAACGGACATGCTCCTGGAGCGGTTCACTTTATGAATTTGTTTCAGAGTGTGGTTGATAATATTTCCCAAGGTTCGACAAGAAGAGGTAGGTTTTCCCCTTACCTCCCAGTTGAACATCCTGATATTATGGAATTTTTAGAAATTGGAACTGAAGGATTCCCAATCCAAGACTTAACACATGCGGTCACTGTTACTGACGAATTCATGGAAAAAATGATTGCGGGTGACAAGGCGAAAAGAGCAATTTGGGCTAAAGTGATTCAAAGAAGAGGTGAGATTGGTTATCCATATATCATGTTCACAGACACGATGAATAAAAAATCTCCTGAGGTATATCAGGATAAAGGCATGAAAATTTACAATTCCAACCTTTGTTCGGAAATTGCATTACATAACTCTGAGGAAGAATCATTTGTTTGTGTTTTGTCCTCAATGAATCTTCTTCATTATGATGAATGGAAAGATACTGATGCGGTTGAAATGATGGTTTATTTTCTCGATGCTGTGGTATCAGAGTTTTTGACAAAAATCGAAGACATTAGAGACAACGGAACCATTGAGGGAAAAAGAGCTTTTTTCTATCTTGAAAAGGCTTACAATTTCGCTAAAAGACAAAGAGCACTTGGTTTGGGAGTACTTGGTTGGCATTCATTATTACAATCTAAAAATCTTCCATTCGATAGTCGTGAGACTGCAAGATTAAACGTGGAGGTATTCAAGTTGATTAAGGATAAATCGTACAAGGCGTCTTCAGAATTGGCGGAAATGTTTGGGGAACCCGAACACTTGGTGGGATATGGTAGAAGAAACGTTACTCTTAACGCTATTGCACCAACAACATCTTCAGCATTTATTTTGGGACAAGTCTCACAGTCTATCGAACCAATTTGGTCTAATTGTTATGTTAAAGACGTTGCTAAATTAAAGGTAACAATCAAAAACCCTGTTTTGAAAAAACTGTTGGCGGAACTCGGGAAAGATACTAAAACCACTTGGGAGAGCATCAAAAAACACGATGGCTCTGTCCAACACTTGGAATTTCTGACTGAAGAACAAAAACAAGTATTCAGAACTTTTGCTGAGGTAAATCAGTCTTCGATTATCAACCAAGCGGCGGTAAGACAAGATTATATTGACCAAGCACAGTCTTTGAACCTTATGATTTCACCCGACATGCCCACCAAGGATGTCAATAAATTGTTGGTAGATGCTTGGCAGCTAGGGGTCAAAACACTTTACTACCAACACTCAATGAATTCGGCACAAGCATTTGCTAGAAAAAAGTTGAACTTGAACGACCTCCACTGCGTGGCTTGTGAGGCGTAGTCGAAAGATATAATCTTTATGAATGAAAAACCCGTCACTAAGGTGTCGGGTTTTTTCATTTCTTATAAAAAAAACAAGGGTATATTTATGTGATATGGCAGATGGTGTAACTTATGGGTTGGCGTTTCCTTTTGAAGATTCTACAAAAGGGGATTTCTTATTACTTACGGAAACACAATTCGCTCAAATCAGAAGTGATTTGGTTCACTTACTTTTAACAAAAAAGGGTTCTCGTTATTACTTACCCGATTTTGGGACCCGTTTGTATGAATATTTATTCGAACCTTTTGACGGATTAACCTTTGATGCCATCGAGGCGGATATTAGGGATTCAGTCGAAAGGTATATGCCCAACCTTCTGATAAACAATATAACAATCGAACCCGCCGACCCTTCAGAAGAAGTACCGCTAGCAAAAGGAAAAAATGTACCTGTTGGAAACAGAGAAAACATTTACAAAGTACCTGGTAAAGGGACCTCAGAATACACCGCAAAGGTAAGAATTGATTATGCTGTTGATAATACGACTTTTGCACAAAGTGATTTTGTTATCTTGAATATTTAAGATTATATGGCCAATCAAAGAATTTCCTACACTGCTCGGGATTATGAGAGTATCAGAGTAGAATTACAGAATTACGTTAGGACGTATTATCCTGATTTGATTCAGGATTTCAATGACGCCTCTGTCTTTTCTGTATTTCTTGATTTGAATGCTGCGGTTGCTGATAACCTTCATTACAACATAGATAGAAGTATACAAGAGACTGTTTTACAGTTTGCACAACAAAGGTCTTCAATCTATAATATTGCAAGAACATACGGGTTAAAGGTACCAGGTCAAAGACCATCGGTTGCGTTGGTTGACTACTCAATAACAGTTCCCGCTTTTGGTGATAAAGAAGATGAAAGATATTTGGGAATTCTAACAAGAGGTTCACAAGTATTCGGTGCGGGAATTGTATTTGAAAACCAATTCGACGTTGATTTTGCATCACCTTATAACACTTCAGGATTCCCAAACAGATTGAAAATCCCGAACTTTGATGCGAACGGAAACCTAATCAACTATACTATAACCAAAAGGGAAGCGGTTGTTAATGGACTGACAAAAGTTTTCAAGAGAGTTATCAATGCCAACGATGTAAGACCGTTTTTTGAATTGTTTCTTCCTGAAAAAAATGTTCTTGGAATTACAAGTGTTTTGTTGAAACAAGGAACCAATTATACCAACGTACCAACAGCATCTGAGTTTTTAGGTTTGGAGGGTAGATGGTTGGAAGTTGATGCGTTGGCTGAGGATAGAGTTTTCATTGAAGACCCGACAAAAGTTGCTGACCAACCCGGTTTGAAGGTTGGAAGGTATGTTCAGACAAACGATAGATTTATAAGTGAATACACTCCTGAAGGGTTTGTAAAAATGACATTTGGTGGTGGCACCACTTCAGCTCAGGACCAATTGAACGCTTTTACCAACTTAGGAACACCAATCAACATTCAATCCCTGAATAACAACTTCTCTTTGGGTTCAACCCTTAGCCCCAATTCTACCCTCTTCGTTCAATATAGAATTGGTGGAGGATTGTCAACAAACATCGGAACAAACGTTATCAACCAAATTGGAACGGTGTCCTTTTTTGTTAATGGCCCTTCACAAACTATCAATAGTTCTGTAATCAATTCTCTCAGATGTAACAACCCAACAGCAGCTATCGGAGGTGCTAATGCTCCAACCGTTGAGGAAGTTCGTAATTATGTTACGTTTAATTTTTCGGCACAAAAAAGAGCTGTTACTGTCAATGATTATGAATCATTGTTGAGGAACATGCCAAGTCAATTTGGAGCACCAGCAAAGGTGTCGATAACTGAAAATAATAACAAGATTTTAATTAATCTTTTATCATACGACACCTCAGGAAAACTGACGAATATTGTTTCGAATACTCTGAAACAAAACGTTGCCAATTATCTTTCTAATTACAGAATGATTAATGATTATATTCAAGTCACGACTGCAAATGTGATAGACTTGGGTGTGGAGGTTTCAGTTGTGTTGGATGCCACACAAAATTCAGGACAAGTGGTGTCTGAAGTTGTTAATAGAATATCTGATTATTTCAATCCTCTAAGTCGTGAATTAGGTCAAAATGTTTATCTATCACAATTGAGAAGTATAGTTCAAAGCCAAACGGGGGTAATCACAGTTTCTGACATAGTAATTACAAATAAAGTGGGGGGACAATACTCAGGTTCAGAAACTTCGATGCCATACTCAGACCCTGAATTCAAGGTCATAAGGCCTGTTGATGATACAATTTTTGCAGAGCCAGACCAAATCTACCAAGTTAGATATCCCCAAAAAGATATTGTAGTAAGAGTCAAGAATTTACAAAACGTTTCTTTCTCTTAACACCTTTATTTAATTTTCAATCAAGGTATATTTTGTTTAAGTAAAACTGTGTTTTTCAAAAAAAAACACCATAAATATTTATCATAAAAACCTTGGATGGGACAATCGTTAAGAATAAGAACTGAAGTTGGTGTTGACAAAAACATTTCTTTTCAGTTAGACCAAGATTTTGAGTTTCTCGAAATCTTATCACTGCAAATACTACAAAACGATGTATACCCAAGAGATTGTGCCGATTACGGTGTGGTTGTGGGTAGAGTCGTTGCTAACGGTGGTTTCGGAGTACCAAATGCTAAGGTTTCTATTTTTGTTCCAATCAATGAAGTTGACTCACTCAACGACAGAATTTTACAAATATATCCTTACACACAACCTAACGATAAAAACGTAGATGGATATCGATTCAATCTATTACCCTATGTAAGGTCTTACTCCCAACACGCGGCAACAGGAACATTTCCATCAAGGTTAGATGTGTTGGATGACCCTGTCGTTGTAGACATTTATGATACCTACTACAAGTTCACGGTCAAAACTAATGAAAGTGGTGACTTTATGATTCTTGGTGTACCTGTGGGACAACAAACTATTGTGATGGATTTGGACTTGAGTGACATCGGAGAATTTTCCCTTACTCCTCAAGACCTCATCAGAATGGGTTTAGCAACTGAAGCTCAGGTTGCTGGTGATAGATTTAGAAGTTCTACGGATTTGGATAGTCTTCCTCAAATAATCAATATCACCAAAACTTTTGAAGTATCACCCTTTTGGGGTGACCCAACAACCTGTCAATCATCAATTAGTCGACTCGATTTTGATTTAAGAGATGAAGCCAACGTTGAAATTCAACCTACAGCAATATTCATGGGTTCGTTGTATTCAACAGGAGACAACTTCAAAATTGCGGCACCATTAGGTTTAGGTGATAATCCACCCTCTTTGTTGACTGCGGGATGTAAACCCAAGGATAATATGGGTAACCTTTGTCAGTTAGAGGCGGGTCCAGGACAAATTGTTGCGGTAAGACAGACATTAGTACAAGATTCTCAGGGAAGACCGATTTTGGAAGAATATAGACTTGAGAATTCCGGGAACGTAATTGATGGAAATGGTACATGGCTCGTGGAAGTACCAATGAATTTGGATTACGTAACAACAAGTGAGGATGGACAAAGAATTTTTTCGAGAAACCCAAGTGTCGGGATTCCCACCAAATCGAAATATAGATTCAAAGTAAAATGGCAACAATCACCCACAGATACTGAACCTGTCAAACGGGGATATTTCCTATTACCAAATGTTCGAGAATGGGGATGGAGAAGTCCTGCGTTAGACCCTAACTACGACAACTCATTGAACACTCAAAGAGAGTTGGCGAGTTCTTATTATTTTGGATTAGATTGGACAGGGTATACGGACGCAGAATCGGCCACAGTATCAAATCAAAAACTTCAAGCAGCAATAAATTGTGAAGATACTTTTTATGAATTCGAATACAACAAAGTTTATACTCCTTCGGGTTTAATCGACCGATATAAAAGGGGGATAAATCGTGGTAGATTTTTGGGAATCAAAGAAATTGGTAACAGTGATTGTGAGACAACAGTAAACAAGTTTCCTGTGAATGATGGGGTGAAAAATTTTAGTACTTCATTTTTCCTATTTGCAATCTTGATGCAATTTATTCAAGTTTTATTTCCTCCTTTGTTGTTTGCATACCATCTGATAGGATGGATTGCAAACAATATACTTGTTCCCCTTTTGAATTTCTTTATAAGATTTCAAAATATTATGGGGTATGCCCTTATTGTTATAGGAAGTGTGTTAGCAATTTTCGGCGGTGCGGGTATACCTCTTATTATTACTGGTGCTGCACTTTTGATTGGTGGAACTCGATTGTCCTTGTTGTTACAAAGATTTGTGGCTTTCTTGAAATTCAAACCCTTGAAGTTACCGATGATAACCTATCCTGAATGTACAAACTGTGATTGTAATACTTCAGGACTTGACGTTGTTGGGGATGCAACACCAACCTCCTTATTGAGTCCGCTGACAACAAGTGGATTGTATTACGAGGCCTTCGAAAACTATGCTGGGTTACCACCAGAAAAATTCGGAGACGACCCAAGTCCCCCTAATAATCCGATTCCGAGTGACGCAAACGTTTCGGTTTTTTCGTTAATATTTTCAGAAGCAATTGGTACTCGAACAGGAGCCTCAGATAAATTTCTTCAAAACAGGTCGACCCAATCCCAAACCTCAAGGTTGCCCGATACAGTAAATGCTCTAAACATTCCTAAAAAAGTGTTTTCGATTTCTGAAGACATTCCAATGGCGCAGAGAATTAATGTTTTCAATGGTAGAAAAAAATATTTTGACGGTGTTAATAAGATAAGTGTTAGTTTCGATTTCCCTTCCAATACAACAAAAAAACACTACGACAATACAATAACTCTATTGTCCCAATCTGAATTGGCGGCTGGTACGCTATTATCCTTTGTTGGAATATCAAACACAAGTGACCCAAATTTTTTGTTTTCAGGTAATAGTGATTTCGATGGAATAACAGGAACGACCCTACAGTCAGGACCAGGTTCTATTACCGTGAATTATGCAACTTCACAAACATCTAACACGTCTGAAACCTACTTTCTGAATACAGGCTCAACAATAGATAATTATAGATTCCCTGCGGACATTGAATACTATCAAGTATTGACAGCAATTACCGTTGCAGATGCATTTGCGATTGCCTCGGGGGGAGGTACACCAAACTGTTTAGAATACCTTTTAGAAACCGATTTAGGTAATCCAAATGTTCAACAAATTATAACTGTGACATACGTTGATTGTTCGGGTAATAACCAACAGACTACAGTTACATCTGTTTTTGACCCAAATTTGGGGATTTATGACCAAGGTTTTCAAACAATATGTGCATCTACAACCCCCCAAATTATTCAGGGAACAGGTACTGTGACACCCTTGGGCCTCTGTTCTCCACCAAATCCTTTTGGTGGTATTTTAGAAATTCTGAATTCATCAAGTCAACTAAAATGGTCTATAAAAAATTTGGATTCCGGTGGATGGGAACAAAAAACTCCTCCTCTCAATGTCAAAACAAGAAATTTTTTCAGTGGATTTGATGACCAATATATTCTGATTCTTCAAAGAGGAGTTGACCCTTATTCGCCACTTTATGTTAACCGATATGGTATCGGAAGTATTTTGGGAATTGGTGCTGAGGATTCACTTACGTTTACAGCACAAACCCGATTGAATATACCAATACAATCTTTACCTGCAAACAATATATCGGTTCAACAACACACATCACAAAATAACATTTTTTATCCGTCATATTTCTTTGAAGCGGGTAACACTTATACTGCGTTTACAACAAGTAATGTAGGTTATTACAGTGCCATTGATGGAAACCGAAATTATTCAATTTATCCAAACGGGGGTGGTAATTTTGGTTTTGTATCTCAATATTTGAATACACCAATAAATTCCTCTGTAGAAATTGTTATAAGTAATGGTGTAAACAAAGCATTCAGTTCAACACCATCACCAGCTAAATACGATTCATCAGAAGACTTATCGGGTGTTGATTTTTATTACATCGAAACCGCAGACTCACCAATCAACTCCGAAAGTGGGTATTACTGTTTTTCACTTCTCCCAACAGTCACGGGTACAACTACTCAAATGAATTTGTCAAATAAGACTAAGAATGTTTTGAGAACTGATAGATTACCTTCTTCTGATTTCTTAGATGGAACTGCTTGGAATTCAATTGTTCCTGTTCTACAGATGAACAGAGGATTTTCTATTTATGTTATTGATACGGGTGGTGAAAATTTGGTAACGACTTCTTATGGCGCTGGTGCCACAATTACGGGAAATGATATTGAAGATTTACCTGATGCTTTGAATGTTCTTGATACTTTTTCTTGTCCTAACATGGTTGCTCTTACTTGTTATAGTAACTCAGGAAATACTGTTACAGTTGATGCAAATTGTAATGATACTGATTGGGTGGACAACGGTTGTTATATTTTCGCTAGACGATTGATAACTGATTTACCAAAAGATTTACTTGCATTCAACGAATGGGGATTGAGGTATAGATTCTTTTATGCGTTGTGTTCGGGGGTGCTTTCACAAACATTTTCTAATAATTGGGTGAACGGAAGTTTATATTCGTTTCCCTTTGCGGTAAGAACATTATACGGTAGTGACAATAGAATCTCTCGTAGAGTTTTTTGTAAAGATTTAATATACTACAACGAGGATAGTAATAATTTTTATTATAGAAGTAGTCCCTATAGTCCAACCACAGATAGTTTCATTGGTAAATTGAATAATCCATTTACTGGTGCACAAAATGATTACAGTCTTCAAATGCCAACTACGATTATGAACCTTGGCCCGAAGACAGCAATATTCAAAGAACTTACACTTAATCCATCTGATGATGGATTTGTCATGGATGTCTTGAATCCAACAAGTTACGGAGACACAAGTGATTTATTGAATCTTTTCGTGATTTCGAGAATAACAAACTCTTATTTTCTACAAATACTTGTAAATCAATTCCCAGGAATAGTTGGAACCAATTTAGCAATCAATTCATTATTTTCAAGACCAACGCTAAGATTGGATGGGGACATAACTCAGTTATTATCGATTAACTCTGAATTCGGCGTGGAAAAATTCAGTGCCCAATCTTATCAGGAAGACCCCACAAGTCCAACAAATCCTATTTTCATTTCGAGGAACCCGAACGGTTTTTCTGTTTTGGGTATATTTTTCTCATCAACTACAGAGGATTTACAATATAAAGACTATCTGAGTCCTGGTAGAATTAATTTTAGACCAACACCAAATTCAAATGCTTACCCATACTACTATGAATTGAAATCCCAAAGAGTTCCTTTCTACAGATGGAAAAGAGACGACGTTGCTCGTTGGGTCGAAAATGTTGGAACTTTCCTAAATTTAGGGAATGAGGTTGGTATATTCGGAACTCAAAGTAATGATTGGGCGACTGATAACAGTGAAATTTTCAGTAAGAATTATCAATCTTTAGATAGAACATTCCCATCACAACCTTCATATTTCTTGGGGTCAAATTCTCAATTAAATGATATCTACGCACGTGGATACATCTTCAATGTGGATTCGAACGGAGCAAATTCTGCGACGGCGGGAAATTATCCTGATGTCTTTGCGGTCGGAGCACCAAACCATTTTTATTTTGGTTTGATAAGAGGTGAAACGGCTCTTGACCGTTTCAAATCAAAATATTTGGCGGATGAATAATTTTGAATTAATACCATCGAGATTACAATATAAGTCCGCACCAATTGTGGACCAGCAAATCAATATTGATTTGAATCAAAGTCAAAAGGAGTTGACACAGTATGTTAGGAATAACGCACTTTCTTTACAACAACTTTACCAAGACGAAAGACAGTTTTCTGAAACATTCAGACCGGCATTCAAAATTCAATATTTGTACGATAACACCTACACAGGAACTACTGATTACAATCCATTTAAGAATAATTTGTTTTATGTAGAACCGGCTCAATCGAAATTAAGTGGTGTGTGGAAAGGGTTTCCTCAGTTTTATGAATTTGATTTTTTTAGACCCGATATCGGAGATGGTCATTTTGACTATCAGGCCAAAAGTGCTTACACCTATAATTGGACTTATTACATGACGTTCGCGGCGGAGAATGATTTTACAAAACCTATGGAGGCAACGTTTAATAATACGACTATTAATTGGTTGTCGGGTGATGGAATACCGTTTATCATATCAAATTCAACACAAGGGGGCGCTAACATCGTTTCTTTTCAATGTTTAATGCCACACAACCTTCAGGAGGGCCAATTTGTAGAACTATCTTTTGATTACGACGGACAAACTGTTTTCAGTGTGTTTTCTTTTGGTGATTCGAACTTCGATAGTTCAAATTTCATTTTTAATCTTGTGAACATTGGATATACAGGGACAACATTTGCAGACGGGAGAATGGGAACATTCAAAAGAGTTTTAGACCCCAACAATCTCACAGAGACTCGTTCAAAATATTATGTTAGAAAAAACAGAATTTTGGCAAATGAAAATGATATTGTGGTCACTAAAACTGGATTCGAATTAAATTCTTTTCCTAATGAAAGAAAATTGGAATATAGTTCAATCACACCTAATGACGTGACAAGAATTTCAAGAAAAACCAGTTCCTTGACATACTCGATAACGATGGAAAAAGATTTGGTATTGAATACGATTACCGATAATCACAACAGACCACTCACGGAAATATTCCTTACCATAGTAAACAAAGGGTTTAGTGGATATTTCAACAAACCAAGTAATGGTGTTGGGTTGAAACAAGGGTGGGTGTTCAACCTCACGAATGATGTTGATAGTTGGTGGTCAGACTTGAACTCAGATTCCTATGCCAACATTCCTGTGGACTCGTACACACTAACCAACGGAACCACAGAAACCTTTTATTACAATCGGGTTTTGAATGTAGGTGATTTGATTGATGGAGACTTTTGTGAGTGGAATGATTATGTTCAAACAGAACTTGTTGTCTCACGTTACCTTCAAAAAATCAAGTTCAATCAAGACGTATTTACTACGGAACAAACACCTACATTCAACTCGTCAGGTTACTACTACCTACCTCACAATCAAATGACCATTCGTGTCATGTCTGATTTTTTGGAAACCGCACCAGCAACCCAAGTGGAAAACATACCGAGTTGGGCATATTATTCATTACAAAATCAGGAGTTTCGTTGGAGAGAACCTTATTTATATGGAGAGTATGATGAACTCAATAGAGGAG
>Ga0172375_10004279_pt1 | contig 21171 bp, 23 predicted proteins | sample LakKiv1m_FD_114537 | JGI IMG/M metagenome (GOLD analysis project Ga0172375, IMG submission 114537) | Freshwater microbial communities from Kabuno Bay, South-Kivu, Congo - kab_092012_11.1m | ecosystem: Environmental > Aquatic > Freshwater > Lake | place: Democratic Republic of the Congo...
CGGTGACGTTCGAGGAATCGAGCATGGCATCGGTGATTGCGACGGGTTTGATGGCGTTCATGTAAGGCCCTCGATGATCAGGCCGAACATGCTAAAATCAACACCCTCAATCGTGGGCTCGAATTCCTTATAAAAACCATAGACAACCAACGGACCAGGCAACTCACTCTCAACCCATACCAAAGGGGTCACCCGATATGTGGCGAATAGGTTATAAATGTCGTCAATATCCTCGTTATCAACCTCGACATCGCATTCCATTCTTAGAGAGTACGCCCTCTCGGTGATGGTTACCCTTCCATACGCATCGGTTCCTTTGACCGAGTAATCCGTGATCGATATTTTTGGGGTGAATTGCATCCTGCCCAGGACCGCGCTATTCCCTATAACGATTTCCCCGACGGCGGCAGGGGCGCCGGTATTTGTGACCGTAATTTCAAGGGTCCCGTCATAGATCTTCGGGATATCGAATCGCACAACATCTTCACCCGAGAGGATCTCTTCGAAAAAGTATGTATACCAGTCAATGACGGCGGAATTGTCGATCATGGAAATGGTTTCGGTATTGATGACGGTTCCTCCCGAATCCTTGACCGTTATCAATACGGATGCTGCCTCCAGTCCGATGAGCGCGATACTGTCGACAACCGGCAGATTGAATGTGTAATTGATCGAATTTGCCTGTGATACCTTGCTGCCGTTTTTCCCATCAAACGCCTTCCATCGGTTTGTTGCCCCGACCTCTAACCACTTCGGGGTTCCAGTAAGAACATCTGTGGGCGGATAATTCCCGACATTACTATCCACTAGGGATTCATATATTTTGTGAACCTTGTCGGTCGGCGCCGTGAAAGTCGGATTTGCCGCACCCTGATCGGCCAACTTCGCAGGCGTGCCGGTGACTCCGATAATCTCCCCGAGCGTGAAGCTCCCGGATCGCTCCCGGACCTGATAGGTCAGTGTGGTCAGCTTGGCAACGCACACGCAGGTTTTCGCCGACGTCTGCCCCGTGATGATATCTCCTGCTGCCCATGCGGTAGCCGGGGCCACGTCCAGCACAATGACTTCCACGCCTGTTGCGACAATACAGCGATTGCCAGCCGCGTAGGTAGTCCCCATTGCAAACTCGGCATAATCCGTTTCCGGGATATCCGAGGTTGCGAGGATAGCGTCAGTGATCGTTTCGGGCTTGATTATCTTCACGCCGCCCTCGTCAGGATACCATCGGTGGATATTTCCTGTTTTACCAAGTCCAACGCCCGCGCCGACTTGTCCGTGTTCTTCGCTATGGCCTTCAATTCCGCCTTCATTTCTGCCCGGAGTGCCTGGAGTTCGGAAGCCAGGGCGGTATTGTCGACCAGTGCCTTGCTTTTCTCGTGACTCATGATGGATGACGGACCGGTGAATTCAACCTCCCGACCTCGTTCGCCGACGATTCGCCACCCGCCAGCGAAATTGCCGCCCTCAGCAAACTCCGGGACATTTGCCCCGGCCAACTGCGCCTGTCGAAGCAAAGTCCGCATGGCCCTGCGAGTATCTTGGTAGGAATAAGTCCCCTGAAGCCATCCCGAGTTAACGCTGCTCGCGTAACCCTGATCGATCAGATTGCCGACACCGGTAAGGCTTCCATAGAGGGAACTTATGTCTTTCATATAACCGTGCGAAGCCGATGAATAAAATGTATCCCCCGGCAATCTCTCGTTTGAAAAGGGAGGAATAACGGGGATCATTGGTTGACCTTCATTTGGCTTTCCGCCGCCGCCTCCACCACTACCCGTCAACACTGACCCCCCTGCCGCTTTTGCCGCTGCCAGTGCTGCAATAGCCTGCTGATATGCCGCTATTGCAGCGGCGAGGGACATTACGGTCGTATTGATCCCGAGGATCGCGTTGAGCTGGGCGTCCAGGGCGGCGATTTGCCGGTCGGTGCTGGCCGTGATTGCGGCGATCTGGTTTGCCGATCCATCCTTGACCGCGGCAATCTGATCTTCGATGCCCTTTGCTATTGTTTCCTCGATTGACAACTGGTCTCCGGCGAGGGCTTCGATTTCTGCGATGGCATTGTATGTTTTCCAAAAATCCCGCTTATAATCGACGGAATTGGTATATTGATCTGTGTTCGATTCCGTCAGGATCTGCAGGGTCCTGTCGATGTCCTTCAGGCCGCTGAAATTCCCTCCTCGCGCCTGAACCAGAAGCGCCTCAAGGACATCCTGGGCAGCGGCAAACTGACTTGCCTGCCACGTCACATCTTCCAGCTTCATCGACTCCCTGGCCGATTTCAGCTTTTCGACGGACGTTCTCAACTCATTAATGACATTGGTCGTTTCCTGCAGGGAGGCGTTGAGGCGTTCCGTTTCAGCTTCTACTGCCTTGGAGATCCTGTCTTTTTCGGCTTGCCCCGCCTTGGTAATGCGGTCTTTTTCAGCATCGAAAGCCGCTTCCAGATCCTTTCTGGCAATCGCCACCGCCGCTTCAGCATCTTCTATTGCCCATATCGCTTCCTGAATCGCCCGCAGAGATTCATCCATCGCCTCAAGCTCAAGCCTGCGTTTCATGGCCAGGGCTTCGGAAGACCGCCCGAGCTTTTCCATGAGCTGTATTTCCAGGTCGACGCGCTGCTTTTCGAGCTCTTCGAAATAGGAGTAGTATTCATTCGCCATCCCGGCGATAGACATCATATAAGCAAAGAACTTCTGCCCAGCCTCGGTCTGGAGATCGATCCCCTCCACAATAGCCCGGAAACCCTCGCGGGTCTTTGGGAGATGCGCCTCAAATTCTCCCATCCCCTTATTCAGCATGGACAGCTGAAGGGCGCTTCTCTCCGATTTGCTGAAGAAGTTATTGTAATATGTAGATATTTGCTCCTGTAGGTTTTCGAGGCCCCCCGCCATCTCGATGAGGGATTCTGTAAAGGCGATCGAGGCTTCCGTAGTGCCGGTGAATTCCTTACCGATCATCGACAACATTGATCGGACAGCCACAAGATCCGTGGCAAGCCGGACGGCGGTTTCGAGCAATCCTTCATTGATTTTCTGATACTTCGTGATGAGTTCGCCGAAGAGGGTCTTTGCCATCACATCTCCGGTGTCAGAGATCCATGTCCGGAGCTTTTTTTCGATCTCCTCAGGAGACAAACCCAGGAGGTCAATCGATATCTCCGGGAACATATAGGAGAGAACCTTTTGCATATCGGTCCCAAAGGCCTTTCCAAGTTCAATCGCCGTTTTAGACAAGTTCTGATATATGCCCGTGAAAAATCGGTTCACCTCTTCCGTCAGCGGTCCATTTTCCGTGTTGGTCGTTGTTTTGTTGAGACCGAACAGCTGGCCGAGAAGCCCCCCTTTAGACTCAACGGTTGTCGTCCTGAATGTCTGCCCCATTACATTCTGCCCGGCGGTATAGCCTTGGAGCGATTGAGATGAAAGGTTGATACCAGCTGCGGACGTGAAAATACGCTTAGACCCAAAAAGGGTCTTGTCTATCCAGTTAAAGATTTGATTTGCAAATATAGACCCCTTCTCAGAGATTGATGTTAAAATCGGCGAGAGGTTCCTCGTTATTTCTCCGGTATCCGTAGGGCTGAATGTACCGACCGGTCCATATCCCCGGACAATCCCCACCACCAGGCCCGCGATGTTTCTATTCAGCGCCTCTATGGATTCCCTGATCCCCTTGAGTTCCGGGTACTCTTCGGCGTGGATGTCCTTCATCAGGTCGGTGATGTTTTTGACGGATTCACTGGCTTGACCTGATTGATGACCACCCAGGACCGTAGAACCCGATATGGTTGTGGATGCCTTGGCCGTGCCGCCGGAACCGCCTCCAAAAGATATCCCGGCCGAGGCCATCAACGACCCCATAGCGACCGCCATTGCGGCGATTCTGGCAAAAGCAGTATAGGGATCTCCAAGTCCTTGGTTTGCGATTGCAGCGACGGCGTTTGCAACGGCAACGGCCTTCTGCAGAACGATCATCGTTTTTGCGGCATCCTGCATTTTGGCATATTCCCCGGAACTCTTGTCGTACATGCTGCCGATCTGCTCAAATGTATAGGCCATATCCCCCAGGGCCTGTGATACCTGGGACGATTTAGCCTCAAATATAGCCTGATCGACTTTGGCGATAGATGCTGCCGCCTTTTTGTTCGCTGCCGTCACATCCAGTCCGGCACGGATTTCGGCACTTCGGATCTTCTCGATCCATTCAAGCTGCACTTGGCGGTATTCATCCTCAAAGCCCGCGAGGTCCTTATAGAGGGTCATTTTGTCCTGGAGGAGTTTATCATCTGCCGCTTCCTTCGCATCCCGGGAGGCTGCAATGGCCCGAAGGACATCCTCGTAAGCCTGTGTCTCGGCCTCAATGCCAGCCAGGACCCCCTTCAGGTCTTCGGCCCGCATCTGTGCCCGGTTTTTGTTGGCCTCCTCTTCCAGTTCTGCAATAGCCCGTAACAGGTCCTCATATGCCTTGATTTGCTCCTCGACCCCGGCAATAAGGCCTTTGCGGTCCTCGTCTTGCAGTTTTTTAAGGAGGGCCTGCCGTTTTCGCTCCGCCTCAAGGTCGATGACGTTGCCGCCGCCCCCCGTAGCCGCCGCCAGTCGCTTCCGTTCGAGTTCGTCAGCCGCCGCCTTCGCCACCGCTTTCCCGGCGGGCGTCATGGCCTGTTCGAGTTTGATATACTTGGCGGCGAGGTCTTCCAGGGCCTTTTCCGTGGCGCGATATCGCTTCTCAAGTTCGATATTGGCATCGGCTGCGGCCTCGAATCGTTTTGTGCTGCTTTCAAAGCCCATCGCCCGGCCAGGACCATAGAGGAGCATCTGCGCCGATGTCAGGGTCCCGCCGAGCTTATCAACGAACATTGCAACCCGCATGATTTCAGCTTCGATGCTGATAAGCGTGAGTCGGAAACTGTTTCCCCAGTCCTCTATTTTCTGCTTGCTCTCCCCACTCAATTCTCCGTTCAGGTCGGTAACGGCCCCGGTGATGGTTTCAATGATTTCAGCAAGGGCGGGAGTGAAGGCGGCGCCGAAAAGCACCTTTAGGTTTTCCAGGTGCCGGGGAAGAGACATGAGCTGTTTGCCGGCCGTTTCCATTGCCGCCGCATAGGTCCCGGAAATTCGCGTCCCTGAATCCATGACGGCATTCATGCGGATCTGCGATTTCTCCGCTTCGGTAAACGAAGCTACCGCCCGCCCTGTTGCTGATGCCACCTTTTGGTAAGCGGCCTCGAAGTTGACGTTGATGCCGATGGTCCTAAGCATTTCGACTTGTGCGGACTGAATCCCGTAGACAAGACGCTGAAAGGCTTCCGAGGAGTTGATATTGCCGATGACGGCGGCATCCTGAGCGACGCGGGCGAGCTTTGAGGATTGATTAAGGTCGAGTTGTGCTTGCACCATGCGGGTGAGTGATTGCCGGGCCTCAGACATCGAAATGCCGGTTTTTTCCAGCCCCTTTACAAAGGCCTCCATCTGCAGGCCCGTATATCCGGCGTTGTTCCCCACCACCCGCATCACAATGCCGAGGGTTTCATACCGGGCGGCGAGAAGGGTTGCTTCTTTAATATGTTCTGCCAGCTTGTAGAGACCGTATGCGGCGGCAAGTTCCTTGAGGATCGGGATCAGACGCCTGTAGCTGTCTGCTACTGAATCGGTAGCCTTCTCGACCTTGCGGGACTGCTGCTCCAGTCCTGAAAGGTCGCGGGTTGCGGAAACAATCTGTGTTGAATCTGCGCGAATTCCTATCGTGGTGATATCTGCGCTCATTTCTTCAGTGCCTCTGTGAGGTAAATCCTATCCAACGCCTTCAGTACGTCCACTTCCCATGCCGCGAGGTTCGTCCTCGTGAGTTCGGACCATGCCTTTATATCGCCCCAAAAAATCGGCTTTGGTCCCGCTTCTCCGTAGTCGCGTCCTCCGGCCAGGTCACAGAAGTACTGCCAGAGGTAAAGAATGGATTCCGGGGCTTCTACCGGCTCAAGCTGGGGCGGGGTCTGGCCCGTTTGCCGCCTTACGCTTTCAAGGTGATCCCGTAGAGAGGCCCCGTCCTTTTGCCGCTTATTCAAGCTGAATTCGTGCTCGGCATACCCCAGGAGCCCATATCCCGGAAGGATTGTGCCATCTGCTGCATCCTTCCGGGACGCCTCACCTATCAGCGATTGATAAAATTTGCCCGGTCACCGATGGCGGTGTCAACCTGCTCCCGAATCCAGGGGAACCGGGTGTAAATGTCAACCGCGTTCTCTTTCGAGAATGCCAGTTCATTTCCGGACACGGTCAGCGTGGTCTTCTCCGGCTCCACGACCTTTCCTTCCTTGTCCTTCTTCGCCAGAGTCCTCCAGCCGCGTGTGCAGGAGGCGAGCAGTTCGATATTGTCCTGCTCGATCTCCTCGATGGGAGGGGTCGCATTCGACCGGAATCCACCCTTAGTGAGTCGGGCCAGCCGCTTTTTCGACTGAGCCCGGCTCACCCTTTGGAATTCATCCGAATCTTTTCCAAGGAGATTGATCTTGATTCCCAGGTCCTCGTTGGTCGATGGGTTGTAAAGTTCGACCTCAAACCCCTCATTCGCGCCCTTTGCAGTATCCAATTTCGCTAAATCCATGATGCTCCTCCTCCTGTTTTTGTGGTTGTTTACGTCAACGTCGAATCCTGAATGCTCAGGGTCGTTGCCAGTTTATTTGTTGCCGTGGCTCCGGTATCCCCGCCGCCTGTCGAATTGAACAGAGCGACAAAAGGCAAGGTCTGGACGATTCCCTTTTCCCCATCGTCCTTGGTTGCGCCGCCAACCTTCACACGAGGCATCGTGAAGGCCAGGAAATCAGCCGTCGCGTCATTGCTATCGGTGAACACCGCATTGATGCTCACCTCGGTCTCGTTCTCGAAATAGTCCCGGAAGGTGGCATCCTCGAAAAAGACGGTCATGTTGCCCTTGACGACGACCCGGCCATCGAAGATATCCGGCTTCACGTTGGACCCGACAACTGGCTCGCTGGAGAGGTTCCCGGCAACGTCAAAATCCAGGCCGGTCAAAAGTGCGACCTTTACGCCTTGGATATAGATGGCCCCGTTTACGGCCGCCAGAACGCCGTGCGTATCCGCCGCCAAGACTGCGGAGAAATAGGGAGCGGCCCCCGCTGCGTAATTGGTGTGGTTCAGGCCCATCATGGCGAAATCGATCGCTGAAAGGCCGGTAGGCGGGAGCTTGACGGCCATGCTGCTAACCTTGCAGTCCCAGAAGACTTCGGACAGATCCACGTCCGAGAAATTGTGCTCGATCGAGAACCAGTCCTCGGTATGCCCCGACTGCGGCGTCCATATCTTTTTTCCAACGCCCGTTGCGGTCACCGCGTCACCGGCGATCTTTGCCACCACCGGAGAACCGTCGAGCATCGTCCCGGTCATCACGAGATCGGTCAGTGCCGTAATCAGAAAATTGCGGTCGTTATTTCCGGCCCCGGTTGTGGTCCATCCGGTCCATCGAACCACGTCGCCGACCTTCAGGCCGTCCTGCAGGAAGGTCGCCGTTGCCGCTGAGGTGAACGTCCCGGAGTTTCCCGTCGTGACAGCTGCTTCAATATCGGATTCGGGGCCGCCTACGGGAGCTGCCACCCACGCCTTGCGGAGGATCGCGGCCATCAGTAGATTGTAGGTGCCAGGGGAAAGTTCGCCAGACAGTGCCCCTTCGACCGACTGCACACCGTGACGGAAATCGGCAACCTGCCTGTCTGCCCGGATTTCATTGCTCTGATAGGTTTCCTTTGTCATGTTCAGAGTGCTTGTCACGCGCCGCAAATACTGAGCCGTTGCAAGGTTCGCCACGGCACAGGTCCCTTTTGCCGCCTGGGGGGCTAGGACCAGTTTTTTTTCAACACCCGATGCAGTTGCCATGATATTTCTCCTTTTCTGTTATGGATTTATGCCAGCGAACCAGCGTATTTTCACCGGGACATGCCACCTGTCCCCATCAACCCGCCCCTGCCCGATGTCCGGTGTTCTCTCGACCCGGACCGTTACCGACCCCAAAACCATCGACGTACCCCTCTTGAACGTCGTCCTGATCAGCTCCGCCCTTGCCTCCGCCGTCCCTGCCCCCGCCTGTAGCGGGTAGAAGAGCGATACCTGAAAGATCCCCAGCGCCCGGTAGAATCCATCGCCGAGGGTGGGGTTGTCCGGGGCCGCGCACATCAGAAAAGCCGCCTGGTAGGGAGTCCCGGCGACGGGGGTGAAGGCTACATTTTCCCAGGCGGTACTGAGGGCAGGTGTCATGCCGTTCAATTTCGATTCCAAGGCTGCGCGAACGGCCGAAAGACTCATCCCTTCACCTCCTGCGCGACCCGCGCTGCACGATCCCGTCGAACTCCTGCACCGTGAGTGCCACCATGCCGTTCGGCGCCTGCCGGCTGTGCCCGTCCTCGAGGGGCTGGATGTACGGCACGGAGTTGGTGATGAAGTGGACAAGCCCGCCCGCCTTCTCCGGTATGCTGGCCCCGATTCGCCCGATGGTCGCTTCCCCGTTCTTGTCCACCCCGAGGACCTCGGAAACTACCGGGGAGCCTATCGCATGCTGCCAGTTTGCCCGAGCATGCCCGCCAACGTAGCCGGCCGGGGGTTTCTTCTTCCAGTAGCTGGCATCGCCCACGGGGGTACGCTCGACAAGGCGCGTCCCCACGTCGAGCACGGTCTTCCGGACAACGGCGTCCATCTTCCCGTTCGTCTTGGCTGTAAAGGCCTTTATGTCGTCAGCGAATCCCATCAGGTGATTCCCTCTTGTGACAGTATCCGTAAAATGGTCTTAAATATCTCATACAAAGGGGGCTCGTATGGAGATGCGTTTTAAAGGCTGCATCGTTATCGAAGGGGACCAAGGAAAATTTCTCAAACCCGGTATCCCTTACACATTCCAGCAGACGTTCAACGACAACGGAGAAACCAGGACGTTTACGAGTATCGTTCCTTACTATCGGCGAAAGCTTAGAAGTGGTGGCGTTAAGATTTATTTTAAATGCCCATCCGCCACGCCTGAAGAGCTTTCCCATTTCTAAGCCCTCAAATTGCAGTCATAGAGAACCGCCGTTCCCGCAGGGGAAACGGTCTTAAGCGGGGCAACGATGATGTAGACCACCCCTGCCGCGTCCGTCACCGTGTCCCCGAGTTTCGGGGTCGTCAGGGCCGCGCCTGCGCTGTTCAGCGGGGAAAGAAGGAGGCGCTTGTCGGTGGCCTTGATCAATTCACCATCGATGTGCCGGGCATCCCACTCGGTCACTGCCCCGCTTCCCGTCTGCGTCGTGGTCGTATTCGTGATCCCGCCCGTTGCCGGGTTGTAGGTGCCGGGAGTGACGGAGGTGAGCGTCACGGCCTGGCCCTTGGTGGACATGAGCCGGTTCGATGTCTGCTGCAGCCGCTCGTAAAAGGTCATGTTCTTACCAGCCCCACAGAGCACCCGCCACCGGCCCGGAAATACGGAGAAAGTAGGGAATCAACGGCTGCATATCTCACCCGCTGCGGGGAGTTTTTGTCATAGGTGACGGCAATCGGCCCCACCTGTTCGGAAAGGACCGCCTGATTCTGATCCGCCAGAAGTTCAGCCGTCGCCGCCTTGAGTGCCAGTTCCGCACAGGCCCGCTTGACGGGTTCGGGGACAATGTTGCTCGCCACCAGATTCGAGTATTCGTAATAGATCGATGGAGAGACAGCCGCGACGGGCTCAAGGTAAACTTCACTCCGGGGCCAGTCGAGCGCCTGCGTTGCCGATCCTCTCGTCCCCTTCCACCGGGAACGGTAGGCCTGGATCATATAATCCGTGGCCTTGCGGAGGCATTGTTCCCGGATCGCATCAGTGGCCAATGCAGCCCAAGCGGAATTCCCCCTTGCCGTATGGTAAGTAGAGGCATCGGCAACGCTGATATAAGTCTCGCTGTCCGCCTTCCCTGTTCCATCCTCAACGATGATGCTCATACTCTTTCCCTTGCCTGCTGAAGATCTCCCCGCCGGGGACTATGGCAACCGGGTGACGGTGCCCGAACTGCCGGGAGGCGCGGCATGTGCCAGAGGGCCGCCCGGCGGGGAGATCAGGGTTTCCTGATCCTCACGCAAAAAAGACATGGCGCCCGATCGCGGCAACCACTTTCATCTTGTCATCCCAGGCGACTGCCTTTGCTCCCATTTCCGTCGCATACTGACAGCAGTGGGCCGCCGCGATTTCCGGTGTCCTGGGGACCTTCCCCGAGAGGAGCCCTGCCGCGATCCCATAACAGTCGTTGAGGGCAGGATCGAGGGCCATTGCTTCATCCCAATTTTCCGCAATGTGCAGGAGCCGCCCGAAGTTGGGATCGTTCTCCAGGAAGCAGGAGAACTGCCATTTTTTCAGGCAGACCTCCGGGATGGTCTTTCCGTCCCAATCGCGGTGATCTACCCGCTCAAGGATCACCGATCCCACGGCGATCTTGCCCGCGTCGGATTCCCCCCGGGCCTCACCGTAGATGGTGAGGGCGAGGATCTGGAGGGGGGCGAGCTTCTTGAAGGATTCGGTTTTCATTTCCTCAGATCCACCTAATATTTCAATTTCATGCCGGTGCGGGCCTCACACGACCCTTCCAACCTCGCCACCCTCTGTTCCGTCTTTTCCATTCTGCCAAAGAGCGCCTTGATGTCGTCGCGGAAGTTTTCCAGCACGGCAGAGGTGGCGTTCATGGCCCTTGTAAGAAACACGCCGATGATCGAAAGGAGACCGCCCATGATGATGATTGCCACGGATACCAATGTGATTGAATGTTCTGCCCAGTCAGGTTGAGGTTGCATCATCGCCATCCCCTCGTGATAGTAAAGGCAGGGCGGTTTTCAGCCGCCCTGCCGGGTTTACTTCTCGGCCTTCTTCTTGCCCTCTATGGCAGCGAGTTTCTTTTCGAGAACGGCAACCCTCTGTTCAAGCGAGTCGATCCGCTCCCGGTCCTTTGCTCCGGCCGGGTATTTCATCGCCCCCGGCATTGCTTCACGCTTTTCCCCCATTGTCACATCCTCCCGTTAAGGCGCGGTCGCTATGCCGCCGCCGCCCGATGCGGTAGCGTCGGAGTTGACAACCCACACCGTGTCATTTCCACCCACGGAATCCCATGCGGCCCATCCAAGGAGGGCGCAGCCATCCATGAGGATCTGCCCGGAGTTCGGTTTCGTGCCGATGAAGGCCGAGGTGAGAGACCCGAGGCCGTTCGGCTTCCAGGCGATGAACTTTGTTCGGGTGAACGCCTGCACGCCGCTGAATGCGGTCGCATCCATCGATTTAACGGCGCCTTTGCCTGCTGTTTCCGAGTAGACTAGGATCTCGCAGTCGGTGAACCGGTTGCGCCAGGCGGTGCCGTCGAAGACGATCTCGGCGTTGGCCGCGGCTTTCAGGATGGTGTCCGTCCCAAAGGTCACCCGCTCGAAGGTATTCTCCTGTCCGCCGTCGATCAGGAGGTCATAAGCGGTGGCAACCGCTCCAGGGGTGGCGTGTCCGGCACCGACGATGTGACAGCCTCCGAAGTAGTTCCGGTGACCTGTTACCTTCACGCCGCCGAGAGCAAGAGCGTGACTCGACCAGTTACCGATATTGAGGTTGAGGAATACGTTGTTCGATCCGGAAACAAGGATCATCTCGGGGATGTAGCTGGTAAGGGTCGTGGAGATGGTAGCGGCCTTGTCCTGTACGTTCAGGGTTTCCGTAACCGTCATTGAGAGGGCAGCCACGGTCTCGACTGTAAACGTCGCCCCGTTGTTGCTGCCGCTGTCCACAATCTGTCCCTTCATCCCAGCGACCCATCCGTCGGTGATGAAGGAGCCGGCTTCACGGGTAATGGCATTCGCCGTCTGGGCGCAGGTCGTGAGGTCGGTCGTGGTCACTTCCACGTTGGCGATCCGGGCGCGGCCGTACATGGCGACCGGGGCCGCGATACCGACCGTGGTGATCCCATGTTTCGACCATGCGAGGCTCTGCTTGAGATAGCTGGTCGTGTCGGCTGCCGTTCCGGTCCCCGCGGACAGGACGACGATGCCGTCGCCCGCGCCGCTTGTGCACCGGCCATAGGCCGTCACGATATCCGCGACAGCCTCGGTGATGGACAGACCATCTCTGGTATTGACCCCGGTATCCGGGTTGACGTAGTACCAGGTCCCCCGGATGTAGGGGAGCGGAGCCCCATTGATCGCAGACGAGAGGGCCTGAAAGTCCGGGCTGTATCGGTGCCGGACGAGCTGCGCCCCGGCGGTCTGCCCAATCCCTGTGAGCGCGAAGATGAGCGCCAGGGAGATGAATATCGACGCAAAAAGTTTGAATCTATTCATGATTCACACCTCCTTAACCGTTCGACACGATGCAGACGATGCCCGTGTTTTTGAGGTTGTAAACGCGATCCCAGGAGGTCGCGGCATAGAGATCCGCATCCGCCGGGGTGATCGCGCTATTGTCCGCCTTGTTCCAGGCAAAGCCTGCCGGGAGAAATGAGAACTGCCGGCGGGTATAGAGAACATCGATGCCGGAACCCTTGGACGGATCACGCCACGGCTCCACGGGGATGATCTTACTGGGGTTCTCGCCGAAGCCCACAGCACCGGGCTTGAACAGGTAGGAATGGTATTTATACCCGCTCGTTCCGCCGGCGATCACAGGAAGGGCGTCGTCAACGATGACCCGGAGGCCGATGTAGTAGGGGATCATCACGTTCGTGGTGGAATCCTTGACGTAGTCGATCAGGTCATTCTTGACCATTGTCGTGTAGACGACGGAATGGACCGCGATCGCCGTGAGGTCGCTGAACTGATCGCCCAACTTCATGATTGCGTCGATGGTCTTGGTGGCGCTGATCTTGTTCGCTGCGGTTGCCGCGTCTCCGTCCTCGGTGGAGATGTCGACCACGAGATCGCTGGCATCGTCGGCCACGTTGTCGGCGATTACGCCCCGGATGCAGAGGATCAGATTGGTCTGGAAATACTTGGCCCAGAAGCCGGCCACGCGGTTCCCGATCTGCTCAACCGGGTTCGCGCCCGACAGGGCCGCGGAGAGGGCGTTCGCACCCCATGCCTTGTGCCGGATCTGCCGAACGGCGATCATCTTATCCGTGCTGAGGGCATTCACCGTGTCGGCCACGGTCTCGGACGGTGCATCGGCGTCGCCAGTCAGGTCTTTCCAAAACGGGATGTTTGAGGTCTTACCGCCACCGGCCAGGAAGTCGACGATCATCTGTGAGATGACGATGATCCCCGACTGAAAAAACGGGTTCATGTTCAGGCTCCGCTCCGCAATGTACGGATAGAAGACCTCCGGGACGATGATGTTGGTGATTCGTGTTTCGGACATTTTCCTTTCTCCTTTCAGAGTCTTGCTGACGTTGCGCGTTGGGCAATAAAAAAGGCCGGACTAGAGAGTCACGATTTGTGACCCCTTGGGTCCGGCCTTGCCGTTTGTCTGCCGCGTCTCCCCTTGGGATAGCGGTTATATTATCAAAAGAGCGGTACTATGGTGCTTCGCGTTGCTTAAGCCGCGTCCTGGAGAGCCTTAGCCTTTACGGGATCTGCCTTCCATGAGGCGGTGCGTTCATCAAGGGTCATCTCTCCCCACTTCTTTTGGGTTCCGCCGCCCTTTCCGTCGCTGCCACCTGATCCGCCGCCGCCGTTTCCTGCTGCCGCGACGAAATGTTTTCCTTCATCACCCTTGGCCCATTCGGTAACAAAATCGGCAAGGGTCTTGTCCCCGACCTTGGCGATCCGCTTGTCGCCCTCGGCGACCAGGACCACCTGCCCGGCGAGCATGGCTTTCGCGGCCTTCTGGAACTCGGGCTTGACGCCTGCTTTCAACAGGGCCTCCGTCAGGCCGTTGTCGACGAGGAGTCGATGGGTAAGCTGAGACTCTGATTCATAGGATTTCTTATGCTTCTCGGCCTCGGTGGTTGCCGTCTTCAGCTTCTTCTCGGCCTCGGTCAGCTTCCCCTGCGTCTCTTCGAGTTCCCGCTCCAGCCGGGCATGATCTTCGGGGTCGATCTCCTGCCCCTTCTTCGCCTTTTTCAGCGATTCCATGAGCTCGGTGACCTTCGCTTTAAGGCCCCTGGTCTCTTCATCGATGGCCGCCTTGACTGCCGCCGCTACCGCCGCCTTGGTGTCTGCATCGTTCGGATCGTACGCCATCTTCTGTTATCTCCCTTGGAGTGATTGTGGGCCTTGCCCGATTTCGGCCTCCCCTTGGGAAGCCCCGATACGCCTATGTGTGAGCACATTCTTTCATGGAAAATTACACTGTCAACAACCATTTTTAATTATTTGAAATATTATGTTCTTTTTTGTGGCATGAGGAGCACAACCATATGAAATTCATGAAATGTAGATAGTTAAAATGATGGCATGACAACCGTGCTCTTTGACCACACCGGGCACAATACTCGGGTTTAATAATCTCTCCTCTCTTGAGTGCCCGATAGACGGCGGCATGAATTTTTACTTTTTCAGGGTTGTTGGCCTTCCACTCGCTGATCTTGGAAAAATCCTGCGGTTTTCTATTCCTGCCATTTCTCCGGTATAAATCCCGCCGGTATGCGGAGAGATGTTCCCCTTTCCTCGCTCGGTACGCTTTTTGATATTCGTGAATCTTCTCCTTGTGCTTTTGGAGATATTCCCTCGCATATCGAAGGCGCTCTTCCCGGCGTTCTTGATACGATTCGTTCATCATTTCCCCCTCAGTTTCTTCAATGTCAATTCCCTCCCGCTACCGTCCAGGAGTTGGTTAAGCGTGATCTTCCCTTCCCTCCAGAGCTTTGCCCGACCCGGCCCGAGAAGGTTATCGGCATAGGCCGCATCATGCCGCTTGAGAAACTCCGCGAAGGTCGTATCCGCCGGGATCTGCCCGAGATCGGACGCGCGGGTGCTCGGGGGAACCTCATCGATGTCAAGGCCGAGTTCCCGGTATGATTTAGTAATCGGGACCAAAACAGACCGGCAGTTGAAATGCCGGGGCGTCCCCCCGGCGAAGGGGAGTTTAGTCCCGTTGATCGGTTTCCCTTCCAGGTCCCACTGTCCGCCTGAGTAGGCTATACAGATGGGAGAGGTTCGACCGTCCAGGGTCGAAACCTGACGCACCCCCTTGAGGATGTCCGCGTTTGCCTGGAAGACAGCAAGGCGGGCATCGTTCGCCACCTGTTGCACCGACGTATGGACCAGAGCAAAGGCGTTCCTCCGGGACACATCCATGATCCCGGCCGTTCCCAGCCGCTTCGATCCTGCTACCCGCCGCACGATCTGCATCACTGTTTCGCCCTGGGCGATTCCCTGTCGCACCTGGGCCGCGAATTTGAATTGCAGATCCTCGCTCTGTTTCGCCCACCATGCAGAGGAGGGGGCGCCTTCGATGAGCGAGCCATTCACCAGGGCCTGGAGCATGGCCTCGGTAGGGAGGGCAGCCTCAAGGCCGATTCGAGCCATTGATTCAATGGCTGTCTCTGATTCCAGCTTTGCCAGGGAGTAATGGTCAGTGCCCTTGGGGGCATTCTTCCATATCTCCGCCATCTGCTCTTTTGTCTTGATTTGCGAAGCATCGAAAACCGCATAAATATCGGCCTTAATTGGGTTTACCGCGCTACCGTATGCGTCATTTACATTTTTAAAGAGTACGCTATCGTAACCCTCTTTTTTTGCCTTGTCCATAATATCGCTGAAAGTTACATCCCTGTACGCTTTACCTTTGAAATCATACACATAAGTCTTTTTCATGTGTAAATATGTTTCATATACCCGGGAAATTTCTTTCTTTGCCTCTATTTTGAACTCAGGTCCCAAAAAATCCCAAGCGTCCGCACTTTTGTCTGCTATAATTTCGGCGTAAGTATCGGCTACCCTTTTGTTTGTGGTAAAAAAAATACCCTTTTGTGCGCTTGCCGCACCTGTCCGTGTTCCAAGAAATTCGTTGGTGAATTCCTTAAACCCACCCTGCACGGTCCCATGGTAATACTTGGCGAGTGAGTCAATAAATTCTTCGGCGCTTTCGTACCTTTGGGCAGTCCGCAGTAAGTAGTCATCAGTCGTCAGCGGTAGCATTTGCTTATAGTTTTCACCGATCATGGAGCTGCACTTTTCTAACAGGGCATAAACTCTCTTTTTCCCATAGTCGGAGAGGCCGCTGTTCAACTTAGAAACTAATTCGGCCTGCATCCTGCCGATAATATTATATATTTTTTTTTGTTCCCCCGCCGTGAAATGTAACAGGCGTATTTGGTGGGATATAGCATCATCGGCAAGAAGTTGATCCACAGCGTCCGACATAAATCACCTCGCCTTATTGAAAATAATCCTTGACAAACCTAACAGCTTAGGATACAAGATAGCCATCACGAGGAGGAGGACAAGAAGATGAGAAAAAGCGACGTTAAGGCCTACATGCTCAATGAGACGGTCGGGACAAAAAAGATCCTCTACATCATCCCGCAGCAGCTTGACGCCTCCTGGGTCTTGTACGACCGCTATCATGGGTACGGCAAGGCGGCGACGTCCAAAGAGTCGGCCAAAAACATAGTTGAAAACGAGATAAACCCAAACTGCACGGAGGCATAAAATGGCACAATACGAGGACGGCATGAGATTTGATGTATCGGCAAGCGGCCTGGTCAGGGAGTTTGGACGCCGGAAAATAGAACCCGATAAAACCGCCGCTGTCACGCAGGGAACGCTTCTCCTGTGGATGTATTGCAACAGTTTCGTTGTTGAATTGTACTGCGGAAGTAGTGATGGGGAGCTAAAACCGGGGATGGTAACAATATCCAACGGGGCGTATATCAACACATATTCCCCGCAGGAGATAGCGGACCATCTCACCAAAGGCAAGGAGCTGGATATTGCATTGATTGGAGGCGATATTGATTTATCGGGTGTTGCTTCTGCTCTGGGCCGCAAGGGCGGCGCTGCCAAATCTCCCCGCAAATCCGCCAGCTCACGCGCCAACGGGGCGAAGGGGGGAAGGCCGAAAAAAGGCAAGGCGTGATTCCGCTCCCCCGCGGTGAAGCGCAGGAGGCTGATCTGATGCGAGAGGGCGGCGTCGGTGAGGATCAGGTCGGGGGGGGTCATAAGGAAATAATCCTTTTGTGGTGAGAACGGCGCGGACGTAAGACATATGTCTCATAGGGGACGCCATTCTTTTCTGCGTAGAATCGCAACAGGGATTCAGAACGCTTCGCCTTCGCCTCTGCTGACGCTGGCGGCCTCGTCGCGTGCCATGCTCTCATTTTTCCCTTTGTTTCTTCCGTGCAGGGCGGCCTATTTCTTCGGGCATCACATACGCGGGCTATCGTTTCTGGGCTTCTTTCGTGTGTCGCATTATATGCTTTTTTAATGGCGGCTGACATCTTGGCCTTTGCCTCGTCTGTATGTTTCCACCCTGTGCTTTTCTGACGCTTCGCATCTGTCCACTTCCTGCCCTTACCGGCCGCGGAAATCTTTGCTCTTGTCTCCGCGCTCACGTTTGCGCCTGCGGCGGCTATTTTGGCTCTTGCTTCTTCGGAGTGCTTCATTCCGAGCTGACTTCCCGCCTTCGGGCTTAAATTATACCCGTTCCCGTTGACAGTTGATTTTAGTGAATCGATCCAATGTTGCTCACGCTGGACAAGTGATGCCCTGTCATCCACAAATTCAAGAATGACGAATTCAAAAGACTCTTCATGATATTTTTTCCATGCGGATTGGAGTGGAGCATTGACGTGCTTCCCGTCACGTAGCCTGCGAAGATGGGTGTTTCTGCGCTTCTGCAAATTGATCGCACTGCCTACATAAGCCTTGCCGTTGGCCTTATTTCTTATGCAATAGATTCCGCTTTTTTTAGGTATCGGAGGTCTGTTTTTCATGCCTTTCTTATAGCACTATCCTATTGATTTGTCAAGTTATTATTATCTCGATTTTGCTAGGGTTTTGGAATAGGAGAACTGCCGATCTGCCCCTGCATTTCTTCAAGAGTAAGCTCGCTTTCGATGATCTCCGCACGCTGTAGGTTTTCAAAAAGGACCTGCATCGAAATAGCGCCGCTTTGCCATGCACCGACAAGGGCGGTTAACTGCTGAGAATCAAGGCCGACTGGCATAAAATCATGATTCAGCGACACGGAACACTCCGCCGTTGCGCCTGCCCATTCAGAAAAAGTTCTAAGTGCTTTTGTCAGGGCAGTGCTGATCGATTCAGAAATACTGGCAAGAATGGAAGTCTCCCCGGCTCTGTGAATTTGAGCGACTGCCGCGGTTTCGACTGCTTTTTTCTCGGAACTCAGAAGCCTTGAACCGAGCGTAGCCATTTGCTGCTCGGTTTCCTTCAGCTCATTGCTGATCGCCTCAAGCCCCTGCCCGGTGAATTCCAGATACACCGCTTTTGCCTGCGGATCCGGGAAGCACCAGGCGGAGGCGGACCCGACATACAGTTTTTCCGCCTTTTCGCCCGGCGCGTAGCCACTAACAACCGGCGTCGGGAGCCCTGTGAAGTGCAGCCCATGCTTATGGTCCGCGCTCATGCGATAGTGGTCGAGGTTGAGATCCACGAGGTCAATCAAGGGCGGTTCGTCAACGTCCGGGGTCGCATCGTCCACACCGAGGAAATAGAACGGGATGAAGGCCAGGGGTTTGTTGTTCATCACCGGGAAGATGTCTTCGCCGATCTGCTGATCCTCCCCGTCTTTCGATACCCGGAACACCCGGACGCGGTAGTCGAGACCTGCCCCATCTTTGGTTTTCACCAGATCCAGCACCCGGAACCGCTTTTCCGTCTTGTGGTCGAATTCCCCGTTGCCCTCCGCCGCGGCCTCCTCGGCCAGCACGACCAGGGTCAGCACGGTTTGATTCCTGATCCACTGTGTCCGCCAGTTGATGATGGTCTCGGCGCTATACCGTTGCATGGTGGGGCGGAGGTTGAGCTTTGCGGCCTGGGCTGCCGTCATGCCCTCCGTGGATTGCTGGGGGTAGTCAACCAGGATGCCCATACGCCCCGCTATGAACGCCTCAAGGGCTGCCTGTTGGGCGAAGACTTGGAACGATACCCCGCCCATGGTGACATCGTCCATGAGGGTCTTCACCGACTCGGCCGCCTCGATGATCGGAGGCTTACGGAAGAGCATGCCCACCAGGGCAGAGATCGTGCGCCAAGTGGCGTTGAAGAACTTTGCCCGGGTCTTGTAGGCGTTGTAGTCCTCGGTGGTCTGATCCTTGAGACGGGGCAGATATCGTTCCCCGGCGGCCAGAACCGCATCACGGCCGGATACCACGTCCCGGCACCGCTGCCATTTGTCGGCCATCGCATCATATTGGGGGTGGGTCTTCTTCACGTTGCTGGGCATGGGTTCACCTCATAAGCTGTATTTTGGAGCGCGTGGGTCGGGATTGCACCGCCGCCCCCTAACTGGTCGTCAGAGGTTGCCTTTGTCACGCGCTTGATTCCCTTATACATTCCCGCCCCGCGTCGTTCGATTTCACTGAAGGGCAATATCGGCACGGTGAGGCGGCCTTTTGCTGTTGGGTCGAGAAAGTAAATATAGCGAAGTTGGAAGCCGGGGATAATGTGGCCACCAAACCGCCGGGCGTATTCCTCCATTGTGCAGTTTTTCCCTAATGTCCGGCGCTGAACTTCACGGGAAAGGGCACTGGATTTATCTTGAACTTTCAGGCGGTGAGCAACCGGCCCACCGTCAATTTTTGCCAGGTCGGGCGGCAACTCCCACATTGAGCCAGAGGAAAAACCAGTCAAAACAAAGCCACTTGCCCGGTAAATAGTACCGTCGCCGCACTGTGTACCATCGGCAAAAGAAATGACCCACTTTATCCAAGGGTACGTCTTTTTGATAAACCGGAAGGCATAGGCAATGGCCCGGCTTTCGCCGTTACGGGGAAGCCAATCAGCGGGCAAATCAACCCCGAAGTCGGCGAGGGGCAGGTCGCTCCAGTTATTCGCCAGGTCATCGAAATTCCACTCCCCGAAAGCCGCGTTGTCTTTCACGATAAATTCCCGCTTCTGGGCCTCCGTAAGGCCCTTGACGATCTTGGCCGTCACTTCTCCTTCGCCCCGGACTTTTTCATGGCAAGGAACCGCATATTCCCGCCCAGGATGGTCATGGTTTCATCAACGACGATCTCCCGGAGCTGCATCATCTCGGGGAAGGACTGGAGAGACTTTATAAGCAGGTCCATCTTTGCCCCGGTGATCCGGCGTGGGTTGTCGGGATTGAGTGTGATCTGTGTCATCTTGACGGTCTTGATTTCGGTTGTAACTGGCATCATGCTCCTTACCGGCCCACGATCGCAACCCTGGTCATCGGTCGGATGATCGGGAATTCATAGGCCACGAAATAGGAAAAGGCCTCGTTCATGTGGTCGAAGCCGGCCGTCTTGTCGGGCTCTCCGTTGTCGTCATACGACTGCTGCTCGAGGCACCGCGCCAGGGTTGGGCACGCCTTCGCGTTGACTTTGATCTTCCCCGCCTCAAATGCCTTGTTGGTGGAAAGGACGCGATCCTTCACGGCCGGATTACTCGCATTCACCCGGACCGTGAAACCGGCCTGAGTAAGCAACGCGATATCGGATTTCGAAGCATCCACGCTCTTCCGGCTCGCCCCGCTCGCGTCCGGGTAAACGATGATCCGGTGTCCCTTCGACTGCCATCGGTCTTTGACCACCTTGATCACATCCGGGGTGTCAAAGATGTCCTTGAGCTCGGCCACGGCATGGAACCCGTCCGGACGTTGCACGCTGATCGCGCTGGCCATCTTCTGGACGTTGAAGTCCTGGCCGATGAAGAGCGGCTCACCCTCCCGGATCCCCTCGGTGGAATTGCACCGCACCCGGTCATAGGAGCGGAAAACTGTGCCCGATGTGAGGTTGACAAACTGGCCCATGAGGTAGGCATCGATCAGTTCGGCCGGGTAGGATTCCCGGAGTGACGGGATGTAATCCGCCGGCAGATGCTTCGCGTTCTCGTAGGTGGAGGCTTGGACCAGGGCATAATTGGTCCGCAGGTCCGGGTTCTCCTGGGGGAGTTGCACGAAGCGCTTGTGACAGAACCGGAAGCCCTCCGGAGTGCTGGCCACGTCGATCCCATTCTTGACCCCCGGCACGTTGTACCGCATCCGGGCGATGATTTTATTCCACGCGTCCTGGGCCTTATTGATCGGCAGGGTGGCCAGCTCATCGACAAG
>Ga0172375_10004280_pt1 | contig 21169 bp, 19 predicted proteins | sample LakKiv1m_FD_114537 | JGI IMG/M metagenome (GOLD analysis project Ga0172375, IMG submission 114537) | Freshwater microbial communities from Kabuno Bay, South-Kivu, Congo - kab_092012_11.1m | ecosystem: Environmental > Aquatic > Freshwater > Lake | place: Democratic Republic of the Congo...
CCCAAATCTTAACTGTTACCTATCTCTCCGGTCTATTCTGTTACCTATCTTATCGGTTTGTACACGCGCTTTCCCCTCTCCACAGTGGAGAGGGGATAAAATGGGTGAGGTTCTTTCTCGCGACATGGCGGTCGTTTGGGTTTTATCGCTGCGCTCTGCTGCCTGCGCGCGCGAAGCGCGCGCAGGTATTTGGAGCAGAATATGACAATTTCAGAATAAATTTAACTGATTGTGCCACTATATAAAATAATCGGGGCGCGCCGCAGGCGCGCCCCGATTCTATTATCTGAGTATATCCGGCCTCTAGCCCATAAGCAGAGCCATGATGGCTTTCTGGGCATGCAGGCGGTTTTCGGCTTCCTGATAAACCGCCGAGCGCGGATGTTTTACGGCTTCGTGCGTGATTTCTTCACCGTAATGAGCCGGCAGGCAGTGCAGCACTACGCATTCCGGGTCGGCGACGGAAATCATGGGAACATCGATTTTATACATGCTGAAAATCGCACGGCGCGCTTCGGCTTCCTTCTCCTGACCCATGGAGAACCAGGCGTCGGTGCAGAGTATGTCCGCGTCTTTGGCGGCTTCCATCGGATCGACGTAACGCTTGACCTCGAAGCCGGGGACTTTTTCTTTGAGGATGGCCAGCGCCTTCGGGTTGGGGCCGTAATTTTCGGGAGTGGCCAGCACCATCTCCATGCCCATGCGGGCCGCGCCGAACATCAGCGAAGTGGCTACGTTGTTGCCGTCGCCGATGTAAACCAGCTTCAGGCCTTCCAAACGTCCGCGCCGTTCCAGTACGGTCTGGAAGTCGGCCATGATCTGACAGGGATGATTGAAGTCGGTCAGGCCGTTGATTACCGGCCTGGAAGAATACTTCGCCAGATCTTCGACAATGGCGTGATCGAAGGTGCGGGCCATGATGCCGTCAACCATGGACGAAAGCACGATGGCGATGTCTTCGGTGGTCTCGCGCTTGCCGATGCCGATCTGATCCGGGCCCAGATAAATAGCGCTTCCGCCAAGCTGATGCATGCCGGTCTGGAATGAAACCATGGTACGCAGCGAGGGCTTCTGGAAAATCATGGCCAGAGTCTGACCTTTAAGTGGCGTCTCGCGCTTGCCGGCCTTGTAGTCGTTTTTCATTTGGATGGCATAGTCCAGTATGAAGCGCAACTCGTCGGTGGTGTAGTCCAGCAGACTTACAAAGCTTCTGCCTCTGAAATTTTCGATCATCTTGAATGTCTCCGGTTAATATAGGTTTATTTACTGGAACGAAATAGTCGTTCCGGCGTTTCCTTCTATGGCTTCCAGCAGGTGCATGTGATCGGTGATGATGGCCTTGCGCATCTGCTTGCGGCGCACGCCCAGCAGGTAGTCGATGGCGGCCTGAATCTTGGTGCCCATCGATCCGGCGGGGAAGTGACCCTCGCGCATGTACTGCTTGGCCTCGTGCACGGTCATGCGCTCGATCCACTGCGGGTTGCCGCTGGTGAAATTAAGCGCCACCTTGTCGACCGCCGTCAGCATCAGCAGAATATCTGCGTCTATGGATTTGGCCAGAAGTCCGGAAGCCAGATCCTTGTCGATGACGGCGTCCACTCCTTCGTATGAGCCGTTGTGCTCGATGAAGACCGGGATGCCGCCGCCGCCGCAGGCGATGACGATGGTGCCTTTTTCAAGCAGATCCTGAATGGTGTCGAGTTCCACTATTTCGAGCGGGTAGGGTGAGGGCACCACACGCCGCCAGCCGCGCCCGGCGTCTTCCTTAAGTATCCAGTCTTCCTCGGCCATCAGCTTTTCGGCTTCTTCGCGGGTGTAGAAATGCGTGCCGATGGGCTTGGTGGGTTCCAGCATGGCCGGGTCGTATTTATCGACCACCACTTGTGTCAGAACCGTAGCCACCGGCATGTCCAGGCCCATCTGCATGAGATGGTTCTGCAGAATCTGCTGAATCATGTAGCCGATGGAGCCCTGTGTAGCAGCGCCCACCACACCCAGCGGCTGCATGGGAACCTGCTCGCGGGCGGCTTCGGACTGAATGAGAAGATCGCCCACCTGCGGGCCGTTGCCGTGAGTAAGCACAATGCGATAACCGCGCCGCAGCAGTTCGCAGACCACCTTGACGGTGGCGCGGGTGTTGGCGAACTGTTCGTATACTGTGCCGCGCTGTCCTTTTTTTGTTATTGAGTTGCCGCCCAGGGCGACTACTGCAACTTTTGATTTTATGCCGGACATATGAAACGGTCTCCTGCTTTAAAGCGCTGGCGGGCCCATGAAATAATTTTCATGGGCCCGCAGCAGCAAGCTTGAGCTTGTGATTTATCAGAATTTGAAACGTTCCTCGATGGCCTTCTTCAACTGTCCGGGGTTGCGCTCTTCCAGTTCGTAGCCTACGCGCACCAGCGGTTTGTTGATCTTAACCAGATGCGTAATGTCGATGGGGGTAGCTGAAACCACTACGTCGCAATCGACCGCATTGATGGTGGCTTCCAGATCTTTAACCTGCTGATCCGAATAACCCATAGCCGGCAAGAGCGTACCGATGTTGGGATATTTTTTGAACGTCTCGGCCAGCTTGCCGACGGCGGCGGAACGGGCGTCTACCAGCTCGGCTGCGCCGAACTTCCTGGCGGCTACAGTGCCTGCACCGATCTTCATTTCGCCGTGAGTCAGTGTCGGACCATCTTCCAGAACCAGGCAGCGTTTGCCGCGGATGAGTTCCGGTTTGTCAACGGTGACCGGCGAATTGGCTTCGATGACGATAGCCTTCGGGTTGTTTTCGCGGATGTTCTTTTTAACGAGTTCGATACCCTCAGCGGGAGCTGTGTCCATTTTGTTGATGACTATAACGTCGGCTAAAAGCAGGTTGTGTTCGCCTGGATAATAGGCTACTTCGTGTCCGGCTCTCCAGGGATCAACTACCGTTATATAAAGATCGGCTTTGTAGAATGAGGTGTCGTTGTTGCCGCCGTCCCACAGCACCAGATCGGCTTCGGCTTCGGCGCGGCGCAGAATGACTTCATAATCGACGCCGGCATAAACAATGGAGTTGTTCATGATGTGCGGTTCGTATTCTTCGCGCTCTTCGATTGTGCATTTGGCCTTATCCATATCGGCTACGCTGGTGAAGCGCTGCCAGATCTGATCGCGCAGATCGCCGTAGGGCATGGGATGACGCACTGCTACGGTCTTGAGACCCTTGTCGCGGATAATGTCATAAAGATAGCGTGTAGTCTGGCTCTTGCCGCAGCCGGTGCGGGCTGCGCAGATGGCGATAACCGGCTTTTTGGAAGGCAGCATGGTCTTTTTGAGATTCGGCAGCACGAAGTTCGCGCCCACGCTGTTGACTCTGGCGGCATGATGCATGATGTAGGGGTAAGTCACGTCGGAGTAAGCGAATACCACCGAGTCGACCTTCTTTTCGACGATCAGGTCCAGCAGTTTGGATTCCGGATAAATGGGAATTCCATTCGGATAAAGCTTCCCTGCAAGTTCTGACGGATAATTGCGGTTATCGATGTCGGGAATCTGAGTGGCGGTAAAAGCTACCACATCATAGTTCTCATTGTCGCGGTAGAGCACATTGAAATTGTGGAAATCTCGACCCGCTGCACCCATAATTATTATTCTCTCTGCCATTTTTCACTCCTAACTGAATTTTGATTATTTATGGATGGCAACTTACATCGAATAACTGCGGCCACGCATATTATCCGGCTAAGCGTCGAGGAGCCATTATGGTTCCTTTTTTAACGACGCTTATCGATTTGAATTAGTTGGATATCCTTCTCCTGAACGCCGCCAGTCCGAGCAGTGCAAACCACAGACCCGCACCCGCACTGGCCGAGCAACCTCCGGCTGAAGAATCTTCATCTCCGCCTTCGGCTTCGGAACAGAAATTCAGTTCTCCGACACGCTCGGTGCCTTCGGGGCAGGGTGAACAGGCGTTAGCCAGGCAGCGGAAATTTGTTTCGCAATCGTAGAAAACGGTTTCAGGCGAGCATTCGCCCTCAACCGTACTGTCGCCGTCAGTCGGGCTTTCATCGCCATCGGGATTGACAACTCCGCCTTCGCAGATGCAGGCATCGGCAGCGCCCTCTTCGGGCTGACCGCAGCGATCAAACTCTTTGCCGGCTTCGGTGCAGACGTTGTTGCAGTTGTGCGAAAGGTAGGTGCCTTCACCGGTGCCAGCATCAAAATTGCAGGTGCAGAGCGAAGAACTGCGGCAGCTCGTGAAAGTGGGATCACAGCAGGTTCCGGAGCATGAAGAAGCTCCACCTTCCGTCTCGGTGCAGCCTTCGCTTACGCATTCGCCGCCCTTGCACGTCATATCGTCCGAAGCGCAGTTTTTAAAGAAGCCCCAGTTATGATTGGTGTCACACTGTTCAACGACATCACCACTACAGCGCTTGCTGTCCGGTACGCACTCGGTCGGGCCGTCGTCGCCGTCGGTGGAGCCGTCTCCGTCTTCATCTCCGTCTACGCCGGATCCGTCAAGAGTACAATCCATAAAACCCTTTACCGAAGTGTTCTGGTTGAACCACAGTTCGAACTTGTTGCGCAGGAGATCCAGCTTGTCGACGTCGATAGGGGCTGCGCCGGTTCCGGGAGGGATAACCAGAATGAATGCGCAACGGAAATCCTTCTGTGACTGAGTATTATCGGGATTAAGCGCTCCATTGGAGGAAATGATGCTTTCAATGGTAATAGTGTCGCCGCGAGTGCCCTTCATGAAGCCGCCGCCATCTGCGGGCAGATCAGTACGCTTATAGTCGCTTTCTGTTGGCGTGATGGTGAAATATTCGATGTTCTCGTCCGCGAGGACTTCTTCCGGACCTATCATGCCCATCAAATACTGATCGAGTGTAGTGTACATTTTTTCCTGGTCCATTATCATCCAGCGGTTGGAACCGTCATCACGGTATTTGTTGCCGCCCATGACCGAGCCGCCGTTGGAGAAGAAGAAAGACCAGTGTTTGGGATCGCTGGGATTATCCAGCAGATCGCCCTTGTCGCTGCCGTAAGTGGCATAAGACATCCAGTAACGACCGGCTACACGTCCCAGCCATTCGACACCCGTAAAGACGGCCTGAGGATAGCCTTCGCCGAGCAGAGGGTTGCCCATGGGGACGTAATAACTTTCAGGGTTGCTGGGAAATGCGTCGACAATGAACATGTCGCCTACCAGTTTAAGCTTGCCGGCCGAACCGAAATTCGCTGGAGTGGAATCAGGAGACGGAGCACCAGTGCCTTGTCCGGCCTGCTGAGCCGTAAAGCCGCGCGGAGCCGCATCGGCGTGGGACAGTAGATTTGCAGTGCCCTTGAGGAACACGAAGAGGAAATCAAAATCATCCTCTATGCCTTCCTGCATGTAAAAGGCGTTGGTAGCATTCTGCATGTTTATCAGAGCTGTAAAGTCGTCTTTGGGGTGCAGATTGGTGAGCACACCATTATAGTCCTCTATTACAACAATATTGCTTCCCGCTATTGCGGCTGTGGAAAAAAACATTGTCAATGTTGCTATTGCTGTAAACAGGATTTTTGAGGTAAGACTGCAACGACCGGTTCTCATTTCTGTACTCCTTCTCGCTGACACAGATCAGTCATTTCCTTAATATAGCACAAAGAGCGGCAGCAGTATAGTCTGAAGAAAGTTTCCACGCAAGGAATTCAAGCGGCATTTTTCCATTATCTGAATGATAATGGCACCTTGGTGGCTTGGACATCAGACTGAGAGTTGAACTCATGAGCCTCATGATTGGTGCCAAAAAAAGAAAAAGGCGATTGGAAAGGGGGCCAATCGCCAGTTTCAGTATCGAGTCCCGTACAAGCGACTCGATTCTGCAGGATGGTCCGAGTAGGGGGGGCTCGGAAAATCCTTTTGCGACCTTCATTGCGGAGATCGCATGAACTGATTACGATCGGGGTGACCGTTATCAATTCAAGTACAGAGGGCAAAGTGGTTCAATGAGCGGGACGCCTCTTTACATAGCATTATCCATGCCATACACAAAAGAAATTTTTATTAAAAATATTGATAAATCAAAAGTTATTGTAATAATTGAATTATAGCCTCTGTTAAGAAATGTTTAAGTTTTTAACCTCGTTATTCTGTCGTTTACAAAACGCTTTATTTGCCGAAAATATTTCGCCAATATTGCCTAAAACGGCATCATAACGAAAATATTTCGCAATGCGTTGCTTTTGTGCTCTTTTTAATGTATTATTCCGCTCGTAATTGGGCGTGGATAAGAATTTCAAGCTGTTTTCCCCGGGCTGTTCAAGTGGGCGGAGGGAGTTCAGATGGAAAGATTTACCTTGAGTAACCGGATACTTGTGGTAGATGATGAAAAATCGGAGCGCTTGACCATATCTTACCACCTGCGCAATGCGGGCTTCGAGATCTTCGAGGCTCAGTCTGCCGAAGATGGTCTGGTTCTGGCGCTCGAAAAAAAGCCGGCTCTCATCATTTCCGACATCCGTCTGCGCGGTATGAGCGGCATTGATTTTCTGCGAAAGATCAAAGATATCAGTTCCTCCGTAATGTTCATCCTGATTACCGCCTACGGATCGATTGAAGATGCCGTTTATTCCATGAACCTGGGTGCCGAGAATTATCTGACAAAACCGATCAACCTGGACGAACTTGAGTTTATTGTCCGCAAAGCTATTGAAAAGACTGAATTATTGCAGGAGGCGCAATATTTGCGCAGCCAGTTGCACCAGGCCCGCAAGTTCGATAAGCTGGTCGGCAGCGACAGCCGCATGCGGGAAGTCTTCAATATTATCGAGCAGGTAGCGCCTTCAACCGCCAATGTGCTTATTTACGGAGAATCCGGTACCGGAAAGGAGCTGGTTGGTGAAGCCATTCACAAGCTGTCCGACCGCTCGCATGGTCCTTTCATACGGGTCAACTGCGCCGTGTTTACGGATACTCTGCTGGAGTCAGAACTTTTCGGGCACGAAAAGGGTGCTTTCACCGGCGCATACACTAAAAGGGCAGGGCGTTTTGAAATGGCCGACAGCGGAACACTGTATCTTGACGATATCAACATGATGCCCGAGCGCACGCAGATAAAGCTGATGCGTTTTCTGCAGGAGCGCGAGTTTGAGCGCGTCGGAGGCAGCAGTACGATAAAGGTTGATGTGCGTATCGTCGCTTCCACCAATACTCCGCTTGAAGAGGAAGTCAGAAAGGGTAATTTCCGAGAGGAAATATATTATCGCCTGAACGTTATACCCATTCTTCTGCCGCCCCTGCGCGAGCGCAAGAGCGATATTCCGCTGCTGGTGGAACATTTCATCCGTAAATATGCTGAAGCCAACAACAAAGAACTGGAAGGCATCGACGATGAGGCGCTGGCGCTGGCGCTGTCATACGACTGGCCGGGCAATGTGCGCGAACTGGAGAACGTCATCGAGCGCGCCGTGGTGCTCACACGCGAGAAGCTGATTCATAAGAATCATCTTATTTCTCTGACGCCTAATGCCGGTGTGCGTCCAAGAGAGCTGGAGGAACGCAAAAGCGGTCTGGTAGGCCGCTCTCTGGATGATATCGAAATGGAGGCTATAATTTCCACGCTTTCGGCCTGCGACGGCTCAACTCGCCGGGCCGCCGAGATGTTGAAAGTTTCACAGCGTAAAATTCAATACAAACTGCGGGAGTTTCACGAAGCTCAGGCCAGAGATGTACGCCTGATTCAGCCGAAGAAGCTGCCGGGGAATTTCAGTTAAATGCCAGGCTATCTGCTGCTTGCGTTTCTGGCCACTCTGGGTTTTGGCCTGGCCGCCGTATTGCAGAAATATGGCATTTCCAGGAACATCGCATCTCCCGCCGCCGTCCAGAAAAAACCTGGAATATCAGGAAAGCTGACTGCTCTGTTAAGAATGCTTTCCAATCCGATCTGGCTGACCGGCGTAGTATTGCAACTGTTATCCGCCATCATGTTTTTTCAGGCACTGTCTATGGGTGATATAACCATTGTACAGCCGCTGGTTAATCTTAATTTTGCAGTGGCGGCACTGCTGGGCGTTTTCATCCTTGACGAAAAGCTGGGCCGCACCGAATATGTCAGCATTCTGTTTTTCATCTGCGGCGCACTGGCCATAGCCCTGGGCGTATCGGGGGCCGGGCGTTCGATGTATTCTTCAGATTCTCTGGTCGTTATGACAGTGTCTTTTGTGGCGCTTTCGCTGCTGCTTACTATTCTTCCATTGTTCACCCGCCTCGAGCGCGAGATCGGTCTGGCGGCGGCTTCCGGTTTAATGTTCGGACTGGGGACGGCCTTTATGAAAATAATGAGCCTCAAGCTGATGAACGCCGGACATGAATTCAACGCCGCCTCGCCGTTAACCTGGCTGGCTATGTTTTTCGACTGGCTGTTCATAGTGTTTGCGCTGGCCAGCGTAGCAGGTTTTTCGCTGGCGCAGGCTGCATTCGCCTGTGGTCGGGTGGCGGTAGTAATGCCGGTAGTAACGGTTTTCTCCATGAGCGCTCCGCTGGCGGCGGGGTTCTTCATTCTCGACGAAACGCTAAATGTGGCGCGCATGATCGGCATTGCTTTCATCGCCTGCGGTTCGATCATTCTGGCCTTTAAAAAGTCCGAGCGAAAAATCTGAAAAGAGTATATACTTCTGCGCCTGAAAATTTCTGTCGCATAAAGAGGTCGCGAGTCCGATGGGCAAAAACGAAGTTAGGAATGTTTCCAAAAGCAGAGTGGTAGTGGTTAACCGCAGTTCCGGTGGCGGGGCTTTCTCTTTTCTGAAGAAAATTCTGCTGCTTTTTATAGTTTTCTCTTTCGCAGTTAGCGCGTGTGTGTGTTTCTGGCTTTACACTTTAAAAGAGGATCTGCCGCATTTCGACTCGGTCGAACAGTATCGTCCGCTTCTTGGCACAGTACTGTATGCTGACGACGGCGCCTCCATCGCCGAATTCGCCATCGAAAAGCGCATGATCGTTTCCTACGAACAGATACCTCGCCAGTTGATACTGGCTTTCATCGCCGCTGAAGACAAAAATTTCTTCTACCACTTCGGAATAGATCTTCAGGGCATTTCCAGAGCTTTCATAAAGAATGTCAAAGCCGGCAGTTTCAAGGAGGGCGCGTCTACCATCACCATGCAACTGGCCCGCACTTTCTTCTTAAGCCGCGAGAAAAAGCTTATCCGTAAAATAAAGGAAATTCTGCTGGCCATATTCGAGCTGGAAGGCAACCTTACCAAAGAGGAAATACTCTGGTTGTATCTGAACCAGATTTATCTGGGTCACGGCGCTTACGGTGTGCAGCAGGCCGCGCACATCTATTTCGGAAAAGATGTCTGGGAACTGGAGCTGCACGAAATCTCCATACTGGCCGGTCTGCCCAAAGCGCCGGGGCGCGATTCTCCTTACACTCATCCGGAGCGCGCTCGCAAACGCCAGAACTATGTTCTGAATCGCATGGTCGCTGAAGACTATATTACGGAAGAAGAGCGCGAGGCGGCTCTGGCGCATCCGGTGGAAACCGTAGCCGGTTCTGATCTCTTCTATGACCGCACGCCTTACTTTTCTGAACATGTACGCATATACCTGCATCAGAAATACGGCGGTGAGGCTCTGTATGAGGGCGGCATGCAGGTTTACACTACTGTAGATCTTAACGCCGCCGAAGACGCACAGGCCGCGCTGATTCATGGTCTGCGCATGCTCGACCATCGTCAGGGCTGGCGCGGACCGCTGGCCCAGCTTAAACCGGAGCAGTGGCCGGTATTCAACGAAAAGGTAAAAGAACATTTTGGACCGATAGATCTGGTTCGACGCAATATTTATCCCGGTCTGGTGGTAGAGGTTAATGACCGCGAAAACTGGGCCAGAGTGCGTGTCGGTGATGTTGAAGCCAGGCTGTTCCTCGAAAATATGCGCTGGGCGCGCAAACCTGATCCCGAAATACACTGGCAGTGGAATCCGTTACAGCGCATCTCTAAAGCTTTAGCTGCTGGTGATGTCATCTACGTCCGTCCCACCGATGCCGCAGGCATGGCTGAAAAGTACGATTTCACTTCCCCGGATACCGTCAAAGCCGGTGAGCTTATATGGGCCATCGAACAGGTGCCTAAAGCCAACGCTTCACTTATGGCAAAAGATCCCGAATCGGGTTATGTCATCGCCATGGAGGGCGGCTACGCCTACGAATATTCGCAGTTCAACCGTGCCGTGCAGGCCTGCCGTCAGCCGGGTTCGGCCTTCAAGCCGATTGTTTATACCGCCGCCCTGGAAAAAGGCTGGACGGTTTCGACTCCTATTATCGACGCACCCATTGTAACCGGACAGAATAAATTCCGCTGGAAGCCCGATAACTACGGCGAGGATTTCAAAGGTGAAGTTTCGGTGCGCTATGCCATAGCGCATTCCATCAACATTCCAGCCATCAAGGCGCTGGATTATGCCGGAGTAAATGGCGTTCACGACATGGCCACCCGCCTGGGCATAAAGTCGCCGGTAGCCGAGGATCGTTCGGCGGCGCTGGGCTCTACCTGCATGACGGTCGAAGACCTGGTTAACGCCTATTCGCATTTCCCGCAGGGCGGATTGAAGCCGCGCACAGTTTACATCAAGATGATAATCGACCGCGATGGCAACGTACTGGAAGACAACCGCGTCTACTACGATCTGTCGCTGGATGTGGCCGAGCAGCTTGACAAGCTGGAAGAGGAAGTTTTAACCGAGCGCGAGCGTGTTCTGGATGAGAAAGTGGCTTATCTCACCACCTGGCTCATGCAGGAGGTAGTACGTTCCGGCACCGGCACGCCGGCTATGGTGCTGAATCGTCCGATTGGCGGTAAGACCGGCACCACCAACAACTATTTCGACGCCTGGTTCTGCGGCTTTACGCCCAATCTGGTTACGGGCGTATGGATAGGCCACGACGACAACTCGCGTCCGCTGGGACGTCAGGAAACCGGTGGACAGGCGGCATTGCCCATCTGGGTCAATTTCATGCAGCCTTATCATGAAGGCATGCCGGTAATGAATTTCACCGTGCCTGATGGCATAGTATGGAAAGCCGTCGACATGAAAACCGGGCGCGAGGCCATAGCGGGTCAGACTCAACTGGTGCGTGCGCCGTTTATCAGCGGTACTGGGCCTGAAGAGAAAATGCGCATAGACGGCGAAGCTGAAGAAGACGAATTTTTCAAGGGCGACGAAATATTCTAACTTTGATGCTGCAAGGAGGCCCCTGTGTTCGGAATTGGAATTTGGGAAATCCTGATTATTCTGGTGCTGGCTCTCATATTCATCGGGCCGAAAAAACTGCCGGATCTGGCCCGTACTCTGGGGCGCGGTCTGCGCGAATTCAGGAACGCCACCAACGAAATCCGCATTGACTTTCAACGCATGGATGAAACAGAAGAGGACCGTAAAAAAGCTTCTGCAACTCTGCCCGCCAAAACCGATGCGCCCGAGACGACAAAGGACAAACCCGACGGCGATTCATCTGCCGTGGTCGAATCCGAAAAAGAAAAAAGCCCCGACGAAAAAGAAGGAGGCCATGCTTGAGCGAAGAGAAGGGTGCCGATCTTATTTCTCATCTCGCTGAACTGCGCTCGCGCCTGCTCAAGTGCCTTATCGTAATATGCATCATGTTCGTAGTCGCCTGGATTTTCAGGGGCGATATTCTATACATCCTTAAAAAGCCGCTTATGGACGCGCTGCCGCCCGAGATGCAGAACGTGATTCTGCTGCGCGTCATGGACAAGTTTTTCATCCATCTTAAAATCAGCCTAATTGCGGCGCTGGCGCTTTCGGCTCCATATATTTTTTATCAGGTCTGGCGTTTCGTTGCCCCGGGACTTTATAAAAACGAAAAGCGCGTTGCACTGCCGTTTCTGTTCTTCTCGATTCTCTTCTTTTTCGGCGGTATGGCCTTCTGTTATTTTATACTCATGCCTTTCGGCTTTGAGTTTCTGGTCAACTACTCAATCGACGCCGGAACTCTGCTGGTCGGCCCTGATACCGTCGCTAACACCATCGCGACCGGCGGAGATTTGCTGCAGATTTCCCTGAGAGAGCACATTTCGTTTACCGGAACCATGCTCATGGTTTTCGGGGCGGCTTTCGAGACTCCTCTTTTCATTTTTGTAGTATGCGCCACCGGGCTGGTTTCGCCGGACTGGTTCGCCCGCATGCGCCGTTATGCCATTGTCGGCGCCTTTGTAATTGGAGCCATTCTAACGCCTCCCGACCCCTGGAGCCAGATTGCCCTGTCTGTTCCATTGGTTATGCTCTATGAGGTCGGTATCTGGGCCTCGCGCCTGCTTTTATGGAAACGCAAAAAGAAATCCGGCGAAGAATCCGGAAATACAGACGAAAACCCTCCCGACGACAGCGACGACAGACCCACTAAAGGACTGGCCGGCTGAAAGCTTTAATTCTCAATTTGGAATCTATCCCAACAGGCCAGTTGAGTATTTTTTTTAACGGGTGCCACTGGCTAAACGTAGCGAAGCGTAGTTTGCCAGTGTATTTCTAAGCACGGGCAAGCCTGCGGCTTTGCCCGTGGCACACTTTCAATCAAATTTCCTTCCAGCCTATAAGGATGGGGTCTAAGCAGAACAACCGGAAATTATCGGCAAAGTAAACGCAGAATCAGGCAGTTTTATTGCCGTCCTGTCTGCAATGCTTAGTTTGTGAGGCGAGAAGTGTGTCTGATAACTTTCTGTAAGGGTTGTGGAAGAAAATGGCGACAAAGAAATATGAAAGCATTCGGGAGCACTACCTTGAGTTGGCAAAGCTTGGAAAAATAAATGATATTGCACTTTACTCACGTTACGAAGGCGTGACGGTATTTCTCATGTGGGAATCGGACGCAGGTTCATGCGGGCTCTGTCAGGCTCATCAGGGTGAGATTCGCCCGGCGGAAGAATGGGATATTGCGCCTCCGCTTCATCCGCATTGCAGTTGCGAGTTCTCCATTGACCATCTGGAATTCGACAAACCCTTCGCCCGGCGGATTACATTTGATAATAATGAGCTGGTCGTATATGATCAGAGTGGCATGGAAATGTACCGTACAGACGCTGAATCAGGTAAAGTAAATTGGCAGAAGTCAGAGTATCAGGATATCAAAGATGTCGGGCCATTGCCGGAAGGAAGATACAGGCTGAATCCCGATGAGCTGGATAATCCGGGCAAAAAAAAGGATAGTGTCAGAAATATTTTTGGTGACTGGGGTTCGTGGCGTGTCCGTCTGCACGAAGAGGAAGAAACTCTCGGAAGAAGCAATTTCTTTTTACATGGCGGGGAGAGCTCCGGTTCTAAGGGCTGCATCAAATTTGCCGGATGGGACGATGTCAGGCTTCTTCGCATAATAAAGGAGTCACCGTATGAAATCATTGTTGAAATTGATTACGGATATGATCTCATGTGTACGCCGTAAATTCGCCTCCGAGCGCGAGGTGCTGATTACCTCTCTCCTTGGCATCGCCGCGTGGGGTGTGACGATTTATCTGGCGCGTTTTTTTCTGCCCATGTCCGACGGCGTGACGCCGACGCGCTTTGTTATAGCGACGTTGCTGATAATCGCTTTTCTGGCACTCGCTATCTGGCGGAGACACTCTGTCTGCGAATGGCTTGGCATATCGGTGGCAATAACGGTCATGTGGCTTTTCTTATACTTTCTGGTCGGGACTTTTTTTCCAGATTGGTTACTTGGAAAAGACTGGTGGTTTGGCATAGGGCCAATACCTGCGATATCTAAATATTCAAAGTCAATATATGTTCTGACATTATTGGCTATAGTTGCCTTCAAGATGGGATCAAAGATTATAACTGCTCTGGGTATTCTTTTTCTGAAGGCATATATGCGATGGACCATCGGCGGGAAAAAGAACGCATGACCTCATGTGTACGCCGTAAATTCGCTTCCGAGCGTGAGGCATTGATTACATCTCTCCTGGGCATTGCCTCGTGGGGAGCGGCGACATATTCAGAGCGTTTTTTCCTTCCTCTGGCCAATGGCTTGACGCCGACGCGCTTCATTATAGCGACGATTCTGATAATTACTTTTATGGCGCTGGCTTTCTGGCGGAAACATTCCTTCAGTGAATGGTTGAAAATCACAGTAGCGATTACAATTCTTTGGTTGTTTTTCTATGCAATGATTGGCGCATTTCTGCCGGAATGGCTATCCAAATATAATTGGTGGTTTGAAATCAACCCCACATATTTACTGCCCATGTGTTTTATAGCAATATTCACTTCAACTCTATTGGCCATAACCGCCTTTAAGTTGGTATCTACTGCCATGCTGGAGTTATACAGACTCTTTCTTGAGATTCGCAGAAAACATTCACGGCGGGGAATTGCCCCATGAAATTATTGTTGAAGTTGATTACGGAAATGACCTCATGTGTACGCCGTAAATTCGCCTCCGAGCGCGAGATGCTGATTACCTCTCTACTCGGTCTTGGCGCGTGGGGCGTGACGATTTATCTGGCGCGGTTTTTTCTGCCAATGTCCGACGGCGTAACGCCGACGCGCTTTGTTATAGCAACGCTGCTGATAATCGCTTTTCTGGCGCTGGCTGTCTGGCGATGGCATTCTTTCTATGAATGGCTGGGCGTAGCGCTCTTTATAACAATCATGTGGCTTTTCTTTTATGTTCTGGTCGGTACGTTTTTTTCTAATTGGTTGCTTGCAAAAGACTGGTGGTTTGAGGCCGGTCCGGTTTACGCTGTTTTTGAATATGCTGAATCAATATATATGGTTACTTTGCTTGCAATATCCGCATTTAAAATGACCTCAAAGATTATAACTGCTCTGGGTATTCATTTTCTGAAGGCGTATATGCGATGGACTATCGGCGGGAAAAGGAGCGTATGATCTGGCGAAACCCTGTTTTTGCTTCTGTAAAAAGCCCGACGCGCAAAGTTTTCCTGTCAGTTTCTTTTTTTTGCGGAGCTGTCGCTTTCCTGTTATCATACCAATCCAAATATGGCTTTGAAATTGGGAAACCGCATTGAGTATTTCGTAACAAGGGGAGTTATTTATGGGTAATCGACTGGGGCAGTTGCTTGTCCGCGAAAACATGATAACACTGGCCGAGCTCAAGAAGGCTCAGGATCTTCAGGGCAAGGAAGGCGGACGGCTCGCATATAATCTGACCAAGCTGGGTTATCTGGCGGAAAGCGAACTTACTGATTTCCTTTCCCGGCAGTACGGTATTCCCAACATCAATCTGGCCGACTTCGATCTTGACACGGCTGTGGTGCGCCTGATCCCCAAGGAAGTCGCTGAAAAGCATTCCCTGGTTGCGGTCAACCGCGCCGGCAACTCCATCATCGTAGCCATGGCCGACCCGTCCAACATTTTCGCTGTGGACGACATCAAGTTCCTTACGGGCTACAACGTGGAAGTTGTTGTGGCTTCGGAAGCGGCTATCCGTGAAGCCATCGCCACCCACTACGGCGAGGAAATGCACGACTATGAAGAAATCATGGACGGCCTCGACGAGCAGCAGATCGAATTCGGCGAAACTGGCGAAGGAGAGGAAGTCGGCGAAGGCACCATAGTCGATATCGAGAATCAGGCCGAGGAGGCACCGGTTGTAAAACTGGTTAACCTCATGCTGATCGACGCCATTAAAAAGCACGCCTCCGATATTCACGTCGAAGTATACGAAAAACTTTTCCGTGTGCGTTACCGCATAGACGGTGTTCTGTACGAAGTCATGAAGCCGCCTATGCGCCTTAAGAACGCCATCGTTTCGCGTCTTAAAATCATGAGCAACCTCGATATCGCCGAGCGCCGCCTGCCGCAGGACGGTCGTATGAAACTGAAGCTCGGCAAGGGCCGCGAAATGGACTTCCGTGTCTCGGTTCTGCCGACGCTCTTCGGAGAAAAAGTCGTCATGCGTCTGCTGGACAAAGAAAACCTGCAGCTCGACATGACCAAACTCGGTTTCGACCCGGTGCCGCTTAAAGATTTTACCGACTCCATTCACCGACCGTGGGGCATGGTTCTGGTCACCGGCCCGACCGGTTCAGGAAAAACCACTACGCTTTATTCGGCCATGACCGATCTCAATCAGCCGGACGTTAACATATCCACCGCTGAGGACCCTGTTGAATATCAGCTCATGGGCATCAATCAGGTGCACATGCACGAAGACATCGGTCTTAACTTCGCATCATCGCTGCGCGCATTCCTGCGCCAGGACCCGGATATCATCATGGTCGGCGAAATCCGCGACTTTGAAACGGCGGAAATCGCCATCAAAGCCGCACTCACCGGCCACGTCGTGCTTTCGACCCTGCATACCAACGACGCACCGTCTTCCATCTCGCGTCTCCTTAACATGGGCGTCGAGCCTTTCCTGGTTGTCGCATCGGTTGTATGCGTCATTGCTCAGCGTCTGGCGCGTCGCGTCTGTAAAGAATGCAAGGAGCCGGAAGATGTTCAGCTAAAGGCGCTGCTCGACGCCGGCCTCGACCCGGAACGGGCCGAAAAGGCCGAGCCTATGAAGGGCAAGGGCTGCAAGGTATGCAACAACACCGGTTTCAAGGGCCGTGTTGCGTTATACGAAGTAATGCCGTTCCATGATGAACTGAAAGACTTCGTTCTTAACGGCGCTTCCGCCGTCGAACTCAAGCGCGAAGCCATACGTCTTGGCATGCAGACCCTCAGAATGTCAGGTCTTAATAAATTGATAGAGCAGGTTACTACACTCTCTGAAGTTCTGCGCAACACCGCCCCCGATTGATGCTGGTTCTGTTGCCGTGCATCTGTGTCATGCTGTAAGTTGTTTAAAATAACACAGAGGAAACGCCATGACGACTTCACAGGTGAATCTCCATCAGCTACTCAGAATGATGGTGGAACGCGGCGCAAGCGATCTTCACATAACCACCGGCGCGCCTCCGCAATTGCGGATAGACGGGCGGTTGGTTTCGGTGAAAATGCCGCCACTGTCGCCGGTTGACACCAAACGCCTGTGTTATTCAATACTTACTGAAGCCCAGAAAGGGCGTTTCGAAACCGAAAATGAACTGGATCTGTCATTCGGCATCAAAGGTCTGGCTCGTTTCCGTTCAAATGTATACGTCCAGCGCGGGGCCGTGGCCGGAGCCTTCCGCGCCATCCCCTTCCGCATCATGTCTTTCACTGAGCTGGGTCTGCCGCACATAATGACCGACCTTACCACGCGCACCGATGGTCTGGTGCTGGTGACCGGCCCTACGGGTTCGGGCAAGAGCACAACCCTGGCCGCCATGGTGGACAAGATCAGCAGCGAACGCAGTTGTCACATCATCACCATCGAAGATCCTATCGAGTATGTTTACTCACACAAAAATTCCATAGTAAACCAGCGTGAGGTGGGTGGCGATACCGAGTCTTTCGGCGGAGCGCTCAGGTATGTTCTGCGTCAGGATCCGGACGTGGTGATGATCGGCGAGATCCGCGATCTTGAATCACTTGAGGCCACCATGCGCATTGCTGAAACCGGACACCTGGTTTTGACGACGCTGCATACCAATTCGGCCATTCAATCGATAAATCGCATAATAGACATGTTCCCGCCGCATCAGCAGATGCAGGCACGTGTACAATTGAGCTTTATTCTGGTGGCGGTTTTCAGTCAGCGTCTGCTGCCGCGCGCTTCAGGCGTTGGCCGCATACTTGCGAGCGAAATTCTGCTTCCCAACGCGGCCATCAGAAGTCTTATCCGCGAGGACAAGGCTCATCAGATTTACGGTCAAATGCAGATGGGACAGACCAAGCACGGCATGCAGACCATGAATCAGGCGCTGGCGGCGCTCCTGCAGCAGAACATAGTCGGTGAATACGACGCCTATGCCAATTCGCCTGATCCTGAAGAACTGAGCAAGATGATCAAATCCCGTCAGTAGCTCAACAGCTTTCCCCCCTCTCTTAAAAACCTTATTTGTCCAAATCCAGCTAAAGCTTGGCTTTTTCTGTTTTTTAATGTAAAATGCGTTAATTAGAGTTGATAAGTGTATTTCTGACCTTGCAAAGCCTCTTGGGGAGGATGTTTTATGCCGGCTTTTAAATGGGAAGGTAAAGATAGAAACGGGCAGGTGAAAAAGGGCACCATCACCGCTACCGATGAAGCTGCAGCCACTCTAAGACTCAAGCAGCAGCAGATTACTCCTACGCTTGTAAAAAAGACCATGGGGGCAATCGAGATTAAAATTCCCGGAATGCAGCCCAAACTTAAACCAAAGACACTGATCGTTTTTACACGGCAGTTCGCTACAATGATCGACGCCGGTCTGCCTCTGGTTCAGGGCCTCGACATTCTGGCTTCTCAGAGCGATGACAAAGTAATGCAGAATGTTCTTTATCAGGTCAAAAACGACGTCGAATCCGGTTCCACTTTCGCATCGGCGCTGGAAAAACACCCGCACATCTTCGATGAACTGTATATTTCGCTGGTTTCCGCCGGAGAGCTTGGCGGTATTCTCGATACCATTCTCGAACGACTCTGCTCCTACATCGAAAAAGCCGAAGCTCTTAAAAAGAGAATCAAGGGTGCCATGACCTACCCGCTGGTTATTCTCATAGTTTCTCTGCTGGTCGTTTCCGGTCTGATGATATTCGTTGTTCCTACTTTCGCGGGAATATTCAAAGACATCGGTTCTGAACTGCCTGGCGCCACACAGGTTGCAGTTGATATGTCCGATTTCTTTGTAAACTACTGGCCGGTGCTGTTTGGAACAATTGCCGGAGTCTGGATCGGCATGAAAGTGTTTCTGAAAATTCCTAAATTCCGCTATGGATTCGATTTTGTTGTGTTGCGACTTCCAGGTGTTGGCCAGCTTGTAAAAAAAAGCGCAGTAGCTAAATTCACTCGTACGCTTGGAACCATGATTTCATCCGGAATCCCGATATTGCAGGCATTGGACACCGTTCAGAAAACAGCCGGAAACGTGGTTATTGAGGCCGCCATTGTCAATGTTAAACAGAAAATTACCGAGGGAAAATCAATGGCGGAGCCGCTTATGGCTTCAGGAGTTTTCCCCTCGATGGTTGTTCAGATGATTGCAGTTGGTGAAAACACCGGCGCTCTGGATTCGATGCTCTCGAAAATTGCCGACTTTTACGACGAAGAAGTCGATACTGCTGTAGATACTCTGACAGGGGTTATCGAGCCGCTGGTAATCGTCGTACTCGGCGGTCTGGTGGCTTTTACTCTGCTTGCCATGTACATGCCGATCTTCTCCATGGGCGGATCGATGAGTTAACAGAACGGAAGCTTTTTGGTTGAGGAGGATAAAATGTCAGGCAAAACAAAGGGATTCACTCTCATTGAAGTGATGATTGTTGTTGTCATAATCGCAGTGCTTGCCATTGTTGGCTATCCTGCCTATCAGAAACACATCTACAAAGGCCGGCAGGCTGTGGCAAAATCGGCACTCGAATCAACACGGCTGGCAATGGAAAACTACAAGGCCCGCAACGGCGCTTATCCGGGTTCAGGTGAAAGCGTTGAATTGCTGGGCGTGGCCGAAAACGCTGATACAACTGACCCGCGTGCAAAATATAAACTCACTGTAGACAGTTCCAGCGCCGAAGGTTTTATTCTGAAGGCAGAGTGCAATATCGATTCCGATGGAACACTGGATATCTGGACAATTAATCAGCTTGGTACCCTGACTAACACCAAGAACGACATCGAAGAGTAGTTATGGTTTTTTTCATGGGCGCAGTGTTGATAATTTCTTAAGAATTTTCATAAATTTTGCGCAGCCTGCGCAAACAATTCATAGCGCTCCTGCGAGCATTTCTTCCGCTTATTTCTTCCCGCCTGACAATAAATCCAAAACAGGATTATTTTTCAACAAAACGGGTTGAAATTACTGGAAGTATTTCCGGTTGTGAGTTAAAATACAAATGCTGTTGGAGTGTCCCCTGAAGGACCGATACAGTTCTGCCATGGCATGATTATTGCAATATAATATGAAGTGGAAGGGAAGGTATGTCAGGCATGAGAACTTTAGCAGATAAAACCGGATTCACATTGATTGAACTTATGGTCGTAGTAGTGATCATCGGAGTTCTTTCAACTCTTGGACTCGCAGTCTGGGGTTCCCGGCCTCCCAGCCAGGGTGTTCAGGCTGCCGCCCGCGAAATCTATGCTCTTATGCAGGACGCGCGTTTTGAGGCCATTCGCACCAAGCAGAATGTGACAATCACGGCTGACGGAAATAAAATTAAGAGCTACGGCGACACCAACGGAGACGGAGCATCCGAAGACCGTTCGCTGGTTGAGCCGCCCATGAACGTTGTTCTCTGCACCACGGTTAACCAGGTGCATTTCACCCCGAAAGGCTCTTTGCAGGATTCCTCCAATCAGCCGACCTCGCTGACCGTAACCTACGGCTACAAAACCTGTGACGGTACAAATTTCAGGGCATCCGTGATAACCAACCCCGTTGGTTTCACTCAACTGAAATATGTACCGATCATTTAGCGGAGAAGAATGATGCGCCCTAATTTCAAACAGGAAGACGGCTTCACCATAGTGGAAATACTGATGAGCGTAGTCATACTTTCCATCGGCCTGCTCGCTCTGACTGCTTTGCAGGTCAGTTCTATTCGCGGTAACACTTCCGGCGGCGACCGCACCATAGCCAACTCGATAATGATGGCCAAGCTTAACGAATTGCGTTCACGTGTATATTATCAGCAGGGTTCCTCCGGTGCATTTTTCGAAGATGCCGCCATTCTGCCGATGGCTCAGTTCGCAGAAGTCATGGTCAATTCACAGGGACTTACAAAAGACGAATTTGAATCCGCCTGCAGTTGCGATGCGGATGATACGATAATTAACGAGAATTTTCCGTTCACGCTGAAATGGCAGGTGAGAAACGGCGCTATTCCGCAGTCTTCAGCCGGAGCAACCAAGATTATAAACATCAGCGTCGAATGGCAGAACAGTCAGCTTATAAATACTGAAACCAACAGCGTACCGACTGTTGAAAAAGTTGAAATTACGGATTTCCCGCTGTCCATACAGTATCGAAACTGAGAGAGAGCGTTGAAAATGGGAAAAGTGAAAAGAACAATTGAATGGGTTAAGGGTTTCACTCTGGTGGAACTGGTGGTGGCGGTGGGTCTCTCCAGCATAGTAGTGGGCGCCGGGTTCGCCATGTTCGTAAATTCCAACCG
>Ga0172375_10004281_pt1 | contig 21168 bp, 23 predicted proteins | sample LakKiv1m_FD_114537 | JGI IMG/M metagenome (GOLD analysis project Ga0172375, IMG submission 114537) | Freshwater microbial communities from Kabuno Bay, South-Kivu, Congo - kab_092012_11.1m | ecosystem: Environmental > Aquatic > Freshwater > Lake | place: Democratic Republic of the Congo...
CTGGTTTTTCATTAAATGTTTCTTCATCTTCAAGTTCTGATTCTTGCTCTACTCCGCTTAAGATAGATGTTCTCAATGATAAGGTAAATGAATGGATAGCTTATTCTTCATCTGAAGATTTTAGCTGCTCTGAATTAGACAGCTATGGTTGTTATGATTCTTCTGCTCCAGATTCTTCAGAAGTTTTTATAACAACAACAGCCTATTGCTCTAAAATAGAAGTTCCTGCTTCTCCAAAGATAAAAATCGGAGCAAATTTGCAAGGAAGCGGAACAGCCAGTTTTACAATGACTATCAGCAATGATTATAAAAGTGATACTTGTGGTTTTGAAGTTTCCTCTCCTGGAGAAAGTGGCTGTGTAGTAAACATAGCAACAGATAGAGAGCAAGAGTTTGAAGTATGTATTTCAACAGAAAGTCAAGATGAAAATAAATATACTATTGGCTCTGAAACAACAGCCCCTTGCGGTCATGTTGGCGACGAAGAAAAAGATTTTGCAATTTTCGCGAGACCTGCAAAATATACTAGTGTAGGAAAATTTGTTCTAAGCACTTCAGAAATAACAACAAATCTCCCAGACCTTTCAGAAAATTCAAATCTTGAAGAATATGTCTCTGCTTTTATCTCTGAAAAATATGGCGGAGATTGCACAGCAGGATGTATAATTCCTATAAACTTCACATCGGGAATAAGTCAAACTCTTACATTATCTTCAGCAGCTGTTTTTTACAGTTCTGCTAGTGGCGCATCAACAAAATCAAGCAAGATTTTTGATGTATCTCAAAGTCCATCTTCAATCACCATGGATTCAAGCCAACTTGATTTATCAACAGCAAATCTTCAAGTCCCGGAGACTTATGGAAATAATTCTTTAACATTAACTCTTGGAAGCCAAACAATTTTCTCAAACAAACAAATAACAATACTCCAAGTTCCAGTAATAACTACTCTTTATCCTCAAAAAGCACCTGCTGCAATAAATATTCTTTTCAAAGCCTATCTATCTGGAAACAATGTAACGAGTTACAAATGGAATTTTGGAGATAATTCTTCAGTTCAAGAAACTGCAGAAAGCACGATTATTCACAAATACGCAGAATTAGGCACTTACTCATTAAATGTTGAAACAGAAAATTCACTCGGAAAATCCTCTAAAACATTTCAGATAGAGGTTCTTTCTCCAGAGCAGTACATAAATTTCCTTCTAAATAAAAGCTCTGCAGACATCGCTAAAGTTAAAAATCAATTAACTAATTTCGCGCCATGGGTCCAAACATATCTTGGTTCTAAATTAAATACAAACAGCATGGAAACAGAGCTTGCAAAACTAAAAACAGATTATGAAAATGCAGCAGGCGCAACAGATGTTTATGTTTCTGTAATAAATTCTCTTGATGCTCTCAATATTCCTGAATCCGTGACTATGAGTGATAGTTCATCTTCAGTATTTTTAATAGACCGAGATATAATTGATGCAAATGCTTTAGAAATTATGGGCGCAGGAACATCAACAGAAGGACTTAAAGATGCTTTATTTGAATGGGCTGTAGATTCTATGAGCATTTTAGTGAATGAGGAAGTTTATTCTGTTTCTATTGATGGTGTAAATCAACCCCTAGCTTCAAAATTTACAGTGTCTATAACTCCAAAACAAACTTCCTTGGGCGAAGTTTATTTTATGATTAATCAGCCAAAAGATAAAATTGGTTTAAAAGAAACTTCATTGGATCTTAAAACCGCAGGCCAATCTTCAGGAATAATTTTCTCAGATTTAGGCGATAAAGAAATAGAATTTATTCTTGAAGGTAGCATAGATATTTTGAACACACCAATTTACCTTTCACCACCAATAGCAAAACTTTCTCAATACCTCCTCGGAGCACAGATCGATGTAACTTGCAACAATAATAATATTTGCGAGTCAGCTTCAGGCGAAAACTGGAAAACATGCAGACACGATTGCACTGCTTGGCCACTTATTTTAACTTGGCTTCTTATTTTATTATTTATTGGGCTTGTTCTTTACATAGCAATGCAGGAATGGTACAAGAGAAGATATGAAAACTGGCTTTTCAAGGATAAAAATGACCTTTTCAATTTAATTAATTTCATGGACAACGCAGAAAAACAAGGTTTAATCAAAGAAGATATTTTCAAAAAATTAATGGAAAAAAGCTGGATAAAAGAGCAAGTGCAATATGCTTGGAAAAAATATAAAGGTGAAAGAACCGGCATGTGGGAAATACCCGTATTTGTTATATTCGATAAAATGAAAATTAAAAAAGAGCTTGATAAAAGAAAAGCTGCAGGCATCACAGGAAAAATAGCGCCAATTCCTCATTTTATGCCGGGCTCGCCATCAACTCAATCAAATCAGCAAAGCAGACCAGTCAATAAACCTTAATAAAATATATAAACCTAAGAAAAGGAATTAAAAAGTAAAAGATAAACCAAAAAGTGGAAAATTATTGGAAATAAATAAAACTCTTAAACTTCCAAACTCCTGAGCTTCTAGAAGCTTCTGAGCATCTGCAAGTTAAAGGCGTTTTGCATTTCCAAAATTCGTTAGTTAACCCCAATAAATAACCCTCAAAAAATAAAAACAACAAAAAATGGTGATAAAAATAATAACAAATTTTTTCAAAAGAATTTTCTCAGATTTATTTAGAGAGAAAAAGAATATAAGTCTCGGATTCTACGGCCCGCCAAATGCTGGTAAAACTACTCTTGCTAACAGGCTCTGCAAGGATTGGACAGGCGAAGAAATAGGAACTGTAAGCAAAATACCTCATGAAACAAGGAATGTTCAGTTTAAAGAACAAGTTGAAATAAAATACAAGGGCAAAGCATTAACTTTCAAACTTGTTGATACTCCGGGCATAGCAACAAAAATTGATTATGAAGATTTCATGAAATTTAAGATGAAAAAGAAAGAGGCTCAGAAAAGAGCAAAAGAGGCAACACACGGAGTTATTGAGTCAATAAGGTGGTTAGATGATATGGACGCAGTAGTTGTAGTAGTAGACGCTTCACAGAACCCTTACAGCCAAGTTAATGTAACAATCATAGGCAATCTTGCAGCGCGAAAAATTCCAGTTCTTATTGTAGCAAATAAAATTGATATGAAAAAAGCAAACCTCGAAAAGTGTGAAGCTGCTTTCCCAGAATATGAAGTCGTAGGAATTTCAGCAAAAACCGGCGAAAACATGGAAGAGTTTTATGAATCATTATTTAAGCTTTCAAAGAAAGCCCGAAGAAATAAATAAAAAAGAGAGGAAAAATCAAAGTTTATAGAAAAATCCATAAAATTCAAACATCAAAAGCTCAGAAGCCAAGATGCAAGGATTAAGTTATTTCCAAAATATCCAATAAACAATAAGAACACATGTCAAAAAAAATAAAAGGTTTAACAATTCAATTCATGCCTTATGTTGAAATTGAAAGACTGGATAGTTCAGCAAGAGTAAAAAAGCTGCTTCAAACTCTTCTTAAAAATAAAGTTATAATTATTCAAGGAAGATTAAAGCCCGAAGAAGAAACAAGGCTCATCGAGGATACTATGGCCCTTGTTGGAACTGTTAAAGGATTCAAGGGAATAGAATTAGAAGTAATAAATCCAAACACTAAAGGAAGACCTATGATGAGCAAGCTTAGACATGGAATTGCCAGCGCCCTCGTCGGACATACAGATGCGCTTACAATAATAGGTCCTGCTTCTATAATAAAAGAAATGAAAAAAGACCCTCAAAAGCTCGAAATTATGATGAGTGGAAAGTAAAATCCTTTATTCAACTATCTCAACCATCTAAACATTTATTAATTCTGATTTTCTTCATAGAACATGAGTCATCAATGTGTTCATTGCGGTGAAATGTATCCTGATGCAGCTGCAGAACTATTAAAGGGTTGCAAGTGCGGCAGTCATTTTTTCTATTTCATTAAAAAAGAATATGCTAATAAGCTTAAAGAAGAAGTTAATGAGAAAATAGAAGACCTTAACAAACTTGACAAGAAAAAAGTAGAAAAAGATGTAAGAGAGATAATGGGCATAGAAGAAGAGGAAGAAATTCCAGTTATCCTTGACCTTGAATCAGTAAGGGTTTTAAGCCCAGGAAGATATGAAATAGATGTAGTAAATCTTTTCAGCAAGAAAAGACCGCTTATTTATAAACTTGAAGAAGGAAAATACATTATAGACCTTGCAAGCACAATAAGAATCAATGCAGAGCAACTCAAATCAGATTTTGATGATTTGAAGTAACATAAAAAAGAGGAAAGTTGAATAATAAGTTTTGGAAATAATTAACAATTTTAAAACTTAGAGGTTCAGGAGAGATAAGAAGCTTCTGAATAGGTAAGTTTAAGAGCGATTAAATATTTCTAATAAATAATCACCATCAAACATGGAAAACATAAAAAACATACTTGAGCAACAGCTTGAAAATATTACACCCTCAGCTCAAGAAACATTTGAAATAAAATCCAAAACAAAAGACTTAGTTGATGCTCTAACTAAAAACTTGAAAAAGAACAAAATTCAAGCAGAAGTTTTTGTTGGCGGAAGTTCTGCTAAAAACACACTTATCAAAAAAAGAAAATATGATATTGATATTTTCGTAAGATTTGATAAAAAATATCCTGAAAAACAGCTTTCTGATTTGCTTAAAAAATGTTTGCCTTCAGAAGCAGTAAGAAAAAAAGGTTCAAGAGATTATTTTTCTATTAAAAGAAGCAGCGATAACATGGAATTTGAAATAGTGCCTGTAATAAAAATCTCATCACCAGCAGAAGCTCAGAATATAACAGATTTAAGTTATTTTCATGTTTCTTATGTCAGTAATCATATTAAACGAGTACCGCGACTTGCAGATGAAATAAGGATAACAAAAGCATTCGCTTATTATCAAGAATGTTATGGCGCAGAGAGTTATATTAACGGATTTTCAGGTTATGCAACAGAATTAATAGTTATTCACTACAAAACTTTCTTGAATTTTATAAAGGCTATTGCAAAAGCAAATCTTAAGGAAAAAATAGTTATAGATACTGCGAAACATTACAAGAATAAAGATGCGATAATCACAGAGATGAATCCATCAAAACTTTTCTCACCAATAATTCTTGTTGACCCTACATTTAAGGAAAGAAATGCTCTAGCTGCCCTTTCTCTTAAAACATTCGAGAAATTCCAAAAATCTTGCAAGGCATTCCTCAAAAACCCCTCGCAAAAATTCTTTGAATCAGAAGATAAAGAAGAAGCAATGATTGAAAAATACAAAGATAATCTCATAAGAATAGAAGTAACAACAGATAAACAGGCAGGAGACATCGGCGGAACAAAACTCAAGAAATTTTATAACTATTTCCTGACAGAGTTTGAAAAATTATTCGATATAGAAAAAACAGACTTTGAATATGATGAAAATAGAAACGCCGGAATAATGATGCTTGTAGCTAAGCCTAAAAAACAAATAATCTTCAGCGGTCCGCCAATTAGCATGAAGCAAGCCCTCGCTGGCTTCAAAAAGAGCCACAAAAAAATTCAAATCCGCGCAGGAAAAGCTTACGCAACAGAAAAAAACACAATCACCCTCCCAAAATTCCTGAAAGACTTCATAAAATCAAAAAAACGCATCATCAAAGAAATGGGCGTTGAGCTGAAGGCGTAAATATAAAGAAGATTCTTAGAAATTTTATTACTAATTTAAATTACAGGTACTCGGAGCAAGACAAAGCTCAGAAGCCGAGCATTTACATTTTAGCAAGTTCAAATAAGGACTCAAAATGAAAATGTGAGAAGACATAAAAATTAAGTTATTTCCAAAACCTGTTTTATAAATCAAGTAAAGAATTCTCTTTTTCTCTCAAGAAAAAATCAATCATCATCTTTTTGTCCTTTATCTCTTTAAGTTGTTCTTGAATATCCATTTTCTGAAGGTCTAATTCTATTGTTTTATCTTTCATTTTAATCTGCTACCTTTTCCGCTTCTTGTTCTAAATTGTTTTTTGTTAATGTAATAATCTGAGTTATTCTTGGAAAATAAGTTGTATAAAGCGCTGTTTTATCAGACCTTACAGAATCATCAAAATCAATAGATATGCCGTCTCTAAGAACTTCTGCTGGAACTGCTCGAAGATGTTTTTCAGCTTCTGTTAATGCTGTTTGAGCCCTAGTTAATTCAAGTATATAATGTTCTTGTGGTGTTGGCATTTTAATTTTCTCCCTGCGCCTGTTTATTAGCTGCATCTAATTTAGTAGTTAACCGTTCTAATGATCTTGCCTTAGCCTCTCTTCTTTTTGCTATTTTTTGTTTTATTTCTGTTGCTTCTTGCAGATATATTTCTCTTAAATCTCTGTATGCTTGTCTAAGCCCATAAATTACCATTCCTGTTGAAAAAACTCCGCCAACAGCAATCAAACCGCCTAAAATTTTATAGTTTTCCATTTTATTTCTCCCAAACCTGATTAAATAAATAAACCAGCGCTGATGTGAAAAATTCTGTATTAAGCCATATAGCCACTTCTTCGTCTGATGCGGCGCTTTCGTTTAACATGAATAAAATTTGTTCTTGGTCAACGATGTAGAATTTTGCATTTATACTAATAGGTTTTATCTTTATTTTTGTTTTTAATGAGATTTTCTTAACTTCTGCTTCAGGTCCAGATAAAGCAACTCTTGTTTTTATTCCATTTTTATCAAGTTTTGCGATTATTCCTGTGAAAAATCTTAATTTGTCTGAAAAATCTTTTAAAGAAGTGCATATAACGACTTCTTTCTTTGCGTCTTCAAGTATCTCTTTTAAGTGTCCGCTGATTATTGTTTTTCCTTTTAATGCTCCTGAAAGCTCTTCATGTTTTACAGGAAGTATTCCAGTAGTATAAAGTGTTTCAAGTTCAGAATATTCAGGTGAGCTTGTAAGCTTTGTAAGAACGCCGACTTTTTCTTCAGCATCTTTCATTGTGCTTGATTTCATTTTTTCAAGAATAACAGAAGGTCTTACTGCAATATATTTTGCTGGCTTTCCAAGCTTTGATATTGCAAAGCCGTTTTTTTCAAGGCTTTCAAGAACATCATAAGTTCTTGATCTAGGAACGCCGGATGTTTCAGCAATTTCTCCAGCGCTCGCAACACCCTTTCCAAGCAATGCTAACCAAACTTTAGTTTCATAAATATTAAGATTAAAATAATCTCTTATCTTCTTAACGAGTTCTTGTTTTAGTATCATTGTGGTTTTGCTCCAGCATATATCTGCACACTATAACACACCGAAGCCTTATTGTTTACCAAAACATTTTTAAGAAGTTGTTCTGTAAGAGATTCCAAAGTAGATAGTTCTGAAGTGCTTAATATTCTAACCTCGTTCTTCATTCCAGTTATTCCTGCTCCACGGATTTTACCATTTACAATCCACCAATTCATTGTATACAGGGGTTTTGTTTTGTCTATCATGTTATTTTTTACTACTCCTTATGCAAACACCCCTTTATAAATCTTACGATTTTGTTATTCTTGTTGAGTGACTACAAAAGCGAGGATTTAAATATACTCAAAATTATGGGAATATATGGCTCCACAATTTTTAGACATTCATCTTGAAGGCATGGACGACAATGGCGAGAAGCTCAGAAGAATAATTGACGAAGGCGTGCCTGTTGCAGTTTCTGTGTGCCCTGAGACGTTTAGAAGAGGAGGATATTACTCGCGTAAGTATCCTTACTTGCCTAAATTTGTAGATTTAATCACAGAAATTGTCTCGCGAGAAGGCTCTATTCTTGGCCAGCAGGGAAATAAGCATAAATGCGCTCATAGGCATGTTTGGGCAGATAAGTGGCACGAAAATCATTGTCTTTGGGGAAAGTCTTTAGATAAAGATGATCAGAGGGATTTTATGGAAATAGGCAGAGATACTCTTGTCGAGCTTTTTGGCAAAAAACCTGAGCTTTATGCTCCTCCAAATCACCAATTTGATGCTAACAGCATTCTTGCTGCTCAGGAAATGGGCTATGTTTTTTTTGCTGAAAGAGCATTGGGAATTGCAGAGCCTTACATATTAGATGGCTTGATAATGCTTCCTGAATCTAAATTAGTAAATCTAGGCAATGTAAAGTATATGCATTACGATGAAATAAACGACAATAGCGCCACTTTTGAAAATTGTTTGGCAAGCGCAGGCAGATTTGATGAGCTTAATCCTTCAATAACCTTCAGGCATTCTCAGAATATGCATTTAACATGGGTTATGAAAAGAGCAAAAGATATAAAGAATTTTCCAAAGAAACTGTTAGCTCGTGCAGCGTCTGGGTTGAATGACGCATTAATGCATTGACATGTATCTTATAAGCATCCACGCCACGAGCATTCCAACTAGAATTCCTGTTGTAAGATAAGGCATTGCAGGATAAAATTTCTTTTTCTTGGCGAATAAAAGCAAGTAAGTCAGAGCAAGCCCAGCAAAAAGTGTTACAATCAGCGCGCCTGCAAGGCTGCCTGTTATTTTCATGAAAACTCCAGCAGCGATTATAGGGAATATAACATCTCCTCCGCCAAGAATCGCAAGATTAACCTTTATTTTCTGCTTTTTTGCAACACTCTCAGGTATGTTTTTATTTTTATATTTTAATTTTAAAAGCGCAATTTTAGCTTTTATCTTTTTCGAAGCGTATGGGATAAAAAAGCCAGAAAATATTTTAATTTGGTCTATTTGATACTTAGCCATTTTTTGCATGATTCCAGAATGCCATACAGCCCAAATGTCATAAATAGAGATAGCAATAAGCAAGGCAATTATTGTCCACATATTCAATATTGGAACAAATACTGCCGCAACACCTGGATAAATCAAAAGCTCTGTTGCATTATGAACAAGAATATTTCTCTTAAACACTTTAAAATATCCAAGAACCAGCGCGAGAACTAATGCAATTATGCTGGCGTATTTTAAATTAATGCTCTCGCCAAAAGCATTTAAGGTTATTCCCAGCGCAAAAACTATCACCGCAAAAAACCAAATTCTCATAAACCAAACAGACCTTACCCTCATAAGCAAAAAGAGAAGAGCTATTGCAATAGCAAACGAAATTGCAAGATTAACTAAAAATGCCCATCCGACTTCTATGCTGTTTCCTGCAACCTCAGGAACATCCATGCCATAAGGAAGTTGATTGCCTGTTTGAGTATAATGGCCAATTACAGCAAGCCCGATTATCTGCGTAACTAAGAACATTGCAAGAATAATAAATGTAATTTTGAGAGTATGCTTCGCCATCTTTTGTTTTATTGTTTTTTGTTATTTGAATATGATTTTTTGGAATTAATTAAATTTTAAACATCCCCGCTCCTGAGTTTCTAGGAACTTCTGAGCTTTATAATTTAAAATTGTTTATTTATTCCAATACTTCTCTTTATCTCTCTTCAAATTATCTCAATCTCAGCGTTTCCAAATTTCTAGGCGCATTTGTCTCAGCTCTGCTGAGCTTGTAAAGCGAAGAGGCCAAGTCAAGGCATTTGCTCTGCTCGCCATGATTTACTATGACTCTTTTTGGTCTAGGCAAGCAACGATTAATAAAATTAAGAAGTTCGTTTCTTCCTGAGTGAGCAGTAAGTCCTTTATTTGTTATAACCTCAAGTTCAATTTTTATCTCTTCTTCATGTCCTTCGTGCATCATTTTTGTTTCTTTTAGTCCTTCTTGAACTTGTCTTCCAAGTGAGCCTGCACCCTGATAACAGACAAACAGAAGGCAATTCTTTTTGTTCGGAGCAAATTCTCTAAAATATTCAACGCTTGCTCCGCCAACTAACATTCCAGATGTCGCGAGCACAACACAGCTTCCGCCTTCAAAAACTTCTTTTCTTTCAGCAGGCGAGCCAATTCTCTTGAAAGTATCTGATACAAAGGGATTTTCCCCTTGGAAAATTTGCTGTCTTACTGTCGGACTTAAAAAGTCAGGATAAGCAGTATGAATAGCATTAATATCCCAAATCATTCCATCAATGTAAATAGGAATTTTAGGCAAGAGTCCGCGTTTCATTGCATCATCAAGTATCAACATTGTTTCCTGAGACCTTCCAACACCCAATTCAGGAATCAAAACTTTTCCTTTTCTTTCTATAGCTTTCTTAATATTATCAATTAAAAACTGTTCACATTCTTCTCTTGGTGGGAGAATATCGTCTTTGCTTCCATAAGTTGATTCTATAATAACCGTCTCTAGTCTAGGGAAATTAGTCATTGCTTGTGTTAGAAGCCTGCTCTTTCCATATTTCTGGTCGCCAGTATAAAGAAGATTATGCAAACCATTTCCAATATTCAAATGCGCCATTGCGCTTCCGATTGTATGGCCTGAATTGTAAAGTGTAAGTCTAATATCTGGAGCAATATCCGTAACTTCGTTATATTCTAAGCAAATTGTGTGCTTTACCATTTCTTTAATATCTGTTGAAGAGAATAATGGCTTTGATGCTTGTTTGTAAGCAACACCAACAAAATCAAGAGCAAGAAGCGCAGCAGTATCTCTTGAAGGAGCAGTAGTATAAACAGGCCCCTCATATCCCATTTTAAATAAGTAAGGAAGTAATCCAGAATGGTCTAAGTGCGAGTGGCTTAGAATAATTGCGTCTATCTCATTAAGCTTGAATTCAGGAACATTAAGGTAAGGAAATTTATCTTCTACTCTTGTTGCAGCAACATCAATTCCGCAATCCATAAGTATTTTTGATTGGGGCGTCTGAAGTAGAATACAGCTTCTTCCAACCTGCCTTCCTCCGCCCAAGAATGTAACTCTTACCCATTCTTCAATTTTCTCAGGATTCCATTCAGCATATATCTTTTTTCCAATATTATTCAAAAACTTTTTACGATAATTATTATTTTCAAATAAAACCGCCCTTATATTATCTGTAATCTTGCTTTCTATCGCAGGCGATCTTTGAACAAAAGGAACCCAGAATGTTTTTTGCTTTATTTCCTTAAGGATGCTTCCGTCTCTTCCAATAACCATGCCAGGTTTTTTTGCTTCTATAACTACAATACTTCTTTGTTGGTCAAAAAGAATATTTGTTATTTCAGCTTCTGCAGGAATTATCTCTCTGATAGATTTCTCAGTTTTCTCTGTGCTTTCAAGAAGTTTATCTTCAGCTCTAAGCTCAATTCTCTTTTTAATTTTATTAACGACTTCTTTTATCGAACTTTCGCCTTCAAGAAAAAAGTTAGGCGAATCCGTATAAAGAACAATATTTGCGCCTTCAAAGTTTGCACTAGACACCACATTCTTTGGTAATTCTTTCTCAATATCTTTTAATATGTCTGCCATGTTTTGATTTTAAGATTTTATTTTGGAAATGTTTAATCGATTTAAACTGCAGGTACTAGGAAGCAAGTAAAGCTTCTGAACCCCCCGCGATTTAAATTTTATTTATTTCCAATACGTATATGATTTAAACTCCTTCCCTAAAAATATAATTTCTTAGTCATCTCTTTAATTTCTGTCTTTATATTCTGTTACTGCTTCTTGTTTTGCTACTTGTTTTATCTCTGTTTTTGTTACAGTGTAAATGTCTATTCCATCGCCTGAAGCAGGGTCTCTTTTTCTTGAAGCATTTATGCATTTTTTAGCTAATTTTATTCCTTCTTCTAATGAAAGTCCTTTTTTGTATTCTGAATCTAAAAGAGGATGAGATTGCATCATTCCACTGCCTGTTGCTTCATAGTCTGTTACTTCATCTAACATTCCATCAGGATTTATCTGATACAAATAAACTCCGTTCTCATCATGACCTGCCAGTAAAAACTGAGTTATAGCCATAATAGGCGAATATTGTCTTATGTTTTGATAAACAATTGTTGAAAATAAATTAGCTGCATCTTTTATGCTTGGCTTTTGTTTTGTTCGCAGCTCTTTAAGTTTTAATTCTGCTTTTGTAAGTTTTATAACTTTTCTTGTATCAGAAGCAACCCCTGCTACAGTAACTATAATGCTGTCATTAACAGGATAAATTTTATCATGGTCGCTTGAAGCAATATATGAAACTCCGCCATCTCCGCCATAAGTTCCTCGCTTATCTGCAGCTAGCACTATTCCATCTTTACAAACAATTCCTACGGTTGTAGTTCCTGTTTTAAGAACATGTTGCTTCAAATCTTTTCTTGTTTCTTCGTCTAATTCCATTTTATTGTATTTAAAGATTTTTTAATCTTCATTAATTTAGTAGAACACCTTAACTCCTTAGAATATATAATTATTGTAGTTTGCAGTGATTTATAAAGCTTTCTCTTAATCTCTTTCTCAGCCCGCGTTTCTCTTCTCAATCTCAGTTATCCCGTTCGTTTTCTTGAAACGAATAATGTTATCGACAAAACCTTCAATTTTCTGCTCGTGGCTAACAAGAATAAGCTGTTTTACCTTAAGCTGATGAAGAACATCGCGCATTTTATCAAGCTGAGTTTCTGAAAATCCATCGGTAGGCTCATCAAGTATAACGATGTCTCGTGTTTTTATCTTACTTAGGAGAGAATTAATAACTTGATTAAGCGCGAGGCGATAAGCAAGAGCAACAGCGGTTCTCTCTCCGCCAGAAAGGAATTCATAATCTATTTCATAATCTTGCTGCTGGACAATAGGCGAAAATGTTTCATCCAATCTAACCCCCAACTCATCTGAAACAAGCACAGAGAACCATGAAGAGAAAAGCTGTAAAAATTCTTCTCTTAATTTAACAAGTATATTTTTTTCAGTATGAAGAACAAGCTGATAAAATTTATTGCTAATCCAAAATTCAAGCTCTTTAAGATAAATTATTTTTTTCGCCAGCTCCTCTGATTTTTTCATCTCTTCACGAATATTTTTCATTTGTTGCTCTATGAATTGAATATCTTTGTTCAATTCTGCTTTTTTTATCAGCGCTTTATTCTCTTCCGCATTAATCATCTGAATCTCTCTGTTCTTCGCTTCATATTTTCCAGAATATTTCTCAAGGTCAAGAATCATTTTCTTAAAACTCTCAATCTGCTCTGCAAGCATAACACTGTCTCTGCTGGCTGCGATTTTTGTTTTTTCTATATCCTCAACCCTTTTTTCTTTCTCTTTCAGACCTTCTAATTTGACCTTAAGTATTCTTATTTCAGAAAGCGCGTTTTTGAAAGACTCAATCTGTTTTTTTGATTGTTCTATCTTGTCGCGCAGCTCAACCTTTCTTATTTTATCTGCTGCGCTCTGTTCATTCATCTTTTGCAATTCTTCATCCGCCTTTAAGAAAATATTTTTCTTATATTCCTCATTAACTTCTTGCAGGCAAGTAGGGCATTTGCATAAGCCAGAGATTTTATTTTTCAATTTTTCAATCTCTTTGACTTTTTCATCATAATTTTGAAGTCGCGAAGAAACAGCCAGATGCTCTTCATTAAGTTGTCTCTGAATATTTTCTTGAGAGCTTATTCGCGAATTAAGGCTAGCAATATCTTCTTCTTTTACGCTGAACTTTTGGCCCTCTTTTATTTGGTCTTTGAGAGCAGCAATTTCCCGTTCATAAGTTTGTATGCTTTCTTTTTTATTAGAAAGCATAAGTTCTGATTTTTCTTTTTCTTTATTAAAATGACTTTTTTCATCTATTTTTGTTTCAAGTTCTTTGAGTTCTGCCTGTGCTTTTATTTTTTCCTGCCCGATTTTTTCAACTTCTGTTTCAATCTCTTTTATCTTATACTTTTCTTTCTCAAGCAAAAATTCCTTGTTTTCAAGCTCTTTTTTTATCTCTTCAACGTTTTTGAGCTGACTTTCCTTAAGTCTTATCTCTTGCCTGAGCTTAACCCCAATCTTTTCAATATTCTCGCTTATTCTTTTGTATTTATCGACGCCAAAAATATGCCTTAGCGTATTAAGCCTTACTTCGCTTGGCTCAAGAATAATCTGTTTCATTTCTTCCTGAGGAGTATAAATAGTAAATTTGTAAAGGTCATTTGTTTTTTTAGCAAAATCTTGCGGATAATTAAGGAGAGTAAGAACTTTATTTTTAATTTCAGTTACACTTCCTTCAATCTTCTCATCACCTATTGAAATAGAAACATCTTCCTGGCTTATTGCTTTGCCGCCTTTCTTAAGTTTTCTTTCAATAATTACATTCTGCCCATCAACCTCAAATTCAAGACTTACAAAAGCCTCACTCTCATTATTTCTAAGAAGTGACGAGCCTCGCTGACTCGGTTGCAATCCAAATAGCGCAAATTCAATTGAAAGAAGAATGCTGGTTTTTCCACTGCCAATATCGCCCATGAGCAGAGTTGAGCCTTCAGGAAAATCTACTTCAGCGTCTTTGTAGCTTCTAATATTTTTTATCTTAAGTTTTTTTAGCAACATGTTATTTTATATCCAAATTAAGAATTTTATTTATTTCAGAGAACATTCGCGTTTCATAAATTCCTGTTTTTTCGTCTTCTTGTTTTTCAATATTCAGCGAATGCATTAATGGAAGAATCAAACCATTAAATCTATCCGGATTTCTTTTTTCATAATCTTTAATCAGCGCTTCCTCAATTTTACCCATATCTGTTGCAAGAACGCTTGCAGCAGTCTTTATTTCTTCAGTGCTTGCTGATAGATTGTGCGTGTTTTTAAGAAAACTATAAGCTTTTTTTGAATCAATATAATCTTTTATTTTCTGATAGTCTATATCCGCATTTGTTCCTTGAGTTAAAGTCCCTTGAAGCCTAAGAAGTATTATTTTTTCTTCAAGTTCATGTTTTTCAAGCTCAGTTATAATTTGTTGAGTAGCAGTAAGAGCATTTTTAATATCAAATCCAAATATAAGCACTTCTTTTAGTCGAGTTTCTATTTTTGTTACTTCTGTTATGCCTGTTACATTAACTATGTAGAAACTTCCTGCTCGCAAGTCTTCAAGCTCCTGAAAATTATTTGGAAAAATGGGTCCAGAATAAACAACAGGCTTTTCATCTTTTTTTGTTCTAAAATCTATATGCAAATGCCCTAATGCATAATATTCTGCTTTTGGAAGTGATTCAAGTGGGATAGAATCAACGGGAATAGTCCCTATAGCTTCTTTCAGCGAAGTGTGAAGCATAAGAATTCTGAAGTTGCTAGAGTCAGGAACATGGATTCTTCTTAAATCATCCACTTCAAGCCCTGATTTTTTTCCAGGATAACCAAAAATCTCAAATGTTTTATGTTTTATTGGAAGAAGATTAATCTTCTTGTCGTCGCCTTCTCCAATTTCTTCGTATTTGCACATCTCACAAAAACCCGCCTTCTCAAGTACATCAAGAAATGTTTTTCCAGAAACAGAATAATCGTGCGAGCCCGCAATCATATAGCATTTAATTCCCTTTTCTTTAAGTTTTCTAAATTCCCCAAATGCTCTCTTGAGTATTTCAACAGGCGGATAAGCAGAGTCAAATAAGTCTCCTGCTACGAGAACGAACTCGCAGTTTTCTTTTATGCACTTATCGACTGCAAATTCAAAACTCTTAAAATTCAGCTCTTGAAGTTCTGGCTGTCTCCATGAACCCAAATGACAATCTCCTAAATGAGCAAATTTTACCATTTTTCCTTTTATGCGCTACTTACAATTACCTCGGTTTTTAGTTCTCCTTTCATAAAAAAGAGCCAGTTTAGAATTATTTAAAGATATAGCGAGTAAAGTGGATATTTGAAAAAGGCTTTAAAAACAATAAATACCTCTTATTTTCATGTCAGAAAGAATACAAAAGATAATCGCCGCAGCAGGAATATGCTCGCGCAGAGATGCTGAGAAACTTATCAAAAGAAGAGAAGTTTTTGTTAATGGCGTTATGGCTAGGTTAGGAGATAAGGCTGATGCAGATAAGGACAGAATTGAAGTTTCAGGAAAATTCATTAGGAAAGACTCAAAAGTCTATTATCTTCTAAACAAACCAAAAGAATATCTTTCTGAAAACAAGAACGAACCTGGAAAAAAGACAATTTATGATTTGCAAAGTGTTAATTCAATTGGCAAGCGTGTTATTCATGTTGGCCGCTTGGATTTTATGTCAGAAGGCATGCTTTTCTTAACAAATGATGGAGATTTTACGAATAAAATCATTCACCCAAAATATGAATTAGTCAAAACTTATTATGTCCGCGCAGAACCTGAATTTACAAACAATGAAATTAAGACTCTTAATGAAAGCATAGAGTTAGAGGGTCATAAAATCGCCTGCAAAGCTAAAAAACTTGGCAAAAATGAAATTGAAATTCAAATTCATGAGGGAAAAAATAGAATTGTTAGAAGAATAATGGAATCTTTAGGAAAATCCATTTTCCAGCTGATTCGCACAAAAATTGGAAACGTTGAGCTAGGAAACTTAGGCCTTGGCAAAGTAAGAAAACTCACGCCCGAAGAAATTAAGAGTTTAGTTGGATAAAATTCTTAATTCTTTAGAATATAAATGCTTAAAAATAGTTTTTTATAAAGATAGTTATGCAAGAGCAGAATGAAGCAGCGCCTAAAGTAAAACAGGAAAAAGCAAAAATCCAAGGTCTTGGAATAAATCGTTCAGCTACAGCAATGTTTGGAGTCTTAGGCGCGTTAGTCTTTGCGTGCGCCATGGATGCTTTAATGCCGCATCAATATGAGGGGACGCAGGTTTTTCCAAGAGAAAATGGGAAGCCAAGCGTAATGAGGCTTTATAGAAAATCTGGCGCAGACAGCCTTCTTGTTCAGGATACAAATACCCATAAGTTTATCATGAAAGATGAATATCTTAAGAGAATTACAAATGCTGCAGAGCGCGCAAGAGAAGAAGAGTCTATAAAAACCTCTGCTAGATGGTATGAAGAATAATCAAGAAAATTTCCACACGAACAGCTTTTCCATCATGCCAACATTTTTCTCTGAAAGAATTTCTGAATTATATCCTCTTTTCTTTGCATAACTTAAAATCTTTTCTGGCTTGCTTAAACTGCTGAATAAAAGCAAGATTGCAGCATCTTTGTTCATGAATCTTTTTGCTTTTCTTAAAAACTTTAGGATTATTTCATTTCCGCGCTTTCCTGCTGTCGTATCTGCTTCTTTGTCGTATTTGTCTTCAGGAAGATAGGGCGCATTAAAAATAATCAGATCAAACTTTTTTTCTTTGTTGATATGCGAGAAAAGATTTGATTTGCGCGCAGGAATTTTCTGTTTCTTGAGTTCTTTTATTGCTTCTGGATTAATGTCGGCTGCAATAATATTTTTTCGGGCAATACCAGAAGAAATTGCAGCGCGTGCTTGAATTCCGCTTCCACTGCCCATATCAAGAACTTTAAAGTCAGATTTACCTGCAATGTTTTTCAAATATTTTTTAATCTGCTCCTCAAGTAAGTAAGAATCTTCAGCTGGCTGATAAATTTCCATTTTAAAATATCTGGAATTAAAATTTAAATGCCTTAATAACTTTTCCTGTTACTGCACTTAAGATTTGAGGCCCAAAAAATATGAAAGCACCAAGCATTCCAAGAAGTAAAATCAGCACGATAATCAAAGCCCAGAATTTCCAAGAGCGTTTTTTCTTTATAGGTGCAGAAATTCCTGAATTTTCAGAAAATACCGGGTCACTTTGAGGCATACTTCCAATAACACCCGTATTAATTTCTTTAGCAGCTTCTTCAACATCAGAATAAATATAGCCTGCATTTACAAGACTCAGTTTAGCATTTTCAAGACTTTCGCCTCGTGAAACAGCATTTCTCAATCCTGCAATCATCTCTTCTTTTGTCATGTTTGTGTTTTTCTTGTTTTTATTTTGGAAATTTAACTGCGATTTTTAGGTAGGTTTTCAGGAGTTAAGCAAAACTTCTGAGATTCATCTTGCTTCCGAGTACCTATAATTTAAAATCGCCAGTTTTAATTCCAATCTTAGTTTTATCTTTCTCAGATTTTTATCTCTTTCGAGTCAGACATTAAATGAACATTTTTTCCTGGAACATAGCCGAGTTCTTTGCAAAGTTCTACCATAGGCATGCACTTGGCATGCTCGCCGTGAGCAGGGAAAACATGCTCTGGATTTACCATATTAACAAAATCTCTCAAATCTTCTCTGCCCGCGTGACCTGACACGTGAACATTATTAAACATTCTAACTCCTCTTTTCTTCAATCTTTCATCAAGGTCTTTTCTATTTTGAATATTAACTTCTGTTGGAATAACAGATGAAGAAAATATAACATGGTCTTGTGACTGAACTTTAAATGGCATTAAATTTCTTGAGATTTTATCGAGCGCGCTTCCAGGCTCGCCTTGATGTCCTGTGCATACAACGAGATATTTGCTTCTGTTCTCATTTACTCTTTTCAATGTTTTTTCAACTTGCTTTCTATAAGTAAGCAAGCGAATATCATTTGCAAACGGACACATTTTTATATTTCTTGCAGCAGTTACATATTTACTAAGGCTTCTTCCAACAAAAACAATCTGCCTGTCTAATTTCTTTCCAAATTCAACAATACTTTTTAATCTTGCAATATGGCTCGAGAATGTCGTTACAACCATGCCTGCTTTATCATTTGAAGTAGTAAGCATAACATCTTCTAAAAGACTTCTTGCAACTTTTTCGCTTGCTGTCTTTCTATTATCCCCTGAATAAAGAGAATCCACGACCATTGCTTTAACTCCTTCTTTTCCAATCTCTCTTAATTTATCATAATTTGGAGGCAAACCAAGTATAGGTGTGTTATCAAATTTAAAATCATTAGAGTATAAAAAAATTCCATCAGGAGTATGCAAAGCAAGCATACTAGTCTGTATTGTCGAGTGCGTGATATTAATAAAATCAAGGACATATTTTCTATTCTTGCCCTGAATAGTATAACTCGAGTTAGGATGCATAGGAACAAGTTTATTTCTCATAGGAACGCTTTCATTATTGTAAAGCATTTTAAGAACTTCAAGTGTAAAGGGCGTAGCAATAACTTCTGCATTATATCTGTAGCCTAAATAGGGTATTCCGCCAATATGATCTAAGTGAGCATGACTTGGGATAATCGCCCTTACTTTTTTTCTTACTTCTTGTGGAAGATGATGGTCATTAGGAACTGCTCCTATGGCTCTGAGATTTTTCTCGCTGTAAACTCTTTCTTGCTCTTCAAGCGCTACAATAGGCGGCAAGAAAAATCCACAATCAAAAATAAATGCATCATCATCTAACTCGACAACAGTCATATTTTTGCCTACTTCGTCATATCCGCCAATAGTATATATCTTCATAATCTCTTTCTATCCTCTTTTCTAATTGATACTATCTAGCAATCTCTATTTATATAGGTTTTTGTTTAACCGATGGATTTCGAAATCTTTAATAATGCTCTTCGCGTCATTAAAACATGCAAGTTACAAAAAGAAAAGACCTGCCAAAAATAAGAATAGTGCATAATCAAAAATTGCTCTGGATAATTTTAGCCCTTTTAGCTGTGCTTATTGTAGTGGTAGGTTACATGATTTCACTTGAAAAAGCAGAAAATTCAGAAAAAATTATCGGTGGAGATAAAGATTCTGGAGGTTGTCTTATAGCTGCAGGTTATAGTTGGAATGAATCAAAACAAGAATGTGTAAGAGAATGGGAAGAACAAAAGAAAGTTTTTTGCACAGATGAAAGCCGAGCAGCTCAAGTTTGCCCTTCTCTTTATGACCCTGTTTGCGGAAATGCTTTCGAAGTTTCATCTTCATCTGAAACTTACGGCAATAGCTGTATTGCTTGCATGTACAAAGACGTTATTTATTACACAAAAGGAGAATGTAACCCGCAATAAAAATGAAGGCACTCAAACCAAGCCACCGAGAGCACAAACGATATCTTCTAGTTTCTGGTAAAGACACAAACCAAAAAAACATAGAAGACTCAATCTTAAAATTTGTTGGAATTCTTGGTTATGCTAAAGCTTCTCCTGAAGTCATCAAGAGAAAAGGAGAAAAACTTGTTCTCTGCATAAATAGGGGTGAGCTCGACAAAATCCGCGCAGCCATAATGCTCGCCGGCAAAGATATGCGCGTTGAAAAAGTCAGCGGAATGATTAATCATCTCTAAGCCTTCTAACCAATAACTTTAAAAATCCCACGCACCTTAGAATTCTGGAAAAGATAAGGAAAAAAACTGATGGATTATCGGTTTTCTAGTATACTAAAACTTAAAACAAAAAATAAACAAAACTAAACCAAATTTATTAAAAAATAATCAAATAAACTAAAAATAATAGAAAATAACAAACAACTTTAAACATCAGGGTTCAGGAGCAAGTAAGAAACTCCGAGTACCTGTAATTTAAGGCATTTTCAATTTCCAAAACATCCTATTCACTAAATATCAAACACTAAAAAATGGATTCAACAGACGCGCAAAATGCAATGATGGGTTATGATAGAGCTGCAACTATGTTTTCTCCTGATGGGCACATACTTCAGGTAGAATATGCAGAAAAAACAGTTAGATTGGGCTCAGCAAGCATCGGTTTTGTATGCTCTGACGGCGTTGTTATTCTTGCAGATAAAAAGATATCCGACGAGCTTATTGTTAATGAATCTCTTAATAAAATCTTTGAAGTTGATGAGCACATTATAGGAAGCGCTGCCGGAATTTTAAGCGATGCAAGAGTTCTTGTGGAAAGAGCGCAGCTTATTGGACAGCAACATAAAGTAACTTACGATTCTCCTATAGATGTTATTTCTGTAATAAAAGATTTAGCTGATTTAAAACAGCAGTTTACACAACATCCGGGCGTAAGGCCTTTTGGTGTTTCAATAATGATTGCTGGAATTAGTTCAAAACCAGCTTTGTTTGTAAGCGATGTTACTGGAAATTATGTTGAGTATCACGCAACAGCAATCGGCGAAAACGACGAGAAAATAAAAGAAAAATTGCGTGAAAAATACAAGCCACATATCACAATAGAGGACGCAATAAAGCTTGGACTAAATATTTTTAAAGATATTAAAGGCAAAAGCTTTAACATTGAAAGTTTTGATGCTGCTTTCGTCCCATCAAACATCAAAGAAAGAAAAATTCAAAGATTAAACGGCGAAAAGTTAAAAAAGTACTTAAAATAGATTAAAACATGGCAAAAGACATTTTAGCAAAGATGCGAGTAGGAAGCAAGCATTTTGAAGTTGTAGTTGAACTTGATTCTGCAGTAAAAATAAGAAAAACTGGCGCAGGAAATGTTGCTGGCGCGC
>Ga0172375_10004284_pt1 | contig 21156 bp, 18 predicted proteins | sample LakKiv1m_FD_114537 | JGI IMG/M metagenome (GOLD analysis project Ga0172375, IMG submission 114537) | Freshwater microbial communities from Kabuno Bay, South-Kivu, Congo - kab_092012_11.1m | ecosystem: Environmental > Aquatic > Freshwater > Lake | place: Democratic Republic of the Congo...
ACAAACACAATTCCCGCATGGACCGGCGGCTGAACCTCCGCCCATACGACCAATGCGCTGGCCCCGGCGACCTTGACCCGCGCCGCGACCCATTCCGCGTCCACTTCCATTCATACAACTCACCTCCTGATAATCAGTATTTAAACCACCCTGCCACCGGGCTCTTCGGCCACAACAACCCGGCATGGCAAAAAGATTCCAATCGGAACGTCCGTTTAACCAGGCCTGAACAACTTCATCAAGATTGCCGGCAATGAATGGTATTACCTTGACGCCGTTTGCTACGATCGTATCGTATAACGGCCGGGAAATGGCTCCGCAAATCAAGGTTGAAATTCCCAAATCCGTCAAACGCGCGGCCTTTTGAACGAGTAAAAGATCAATCGTTAAAAATTCCTTAGCGGATGTGATTATCTCACTACCTTCGGCTTCCACGATGTGCAGTAATCCCGTGACATCGAAAACTGGTGCGATCCGGTTGTTCCAGATGGCAAAGGCGACTTTCATTATTTTCTATTCCATTTCAGCATGTCGTTTTTCTCAATACATTTATCATGCCACGATCAAATCATTCTGACTGTCGTCTTGTAAGACTATAGATTATAACAGGTTGAAAATTTCTTGCGCTTAATTAATTGCGGCGATATAGTAGCCGCAACGCAACCCCGTCACCCGGCCAGAGTTGCAATATCGCTACTCTATGCGGCGCGAGCGGCCATCTTTCCCGGGAAAGGAAAGGCCGAGTTTTTTTATGCGACGAAACAGAGTCGTCTTATGAATCCCCAGTTCGCGGGCGGCAGCGATTCGGTTAAAATTATTGCGCTCGAGGGCCGATTGAATGGATTGGGCTTCCATAGTATGATAAGCCGATCGTCTATCGCCGGGCAATGAATTGTCCGGGTGACGCGCATTCAATTCTTCGGGCAGATGTTTCCTGGCGATTTCGCCCTCACTGCAAAGTACAAAGGCGCGTTCGATAACATTTTCCAACTCCCGAACGTTACCCGGCCAGTCATGCGCCATCAACAGCGACAGCGCCTCGAGGCTGATTCCACTGACGGATTTACGCCAGAGGCGGTTAAAATGTTCAATCAGCTGATCGACAATCACGGGAATATCCTCTTTCCGGCGGCGCAGGGGCGGCAGGGCAATCCGCACGACATTCACGCGATAGTAAAGGTCTTCGCGGAAGGTCCCGATCTTGACCATTTCAGCTAAATCCTGATTGGTGGCGACGATGATCCGGACGTCAGCGGTTTCGGAACGGGTGGCGCCGAGCGGTTCGTAGATGCGATCCTGGAGGACGCGCAGCAGTTTGACCTGGAGCGCCGGACTGACTTCGCCGATTTCATCGAGGAGAAGCGTTCCGCCTTTGGCTAAGGCAAAGCGCCCGGGTTTATCCTGATTGGCGCCGGTGAAAGCGCCTTTTTTATATCCGAATAATTCCGACTCAAGCAATTCATCCGGCAGAGCGGCGCAATTGACCGCCACGAAGGGTCCTTTGGAACGCGGACTCAGCTGGTGAATCGTGCGGGAAACCAATTCCTTGCCAGTGCCGGTTTCGCCGGTGATCAACACGGTGCTGGGACTGGCGGCGATGGCAGGCAACACCTCAAATATTTTTTGCATTAGCGGACTGCGGCTGATCAGGTCGCCGAAACCCATTTTACCGCGCAGTTCCTGACGCAGGGTTTCAATCTCGCTCAAATCCCGGAAGGTCTCGGCGCCACCAATGATTTGGCCGGTTTCATCCTTCAGCACTGCGGTTGACACGCTGATTGGGATTCGGGTGCCGTTCGCCTTAATGATATAGGCGGATTTGCCGACGATTGGTTTACCGGATTTCAGGGTCTTTTGCAGAGCACACTCGGCTCCGCACATATTCGAGCGAAAAACTTCCGAACAACGTTGGCCGATCGCCTCTTTTCGCTTCACACCCGTAATTTCTTCGGCCGCCCGGTTGAATGAAGTAATCCGCCAGTTCTCATCCACCGTAAAAACGCCGTCAGAGATGCTTTCCAGAATATTTTCGACACTGGCGGGTTTCAGAGTCATTTCATTTTAAAGTTAACATTTTAATTGATGAAATGGATGAAGATGTAACTAATATAAATATAACCTCGTATTTGATCTTTCATTACTCCGCGTTCTCAGCGACCTCAGCGGTTTTACGGTCTGCCACCCATGGTCAAGGCCATCACGGCTTTGGCGGTATGCAGGCGGTTTTCGGCCTCATCGTAAATAATCGCCGCCGGGCTGTCGATAACTTCGTCGGTAACTTCCTTGCCGCGGTCGGCCGGCAGAGCGTGCATGTATTTGACTTCCGGTGCGGCCAATTGCATCCGGCGGGCGTCGCAAATCCAGTCCTGATGTTTTTCGAGATTGGTTTTCATTTCCTTCCGGCAGGCGTCTTCATTGGCAATATATTCGTCAAATTCGTAATTGCCGAAGCCGCCCCAGTTCTTCGGGATAACAATTTGCGCACCCTTGAAACCATCATCCATATTGTCTGTAAATGATAATTTGCCGCCATTCAGCCGGGCGTTTTCCTGGGCCTGTTCGACATATTCCTTTTTCAACGGAAATTCCTTCGGCGCGGCGACTGTCACGTCCATTCCGAAACGTGGAAACATCAGTATCTGCGACAGCGGTACGGAAAGCGGCTTGGCGTGGCTGGTGGCGTACGCCCACGAAATCGTGACTTTGAGTCCCTTCAGATTTTGCCCGAAATATTCCTGAATCGTCATTAAATCGGCAATGACCTGCATCGGATGATAAATGTCGTCCTGTAGGGAAAGAATCGGCACCGATGAATGTTGGGCCATCTCGCGCAGATACTTATTGCCGGTACCGTAAAAACAATTGCGGCAGGCAATGCCGTGTCCCATGCGCGAAAGCACCATGGCGGTGTCTTTGGCCGATTCGCCGTGCGAAAGTTGCATCTTGTCGGGCGTCAGGTCGTGGGCATGGCCGCCGAGCTGGGTCATGCCGGCTTCCATTGAATTGCGCGTGCGCGTCGATTGCTCGAAAAACATCATGAAAAGCGTTTTGTCCTGCAACAGCCGGTGCGGCTCGCCGAGCGCAAAGCGGCGTTTCAGATCGGCTGCCACGCCCAGCACCATATTGATTTCGTTCTTCGTCCATTCCTGGAAGGTGATGAGGTGTTTCCCTCGCAGTAAAGTTTCGTTCATATCCAATCCTTTCATTGTAACCGCGGAGTTCGCTGAGAACGCGGAGTATTTCCATTATAGTTATTAACAATTCGTTTAATTCCGTTTTTCAAAATGTTTGAGTTGAAGTTGATCAATAGCCCAACTTGAAGGCCGGATATTTTCAAGTAGTTTAAAATTTGGGCCTGATCGATACTGGTTAACTCATTGACGGCTTTACATTCGACGACTAATTGTTCATCGATTAAAAAATCGCACCGAAAACCTTTTTCAATTACTATGTCGGCATATTTAACCGGCAAAAATTTTTCTTTTTCGAAGTTAATTCCGGCTTGTTGCATTTCATACGCCAGCGCCGCCTGATAAACTGATTCTAAAAATCCCGGACCAAGATGGCGATGAACCTTGATCGCCAAACCGATCACAGTTTCCTTCAGTTGGTTAATATCTTTAAACATAAAAAAATTACTCCGCGTTCTCTGCGCCCTCTGCGGTTTATTTTTCACGGCTAAGCTTTTCGACCAGTCCGGAGTAAAAAGCCGCGGCCTGCCAGAGATGCTCGACCGGCGTCCATTCATTCGGAGCGTGCGCCTGTTCCTCGAAACCCGGGCCGAATCCGATGCACGGAATGCCATGCACGCCGCGGATCGTCACGCCATTGGTCGAGAAGGTCCATTTATCGACAACCGGTTCCTTTTCGAACAATTCCCGGTAACTTGCAACGCCGGCCTGTACCAGCGGATGATTTTCTTCCAGCTTCCAGGTCGGGTAATATTTCTCCATCGGATAAATCGTGCCGGTAAAGGCTTTTGCGCGGTAAACCGGCAATTCAACTTTGGCGGCGATTTTCAATTTTTCAATAATGGCGCGGATTTCCGCCAGCGCCGATTCTTTGGTTTCGCCCCAGGTCAGGCGTCGGTCGAGATAAATCGAGCAGTAGTCCGGCACGGCGCACTGGGAAGGGCCAATGGATTTTATCTGGCTGAGAACGACCGTTCCTTTGCCGAGAAATTCATCAAACGCCAGGCGTTCGTTGAGCAGTTCGATTTCCTTAATCAGCGGCGCGATTTTGTAAACGGCGTTATCACCGCGTTCCGGAGCGGAGCCATGGGCCGACAGCCCGGCGACCGAGATTTCGATTTCCATGCGCCCGCGCTGACCTCGATAAATCCGGCAGCCGGTCGGTTCGGTGATGACCACGAAATCAGGTTTGATTTTATCTTCATTGACGATGTAATTCCAGCATAGGCCGTCGCAATCCTCTTCCATGACCGTCCCGGTAAAATAAACTGTGCAATTTTGCGCCAGGTCGAGTTCTTTGATAATGCGCGCCGCCGCGAGCATGGACGCCATGCCGCCTTTCTGATCGGCGACTCCGCGTCCCCACACCTTACCTTCTTTGACATGCCCGCCATGCGGTGCAAACTTCCACAAATCGCGATTGCCGACATCGACCGTGTCGATATGCGCGTCGAAAGCGATTTTTGTGGGCCCGTTGCCGATGCGCCCGATAATGTTTCCGATGCCGTCAATCACGATCTCATCGAAACCGATCACTTCCATCTCTTGTTTCAAACGGGCAATGACCTTTTCTTCCTGACTGCTCAAAGAAGGGATCGAGGCCAGCTCAGCCAGTAAACGAGCCGTTTGAGGATTGATATTCTTGGCCATAGATAAAATTTTATTGTTCACTTTACTTCCTTGTTAAAATTGTTTCTAAAAAACAGCAGGTGATATTCGAGGGCATTGGTCCAATAGCCCCAGCTATGCGCTCCGGGTCTTTCGAAATAGTCATGCGGTATCTTTAAGTCCAGCAGTTTGTTATGTAAAGCTACATTAGTTTGGTACAGGAAATCGTCCACGCCGCAGTCGATCAAAATTGCCTTATTGCGCCCCTCCAGGCGACCGGCCAGAAATAAGGCGGAATTGCCTTCCCATAATGGCCGATTGGTTTCATAATCACCCAGAATATCGGCCAGCCCGGCCCGGCGGCTACCATCGGTCATGGCCAGGGCACCGCTCATACTACCTGCTCCGGCATATTGCTGCGGATATTTAGCCAGTAGGGTAAAAGCGCCATGTCCGCCCATACTCAATCCGCACAGATAACGCCCGGTGGAATCGGCTACTGTGCGGTAGTTTTTATCAATGAATGCAACGACTTCCCTGGCAATGTAAGTCTCGTACTGCGAATCCTTAACCAAAGGACTATTGATATACCAACCGGCATAACCGCCATCCGGACAGACGATGATAAAACCGTATTTGTCGGCCAGCGGCTTCAAATCAATTTTAGTCGGCCAGTCGCGATACGAACCGCTCCAGCCATGCAACAAGTAAACAACCGGGAAACGATTCTGCGATTTTAGATATTGCTCCGGTAAAACGATCACCGCCTTGGGCTTTTTTGACATGGCCGCGCTCGGCACAACTACAGTATCTAACTGGGCCGAAAAAAGGCGGCCAACCAAGAGAGTCGACGCTATTGTCAATCCGATAAAAATTACCGTTATTTTGTTTTTCAAATCTGATTTCATCATTACCTCATCATTTACTATTTAAATATCTTTAACATTTCGGAAGTCTCCAAAGGTTTTTGAAGACCGGGACAACCAAACCAAATTTTCAGCGGTCATAATCCTGTTTTTCAAAACTGATGGAGAGTCAAAAATGAAAAAGATATTTTTCCAAATATTAAATGCTCTGATGATCACAACCACTATGTTGTTACTGCTGCTGACCGAACGCTGCGCCAACCTGTAATATCGCAATCATCTTCCTCTGTCCGGATGTTGAACCAATCGAAAATCCGGACGGTCCTTCCCCTAAAAAGAACCGCGGTCCTAAAACCGCGGTTCTGCATTTATCATGTAGAAAACAATCTACTTCATTTTTTCTTCGGCCACAGCCTGGGCGGCAGCCAGACGGGCAATCGGTACCCGGAATGGCGAGCAGGACACATAGTCCATGCCGACGCGATGGCAGAATTTCACCGACTTCGGTTCACCGCCATGTTCACCGCAGATACCGACTTCCAGGTTCGGGCGGGTTTTGCGGCCGCGTTCGATGCCGATCCTGATCAGTTCGCCAACACCGAGCTGGTCGATGGATTGGAACGGGTCTTCCGGCAGGATTTTACGTTCGAGATAATCCGGCACAAATCCACCGATGTCGTCGCGCGAGAACCCAAAACTCATCTGGGTCAGATCATTCGTGCCATAGGAGAAGAATTCCGTGACAGTCGCGATCTTGTCCGCCACCAGGCAGGCGCGCGGGATTTCGATCATCGTGCCGTACATGAACTTGATTTTCTTTAAACCGAATTTCTCCAACACATCGGCATAAATGCCGTCGACTAATCTTTTCTGATCTTCCAGCTCTTTGACATCGACGACGACCGGAACCATGATTTCGGGATAAGGTTTTTTGCCTTCCTTAACCAATTCGGCCGCGGCTTCCAGAATCGCGCGGATTTGCATCCGGGAAACTTCCGGATAGGTAACGCCCAGACGCACGCCGCGATGTCCCATCATCGGGTTGGATTCATGCAAATCGTCGGCGCGTTTTTCCAGCTCGGCCAGCGAAATTTTCAGATCTTTCGCCAAGGCTTCGAGTTTTTCCTTTTTACGCGGAACGAATTCATGCAGCGGCGGGTCTAACAGACGAATCACAACCGGCAGTCCGTCCATGGCTTCGAGGGTCGACTTGATGTCTTTTTTGACAAACGGGAAAATCTCATCCAGAGCTTTTTTGCGCTCGGCCTCGGTCTTGGAAACGATCATCTTACGCAGGAAAAACAGCGGGACGTCGCCGCCTTCGCCATAAAACATATGTTCGGTACGGAAAAGTCCGATCCCTTCGGCGCCGAACTGACGGGCGCGTTTGGCGTCCGCCGGAGTATCGGCATTCGTCCGAACGCCCAGACGACGGACGGAGTCGCAGATTTTCAGGAATTTTACCAGATCGGGATTTTCGGTGGCATCAATCATCGGCAGTGAACCAGGATAGACGTAGCCTTTGGTGCCGTTTAAGGTTATATAGTCGCCTTCCTTGAAAACGTGATCGCCGATTTTCATCGTTTTTTTCTGATAATCGGTGTGAATGGCGCTGCATCCGACGATACAGCATTTTCCCCAGCCGCGGGCCACCAAAGCCGCATGACTGGTCATCCCGCCACGGGCGGTCAAAATCGCCTGAGAGGAGCGCATACCATCGACATCTTCCGGGTTGGTTTCTTCACGAACCAGAATGACTTTCTTACCTTTTTTAGCCCATTCGACAGCGTCCGCCGAGCTGAACACGATCTGGCCGGTGCCAGCGCCCGGGCCAGCCGGTAAACCTTTAGCTAACGGCTCCAGCTTCTTCTCGGCGACCGGATCGATGATTGGATGGAGCAGTTCATCAAGCTGCGCCGGAGTGACGCGCAGAACGGCTTCTTCTTTTGTAATCAGTTTTTCCCTCAGCATATCCAGCGCCATGCGGACGGCGGCCGGGCCGTTGCGTTTACCGATACGGCACTGCAGCATGAACAGCCGATCTTTTTCGATCGTAAATTCGATGTCCTGCATATCGTGGTAATGTTTTTCCAGGCGGGAGCGGTATTCTTCGAGTTCTTTATAGAGTTCTGGCATACCTTTTTCAAGAGTCACCAGTTCTTTGTTATGTTCGGAAGTCGAATATTTATTCAAAGGCGCCGGCGTGCGGATTCCAGCCACAACGTCTTCACCCTGGGCGTTGACCAGATATTCGCCATAGAAACCATTTTCGCCACTGCCGGGATTGCGGCTGAAAGCTACGCCGGTGGCGCAATCTTCACCCATATTCCCGAAGACCATGGCCTGAACCGTTACCGCGGTGCCCCATTCATCCGGAATACTTTCGATGCGACGGTAGGCAACGGCGCGTTTGCCATTCCAAGAAGCGAAGACGGCTCCGATGCCGCCCCAGATTTGTTCGATCGGGTCGTCCGGAAATTCCTTGCCGAGAATTTTTTTAATCTGCTTTTTAAAGGCGACACAGAGTTCTTTCAGGTCGGCGGTTGTCAGATCGGTGTCGTTGGTGTATTTCTTCGCCTTTTTAACGGTGTCCATCAATTTCTCGAGCTGGCGGCGAATGCCTTCATCATCTTTCGGTTCGATCCCGGCGGCTTTTTCCATAACCACGTCGGAATACATCATAATCAGGCGGCGATAAGCATCGTAAACGAAGCGCTCGTTGCCGCCGCTCTGTTTTACCAGACCGGGAATGGTCTTTTCGGTCAGACCGACATTCAGAACGGTTTCCATCATGCCGGGCATGGATTTACGGGCGCCGGAACGGACGGAGACCAACAATGGATTTTTCGGATCGCCGAATTTGCGGCCGAGAATTTTCTCGACTTTGGCTAATGCGGTTTCGACCTGTTCATTCAATTCGGCCGGATATTTGCGCTTATTTTCATAGTAATAAGTACACACTTCCGTCGTAATAGTGAAGCCCGGCGGAACCGGCAGGCGCAGCTCGGGATGCCCCGCCATTTCGGCCAGATTGGCACCTTTGCCGCCCAGTAAATTTTTCATACTTTCATTTCCGTCGGCTTTTCCGCCACCGAAAAAGTAGACGTACTTTGGAGTTTTTGTTTTCGAAGTTGTCATTTTTACCTCTTTATGTTATTAAAAATTCATTTGTAAAAAACCAGCGTTAAGTTTACACCGAATTGAAGTTTTTTTCAAGTTTTGGTTGCAGTTTTCCATGCATATAAATAAAAAGGGCATCAGTTTAATGACGCCCTTTAAAAAAATGATAGGACCGGTTTATTCCGTTTTCTCTTCGGCAGCCGGAGGCTCGCTCTCAGTAGCCGTCTCCTCTTCACTCTTAGTTTCTGCGGATTCTTCTTCCTCTTTTAATTCGTCTTCATCTTTTCGTTCGACGAGGTCCTCATCATCTTTTTTCTTGCGTAAAATGACATAAATCATGGCCTGGCCGACGCTGAAATTAGCCAGCGCATAGGAAATCACCGTACCGGCGATGACAAACAGGGCGATCGTTACCAGCACAATGGTAATCACATCGGTAGTTCCCAGAAAAAGCGGCTTGACCATGCCCAGCGAGGCGGCCGTATCAATGCAGAAAAAGCGGCTGATCGCTTCCGTCAGAGGAGAATTTACTCCAAACAGATACGATGACGCCTGTTCGACGATACGGGCTATTTTGCCATCCATCAGCCAGCTTTGGCCGAACACCAGGTTGAAAAATTGATAGCCCAGTATCAACGCCCAGCCGTAGATGAAAGTCGCCACGGCCGTCAGACCAACTACGATTCCTTCATAGAGAACCAACCGCCACGGTTGAGCCCAGAGGGTGGAATAGCTTTGGAAAACGGTTTCCATGGTGTCTTCTTCGGCGGTACCAACGATCGCCGGCGCCAGTATCAGAGAAATCGCAAATACAACCGTGGTGTAAACCACAAAAGTGGAAACGATAAAATATAGCAGGTAGGGCAGACCCAGGAAAATTATATCCAGTACCGGCCATTTGGCAATCCAGGCCGCGATGATCGCCATTATCACAAAAAAGGCGATAATCAGCAGAATCGAAACCGGGCCCATGATAGCCGCCACGCCATGCTTCTTCACATACTTGAAACTGTCGCCGGATGAGAAAAATTCATCACCCTTCATCTGTTTGTAAGTAATGCGTGCCACTGCGACCGAGGCTTGCAGAAAAACCATAACCCAGGCCAGCACACCGATCCCGTAAATCACCCAGGAATACCAGGCAATTGGGAAGGCGCTGCAACAGATGTAGGGAAAGAAATGATAGATTTTCCAGATGTCAACCAAGGCTACACCGTTTACCAATAAGGCAATATAAGCCAGTACTGTATAGATTAACCAACCGGTTGCTAATCCGAGTAACTGAACCCAGATTTTCTTACCGCTCAGCGCCAGACGCGGGGTCAGGAAAATATCCCGCACGTCGAATTTTAATTTTTTCATTTATATCCTCCTGTAATTTTTATTGATCTTCACGCACATTGTCAATCCAGAATTCCTCTTTCGGGAAGCGGGCTTGCAGGTCTTTCATGACCTTTTTGGCCTCGGCATAGGAATCAAACGTACCACTGCGAATCCGGTACATGGTTTCTTTGGTTTCCTTAAAATATACTTTCTGGATATAAGCATCGAGGTCTTTGGCGGTCAATTTTGCCAGAGCCGCCTCGGCCTGGTTATATTGTTTCCAGGCTGATATCTGAATGGTGAATTTTCCGGCAACCTTTGGAATCTTGCGACCCTTTACCACCGCTTTGGGTTGCGGTTTGGGAGCAGCTGGCGGTTTGCTCGCATAAGTAACCGGAGGAGCGGTCTGCGTGCCCGGCTGGGAATATTGCGGTAAGGGGGCCGACAAATCCCTGGGCAAAGCCTGGTATTCTCCTGTATCTGCGGCCGGGATCGGATTGGTGTCCGGAGAAACAGCGTAAGTGAAAACCTGCTTGAATTGTTCTTTGCCTTCAGTGTCCTGACTGGTAAACTGCAATTCATAGTCACCGGGGACATCCGGAACAAAGGAGACCGTAAAGCTGCGACTATCCGGTTGAAAAGACAGTACGTCCATATTACTTTCAGCTGGTTTAGATGTAAAATTCCATTTAAAAGTGCAGGCAACGGTGTCTTCCGGTTTCTTGAGTTCCGGCGTCAAATTGACGGGATTGCCGACAGTTCCGGTCAGCACCGGTTTCTTGGCACACTCGCTGATAAGCATCAGCATAATAATCATTGCAACGGTCGTTTTCTTCATAAATCTGGCCCTCCGGGGGTTAATCATTTGATAATTTCCATTGTGGAAAAGAAAAATGCAATTTCTTTCTTAGCATTTTCTTCAGAATCTGACCCGTGGACGATATTGTGCTGCACATTTTCGGCATATTTGCGCCGTAAAGTGCCCTCGGCTGCCTTCCGCGGATCGGTCGCCCCGATTATCTGACGAAAATATTCAACCGCCTTCTCGTGTTCCAAAACCATCGGAATACATGGTCCGGAAGTCATGAAATCCAGCAAGCCGTTGAAAAATTCCTTGCCGCAATGCACACTGTAAAATGACGCCGCCTCTTCCGGATGCAGGTGCACCATTCGCAGGCTGACGATTCTGAAGCCCTGCTCTTCGATGAATGCAATGGCTTTTCCGGCTAACTGGCGTCTGACGCAATCCGGTTTCAGAATGGCTAAAGTAAATGACATGTTTTCCTTTCTATGCAATAATGGTCGTACCGCTGTCGCCGTGCAAACTTTCGACGGCTTTATCGACCGAGGTAATGATCACCCGTTCGCCGCCGGATTCGATAAAATCGATCGCGGCGCGAATTTTCGGCCCCATTGAGCCGGGGGAAAAATGCCCTTCCCGCTGGAGTTGCTTTAATTCCGGTACATGAATTAGGTCGATGGTCTGTTCATCCGGCTTGCCAAAATTAATTTTAACGCTATCCACTTCGGTTAAAATATAAAACTCCTGCGCACCGATGTCGCGTCCCAGGGCAGCCGCCGCCAAATCCTTGTCGATGACGGCATCGAACCCTTCGTAAAGTCCGTTGTCCATCACGTAAACCGGGATTCCGCCGCCGCCGGCCGCTATCACGATCGTTCCCAGATCGACCAGATGTTTGATTGCGCGATGATTGATGATGCGTAGCGGAGTCGGCGATGGAACGACCCGCCGCCAGCCGCGCTGAGCGTCTTCCCTGATCTGCCAGCCGAAACGTTTGGCCAGTTCTTTTATTTCCTCATACGAATACCAGCTGCCGACAAACTTGGTGGGATTATTGATCGAGGGATCGTCGGCCGCAACTACTACCTGCGTGATGATCGAGACAACTTCCCGCGGTACCTGTTCTTTGATCAGCGCATTCTGCAATGATTGTTCGATCATATATCCCATACCGCCTTCGGTATCGGCTACACAGATTCCGAGCGGCAGGATCGGCGCCTTGTCAATTGTCAGCTCAACCCGCAGGAGTGCATTGCCGACCTGCGGGCCGTTGCCGTGCGTCAAAGCCAGATGGTAGCCTTGACGGACCAGATTCATAACCGATTCCAGGCTGGTGCGGGTATTCCGGAACTGGTTAGTAATCGTATCCTTCTCACTTTTGGGTGAGATGGCGTTGCCACCCAGCGCCATGACTGCCGTACGATTCATGCCGCCTCCGTCTTTTTGTCCAATTTATTTTGCCGGCAGAACTCCGTCAAAATCTCGCTCAGGTCCGGGCGGCCGATTTCCTGTAAATCGTAATAGACGCGGGTCGAGGGTTGTTTGATTTTGACAATGCGGTTCAGGTCGATGGGCGTCCCGATCACGACCGAGTCGCAGTCGGTACGGGCAATCGTCTCTTCCAGGTCGCGGATTTGCGTTTCGCCATAGCCCATCGCCGGCAGGAGCTGTCCGATTTTTGGGTAAATCCGGAAGGTTTCGGCCAATTTTCCGACCACGAACGGACGCGGATCGATACATTCGCGGGCGCCATATTTGCGAGCGGCGACGATTCCCGCGCCAATCTGCATTTCACCATGCGTCAGGGTCGGACCGTCTTCGATTACCAGCACGCGTTTATCGCGAATTACTTCCGGCCGGTCGACCCGAATCGGTGAAGCCGCATCGATGACTATGGCTTGCGGGTTGACCTGCTCGATGCTGCGCCGAACGGTCTGAACACCTTCCGGGCTGGCCGTGTCGATTTTATTGATAATGATGACATCCGCTATCCGCAAATTGACTTCACCGGGATAATAGGTGAGTTCATTACCGGCCCGATGTGGATCGGCAACAGTAATTGCCAGGTCGGGCTTATAGAACGGAAAATCGTTGTTGCCGCCGTCCCAGAGGATAACGTCGCAGCCGTCCGGATCGCTCTCGGCGGCCCGCAGAGTGGCGGCGTAATCGACTCCGGCGTAAATGACATTGCCGCGTACGACGTGTGGTTCGTATTCCTCCATCTCTTCGATGGTACATTGATATTTTTTCAAATCATCAACGGTGGCATAGCGCTGAACTTTCTGGGCTACCAGATCGCCATAGGGCATCGGGTGACGGACCGCCACGACTTTCAGGCCTTTGGCCATCAATAATTCGATCACCTTACGGGAAGTCTGACTCTTGCCACAGCCGGTCCGGGTCGCGCAGACCGAAATCACCGGCTTTTTACTTTGCAGCATTGTTGCAGCCGGTCCGAGCAACGTAAAACTGGCGCCGGCCGCGTTCACGATGGCTGACATGCCCATGACCCTTTGATAAGGCACATCGCTGTATGCAAAGATACATTCGTCGACCTGCCGCTCGCGGATCAGGTTGGTCAAATCCGCCTCGGCGTAGATCGGAATGCCTTGGGGATAGAGTTTGCCGGCCAACTCTGCCGGATATTTACGTCCGTCGATATCGGGAATCTGCGCGGCGGTAAAAGCCACGATATTGTATTGCTCATTATCCCGAAAATAAGTATTGAAATTATGAAAATCGCGGCCGGCCGCGCCAATAATGATAATGTTCCTGCGATTCATCGCTAAATTCCTCTCATAAATTTATTGTTGATACACCAGTCAGTGGAAATTGAGAATGCAGGAAATTTATTTATATCCAAAATGATAAGTCCACAGGATTACGGCGCTTTGATAACGGTCCGATACTTCGCTGATGACGGAGGTTTTTTTTGCGGAAATGATATGAAGTCTTAAGGGCGACACGTGCTAAAGTTATGGATTTTAAATGCGAATTTCAAGAGAACGGCGAGTCGGATAGTTGGCGCCGGTAGCGGCTTTATTATAAAATTAATTCCAAGCCTTCCCGCGCCAGGTCGATATGCAAATTTCCGGGAGCGTTTTTTTGCTTTTGATAGATGAGAGCGTTGTCCAAAATGCCCTGAAGTTTCAGATCCGAATAAGCCGGATCGTGATGGAAAAAATAGAGATTCTTGACACCGGCCTGAATGGCCAGGTTCACGCCCTGAATCGCCGTACTGTGGCCCCAGTTTTCCTTTTCAAGGCTTTCTTCGATGGTAAACTGAGCGTCGAAAATCAAGACATCGGCTTCCTGGAAAAACTGCGCATAACGTTGAATCTGTTCGTTGTCGAGATTTTTATATTCCGAATCGGTGGCATAGATAACCGATTTGCCGTGATAGTCCAACCGGTAAGCGAATGATCCGCCCGGATGATTGAGCATGGTATTGGTTATTTTAATATCGCCCAGGTTGACGGTTTCCTCTTTGCGCATCTGGACGAATTCGATATTCGCACCCATGGCCGAAATTGAAACCGGGAAGAATTCATCTTCCTGCTGAGTGCTGAAACGATGTTCGAGACCGGTATGGACGCCGTAAATGATGATTTCATTGCCGGTTTTAAAAGCCGGTAAAAACGAAGGGAAGCCCATGATATGATCCCAGTGGGTATGGCTGAGAAAAATGTGAGCCGTGCCGCGCCCCTTGCCGAATTCGCGGTGCATCAGGTATTCACCGAGGCGCCTGATACCCGATCCGGTGTCCAGGATGATATGCTGACCTGCAATGTTCAGGTATACACAGGCAGTGTTGCCGCCGACAAAGTTTTTTCGATAAGGCGGCAGCTTATCAAGATACTGACGGATGGCGTCGTCGTTGTTAAAATTTTTCTGACTGGCATCTTTCAGCAACCAGAATAATTTTTCTTCCATCTCAGAATTATCCGGAGAAGACGGAAAAGATCCGCGCACTCCGTAGAATTGCAGTTTTATACGGTCATTGTTCGTTTTGCTCATTTAAGCCGTTCCTCTCCATGCAACTTCGGGTTGATTTACTCTTCTCGCGCGTGTATCCATTGACCCCATTGCATATAAATATCGGTCCTTTAATCCATAAAAAACCAATTCATTTTTATTTTCTAATTACTTTCCCGCAGATGTAAAAAAGCCGTCCGGTTGTCAGGCTTTGTCCCGTGACATTATTTTTTAATTGATATTCAATTCCCGTTGCAAACTATTGATCTGGTCGCGAAGTTGCGCCGCCCGTTCGTAATTTTCTTCTTCGACGGCGGCCTGGAGCTGATTCTGAAGTTCAAACAGGCGGTCAAGATTCTGCAATTCCGGGATGGAATCATCTTTCTCGGTAATTTCCCGATGTTTACCGGCCAGGTACTGTCCGGCTTCCTGCATGACATCCTCGGTCACGAGAATGGTGGCTTTCATACGCAGCGCCAGGGCAATCGCATCACTGGGCCGGGCGTCCACAAACAGGACCTGGTCATTTTTCAGCCGAATCTCAATCTTGGCATAAAAAGTGCCTTCCACCAGGTCGCTGACGGTGACGCTGTCGATGCGCACTCCAAATTCCTGCAAGACGCTGACGAACAAATCGTGGGTCATCGGTCGCGGCATTTTAACCTCTTCGATGGCCAGCGCAATTGACTGCGCCTCAAAAACGCCTACGATGATCGGTACCTGCCGCTCGCCGCCGATTTCCTTCAGCAGCAGAGCGTAGCCCTTGCTGGGGGGATAGTAGATGATTTTACTTAAGGCCACTCGTATCATAACAAACTTCAGAATATATCATAACCATCGAGCAGAATCAAGCTGAAAAAATTTATGTCTGATTATGCGGCTTACTTTTTTGATTGCGCTGCTGATAATCCCGCAGCAGATCGTATATCCGCATGGCGCTGACTGCCGAGAGTAAACTTTCCTGCAATGAACCGACCTGTTTGAGGTTTACAGTGCGAACCAAATCGGTAATTGTGATCAGGGCGCTGGCGCTCATGCTGAACGAACGCAGCCCCAAAGCCAGCAGACCGAGCACGGCATACGGATCGGAAGCCATTTCGCCGCAAACCGTGACCGGGAAAGATTTGATGCGGGTTACGGCTGCAATGCGATTGATGGCCTGAAAGATCATGGGGTGATAGTAATTTTTTGTGACCGTATCGGTGCGTTTCGAGCCCAGCAGAAACAGCGCCAGGTCATTGGTGCCGATGCTGAAAAAATCCAGCAATCCGGTTAATTCTTCGAGTTCGTCCAAAATGCTCTTGGTTTCGATCATCGCTCCGAGCGGAATAACGGCGGCAAATTCGTAGCCCTCGTTCTTCAGGTCAGTCTGTACCTGCCGATAAATTTCCAATACCGCGCGAATCTCGGCCGGATTGGTAACTAATGGGAACATGATTTTAAGCGGACCGAAATGGCTGGCGCGCAGCAGAGCGCGCAGCTGCGCATTCAGCAGCCAGGGATTATCCAGGCAAAAACGGATTCCGCCCCAGGTATCGAACACAGCGTCTTTCTGAAACATTTCCAGGTCGAGAATCGCCATCATCTTCTCGCGGCCGAAATCAAAAGTCCGGAAAGTGGCCGGTTTGCCTTTCAGAGCGATAACAACGTCCCGGTAGGCCTGGAATTGCTCTTCCTCATTGGGAACGTCATTACGTTCGATGCACAGATATTCGGTGCGAAACAGACCGATGCCCCCGATCAGTTCCGGATTGACGGCTTTGATTTCGGCGGCGAATCCGGCGTTCAGCAGGATTTCTACCGGAACTCCATTTTTCGAAACGGCCGGGGCGGCCTGAGATTCTAAGTGCTGTTTGCGCTTTTCCAATTCCCTGATCTTACATTGATATTCTTGCAATACGGCCGGAGTTACAGCCAGAATGACTTTTTCATGATCGGCATCCAGAATAACTTCCCGCGCCGTTCCGATCAGCTCGATTTCAGCGACATTTGAAATATAGGGAATCCCGAAAGCCCGCGCCAGAATGCCGGCGTGAGAATCTATTCCGCCGAATTTTGTAATAATGCCAGTCGTATTTTGATTATGGATGTGAATCATCTCAGAAGGCGAAACCCGGTCGCTGACGTAAATCGCCGGTTCGCGCATCTGGGGGATGGTATATTCACCCTGCGTCGAAAGATGATGGATAATTCGTTTTTTAACGTCGTGGAGATCGATCATCCGCTCCTGCTGAAACTGATTGAAGGAATTGACCAGAGCCTTTTCGTAGCGCTCCATGGCCGAACAATATGCCCACAAGATATTACGATGTTCGCGGCGTACCAAATCGGTGACTTCCTGAACCAGATCGACGTCGGTCAGGGCGATTAGTTGAGCATCGATCAATCGGGCGTGGTCTTCATCGAGATGCTTCAGGACAAGGGCCCGAACCTGTTCCAGCTCGCCAGCCGCCGAATCCGCCGCCCGTTTGAATTTTTCAAGTTCACCGTCGGCCTCGGTTTCAGCAATATAAGATTGCGGAATCGCTTCCTTCCCCGGCGTAAAGAAATATACGGGACCGATTACTATTCCCGGAGAGATACGAATGCCCTTGACAACTTTCAAGTCTATTCCGTATTAAACTTGTTGGCGACTAATTCTACCAATGCGGCTAAGGCTTCTTTTTCGTCCGAACCGTTAGCGTCCAGAGTTACTTCGGCGTCCGGTTCGACGGCCAGCACCAGGACCCCGAGGATACTCTTGGCATTGACCCGCACGCCTTTATAGGTTAAAAAAATTTCGGATTTGAAGCGGGCGGTGGTGGTGACCAACATCGTAGCCGGACGGGTATGTAAGCCGTGCCGGTTAAGTATTTTTACAGTTTGTTTGATCATTTCAGGACTGTCGGTTGGAAATTATTTGTACCAGAAAATTTAAATCGGTTTGTAATTGTTCCGGCAGGACGCGCAGGCGCTGGCTGGCATTGGAAAACAATCGGGCGATCACGGCTTCGGTCTGCTGAACACAGCCGCGTTTTTTCAATTCCTGGACGATCAGACGCCGGTTTCCGGCATTGGATTTGAGAAATCCGAGAAATTCAGTGCGTTTGGCGTCCGGTAATTCGCTTAATGCGGCAATGATCGGATAGGTTTTTTTACCAGCGGCCAGATCGCTGCCGAGACTCTTACCCATCGTTTCCGGATTGGCGGTCAGTTCCAGTAAATCGTCCTGAATCTGAAAGGCCTGGCCGATCTCCTGGCCAAAAAGACCAAGGTTCTCGGATACTTTCGGGCTGACGCCCGCCACCAGGGCTCCCAGCTGACAGGCTAAACCCAGCAGGCGTCCGGTCTTGCGCAGGATCATATCCATATAGTCGGCTGGACCGATCACCGTGCTTTTCTCAAAATCCAGGTCGTAAGATTGGCCTTCGCAAATGTCCAGCATGGCCTGGCTGAAAACCGTTCCAATACGGTCGATTTGAGCGGCCCTGGTCTGCATCAGCGTGCGGAAGGCTAAAGCCATCAGCCCGTCACCCGCCAGAATCGCGGTGTTGACATTCCACCTGACATGCACGGTCTGCTGGCCGCGCCGGACGGTATCATTGTCCATTATATCATCGTGAACCAGTGTGAAAGTATGCAGAATTTCAACGGCTAAAGCGGCCGGCATAAGTGTCTGACGACCGGCGCCGAGTCCTTCACCGACGATCAGCACCAGAATCGGTCGCAGGCGCTTGGCGCGGGCATTCAGGCTGTAGCGCATCGGCTGATAAAGCCCGCCCGGCATTTCCGGCAGCTCGATTTTCGCCAGTTGGCGATCGACCTCGGTTTTTAATTTTATAAACCGGTCGCTGAAATTTTCCGTCATTGGTCCACACTCATCGCATTCACGCTCTATTTTATGACAATTTTCAGGCAATTAAAATATTCGTCGCCCGTGCCGCTCACATTTTGAATTCGCCGAATTCGCGCAGCTTACCAAGCACCAGATCGCGGAGCTCAGAGAGACGTTCGGCGGTTTTGGCTTCGAAGCGCGTCACGATTACCGGCTGCGTGTTCGAAGAGCGCACCAGCCCCCAGCCGTCTCCGAATTTTATACGCACGCCATCGACAGCCAGACATTCGTAGTGGGCTTTAAAGTATTCGGCCGCCTGGCGGGCAATGGTGAATTTGGTCGGATCGTCCTTGCATTCCAACCGCATTTCGGGCGTACTGAAATAATGCGGCAGACGGGCGGTTTTCTCGGAAACCTTCTCGGCCGAACGCGAGAGCAGCCGCGCAAAACGGGCCGCCACATACACGGCATCGTCATAGCCGAAATATTCATCACCCATGAAAAGGTGACCGCTCATTTCACCGGCAAACGGGACGTGTTCATCCTTCATTTTCTGCTTGATGAGCGAATGCCCGGTCTTCCACATTAACGGAACGCCGCCGCGAATGGCAATCATTTCTTCCAGCGCCTGCGAACATTTCACATCGAAGATCACCGGAACGCCCGGCCGGGCCACTTCTTCCAGAAACAAGATCATCAGGTAGTCTGCCCAGATAATCTGTCCGCGATCGTCGACCACGCCGATGCGGTCGGCATCGCCGTCGAACGCCACCCCAAAATCGTAACCGCCTTTTTGTATTTCGGCAATCAGGTCTTTCAGGTTCTTGGCAACCGTCGGATCGGGATGGTGATTGGGAAAGCGACCGTCGACATCACAATATAATTCGGTGACATCGCAACCGATTTCCCGGAAAATCTCCGGGCCGGTCAGGGAGCCTGCGCCGTTGCCGCAATCCATGGCGATTTTCAGCGGGCGGGCCAGTTTGATTTTGGAAATGATCATCTGTTTGTATTCTTCCAGGAGTTCTTTCGCACGTAATTTACCGGCGCCCACGGCAAACACACCTTTTTCAATAATGCTTTTAATGTACTGAATCTGATCGCCGAAAACCGCTTTCTGGTCGAGACTGACTTTGAAACCATTCATGTTGGCGGGATTATGACTGCCGGTAATCTGGATCGCACCGTCCACCGGAAGAGTGTACATGCTAAAGTAATTGACCGGCGTCGGCACGATGCCGAGATCGATGATATCAATCCCGGTTGACATAAGACCTTTGGCTAATACGGTTTTCAGGTGCGGTGTGGAGAGCCGGATGTCGCCGCTTAAAGCCACCGTGTGAGCTTTATGCTCACGGAAATAGGTACCCATGCCCCGGCCCAGTAATTCGACGACTTCATCGGGAAAATCATCGGCCACGACGCCCCGGATGTCATATTCACGAAAAATATACGGATTCATCTGTTATCTCCTGTTCATAGGGTTAATTTTCCAAGCACTACCGGATGACAGGCTCCGGTCACGTTGGGCACATTGCCGGGAATCTGCCAGACATATAACGCCGCCAGCATGGCAAAAGCTAAGGCTTCCTTGCCGTCACCGGGTATTCCGTAACCTTCCGGCGGACTGATTTTCACCGGGCTGAAAAGTTCCTGCAGATGCTCCATGATAACCGGATTGTACACCCCGCCGCCACTGGCAATGATTTCGTCTAACGGATATTTCCCGGCGAAAAACTGCTGGTAATTTATAAACACGGCTTCGGCCGAAAAACGGCTGAACGTGGCCAGCAGATCGTAGTATTGGATTGGTTCGATACGATGCCGGGCGATTATTTGCCAGACCAGATCGGGACCGAAAACTTCCGGGCCGGTCGATTTCGGCAGCGGCGCTTTAATATATGGGTGTTCCCGCAGTTCCTGTAAAATGTCCGCCCTGATTGTACCCCGGCGCGCCAGGCGTCCGTCCGTATCGCACTTCTGTACTCCCCCGGTGATGATTTTCACCAGCGTGTCGCTGAGGATATTGCCCGGTCCGGTGTCTAAGGCAAAAATTTCGTCAATCGTTTTACAGCCATTCGGAACGATTGTGAAATTGGCAATTCCGCCGAGATTCAGAACCAGGAAAGTCTTCTGAAATTTCTTAAATAATAAATAATCGATAAAAGGTACCAGTGGCGCTCCGGTGCCTCCGGCCGCAATGTCGCGCACCCGGAAATCACTGACCACCGGAACTTCAAACGCCTCGGAAATCATCGACGGCTCACCGATTTGCAGAGTCGCGTGCCGGTCGATATGCCAGACGGTTTGGCCATGTGAACCAACCAGATCAATCGAATCGGCCGTAAAATTATGTTCATGCAGAAAACTGCGAACGATCGTGGCGTATTCCCGTCCGATCGCGAAATTTGCCTGGCAGACGGCGGCAGTCGAACCGCTGACTACGGTATGCAAATA
>Ga0172375_10004285_pt1 | contig 21155 bp, 14 predicted proteins | sample LakKiv1m_FD_114537 | JGI IMG/M metagenome (GOLD analysis project Ga0172375, IMG submission 114537) | Freshwater microbial communities from Kabuno Bay, South-Kivu, Congo - kab_092012_11.1m | ecosystem: Environmental > Aquatic > Freshwater > Lake | place: Democratic Republic of the Congo...
ACATCTTCAAGTAGTTTGCACACGCGATGCTGTTTTCACTGATGAGCTTGATGAAATCTTCGATTGAATAATCGATTGGCGCCAGATCGGCTTTGTCCCAGCGGCCATCGCTTTTCGCTAATGTGACCGCGGCTATTCCCGAAGGCATCATTTTGCCGTCTTTCGTCAATCGCTCAATCGAGGTCTTGTTCTTGGTGGACCAAACGCTTTTCGGACTTCTTTTCGTAAAGTACTTCAGATAGTATTGCTCGTCGATGCGTTTGATCTGTCCGTCGATCCAGCCGAAACACAACGCTTCGTCAAGCGCTTCTTCGGGCGTTAACGATGAATTTATATGTGTCTTGTCAAAACGGATCCAGATACCTGGATGATTGTCGTGATGGTTAACCAACCATGTATGTAATGATTGCTTGTCGGCAAATAGCATTCCTTCCATCGTAAAAATTCCTCCGTTCTTAACCATGTATAACTCTAACAATACAAGTGTATTTTGAAAATATATCTGCGAGCTTTGGTTATGATAAGTAAAGACAAGTTAATATCTGACTAGTGTTGGTTGACAGCTTCTTTTTTCATAAGAACAAGCGTCAAGATGCTTGGCGTAACCGGTATGGCAATAACGGCATAGACTAGAGCCGCGGCGATGGGGATGATAAATAACACGACGATGCCGACGAAGGCCAGAACTCCGTATACGCCTAAAGTAACGAACATCATGATCTTCTTGATTTTGTCGTTTGCCGGTATCAACAGCATAATGCCGGTGGCGATGATAAGCGATTGCACCGTATATACAAGTTCACCGGGACCATAGGGCATCGGACCAATCATGCCGACAGAACCATACAACAATGAATAGAAGGCCACAATATATTTGGTTATGTTGCTTTTCTTCATGATATTTCTCCTAAGGGAAGAAAACGAGAATTAACAATTTCGGTATAATAAATATGACAATATTATTGTGTGACTAATGGATTGTTATGTCCATTTTTTGAAATAAGGTTCGTTAAAAACCCAAAAATAACAATTTAAAAATAATAAAAAATGTCAATCAAATAGAAAAACACTGATTATCGAGCAGTGGTGTTGGTGTTGCAAACAATTTTGTCTTTTAAATTTCTTTTTTGCATTTATATTTCAAATGAAGTAAATGCTTGAAACGTTCTAAAACATCCCTACCGCGTCAAAGTTAGGGATACTTTTCATCGTTTTCCTAACTTCTTCGGAAACATTATGTTTCTGGCAAACAACTAGAAAATCGATGTTGGATAAGAAAGCTTGTATTGGTAGATTTTCTATTTCGCCGAACTTCACATGGCTGATATTTGGCTCGCAAGCGACGACATGATAACCTCTATTCAATAATTCATTAACAATGATGAGCCCACTGCTGCCTCGAGTGTCTTCAATGTTGGGTTTGTAGGATAACCCGAAAACACCTATCGTGCTTGTTTTCTTTACGAGACGCTCGACCTGGTCGCAAATGAAATATGGTTTGTACGCATTAATCTCGCGGGCTGTCTTCGACAAATTAGTAAATTTTGGATATTTATATATAAGAAAATACGGGTCGACGGCAATACAGTGTCCGCCGACGCCACTGCCTGGTTGTAAAATTTTTATCCTTGGATGTGTGTTGGCAAGTCTAATGAGTTCAAATACATCGATTTCAAGGTTAGCACATAGCATTGACAATTCATTGGCAAAGGCGATTTCGATATCGCGATAAGCGTTTTGAATCAACTTCAGCAGCTCGGCCGACTTGATTGTGGTTTTCAGGATGGGCTTTTCGTTTATTGTTTCATACAAGCGTTGGACGCGCTCAAAACTCTTTTGATTGTTTGCTCCAATAATCCTTGTATTGAATTTCAATTCATCGAAAATATTCCCTGGATATATCGACTCAGGACAATACGCATATGAGATTGTCTCAATTGGAAACTTAATTTTAGCCGCAATTTTCTGTAATAAGTTTTGGTTCGTCCCAGCGCCAATGGTAGACTCAATGACTATCAAGTCATCTGGACGAAGAATCGGACAAAGTTCGTCAATGACTCCATAAATATAACTTACATCTTCTTCATTTTGGTTCGTTAAAGGGGTCTGTACGCAAACAATGTATGTTCCGGTGGGCTCGATTTCTTTTGAAATGAATAAAAATTTGCCAAGGACTGAATCGAGATTTTTGAGTAGATTTGGCTCAGTGAATTGTTTTTCGTGCGATATGTTTTTTATAACATCTTTTGAAATATCATATCCGTAAACTTTTATCCCATTCATGGCAAATGAAATTGCGAGAGGAAGGCCAACATAACCTAATCCAATTATAGTTATTTGTTCCATAAAACTCTCCTTTCGATAATATCTGTGATTTGATCTGCGGCATTTCCGTTTCCGTAAACTTGCGTGATATCGCAGTTTGTCTCTGCTAAAATCAATTGCTCAAAAGATTTTTGCATATCTTTTTCGTTTGGTTCGCACAAAACGACATGGGGCGCGAAGTAACGTCTTTCGCTTGCGTGCCTTACTACGAGAACCTTTTTGTTAAGAAAAGTACCTTCTTCCTGCAGACCGCCACTGTCGGTAATCAAATATCTCGATCGTCCAAGTAAACCGTAGAATTTTAGAGGGGTCATCGGTTGACAATATGTAATATTTTCGATCTCTTTCAAGACGTTGGAAGCCTCAACGACTCGAGGATTTAGATGCGTCACATAGAAAAAGTTAAGGTCTGGATGGTTTCTGGCGATTCGTATTATTCCTTTGAAGATTGTATCTATATGAACAAGATTCTCGTTTCTATGAATGGTGACAATTACGTTATTTGTATCCTCGTCGCTAGAAACGTGTTCGGTAAGAAAGTCAATAATCGTGTTTCCAACGACGAAAACGTCGTTGGAATTCTTTCCCTCCAATATAAGGTTAACTCTTTCTTTTTCGGTTGGGGCAAACATGATGGTCGCCCACTCGCTGATTTTTGTCCTGTAAAATTCTTCTGGGTCGGGGTTACCAAGGTCAAAGGTTCGTAGTCCTGCTTCAATGTAGACGATCGGCACGTCGTGATCGTGAGCAAATCGAGCCCCTATGTAAGTTGATAACGTGTCTCCTTGAACCACAACCGCGGAAAAAAAATCAAGATTAATGCTTTTCTCAAATTCGTGCAGCAACGCCTTTTCTTTCGTAATTCGCTCTTTTCCTTTGTTGTCGAATGAAAGAGTAATGTCGATTTGGACTCCTAATTCAGCAATTACTTCTTCGATGATTTCAGGATGCTGATTGGTGTTACATATTTGGAATGCAACTCCTTTGTTTCTTAATCGACTGATTACAGGCAAAATCTTCATAAGTTCGGGGCGTGTCCCAAAAACGAATAATAGCGGTTTATATCGAAATACTTGGTGGAGAATTTGACTACTAATATTGAAACAATGGAATCGCTTCGAGAAATCAAAAGCACATTTCGACAAGTCGTCATATAAGCCGCTATTAATTATGTTTGTGAGACTTCGAAATAGATCTTCGTTTGAAGAATATGGGATCAAAGCCGAGGAAGAGCCGATTTCCTTTATCACGGTCACTTCCGTTGGATAAAACGTCGGTAATCCCGCGGCCATGCCTTCAAACACCGTCCTGCCGAACGTCTCCCAACGAGAACTCGTCAAATTGAAGTCTTTATGTGACATTTTCGTCGCAATTTCCTTTGCTGTTGCCGGGCCGCTCAGCGTTACATGGTCGCCCAATTGATTGATTCTTATGTCCTCATGAAGTTTTTTTAATTCATGTGTGTCCTCAATCGCGCCAATTATTTCAAGGTGGGCCGAACTTCCCTGAACATTCAAATATTTTATTATTTGTAGCGATCGCTCAAGATTTTTTTGTTTTCTAATCGAAGAAACGTTTATGAAACGAATTGGGGCGTGCATTAATCGATCGTGGATACCAAAAAAAATTGGATTGATTTGCCGCGGTATGACTTTTATGCTTGTTTGTGGAACTTGATAATCGTCTATCAAGGTTGATTTGGCTTGATTCGTAGGGACGATGATCGACGGCAGCAGCGCTAATACCTTTTTCTCTTCATAGATGTATTCTTGAATCACGTTTTCGCCGGCTCGCTGGTAATCAGTTCCTAAAAACATTGGAAATAGAATTACTTTAGCCCGCTGATTTGGAGTAAATTGTTCTAGGCCGAATACTTTGCTTGCGTGTATTACGATTATTTTGTCGTATTTTTCAATTACCGTTTGCCAAAGCGCCAAATTGTGTTCTTTGTTTAAAATACGGCGCTCGAACTTGTTGCTAATTCGTTGCTTGATTGGATAAAACCAGAGGTGATGAACTCCTTCAATTATTAAATCACCGTTTGGAGTTCGAAGAAAGCACAAATCCAAAAGGCATCTGTTTTTCAACAAATCAACAAGTTCTTTGACCATTGTTCCGCCGCCTCCGGTAGGATCAGCGTACAATTTGCCTGTAATTATGAGGACTTTTTCCATTCGTCAAAGTACCTTCTAAATAAATAATTAAAGGAATACGGATAAAAATCTTCTGGGGGAGGAATACGGCCGGCATATTTTGAAATAGCTGCGGCAATCTCCTGTGGTCTATCGTTAACAATCACGCCTCGCTCCGGTGTAATAATCTCGGATAAAGCGCCAGCCGATGTCGCAACGACGAATACACCTGATGATGTCGCTTCTAAAATAGATCTGCCCATGCCTTCTGTGTGCACATAAGTTCCTCCAGCAACTTTGGTTACGATATCGCCGCTGCATTGTACGTATAACTTTGCATGAGCCAAATATAACAGTACTTCATTCAAAGGCTTTTTACCTAAGAAAGTGATGTTTGTCGCGCGGTTATATTTAGCTTTTAGCTTCGGATGAAGAGGACCATCACCAATAAGGTATAAATGGTATCTATCATCGAGTATTCCAAACGATTCTAATAATAATTCGACGCGCTTATAAGGAACAAACCTGGCGATGCTGACAATTGGAATTCCCTTGTTAGGCTCGAACGGATTTGGATAACTTTTTGTTTTTACAATAAGCGGGAGATCGACTCCTCCAACCATGCGCAGGAACCTTGAGGGCACGATACCGATTTTTTTCAAACGCTGTTCAGTAAACTCGCTGTTAGTGATGATCATGTTTACTGTTTGATTAATAGTGTGAATCCAATGAGACAACCTTTTTTCATAAGGCTGTGTCGCGTCGTTCATTTCGGCCATCGGGATTTCATTTCCACCCGTTCGATACATAATAAAAGTCTTGTCGAGCTTTTGCCGAATTTCTACCATCTCTTCAATCCAGTGACCGGAATTAAAAAAAAGCAAGGTGTCCGCTCGATTGGGAATTGTGTCGAGTAATAATGGTTTTGATTTTTTGTTGATGACGGTGTTTTGACCGTTTGTTTTGGACACAATGCTAATGTTGAACAATAGTTTGCAGTAGTTAATAAAGTAACGTCCGTGACTTTCGACGCCGCCTATGGAGTCCGCGGCAATATTGGCAAAGATATAGGCGGGCGTCTTTTTAATGAGACGTAACTTTCGCAAAGCGATTGAAACTCCGAGTTCGGCGGCTGGAAGCGTTACTTCCATCGAGTGGACTAATAGTTGGGGGCACCCAGCACCAACACAGACATTATTATTGTATTTTTCAAAAACATCGATATCGTTTGGACCATCTCCAAATATTAACGGGGGGGTGTCAATTTGATAATAGGATAGGACTTTTCCAATTGCTATAACGCGTGAGTCCTCGTGGTTTTGCAAAGAAAGCACTTGGCCGTCGTTCCAATATTCGCAATGATACTCTGAAGTATAATTTTGTATTTCATATTCTGGAACACCGAATATTGCCACATTGTAAGGTTTTAGTGAGACACCTTCCTTGTTGGCAATAAATCCGTGCTTGTCAGCAAGTTTTTTTGCTTCTTCGTTGCTAAAAAGGGCGCTTTCAGTGTCGTATGTCAACACCGGCATCGCAAATGGTATGTAAGGGTTTCTCATTGGGTTATCATAAATCACTTCTACTGGTGTTGTTATGAACGATCCATTAAGACAAATGAAAAAATCCAACTTCACTTTGGCAAACAAGGTTTTGCAAAATGAGTATGATCGCATAGAATAAACACCGATTTTGATTCCGTTGGCATGTAGTGTATTCAGGTCGTCTATGATAAATGGCGAAAGTTCTTGTTCATACCTTTTGTTGAACAAGGTATTTCCGACATCAAAAAATATGATTTTATACTTTGGTTTCATTCGCTATCGTTTTCATTAAATAAAATTTGCAGCCGTCAGCCTTCAAATGAGTCAATAGGTCGATTAAGAGATTATGCATGCCGTATCCATCATATCTCATTGCTAATAATCGCTCTTTGTCTAGAGTGTTATATTCTCTACGCGGCAACGTGTCTTTCAACTTTCTTGACACGGCATATTCTCGTGTATTAAGCGCGATGTGAATCGGGTGAAAGTTGAAAACGTAATAATGATCGTTATCGATTTGCTTCATAATGTCTTCTACCGAAAACGATTCATTTTTCAATGAATACAGTCCGTCTTCAAAAAAGATTGGAATTTCAATGATTCCCCATTTGTTTATAAAAGGGTTTTTGGCAGTCAGATGCGAAACGTCATTTGACGTGTATGTTATCCACGGAAGAAAAGCGTCAATTGTAAAATTGTTGGGGACAAAATAGCGATGCATCCGCAGTCCGTAGGTGTGAAAGACAAATTTCCGCACGTGAGCGGTAACTTCGTCTTGGCTTAGGCCGTGATCGCTGTGCGGAAGATAGTTTGGATGCGGTTCGAGTTCCCATCCATTGGCTTTGGCCAGCTGGTTGATAAAATTCGATTTGCCCGTAAGAAAAACGGTTATCGGTATTTTGAATGCCGCGATCGTTTCAAACGCATATTCGAGACATGCGTCGCTCGCCCAATCAATGTCCAAAGTAATCGCCACTTTCATTTCAATAAACCAGTTTGTGATATTTTTCAAACAACTTTATGTCAAGGTGCAAATCATCCACCAATTGGTTCATGTCTTGATATTCCCAAACATGTCTGGACAGCGCTCTCGTCCTCTGGCCGTTCTTCAAATAAAAGCCCTCAAATTTACCAAAATGTGTGAGGTTTACCATGGAGTCTTGCATCGTTTTGTTGTCTTTGAACGACAGCTCAATTCCGCTTCCGGCGCATAATGATTCGATCTCTCGTGCTTTTTTAAAATATAACTCATCGGATATGCCAAACACTTCATCTTTGGCCGGATCGTTATAAGTCATGTATTGGTAGAATTTCCATTTGGTTATTCTAAACTTATTTTGATTGTCCAAAACGAACCGCACCAGTCTATCGATGCCGTCATAGTTTACAGGAGTAATGACGGTGTGAATTTTTAAATCAAAACCTTTTTCAAACAGTAAGGTAAAGTTCTTGATAAACCTCTCCAAATAATTTTTCCGGTTTCCCCAATTTCTCCCAATTCTTGTTAAAATCTCATCATCCACCGAATCTAAAGTTATTGTAATCCTTTCAACGACGCCTTTCATTTTGTCGATGATTGATTCGTCCAACAACACGGCATTAGTCAGTAATTCGATGCGGAGATTGTCGCAGTTCTCTTCGTGTTTGAATTGACGTATAAAATCGAGAATAACGAGAAAATCGGTGAGAACTTTACCACCTAAAAATGTGGGTTCTCCCCCAGATAGAGTTAATTTTCGGACTTGAAGATTATGATACATGGCTTCTATTGCTTTCATGATGTCCGAAATTCCCATTTCAGATTCAAGCGATTCAGGCGAAGTGTCTCGAAAACAATATCCGCAGTTCAAAACGCAGCGAGGAGTCATCATGTAATAAACCGAGTAATGGTCCATGTTTGGCCTTGCTTTCATTTTTATTATTTGATTAGACTTATTATACATTTAAGTACTTTCTTACAAAACTTGGAAGAGAAAAATTAATCAAAGCCATGCCGCTACTAATATCTAAATATACCTTTGAGACCATTCAAAGATTTTTAATGAATCTCAAGAAAGATCAATCTAATATGCAAAAAGGAATAAGTTTCATAATTTAGTAGAACGATAAATGTATTTTATTCCTTTAGAATTACCGTTTAAGACATACGAGTGTCAAGTGGCTGCCTAACATTCTTTAGCAAATTTTCCGAATAAGCGGATTAAGTCAAATTTGTAATTTAAACCATTTTTTCGAATTTTGCTACTATAGCCGCATTTATACTTCGAATCTCGACTTGCGAAATAGAAACGGCGATTTTTTTATTTATATGGTCATACAATGGATAACTGAATCTTGATTCGCTAATAGTAAGACCTAGCGTGATGTCAATGAACATTTTTTGTCTGTTAACACTAATTTGAATAATTGTTTCTGACTGCCGTTGGCCGTTGTTGGCAATCAGCGGAAAAACAAAATACCCTCTGGAGTCGGGTCGTTTTTCCCACACCAACACATGGTGCCTCACTCTACTTTTCTTATTGCGATCCAGCGCTCCGATATATGCTCCGTAAATACAATGACGATAAACATCGAGATCGCGATTAATGATTTTACCGCCCGTAGTGGTTTCATGAAGCGCTTTGAGATTACTATAGATTTCCGATATAAGCATAATATGCATCGGATTCGCTTCCATATCGCCAAAAGAAATATGTTCGCGCCCGATGCCATTCATTAGGGAATCAAGAACATATCGGATATAAAAAGTCTGCATTTTCAGCATTGTTTCTAACCTGACCTTCAGCGGTCCATTTGCAAAATACACTGTCGTTCTCAATAGATTGGGGTGTAAGATGCTGAACATGTCGGCATTGAGGTGATTGGTGTCAATATTGGTAACACAGCCGCCTTCTTGGCGAAATCCTGATAATTTGAAAACGACGAGCCGTTCCGTCTGATCTTCAAACATCAGCGGGATTCCATAATAAAGAATCTTTTTATTACGCGGCTTTTCACATTGATATACAGTGCCGAAACTGATATCGTCAAACTTCATAAAGGCATTTTATCATAAAGGTAGTACAGAAATGCCTTGTTTATGCAAAGTGAAGTCAAGTTTATGGCATAAAATAACTGAACCTTTGGTTGTTGGACCTGGCGCTATTTGAAAGCAAATCGTTTACCGATGATTTGTATATGTTATAAAACGACGTTACATAACAATTTTTTAAGTTAATATATATGCATGATTCAAATTTCAAAATTGGCTGAATATTTATTACTTAACAAGTCAAAATCTTTTTCAAAAATGCCAAAAGGCAAGTTTTACCTAATTTTTAATAAAGATAAAAATGCTTTTTGGAACGGGGAGATATGGACACAGAAGGATTTGCTGCCAATTAAAGATTACTTAACGGCAATCAAAGAAAAAAATCGTCTTCGCTTCCTTACCAAAGATCGTATTTATTTCATGAAGTTCTTTTTTAACAAACAAGGATATCCGATTATCATCTTGCCCACCAACGAGCCTCGAGATCATTACAAATATCTAGAAGAATAGAGAAAGCACAAAAATGATTTTTTCTATATGTTTTAACTCGCGTTTGGATAATGTCGGCCCTTTAGCGATCGACTACGGAAGGCAAAAGATAAAATCTTGGAATATATTTTTATAAACACGCATTCTTTTTTTCCGCAAAAACGAATTTCGCCGGAAAAAGTGGAAAAAATTCTCCCCTTTTCTCTCGAGAAAACCTTTGAAGCTTTTAAGAAAAGACATTTGCGTTACAAGAAAGAAATGTCTTTAAATGATTTTTTTACAGCCATCCTTGCCGGAGGAAGCGAACGTAATCTATTCTTCATGTGGCCGGCGCTTGACAGAATACCGATCCAATACATTAACGAATTTTCCGGAAAAGGGAATATCCAATATAAAAATGTTTTTATATTTCCGGAACCGAGTGTAATCGACAGTCAATATATCCCCTTAGAAAAAATATTTTATCTTAAGGGACACATCACGGTTTACAAGACTGATGCTACTAGAACAACCGCTTTGCCGATCGAGTTTCAGGTGACTGATTTTGGTTTCCTTCCGCATTCACTCACGAGGTATTGCCAAATCTCAAGAAAAGCCACAATTGTTTACAAACAGCCATCAATTGATTTAGAAGGAGGGGTTGCCAAATATGAAATCAACCCGAGCAACATTAATTACAACAGCGAGCAACCAAACATCTTCAAAAATACTGATTTTTTCTCTGAGTTGAGTGAAAAAAATGGTGTGATCGGCCCCGTTACTTATCCGATGGTTATGGCAAATATTGCTTTGTGGGACAAGTTGTTTGCCTTTCAACAAAACTTATTGACTAAATTAGCCGCAAACGAGATCAAAGTTAAAAACAATAATGTGGTTGTCGCTTATATCGCCACGACAACCGCAGTTAAAAAATCATTGTCCGCCAGCAGCATTCTGTCTTATCAACTCGATAAGAATCAGACTCTCAACGAAAAGCGATTGCTGTTGAAAGAAAATCCGAATATTGTCGGGCTATTTACAAAGGAGGTGAGATTGCTTCATCTTTCATGCAAACTCAAAAAAAGCGAGTTTAAAAATCAATCTGAATATTTATCACAATTGGAAACTACGAAGTTTATTATTGACAAGTGTTCTAGTGACGATTTAGACATGTTATTGGTTAAAAATCATTCTGGGTTTCTCGATGATTCCGGCTCCTTTAATTACGATAATTATATAAAGTTCATGTACAATGTTGCTGATTCCAAGCAATTTTTACGACTGGAAAACATTCTAGTATGCACTACCAATGAAATTGACATCAGCAATGATCGTAATAAAGCGTCGGCCCTACAAATCATTGATTCACGGCGAAATTTGGAACTGGCTGAAATTGAAAATGACAATGACATCACGGTTTTTGCCAAAGGTCGAAGCATCAATGAAATAAAGGCAATTCAAAGGGAAGAAAAAGCGCGCCGAAAAGATGAGGTTATCAATCGATATAACCGCTTGATTTCCGAGATAAAAAACCAAACTTTTTCCCAAGAGGAAATTGATTTTAATTTATATTTTTCGATCTCTAGCGACAGTATCGATGATTTCAATAATTTTTTGAGTAACGCCCGCACGCTAAAACTCATCGTTGATGTGCAACTGGCGTTTTCAAAGAACCAACGCTTTCAGAAATCGTTTAAGCGATTAAAGAACGGAGACGTTAATAATCCGCTTCTCGCAAGAATGCTTTTTGATGCCGGCAACTTGTTGCCAATTGACAGACCTGCGCCATCGTTCAAATTTCATAACGAGAACCTCAATATCGAACAAAAAGAGGCGATTGGCAAAACATATGCCTCAGAATCGATTTGTGCCATTCAAGGTCCTCCCGGAACCGGCAAGACAACCGTTATTGCCGAGATTGTCGAGCAATTTGCGGATCGCAGCCAACGTGTCCTCGTATCAAGCGAGAATAAGCGCGCAATTGACAATGTCGCCCGTAAAATTGAGCAAAATATTCTCTCATCGAGCCTTAACTCCAATGTCGTGTTTATTTCAAAGGTTGATCAAGACTTGAAAAAAAGGCATTTAAGAAACCTCATTTCTGGCGTCACAGATGTTGAAAAAAACATCATTGCACGAAGTATGGCCATCATCAACGAAACCGTCGGCCAGTATGAAAAGGCCGAAAATCTTTTCTCGCAAATGAAAAAAACGATGTTTGACCTTGAAGCAGAGTATGCACAAACATCCGCCAACGGCATAAGACGCGATTCCGTGCTGGAAGAAATACGCGAACAGCAGCGGCATGTGGTTCCTCTTGACGACAATATTGCGAATCTCCGAGCCAATGCTTTTGTTATTCGGATTGAATTGGACCGATTGTTGCAAGAAATGAAAAATCTTGAGGGGTATTTCTTTGAGTGTTTGGCCGACGATGATGACGATAACAACCAATTTTTGAGACAGACATTCGATGATTTAATGAGTCTCCAACATTTACGGATGATTACAAGGCAGAGGCTTGATCGCTATTTGATGGCTGACAGGGAAATTCTCGCGAACGATATCGCAAAGATAATTTCAATGAAGCAATCATTACTAATGTGTTTAGAAAAAACATTATTGTTCGAACGCATGAATGAAACCGGTCTTTCCGGAGCCGAACTTGAAAAGGCACAAAATTCCTACATGAAGTTTTGTGATGAACATCCAGATGTTGACATTCAGAATGATTTTGAATTGCCGTTGATTGATCTTCTCCATCCTAAAGCATTAAAAGAGATTTTGCAGTCGGCAGATCCGGAGCAAACTTTTTTTGAGCGCGACAGCGAGTTTAGGATGATGATGTCTCGGCATATTGAGGAGCTGGATGCAAAAATCGCGCCTTTGCAAATAGCTTTGAAAGAGAATGTCGAGGCGACGGAGCGGCTCCAAAACGAACGCTCGGATGCTGTTGGGACAATCCAGGCATTGGGTGGCGAATCCGTTATCATCGATCAACCTGTCCAAAAAGCAAATCTGATGACTAAGCTGACGGATGTAATCGAAACTGCTAGTATCAATTTCGAGGGGGATTCCCTCGAGGAAATGATGACTTCTGTACGTTCATTTTGGCTCGAATGGCAAATGGACAATAGCGCTCGTATTAAAAATTATGACCGCATCCGTTGGCTTAGACAAATTCAAGAACATGGGCGCCACCGTTCAATTCAGCATAGTGGTGTAAAAAACATCGCGGAAACAGCAGCCAATGTAATCGGTTTGACAACATCGGCCGCCCAATCGATTAAAAGCAAAGACCACGATATCGAAATATTCGTTAAAAATTGGAGTCCTGATGTCCATATCGTCGATGAGGTTAGTAAAACTAGTCTTGGCGAATTGGTAAACCTATTAATTGATTCCAAGCAAATTGTCCTTGTGGGAGATCATAGACAATTGCAGCCGAAATATGAATTCGATCGGCTTGAAGATAGTCGAATAGCCATAATGGCCGTTCCGGATTTTACAACTGGAGACAATGAAAAATATTCGTTAATATACCAAAAAAGCCTTTTCCAAATGTTCTATCAGCGGGCAACGGATCATTATCGGTCATTTCTTGTGCGACAGCATCGCTTCCATGAAGACATTCAACGATTGGTGAACAATTTCTATGCCGATCAACCTCTGATGCTAGGCGATCCTAATCATCAAAATGGTCGATGCGAACATCACTTGACCCTAATGGGAACGAGTCGGCCATTGATTGAACCGCGGCATCACATTGTATTCGTGAACTGTCCCGACTTCGAAGCCAAAGACCGAGGCAACATTTATAATCCTCAAGAGGCTAAGGTGGTTAATGCTCTGGTGCGCCAAATTGTGCCGCTGATAATGAAGTTGGAAGAGAAACTGTCCCTTGGCATTTTATCGGCCTACGGGCGTCAGCAATCGGAATTCAATCTTCAAAAATCGGATGCCATACGTGTTTTGAAACGTTCGTATGATGAAAAAACGAGATTAGAACCACCAATCATCTCCACAATCGACGATTCTCAAGGTCAAGAACGCGATATCGTCATCGTTTCCATGGTGCGTAATCCTCGGGTTCCTTCAAAATGCGATCCATCATTCATCCAATCTTATCAACGCATCAACGTTGCTTTGAGTCGGGCGCGTCGGTTGCTTATTGTCGTTGGAAGTGAAAAATTTCTAAGCGGCATTCGAATCAATATCCCGAGTCACATCGGCGATAGCTCAAGAGATCGCGAGAATGTCGCCATCTACGCTGATATAATAGAAACAATTAAAGGCGTTGGGGCTTTCATCCAAGCCGACGATATCTTGAATGGGGCGGAAGATGACCAATAAGGACTTGAAGTTTTTCTTTCAACTGCCTTTAGTCAAGAAGAATCTTGAAATTTTCATCGATGGTAATCAATATCTCTCATATTTTAAATTCGTTGTTCTTTCGGCGGCAATGACTAACGAAGCCAACCTTGGAAATTACGAGGAAATATTTCGGCAAATCGCTATTCCTAAAGCGATGCACCACCATATTATCAACGACATCGAATCGCTTCGAGAAGACGAGATAATTTCAATTGGAAAAAAATATGAAGGCTTGCATGATTTAGAACCTTCCGATGTAAACGTGCTACCGATTGGAAAGAAAATTCTCGCGCAGGGATATACGCACCAAATCAAACCAGAAATAATTAAAGCTTCTATTTTCCAGCTTCTAAACGGAATTAATTTAACCGAAATTCCGTTCAAAACCACCTCTGCAGTTCAGCACGACACTGAATCATGGGGCAAAAGTATTGTGAATGGGTTTGCGGCCATCGATGAGGATAACCTAATTGACCTGGGTATTTTCGATTCAAAGCTGGCTCAAAAGGAAATTCAAAAGATTAAGGTGACGGAAGAGACGCTTTGTTTCACCGAACCGATGGCCGCAGTGTGTAAAATTAACAATAACGGAACGGTTTCGCTTGGCCATTTCCGAGAGATGGAAAAATACCATAAGCCGTTTGACTTGAATTCAATAATCACGGGGACTGTGCTGGGTGGGTTGGTTAACAAAGAATGCGCCAATGAAATTTTATACTATACAGAACCACCAGTACCTCTGAATATTGATATCGAACTGCTGACAATAAATGATATTAAGTCAATCGACTTCGAATCGTATTCGATTATCCTTTCGGCAAATTTCTCCTTGCCAATAGCGCCAAAGTTTGTCAACTTTAATTTCTTGTTTGAGCATCTCGAAAATCCGGCTCCTTCTTCGTTTATAACATTCAAGGCAAATCAATGTTTCATCTATAATGCACGCCAAGTCAAAATGAAGATGGCTAATGACCAAGAAGCGACATTCAACCTTATTGTAAAGGAAAAACTGGACAGACGTCGTTTTAACCAAGCACTGCAATCGGCGTTATCTTTGCCAACAAACAAAAAAAACGAAAACTTTCTACGCCTTGTCAAAGAAACGTCGACTGCCGCCGATTTCATCGAGCAAGAAACTAAGGAAACCGCAATCGCTTTGGAGAGAGAATCGTTTGTAGCATTGAGGACCATGTTAAACCCAGATAATCTTCTAGCGAAGCTTTCAACCCTACTTGAAGTGGCCAAACGAAGTGGAATATTTGAAGAAGAGCTATTAGAGGCGGTTTTTAAAATCAAAAAATCGTTAACTATTGAAGAAAAAATTGCTATGCTCGGCGATTTTCATAATTGCGGTTATGATTTTCGGAAAGCGCTTGCTCGTTTGCTCCTGCTTGAAGACATCTTCTCTTTCAGATATAAACGCATCCAATTGATGCGCCTTCCGGACCCTCTTAAGATTTATGCGCTTCGGTTTGCCGATTCGTCAAGAACCATAAATTTTGGATTATATGATCATATCGTGCATTTGACCGACGACTTGCTTGGGTCTGAATCGGCCGTTTCAGATTTTATGATACAATTTAAGATACTTAAGGAAAGCACTCACGACTTACTGAACTTGGATCCGACGTTCCAGCCGGATAATAGATGGCATTTTTTCAAAGTATATGCGCTTTGGGAAAAACTGGCTTCACGCATCGCTCGATTGATGCGTGAAAAATAGGAGAATGGTTTTATGAGCAACCGAACGAGAGCCGAAATTAAAGAGTCCGCCATACGGATACTGGAATCGTGCCGTTACGTGTACGAGCAAATCCATAGATCATCTGACGAGTTATATTCGTTGACGAATGCGGAAATCCGCTATTCGTCGAATATTCGTTCGATGATTATGAGCGTGAAATCAGCGATATCAGGAGCGCGAAACACTTTGAAAGATTTCCAAAGCCGTGCCAAATCAATGCTTGAGACTTTCAAGGATCATTATTACATCGATAGTGACTTATCTTCTTTTCAATACACCGTTACCGGGATTCAAAAAAACCTTAATGCAATCCAAAACATGATTCAAGAAGAAGGAAAGAACCGAGAATCCTCTTTCGACAAGCAGCAAACAGCTAAAACACGACAAGCGGAATCTGAAGCGAGGCAGCAAATGCGCCTCCAAAAGCAGTTGGCAAGAGAAGAGGCCCAGCGCGCATACGAAGCGCGGGTGGCCGAAAGAATGCGCCGCGAAGAGGAAAGACGGAGAATTGCCGAAGAGAAGAGAACTAAAATTCAGGCTGATTTCAAAGAACAGGAAAATATTGCTGCTTCCGTGCGTGAAAAACAAAAGCAGTTCGATGAGGAAATTCATGCCGCGGAGTTGAACCTAATCGCCGCTATACAAGCCGAAACTTCATTTGAGCGCAAACTCAAAATGACAGAAAGGCAAGAAGAAAACGCCCGTCTTGCCGAGATGAACGGCAGGTCGGTAACCGAAATTTTCAATAAGGAATTTGATGCTGTCGCCGATCCTTTCTTGAAAGAATTTGCATACCGGGTCGCCATAAAGAACGAGAATGTCGGCAAATCGTTTGACGTGCTGCTGGTCCTTGCCCAAAAAGAATACGATGAATACAAAAACGATATCGCGGTCATTGCTAGGCAGGAAGACGTATACCAAACGCTCCGAAAATCGAAACGGGCATCGGAAAAAGCCTTAAAAATACTGACAGACAAGAAAAGCAAGTCAGACAAACAGCAAGATATGCTCATCGACTTGGCGGCCAATACGGAAATTGACGAAAAAGTCCGAATCAATGTACTAGAAAAAATCAAGGGTACGTTGAGATCACTTGGGTTCTATATCGATGATGCGCAATCAGTGGCTCTTATTGGCGATGAAGTCGTTCTTTTAGCGCAAAAACCTCAGGGAGAAACGGTCGAATGCCGCATCAGTATCGACGGCCGTCTTGATTATCGCTTCGAGAACTATGTCGGCACGGACTGCGATAAAGATGCTAATAATTTTGTCGGTTTGCTCGAAGAAGTATATGGTCTTGCGCTTAAGCAAGAAGAATTCATTAGGCTTGACGGAAATCCAGATAGAGTTTCGACATCGTACAATACAGCGAGCGATAAAATCAAAAGTAAATAAAAGCGGAGGTCCTTGATTATGTCATTGAAGAATTCGTTTGCGCGGTTGCAACGGGAAATCGGCATCAAGAAATGCATTATTTTGCACGGAAATACCAAGGATGTCTTCTTGCCGAAAATGTTTTTTCTGAGGGATGAATTGTCTAAACTCGATATTTTGGACCAAGCGATTCAATTAGACAAGCTTCTTGAATTATGGTTTTCGAAAAATCCCGTTAACAGCGATTATCGTTTCATTAACTGGGATTCGGTCGAAGGGCCTCGCGCTTATGAGAATAAACCAAGCGATCTTGAAGAACTGACAAAATTCGTCGCGCTGAAAATGAATAATCCTAATGCCGTGCGCCATCCGCCATCGAGCCAATCATCCGCCATCACTCCAAAGGATATGCTGATTGATTCAACAAATTTCGTTGAGACTTTGCGAAAGCTTCTCCTTGAATCGGTAGAAACAAACGACAAATGGGCAATTGTCATCAACTGGGCAGCCTATATTTTCTCGCGCGGAGGCCAAGATCTTAACGAGATCGACCGCAATATCATGAGCCGATTGAGTAAAATCATTCATGACACGCCATCGGACTACCACAACCGCTCCCTTTTTACGATCATTGTCATCGTTGATGATTTACCAAGAATACCGGTTACTTTTTACTCCCAAAATCCAGAAATAAGCGTAATAAACATTCCCAAGAGCGATGCCGATGAGCGCGGAATGATGATCGAGCACGCATTTAAAGCGCTTGAATACGATAAAAAACCATTGACGGCCGATCTAATGGAACAGTCAGACAAAGACATGCTTAACGACTTCACCAACCGCGAAATCATCCAACTTGTCCTAACCTCGAAAAAGATGGCTTTTGAACGTCGTCAGTATGATGGGCCTGGATACTCGTTTAAAAAAATCGTTAATTTATTCAAGCACGATCAAGTCGATAATCCATGGGAAAAACTTGATCGCCGTAAGATTAAAATGGCAAAGGAAAAACTATCCGAACGCGTTCTCGGACAGGATAATGCCATCAACCGGGTCGTTGAAGTTTTGAAGGTGGCTCAGGTCGGATTAACGGGTGCCGCCAAAAAAATCAGTTCAGCGCTGCCGCGAGGTGTATTATTCTTCGTTGGACCGACGGGAGTTGGCAAAACGGAACTCGCCAAAGCCTTAGCCGAATTTATCTTCGGCGATGAGACGGCATATTTCCACTTTAACATGTCGGAGTTTGCATCCGAAGGTGCGGTTCAAAAATTGATCGGCTCGGGACCCGGATACGTCGGCCATGACGAAGGCGGCCAATTGACAAACCGCCTTAGGGATCGACCATTTTGCGTCATCCTTTTCGATGAAATTGAAAAAGCCTTCGAAGATACGCGATCTCGGGTTTATGATCTATTCTTACAAATCCTTGATGAAGGAAAACTGACTGACAGTTCCGGCATCACGGTGACTTTTGGCCAGACACTGCTGATTTTCACCTCAAACATCGGCTATGATGATGTGATGAAAGGGAAGATCGCAGAGCAATGGTCGCCAGAACGTATCGAAAAAGAATTCAAGAAAAATGTCGCGGAATATTTCCGCAAACTAAACCGTTACGAACTGCTCGGCCGTATCGGAGATGCCAATATCATTCCTTTCAATTTTATTGAAGATGAAGCCATTTGGCGCAGTATAACCAAGGCCAAAATCAAAAATCTAATCGATACGATTAAGGAAAAAAAGTCCGTTATTCTAGATGTGGCGGACATGGATTTTTTGGCCAATCATCTCCTTTCGAGAGTCAACATGTCGCTTGGAGCCCGTGCGGTCGTTTCCAGCGTTGATGCCGTTTTGGTTCCGAAGATTAATGACTTTTTCTACAATTATGACAGTGACGCGGTTTTCCGCGGCCGACGCATCGCCCTTACTTTCGATGGAGCCGACCCAGCTACGGCAACAATCAGACTTAAGCTTGTCTAGTACTCCATGGAACTTCTTAATATCGCCGGAATCAAGCGATGCACCGAGGCCGAAGGCCCTTTTAGACGGATGGCCGTTTGGTTTCAGGGTTGTCCCATCAAATGCTTTGGATGCACGAATCCGGAACTAATCGGATTCGAAAAAGCCAATTTAATCGAGGTGTCCGCTTTACTTGACATTGCGATCAGCGCCCGCGATGAATATGGTATCGAAGGGGTAACGTTCCTCGGCGGCGAACCAACGGCGCAGAAGAACCTGTTGGTATTATCCCGATCCTTGCGTGATCATGGTTTCGGAATTATCCTTTTTAGCGGTTACACGATGGAATATATCGATCCAGCCTTGCTTGAGACGGTTGATCTACTAGTCGACGGGCCATTCATTCAGTCACTGATGGATACCAATCGCAACATGATCGGTTCTTCCAACCAACGAATCATCGTACTAACCGACCGTTATCGAAGCAACGTTGACTGGTTCAATGTAAAACGCAACAAGCGCGTTGAAGTTGTTTTTGATGGCAACGATTTAATATTCACAGGTGATGTGATTAAAAAATAAAAAGAGGGTTAGTTCGCCCTCTTTTGCAGGATTTTAGCAAGAAACGACATAATTTTTTATTTTTTTTATTTGGTGGTTCATCGTTCTACCAACACCTGCGCGCCAGTAGGTTAAATGACATCGCTTCTTGCATTAATATAGTAGCAAACTCCGTCAAAGAAAATCAAGTCGGCCGGCTTTCTTTCGTCTAATGGGATAAATAATAGTTTTTAGCCACTTAAGAACAAAACGAAACAAATTACGCAAGAATCTTCACAAATCTTGTGCATATACTCAATGAATTTAATGTTGATAAGTAGAAAATCAAGACATTCCTTGGCGTCGGAGGCAAAGATCCTATTTTTGTGTGCGGTGCGGTTGCGTATTTCTCGGATGACGTTGAACCTTTCGCAGAATTGCTTAATAGTCGCCTCGGGATCTGAAACATGATATTCCTTAATAAATTCGATGAAATACTTATTAGGCATATACCATTTTTCTTTTTCGTTATTAGCGACGCTAGCCGCCAATCTAATCGCTAACCCGTATTCGACCTCATCGACTTTCTCGCGCAAATAACGATCATTTGTCCTCGTGTTGATACAAAAAAAGCATTCGTCAATCAGACCTAGATCGAGTACGTTACGAGATTTAAGGAATGTAAGAATTCTAATGGCAAATATATCAAATAAAATCAATTCGAATCCCTTCAATATTGGCGTGGTAACCGCGTAGAAATCGAGTGTCAGTTTATTTTTTTTGATAAAAGGGTCATAAAAATGATGTGAAGTGCGCACAAATGTCTTGATGTCCACGGTCATCATATTAATGATGTTGACTGCAATGTATGGCGTCAGCGCGCCGACTTAATCAAGAGCCAGGGTGCTTTCGATGATATTGTGCCGTCATGCATTTATGAAACCCTTAGCAACCGCATCAATTCCATCTCGCGATTTTTGTGAACAACATAATTAATAGAATGTTGTTTAAATTGCATACATTAAGATATCGAGTAACGACAACGCAAGTAAAAACCAACAACGGACCATGACGTTGACAATGAGTGATTGAGTCGACATAATGTAAATAGTTAGTCACGCAAGTGACATACCAAGAGCGGCAAAGATAATTTGAAAACTTGCCACTCTTTTCTTTTTTATTGAAAGATTTAAAAGTGTTCAAAGAGTGAAAAGGTGAATATTTAGGAACTTTCACCGTATTCCTTTTTCTCAATGTACGCACTAGATGACCAAGCATGTAATTTCCGCTATTTCAGTCATTGAATAAATAACATTAGCCAAAAAAGAGAAGCGTTATACGGTTGTTAAAAACAAACATTATGATATTAGGTTAAATTTGTTAACAAATAAACGGCACAAAACACCAAAATTTTCGACCATCGAGCTATTTCGAGGCTCAAAAGTGGCATTTTTGCCATTCAAAAATAGAGATGGTCGAAGATTTACACACATTTACAGCGCTTTAGCTGATGAATAGAGTCAAAAAAGCTCCTAAAGCGCTATAATATATATGTTTTCAGTTGTTGAAAATGTTCCTTTATAGGTATTGCAACTTCTTCAACTTTTAGCATACTCTTTCCTCTTTGTGTTGAAAATGTTCCTTTATAGGTATTGCAACTGGGC
>Ga0172375_10004286_pt1 | contig 21153 bp, 21 predicted proteins | sample LakKiv1m_FD_114537 | JGI IMG/M metagenome (GOLD analysis project Ga0172375, IMG submission 114537) | Freshwater microbial communities from Kabuno Bay, South-Kivu, Congo - kab_092012_11.1m | ecosystem: Environmental > Aquatic > Freshwater > Lake | place: Democratic Republic of the Congo...
AGGTAGCTCGTTGGGCTCATAACCCAAAGGTCATAGGTTCGAATCCTGTCCCCGCTACTCAAAAAGCCTGTAAATGTCAATGTTTACAGGCTTTTCCTTTTTAGCCGGTAACATAATGGTAACAAAAAAAGCCAGAATGTTAATACCTGGCCTGGTTTTTTTGATGAAAAGGTTAACTTTTGTTAACTTTTAATTGTCAAGTTTTGTAAGGTTTTACAGTTGAGTTTTGACAGTCCAAAATAGTAAGAAAAAATAGCATTACTCATCAATGTTTGCACTCCATGGTTCACCCTGTCCAATTTCCACCGACTCCACTTTTGGTAGTACATAGGGCAGTAACTTTGTAAGTAACTCCAGTCTATCTTTTGGCTCCAGTTTATCCATCCTATCGGACAGGGCAGCAAATTCCTGAAATATTATCTCCTTTAACGCTGCCCTCAGCTCTTTTGTTAACCGGTTTGGTGTACCCTGCCCCCGGCCACCTGTTTTAATTCCTTTTGCCATTGCCTATTGAATTTATTTAATGCCTCAATTCTTTCTTTATCCGATAAATGCCTTATTGATGAAAGTAATTTCCAAAATTCATCAGCTTTTTCCTGACTGCCAAAAAACAATTTACACTGGCTCTGTTCATCATTATTTCTCTCTCTGTCATTTTCTATTTTAATCTACTTTAGAAAGGTTATAAATAAAACCTGGCAGTCTCTTTTACCTTTTTATTTAGCTCCAGGATAACATCACTGGAGGAGGTGAATGATTCACATTTGCAGGCCTCCTCCACCTGCTGCCTTAAATCATGAGCCTGTTTTTTGGTTAGTTCACCTCTTTTGTATGCCTCTTTAATCTCATTGATAACTGCCAGTTCACCGCCTCTCTGGCTCACATAATAAAGCAATGCCTGGTTTGCCTGGTCTTTTTTGGTCTTTATCATTGAGTAATTTATTTGAATGTCATTGATCTTTTTAATTTTCTCATATTCACTCTTCCACCGGTTCACCAATTCACAATAAAAACCGGGTTCATAAAGTTTTTCAGCTCTTAACTCTGGTAGGTTGAAAGTTTGCAGCAACCGCCTCTTATATCTCTGCTCATATCTCAGGCAGGTTTTTGCCCGGTACATCTCAGGTATTGGATGCCCTTTTATGGTTTGCTCATGAACCTTTTCATAAAATACAAGGGCGTTATTTCCATTAGAGTAATAAAGTCCATTGTTTTGCTGGAGCCGGTTAAAATATTGCAGGTTGCCTAAATGGTCAAAGTAAACCGCTTTTTCATGCTTCATAATGAAGTTTTGAGCCACATCAACCCTGGTAACTGCTGCCCTGTCCATCGGTAACCTAAGTTCATCACTGAGCCTCTGAATTGCTTTTTTTGTGTCACCCCTGCTCAATCCCTGGAAATTGTCACCCAAATACCATTTACATAATGAGCTATCCTGAATTTTAACCGTCTGCCCGGTCACTCTGACCTTAATACTATCCAGATAACCAGATATTGAAACGGTTCCATCGGCAAAGGTTGTTTCACTTTGTCGTGTCAATCTGGCAGGTACATTGTGGAGGAGGTTAACCCCTGGAACCTGCTCAAAACTCAATTTTAAATCTACATTATCAAACATAAAAAGTTACCAATTCAGTTACCAGAAACATCTTAACATAAAGAATGAGAAAAAGAGGGTGCAAACCTGCCCGGCTGCACTCCTCCTTTGCCCGGTTACCAAATCGGTAACTTTCATTTTTTTGCATTGTTTCTCATCGTTTCAATCTCACTTTCCAACTCATTATCACAAAGCAAATGATACAGGTTTCTCCTATTGTTTCTCTGGCCTCTGGCAATGAAAATTTCAATTACCTGCCAATCATAAGAGTGTATCAAAATAATTGCATCTTGAGTGCCTTTTATGTCACCATAAGCAAAGGGGAAGGTAATATCTGGCACAAAGACACTGGAAATGTTATCACCTTTTGTAATTGCCTTACCCGGTCTGTCTTTACTAGAAAAATTCCACCGGTCAGGTACATCACCAAAATAGAATGATAAACCGCCTTTTTTGGTTTTCAACTTGGTTTCAAATGGTTCATAACTTTTTGAACTGGCAGTAATATCATAACGGCTCTTTGCTGCATCGGGCAAATGTTCACCCTTATAATAATCGGTTAAAATCATGACCGGCCTCCTCTCTTATTGAGGGTTACATAGGTGCTGGCCTGGTTTTCAATTCCCTCATGTATTTCCTGATTATGCAACAACCATTTTTCCAACTCAACCCGATCAAAGAATAGCATTTTTCCAGCCGGTTTGCTGCATGGAATTTTCTGTAAGTGGGTCAGCTTATAAAGATAAGACCGTGAAAACCCGGTGTACCTGGTTGCTTCTGAAAAGGTCAGTACATTTTTTTGGTTCAAAATATTACCCTGCAAATCGGCAATTTGTTTCTCCAATCTCTGGAGGGTTTCAATTTCTATACTCATTTGTTTATTTTTTAGAGTGAAACAAAATGAGCTTGCAAGCCCCTGAATGATATATCAGAAACAAATGTAATATAAAAAGAAAAGTTATCTTTCTGTTTATCAGTCTTTTACAGGACTTTTGGAAAGGTCGGGTAAGGTCGGCTAACCAAGAAAAAGCCCGTCATTCAAATAGATTAAAGGGCTTTAAGAAGGTCGGGTAATTATTTTTTAACACTTTTAACTATTTGATAAAGTTCATCATAATACCAGCTCTTCTCATCTTTTTTGGGTTTTGCCAATGAAATTGGTTTTTGGTGTTTGTCAATAAAGAAAAGAGGCACGGTTTTATCCTGAAATTTACTCAGAAGAAAGGTTAAAAACTCTCTCAATGCAGTTTTATGAGCCTTGCGTCTATTAGTTTCTTTTATCCAGGTTACACGGTGGAGGCTGTTATCTATTAGCTGCCCTGAAAAGATTGCAGTAAAAGCCTTATTTGTTGTATCTGGGTGAATATATCCTTTGTCTTTGAGAACCTGACATAATGCCTTCTTTTGCTCGTCGTTGCCATTCCATTTAAAAGATCTAGCCCCTAATTCTGAATTCTTAAAATACTTAATAAATAGTTCATGATTGTCTGCAATGATGTACCAGGCCTTATAAAAATGACCTGCCTTAATTCCAGCATCATGCCAGAGTTCTTTTGTAATGTATGTTCCGGATTTCCCATCACCCCCTCGCTCTGGGAATCCCCCGCATCTCCATGGGCTGGCTGCTTCATAAATTTTCCGGGCTTTGATTTCATCGCTTGTAAACATTCCTGAGCTAATTTGTTGCTCAAACCCATGAAACCCCTTTGCAAATCCGGCTGAATAAGACTCTAAATAAGGTTTAATAGTTTCAAGAGTTAAAGGATTCCTGGCTTTGTCTTTAATCATTCCCTCTTTTATGCACACCTTCAATAACTCCCAATCCTTTGAAAAGGTGAAAAAGTCAATATTCTCATTGAAATGCACATGAAGGAACAATTGATCTCCGCCAAGCTTTGTTTCATTCCTAAAAATAAAATTCTCAATTTCTTTAGGGAGAGAGGAGGCCAAATCTATTTTTATCCTTGGTATAGCCGTTTTCATTGGTTCAAATATTAATATCGGGCAGCCTATTAACTGCCTGTTTTTTTCTCTCATCAATTACTCTCAAATATTTATCTACATGTGATAGTCCGGAATGTCCTAAAACGGCTGCAACTGTTTTGACATCGGTTCCATTGTCCAAAAGGTTAACCGCTATGCTATGCCTTGCACAATGCCAGGTAATATGTTTATCTATCTTTGCAGCTTTTACCCAATTCTTTAAATCCTTATTGCAGCCGTTTGCACTTGGTAGCATAAAAACTTTCTGCTCTGGTTTTCCTCTGCTCCCGATCATTTTTAATGCACTTTGATTTAGGTCTATGGTAAGGTTTGCAGCCGATGAGGTGTTTTTTGTCTTTGCCTGAGTAAATCTGATTTTATCATTATCAATATTCTGCCAGGTCAATGCTTTAACATCACAAAATCTCAGCCCGGTATTGAGGGAAAAGAAAAAAGCCCGTTTCACTTGGTCATTACCACACTTGGCCTTTGACAATGAAACTATCTCATCCAGGTTCAAAATATCTTTTTTCAGCCCTCCAGACTTTGACACTTTTACATTTTTTGTCACATCGGCTGAGATCAATTTATCTTTTACTGCTGCCTGAATTGCTGCTCTGAATTTTGTAAAGTAATTGGATATGGTTTCACCATGTACTTTTATTTCCAAGTAACTTTTAAAATCTCTGGTTAACTGCTCATCCAAATTTTTAATAGGCAGATACTTTATTTGCTCATCGGCAATAAATAGGGTAAAATATTTCAATGAAGCCTTAACAAGCCTCACATCTTTGTTTTTGTAAGCATCTGTAAAAGCCTGGAAATATGCCAAAAAATCAGTATCTCTTTTGAATTTTGGGATATAGTCATGATCTGAGGCTGCCAAATCCAGCTCTCTTTTTGCCCTTATATTCTCTGCCAGTTCTTTTATTACTTCATTACTTTTTTTCTCAATCGGGTTCCTGGCCTTTGATGTATAGAGCTTTAAAAACTCATAATGCCTCTTATCACCGTGCCAAATATCCAGGTAATAACTCTGCCTGCCTCCAGATAGCTTTTTTTTCCTGAGATAGACTGCCATATTGTTGCTTTTTGGGTGTTTTTCTTTTCCTTTGTTATCACAAAGTTAATACATATCTGGCACTGGGTAACCAAATAGTAACAAAAAGTAACAAAACATAGTCTAAACAAGGAAAAATATACAGGCTAAAAAATGCTAATTCATTGATTATTATTTCCTTTAGCATATTAATAATTTAGGGTATTGTAGCTGTCCCCGCTACTACAAAGGTTGGGTCGGCTTAGGCTCAGCCTTTTTTTGTATGCATTGGGTCTATATATTATATTCTTCATCTGCCGATAGGTACTATATCGGATCATCTTCAAATCCCGAAGGTAGATTACTTGCTCATAATCATCCCCTGAACAAAGGTTATACAAAAAGGTACCAGCCCTGGACCTTGGTGTTTACTCAGGCATATACTACTAAATCTGAAGCGGAAGCCGCCGAGAAAAAGATCAAATCTTTCAAGAGCAGGAGAATTATCCGGGAAATTATCAAATCAGGAAAAATCATTAAAGCCACATTCTATCTCCCCCAAGTCTGAATGGCTAAAGATCCGTAGGGATAGTTAATCACTATAAATGAACTTTTCATAATTTTGCGGATCGTTCGACGGCGATGGAGTTCGCCTTTGCCTGCCGGTTGGCTGATGACTCCTACAAATTAATGTTAAACTAATTTTTAGGAGTTATTTTCATGCACACAGATTACATCCCATTAATTGTTGGTAGCTTAGTATTGGTAGCGAGTTTAATCTCACTACGTATAGGCTTATCCGTAGCCATAATAGAAATTTTGCTTGGGGCGATTTCAGGCAATCTTGGTCTTTGCACAGAAGATTGGATGATGTACCTTGCAAACTTCGGTGGGATCATCCTGACTTTTCTTGCTGGGACTGAGATTAATACTAAGATGATGCGGGACAATTTCAAGGAAAGTTTCCTTATTGGTTCATTGTCATTCATCGCACCATTCATCGGGGTATTTCTCTACACATTGTATGTGTCACATTGGACATTACAGGCGTCCCTGATTGCAGGGTGTGCGCTTTCGACTACTTCTCTAGCGGTCGTTTATTCCGTTCTGGTGGAAACAGGATTGTCAAGGACGGAAATCGGAAAGAAAATAATGTCCGCAACATTCATCACTGATATGGGTACAGCTTTGGCACTGAGCGTTCTTTTTATTAAACCTACGCTGTACACACTTCTTTTCGTAATGGTATCCACTGTTCTGATAATATTGGTGTATCGTCATGCTTTGTGGGTACTTCGAAATCCACGATGGACTGATAAGGTCATAGAGCCGGAGATAAAATTCATATTTCTTGTGATACTTGCGTTTATCTTTTTTGCCAAACTGGGAGACGGTCATGCTGTATTACCCGCATTTATACTCGGCTTACTGATGTCAAAGCACTTTAAAGAGCAGCGGAAGACCGTGGTGGTTCGCAACAAGTTACGGACAGTCGCATATGCAATCGTGACCCCTATTTTTTTCCTTGTAGGTGGTATGAAGATTTCATTCCCTTTAATATTGTCTGCTTTAGGATTATTCCTCATCCTGTTTGCGGTCAAAATCATAATGAAGTTCGTTGGTGTCTGGTTCTTTGCAAAGAAATACATCCCTCACGGTTCGATTTACACCACCTTGCTAATGAGCACAGGTTTGACCTTTGGCACAATTTCCAGCCTGTATGGTTATCAGGCAGGGCTGATTAATCAGGTTCAATACTCGGTTCTGGTCGGGGTTGTGGTTGCCAGCGCAGTCATTCCGACATTTATTGCCCAGAAATGGTTTATGCCGCATCATACAGAGGACATAATCGAAAATGGAGATGGGGTTCAGGAAGTTGATTCAGTTTAGGTGCTTCTTAACTTTTCTACTCTCGTCGGATAAAAGAAAACCATCGAAGAGTCCTAACTGACGTCATCTTCAGCTTTAGTGAACACACGGAAGTTTAGGCTCTTCTTTGCTGCCTCAATCTTTGCCGTGTGATGTCTATCAACCACAGATTCATTACTATGGTCGCCAAATGTTAAAAGGCTCAAAACCAATAACAGGGAAGAGCTTAAAATTCTAAGGCATACTGCTTCTCGATTAATCTCAAATAAGCCTACAAGACTCTTATAATTATATGGGATTTGGTGATTCGGACTGGGAAGAAACATTACTAAAGTATCTCCTGCAGGAGGATAAGCGAAGGTTAAAAGCTTTTCTTTCGCGGTTTGTTATCGATGAGAGTAGGGGACAAGAAATCAGGTATGATAATTTTTACCTTAGAATCCCAAACTGTACCTACTTCCGACAGGGAGATATTCTGAACTCTGTTCCGACAATTGATTGGGACTATTCAAGTAATTCATATAAAACTGGGTTCTCGCCTTTAATAATAGTTTCCAATACATGTGATGTATTTTTATTGAAGGAGAAGACATAAAAATTAAGTTAAGGGAAAAGTTAACTGTCGAAAGGGTGATTGAACCGCCTTTTAGCTGGGCTAGCAATTTTTACCATAAGACTGGGATTCTTGCATTCAGTATTGATCAAAGCCAAGGCAAGGAATGGAAAGATGGAAAGCTACTAATTGAAGACTAAATCCTTCAGATTTTTACGAAACTGGTTTTAGTGGGTAGAAAAGCTAAAGAAAGAAGCATTGAATGGGAAAAAGAAAGAGTAAAGGAAGCTGAACGCGAACGAATAAGAAAAGAATGGGAACAAAGTCAGGAAAAGGAATTGCTGGATTTCAAAGGTATTTTGAATAAAGCGGAGAGATATCACCAGACTCAAATGATTAGAAATTACATCAATGCCTTTAAGGAATATTCAGTAAAGACTGGGATCATGAATGAAGAAATCGACATCTGGATTAATTGGGCTCAAAAAATGCAGATTGGTATGACCCCTTCATTGAAAGGACAGATGAGTTGCTGATAAATATTGACAGAGAAACATTATCCAATAAGAAAAAGCAAACCGGCTGGGATAATTATTTTTAGTAGTAATAGAAATATATTCTATCTAATAGAATCCTTAAGTCAGCTTATCGTTTTTACAATTTCCTTCTCAAAGTCCGAGGTTTGAAAGTCAATTAATCTTTGATTTTTTGCAAGGTCCCGATGGCATCACCCAAAATTCGATACCCCACTTCTCTGAGAATCTCAGTGGTAATTCCAAAGGAAGTTAACAGTCCGTATTGGCAAGTATGGTAAACTTCATCTAAATCTTCATCACTTTGGAGTAGGGCAGCTAACCCACTACCAGTATTCACCGCTAAACCTTTCCATTCATCACGAAAACAATCTTTTAACGCCACAGCCCACTCATAACCCCATTCCCTAAAATCACTTTTGTATTTCTCTTGTTCTAAATACCCAATAGCTAATACACGACCAAGATCTTTGTTGCTTCGCTTTATATTACGCCCAGCAAAAGCTGTGCTCATACGTTCTGGTTTAATTTGAGGATGTTCAAGTAAATTTGCTAAAGCCATCATTTTTGGTTGGGCGTAATATATTTCTAAATCGTCAATTCTATTTGGTTGAAAGGCTGTGATTGCAAGAAATCGAAATGACGGTAATCCAAAATGGCCTTCATCAATTATGATTCTCGTCCATTTTTTGTCTTGATCCGTAGAAAATTCAGGTTCCGTAAGAAATTCAACAAACCAATCATTTCCTTCTTTGGGATCATTATCTGGAGGGTAAAAGCGAATTGCAGGAAGCTCATCTATTGGAGTATCCGGTGAACCCGGATTTTGGTGTGGTCCTATTTTTCTACGTTGCCAACCTACATCTAATAATTTCCTTGCGATCAATTGTGCTTTGTCAACTGCCACGGTATGTGGTTTTACAAGACAATCTATATCTTTAGTCTGCACGATCATATTCTGATTATCAACCAAATAAGCATAAGCAGCTGCAAGACTTCCTATAATCACTATATTTTCACGGCATTCTGGAGGGAGTGCACCAGCTACCTTTCGAATCACCTCAATGGGTTTTATCTCTTTCATCGATTCACTTGTTCTTTAAAATGTTCAAGAAGCTCAGAAAAGGGTGATTCCAATCTTGCTTCATGTAAATCTAAAAGGCATTCAACTTCATCAGCAATATTGAATATTTCTCCCTGGTTAAATAATGATTCAGCACGAGTAAGATTATGTACTACTACTTGTGGTAAGGTACCACGCTCTATTTTCTTTAATCCCGGATCTAATTCTTGGATTAATATTTCAATTTTTAAAGAATCCCATTTTAGCACAGTGAGGTCTAATCTATGTATGCCAATTAAATTAATACTCGGCAAGTAGTATCGGGCACCAATGATTCCTCCAAATGCGATATCATTTTCATGCCGTTCCTGTACTCTTCTTATTATATCTTCCATGGATTTAGGCCGGTAAGCCCAATAACCAAAAACTAATCTTTTCTCGTCACTTGTAGTAATAAGCTTCAACCAGTTACGCTGTGGAAATGATTTAAGTTCAACACTTCGGTCAGAGTAACGTATGAGATAATCATCAAGCTTATTAAGGGTTCTAGCAACTGTTGGGTAAGAATAACCTGAAATCTGTTCCAACTGGCTCAATTGTAATGAGCCTAATCGCCGGAACCAATGTACCAGTAATACCCGAAGAATCTCAAAAAGGGCATCTTTCTTATGGTTAAGATTTTCAAATGAATTCTTACTTAATTTTTCTCGAATCTCAACCAAGGCATCAATCTCATCATTATTAAGCTCACCAAATTTTTCAATAATTGAACCCTTGGCAAAAACCACCATACGCAATCTATTTAGGATGGATGGTTGTAATAGTTTATAAAGAGATTGCCATTCATCCCATAACCGGGATTTACTAATCCTTGTCCCATCTATGATAAACACACAAGCATAGTCAGGTAGTTCAGATAGAATCTTTGCAAGATTTAGGATTGTGGATTGGACCAATCGTAAATCATTAACCCGGGCCTTATATTCGAATATTGATTTATCCAATAAGGCATCCGCCATTCGGTTGTCTTTTAAGGCAACATTATAACTAATGCTTTTCATGGCACAAAGATACAATTTTTATTTTAAAGTTGCAACTAAAGTTTAAAGTTGCGCTTAATATTTAAAGTCGCATCTAAATTGTTAAAGAAGAGATAACACACTTTTAGTATGATTTAGTATTATTAATCAATCTATTACAAGTCAAAATGACATTGATATCCTACTTCGTTTTCCTCAATATTCCAAAAACCTTACGATATTGTAACTTTCTATTGATTGTGAGAAGACACAAATAAATACACAAATGAATGCATGTTAATCGAACATTCTATTGTTAATTATAAACAGGTATTGTTGATAAATAAAGACCAATAATTTGCAAAAGGAATAAAATTGAACTATATTTGCAAAAAAAGCAATATGAAGCTTCAATTTGTTAATGCATCGAATTATAATCAAAACCTAAAATGTACGATTCATAAATCCGGTAAACTTGGATTTTCTGAGGCGGCTATAAATAAACTTGATTTCATAAACAAACGATATGTTAAAATTGCAACAAATGAGGATGATCAAAATGATGAAAATCTTTATATGCATGTGCAAGAGAATCCAGACGAATTTTGTTTTACGGCCAACAAGGCTGGGCGCTATTATTACCTAAACACAAAGATATTTTTTGATAATATGGGGATTGATTACCGCAATCAGACTGTCATTTATGATATTGTGGATTTTGAATATGAAGGTCAAAAATATTTTAAATTGATAAGGAGGGAAAAGCGAAGGAAATGAAACAAAAAACGAATGCTGTTTCAGTCAGCATTCGTTTAAAGGATGTTGTGCCTCGGGGGCATTGCTAAGGGCTACTTCACCCTATGATCCTTTTTTATCTGGGTCAAAGTTAATACATCCTTTATCAAAACCTGCTGTGTAGTTAATAATTTGTTGTAATTTTTAATTTTTTTTAACATGAATAATCGAAAACGAGATGGCAGTTCATTTGATCCATCTGAAATTCAGGCAGTCTGGGAAAAAGCTCAGATCATAAATTTTTATGAGAAGGATGTAAAACGTAAAGATTGCTGTGGTGCAACAATTTTGCGTAAGGAGTATGGTAACACCAATTCTTCCTGTGGTTGGGAGATTGACCATATTAAGCCATTAGCTTCTTATGGTAGTGATGATCTCTGAAATTTACAGCCTCTTCAGTGGGAAAATAACCGCCATAAAGGTGATAATTATCCAAACTGGAGCTGCAAAATCCGATCATAATATAAAGAGGTGCCGCGACGCAAGTGGCGGCACCTCTTTTGATTTAAGAAACAGAGTACTACGTATAAGACAGATATTTCAGCTATTCAAAAACAAAAATTATGAAAGATCTACTGGACAAGTTATCTTCTTATAATCTATTTAACTACCTATTCCCCGGGATTATCTTTGTTTGTTTTGCTAAGTATTTTACCAGTTATAATTTTATCTAAGATAATCTTCTAATAGGAGCTTTCCTTTATTATTTTATTGGGATGGTCATTAGTCGAATAGGCTCATTAGTAATTGAACCATTTCTAAAATGGATATCTTTTATCAAATTTTCTGATTATAACGATTTCATAGCAACTTCACAGAAAGATCATAAAATCGAATTACTCTCAGAGGTTAATAATGTGTACAGAACATTGATCGCAATGTTTATGAGTATATTAATGTTAAAAGCCTATGATTTACTTCAAATTCGTTGTTGTATCCCCCAATGGATATCCATTCTGATTCTTTTAGGTGGTCTCCTATTAATTTTCATTTTCTCTTATCGTAAACAAAATCAATATGTAAGTAATCGAGTTAATGCAATTAAGAGGTCTAATAATCTATAAATTTATATTTCTATGAGCATAATTAAATCTTTATCTGTTGGTGAGGGCGATATGTTTTATATAAAGCATAACACTGATAGCTTTACTCATAACACTGATAGCTTTACTATTATAGAATGCAATCTTTATGATGAAAACAAAAAAAGAATAATGGATGAGATATTGTCAGAATCATCAACTAAATCGATATCAAGATTCATCTCAACTCACCCAGACGATGACCATATCGCAGGAATAACATACTTTGACACAAGGTTGCCAATTGTTAACTTCTATTGTGTAGCTAATGAAGCGATTAAACTTGAGCCAACCGAGGATTTTAAAAAGTATTGTGAATTAAGGGATTCTTCAAAAGCTTTTTTCATCGAAAAAGGTTCAAAAAGAAAATGGCTCAATGAAAGCGATGAAACACGTGGAGGTGCTGGAATTAGTGTCCTTTGGCCAATAACAGCTAATGAATATTATTTGCAAGCGCTTAAAGACGCAAAGGATGGTAAAAGTTATAATAATATCTCACCGATTATAAATTATAGGGTAGAAGATGGCGTCAGCGTGCTTTGGATGGGTGATATGGAATCGGACTTTATGGATAATATTGCGGATGAACTTGACTTACCAAAAGTTAATATCCTTTTTGCTCCTCATCACGGAAGAAAATCCATTAAGGTCCCAAAAAAATTACTGGATGATATGGCTCCAGATGAAATTATTATAGGTGAAGCTAATTCAGAATACTTAAATTATTATCAGGGATATAATACTATAACTCAAAACTCAGCAGGTGATGTCACTCTTTCTTGTGTTGGGAAAAAAGTTCACGTTTATGTTTCAGAAGAAACCTATTCGGTAGATTTTCTGGATGATGAGAGAATGTCAGAGTTTGAAAATTACATTGGGACACTAAATATATAAAATCAGGAAAGCATTTCTGTTAAAATTGCTTTATCGTGCCGTTATTAAATAAACTAAATCAACAACATCCACAAGATTCTTCATAATTTCCCGGTCAGATATTTCACCAGAGTAGTCTACTACAAATCCCGATGCTAAAGCATCCGGGATTTTTCATGTCACGGTGAAAACTCTTGTTTTATTGATCCCTCCCGTAAATCATCGTGAAAAGTCCGATGTTTTCATCTCCATAACAGGTTGAGTCGCAGAGGCAGGTGAAGCCTTTTCCCAGCCCTTCTCTGAAAACCTGATGCCATTGTGACCGGAGCATGTGATAATCGGTCCGTTTTCCTCTTGGTGCAATAAAAAAGTAGATGGCTTCCGACATAAGAAACCTGTCGATGCTTGAAATAGCCAGTTCCACCGGGGCATCATTGGCAAAAATAAAATCCATTAGGCCACCGTATGACTGGTAAACCGACAGAGCGATCTCGGGTGAATTCATCTCCGGGGTGTCATTATTGGCGTCCAGCTCAAAGAGGATGAAGCAATCGATCAGCTTATTCAGTTTTTTCAAGTGGTATAGCTTGGTTTCATACGGCATATGATGGTAAGCAAGGGAGGCAAGAGCGATGTGATAGTGACCTTTGATTTTATTCGTCAGGGCTTCTATTCTTGACCGGGATAGGGTAATATGTGCTTGCGGGAATGCCCTGGTAACATTTTTCTTTGCCAGTTTCAGCATACCTTCCGAAGGATCGATCAGGAGGATTTCTCCCACATCCCCGATCAGACCTGACTCACGAAGCTCAACTAACAGGTCAACCAGAAACATCCCATGACCGCAACCTATATCCATTATCTTCAGGGGTTGTCGTATCACGGGAAGCGAATGGACACAATGTATTCTGAATTTTGTCCGTGAATCAATCAGTATTGGTGTTCCGGCGAAATGAACATAGGGAGCCGGATCGGCAAAAATCTTTTCTGGGATCACCATCGCTCCCTTATTCCTCCCAAGATAGCTTGAAAGAAAAGAGTTGGAAAAAAGTCCGCCCTGCTCTCCGGCAATTCCGGCAGTGATCCATTTCTGCCCAATCTGGTTAAGACCTTTTGAGAGAAAGAGTGTTCCGAGATAATAATAGAAAGCCGGAACGAGGCCGGGACGAATGAATGTCGGCTCACTACCCGGACCTGAGCAGGATTTCAGGGTATGGTCAGCAAAATCTTTCCAGATCCTGCTTTCCTCATTTCCAAGAAACAGCATGTTTTTCCGACAAATTTAGAAAAAACTCTAAATCCCTTAGAGGATTTATGCAAACTATCCCACATTGAGCTTCTTTGCCCTTCATCGCAATGTTCATAAATGAATTTAGTATTTTTGATGCGGAAGTTGCGCCTGTTAATCTGCAGAGGAATTTTTACTTTTAATCCAGGATGAAGATTATAGAACGGGATTCCGGTAGTGAGTTGATTAATATTACTTAACACAACATTATGATCACAAAAATCAACGAAACGGTCAACTTTTTGAAAAGTGAAGGATTCGGAGAACCTGAAGTCGGGATCATCCTTGGCACCGGACTTGGAAATTTCACGGAGGAAATTAAAATCCTTGCGGAAGCTGGTTATGAAACAATACCGCATTTTGTGACCTCAACGGTTGATGCTGTGAAGGGACGTCTGATTTTTGGAACTGTGAGCGGGAAAAAGGTGCTGGCTATGCAAGGCAGGTTCCATTATTATGAAGGGTATAGCATGGAGCAGATCACTTTACCAGTGAGGATAATGCATAAGATGGGTATTAAAATGTTGTTGCTGTCGAACATCAGCGGTGCGATGAATACTGATTTAAAGAAAGGAATGCTGATGCTGATTGAGGATCATATTAATTTCCTCCCTGAAAATCCGCTGCGTGGAATCAATATTGATGAATTAGGTCCCAGGTTTCCCGACATGAGTTGTCCTTATGATTCCCGGTTAAACATGAAACTGGAACTTGCCGCCAGGGCGGAAGGTATACTTTTAAAGAAAGGGATCTATGTTGCGGTCCAGGGTCCTAATCTGGAAACCCGTGCCGAGTACCGGTTCTTCAGACATAAAGGAGCCGACGTTATCGGTATGTCGACGGTACCTGAAGTGATAGTGGCAAACCATATGAAACTGCCATGCGCCGCCATATCTATAATTTCTGACGAATGTGACCCTGATAACCTTGCTCCGGCTGATATCCCGGAAATTTTTGAAATTGCTGCAAGAGCAGAAAAAGAGGTCATAAAGATCTGGCTCAGGTTCTTAAAAGACCTGTAAAAGTTATTTCAGAGTATATGATTCTCAGAACGGACTGCATTCCAGAGGCGCCAGTCTGAGGTCACGTTGTCTTTCCGAAGGGCAATCCTCATACCTGTTTTTGTTAAATATTCTGATCCTGGAAAATTCGAGGATTAAACTGATCTCATGAGCCCCGCCCGTGCCAATAAGATTCCCGGATAGCTGTACATCATAGCTATACATAAATTTAATATTCATGTCATCGGCAAATATGTACCTGTATCCTGCAATTATATTTAAGGAAGTGGAACCTTTATTCAAATTAGTTGTGTATATGTATCCACCGAGGTAAATGTTATATTTCAACATATTCAATCCGAACTGCAGTGAACTTTTTTTGTTCTGATTCTGATACAGAATTCCCGGATTGATCTTCAAAGGATCTCCGAAACCCCGGTTTGTAGTTAGCGTTGGTGAAGCCGTTCTTCCAAATGAGATGACCAGATCGAGATGGCCTACATATTTCCTTGGAAGCGGTGATTTGGAAAGGGCAAGAAATGACTCATCCGGCTCGAGGATATGGTCAACCGCAACACCTGCAGTTCCTGTGATGTTCCCACCGGTATTGATGAACTGGATCAAACCTCCAATGGCAAAATCAGGGAAGATCCGTTGTTCATTGTCGGATTGTGGAAGTGCAGAATTATATATATTTCCATACGTCTCATTCAACTGATCGCTGAAGACGAAGTCATTCCAGTCGAGCCTTTTTTGCATCACAGAACCTTTTACCCCGACCTGGGTTATCAGGTACGATGTCAGCGGGATCCGTACTGACAGCACCAATCCGGCAGAAAAATTCTTGATAAAACCGATTCCTTCATTATCGGAATTTATTATAATTCCCAATCCACCAGATCCCGGGAAATTCCTGTCACCCCAATCGGCCGAAAAATACATTGTACGGAAGTCGACCGGTAAATTCGGCCACTGTTCCCTGTATGAAAATCGTGCCTTCAGGCCTATATTCACACCTGTAAATGCCGGATTGTAATAGATCGGAGCATTCAACCATTGGGTGTAATTCGGATCCTGTGCATGAGCACACACTCCTGTCACTATAAGTCCCAGGAGGATGATCTTTGGAAAACGTAAATGTTCATTCATAATGCTTTTTTAAATTATCTTATCAATGTTACCGTACCCATTGTCTTCCCTTTGCCTTTCCCTATATCAGAGCCAAGCCATATAGTGTTATCGTTAAACTGTGCATCCACTTTCCACATATAAGTTCCCTGCGGCATAAGAGCCCCGTTGCATGTCCCATCCCATCCCTCTGCGGGTCTTCCCTGTTCATCAAGAGCAGAAGATTCCCACAGCAGATGTCCCCAGTTATCATAAACCTCTATCCTGAAATGCTTCAGATTTCTTCCTACAGGTTTGAACAGGTTAGCAGGATACACATCGGTAGTCGGGGCAAATGCATTCGGGATGAAGAGGCCTTTGAACATCAGATCATACTTATATCTTGCCGTATCGATGCAGCCCAGGCTATTGTAAGAAACCAGTTGTATGATATATTGTCCATCCTGGTAATAAGTCACCACCGGATTTTCTTCATTTGAAGTAAAACCGTTTCCAAAGTCCCAATAATAATAGTTTGCTCCTGTGGATTTATTTGTCAGACTGACTTTCCATGACATGTTACCCGGGTGCTCTGAAACTGTAAATGCCGCACTGACGCTTAAAACCCGCATAATGATATTCCCCGACTGAACTGTTGCCGGAGTTGCATTTTTGGCATTGGAGGTCATCCTGCAACTTACCACATCATTGTCGACAAGAGTATTATCTGAATATACACGACTGTTACTCCCGACATGAATACCATTTTTGGTCCAGATGAACACCGGGTCAGTGCCGGCATTAGTGACTCTTGCTGTAAAGGTTGCCAGTGTCCCGGCACAGATGGGATTTTTATCTACTTCGATGTTTATGGATGGTATTAACATAGCTGCTTCATTCACATTAACCAGACCTACCTTCAGGTTCATGCAACCCATCATATTGGTTGCAATAACGGTAAAGTAGTAAGTGCCTGATTTTTTCCAGAGGATATCAATGGAGGGACCTGTTCTTCCGTTGAGGTAAACAATTTCATCAGATCCCGGTTCTGTGGTCAGGGTATAGTCGGAATATACTGTCCATTCATAAATTTCCCCGGGAACTTCAATAACGCCAAGGGAATGTATCGCTCCTTCCAGCACTACAATACCGGTCTGGGCAGTGGTTGTTTCCACTGTCAGGATAGCCAGGATACACGCCAGCCAAAACCGTTTATGAGCACTCACAAGTCGCATTAACGCTCAACATCAATATCAGTACGCCAATAAGCCTTAATCCCTGAACGGGTATATCTTAGAATTCCTTTATCTCCTTGTTCAGGGGGCCGGCTAAGAAGGCCGTAATCCGCCCTTCTTAGTCACCCCATAAACATCTTTTCATCCGGAGATAAAGCAACAATTTCTTTACTGAACCTTAATACTGTTACGGATTCTTTACGATAAATGGTCCGGTAGCCGGATCCGGCGTAACTGTCGGACGGGCCTTGATGGTCTGGTCGACGGCCTTTCCAAAAACAACTTCCGTATTACAATCGGTCTCGGAGATGACGTCATCCAGCGTCGTCGTTCCCACGGTAATTACTCCGTCGACTCCCAGAGTGATCGGCAGATCAGCAAGGGTTTCAAACGAATTATTGTTAATATCAAACTTCACAAATATCTTGGCGCTCCCGTCAAATGCTGCAGTTGCATTGTCAGTCGAGGTTGCCACATTACCAGATAATGTTGTCGAATGTGTGGTTGTAAAGAGTGAGTCGGTACTCCAAACGACATTGCTAAGGGTTTGGACAGGGTCAAGTCCGAGAATGCGGAATGAAGGAGTCCATTCCCCGGCATAATTCTTGGCAGTGATCCGGGCATAAACGGTATTTATACCGTACTGATAGTTGACTGTCGGTGATGCACCAGGTGTAACAATGGCAGAGCTGACCGGTGCGGCACAGTACGTTCCATTACCACCGTCACCACCCATACTGTTAATGGCAAGCAGGAATTTGTTGATGGGCCTGATTTCCCATACTTTCATATTCATGGCATTGCAGATTCCGTTACTGCCATCGAACTTAACAACCAGGTAATAAGGATTTGTCATCCCGTTCACAATTGCCTGGGCTGTCCAGGTTATTATGATCTGATCCTGACCCACTGCTGGTGCATTATACGTACCTGTGGCAATGATTTCAGCGCCCGGGCTTGGAACGACGCCGGTAGGGCTTAACAGATCGACATTTGTAGTTACATACCATGTAAAACTCCCTGTCGTACCATCATAAGGCGGGTTCCCAATTATAACCTTATAGGTATACGGTTCGCCTGCGGCCGGTGATAATGGTCCCTGTGTACAGTTTGGTTGTCCGTAAGCATTTGTCATAAAGGCTATTAAAGCCAATAAAAAGATAGATAGTTGCTTTTTCATAAAATTGTTTTTTAGAGTTTTAAAATTGATTGTTTAAAAATTTTTCACTTTTTTGGTTGAATTTTAATTTTCTTTTCTTTGTTTCATAAGCTTGTTTCTTTAATGATTACTTCGTTTACCTAAAAATTTCTTGTTATATCCGGTCTGGCTAAAACCCTGATGATAGCCACCGGCCGGTTACCCGGTGGGGTAAGATTGCCGCAATTATCTTCAAGCCAGTAAGTGATGATATTATCTCCTAATGGGAATTGTATGTCGCTGTTATAGGTGGAAACCTGTCCGGAACCTGTAATGATAGTACCTCCAACCAGAGTTATTTTCCAGTGAAGGATAAGGTCTTCCTGTACTGTACAATTATCAGAAAAGGTGGATGGATTCAAATCCAGCAGCGTATTTCCTGCTATAAAAGTGTACCAGTCGGGACGGATGGGCGTAATATCTCCCATAAAGTCCCAAAATGCCTGGACTATGTCCTGAACGCACTTTTTGACAGTATCCGGGAATACAGTAAAAACAGGAGGGATTGTATCATCAATTGTGATGATCTCATTACATACATCTGAGTTTCCAAGGATATCCCAGATAAGATATGTATGTGTAATTATTTCCGGACAGCTGTTATTATCGGATTGTTCATCAGTCAGCATGATATTCTCATCCTCAACCTGATAAGGGAAGGAAATCACACCCCCGGCTGCGATAAATTCGCTGACTGTCGAATAAATGATGATCTCTTCCTCATCGCAGTGATATTGTTGGGGACAAGAAAGAATGCAGTCGGATAAAGAGATCTCAAAATTTATCGTGTCTTCGCTGCAGGGCAAGGTGGAGGAAACCTGGGCTACGGTTATTGAAAAGAGGCCGGGAGCCTGCGGGGTATAACTATATGATGTTGAAACAATATTTCCTGTTCCGTTTGGACCATCCCACCATTTAATATTATAAGTTCCCGAAGGTGACACTGCCGCATAAATAGTTTTAGGATCATAAATACAAAATGTGGGGGGATCAGGATAAATTGAAATCTTTACTTCAGGAAATACATGAACTACTACCGTATCGCATACAATACCACTTTCAGTACAGGAATTTCCGGAAACCTCGCCACATACGAGGTATTTTATGATCGAAGGCGCCAGACTATCAGGATTGAAAATCGTTGTAAGACAACCGGAGGTACATGAAAGATACTGATTGTATATTCCGCCTCCGGTGATATCATTCCAGGTCACCGTACTTTCTATTACGCCCGATACCGTGAGTTCCCTCGAACAGTTTGCCCTTGTCGAAATCGAATCGGGAGAGAGTAATCCGCAAACTGACCGGATCTGGTACACATTTGCATTTCCACCGGGTTTACAGATTGTTACTGTATGGTATTGTCCACCGGGAGGAATACAGATGAGGTCGCTGAGAGGTTTCTGGTCACCGCAATCGACCTGATAGTAATGTCCCGGAGGGGCTGCCCCATCTATCAATATATAGAATCCGATTGCGTTGTTATCTATCTTAACAGAGAAGGAGATACACCTGTCTGATCCGTTTGCATCGCAACATTTTCCCAGTCTCTCGATGCTCGGACTGGTCCAAGTACTGTCGCAGTGCCCTGAGAGGTTTACAAAAAAGTGAGGGACTATTGACTGGCAGATGACACATCCGCATTCACCTGCGACCGTGATAATTTGCATACAGTCAACTGAATTACCTGCAGCATCGGTTGCCCGGTAGGTTCGTTCGACGGAGGTGGGGCAGAAACCCGGTTTGTTACCCAATCCGACATAGTTATCGTTTACATGTATCACCGTTACAAAACCACAATTATCGGTTGCCGTGACCAGATTGACATTTGGGTCGGGAATACTGTCGGGACAGGGAACCGTAATATCCGGAGGACAAATGATTGCGGGCGGATCATCATCGATCACAATGACAGTTATCATACATGTAGCAATCATTCCGGAAGCATCGGTAGCCGTCCATGTTACGATAGTCTGACCCAGTGGTAAATCAGCATCCGCAAGAGTATTTGTATTATTGAAGTTATTCTGAATTGTTGTTCCCGGACAATTATCGGAGAAGAGAGGATTGAATTCAGTTCCCTGAACCTTATAAAAACAGCCGGAAGATGCCGTTGTTCCGCGCGTGAAAGGACTTCCAGCCGGGCATGTAATTGCAGGCGCCTGGTTATCATTAACAATAACTGTGATTGAACAGGTTGCGGTTGAACCAAGGGAATCCGTCGCAGTCCAGGTGATGATTGTTGTTCCTTTAGGGATGTTGGCATTCGCCAGGGTATTGGTGAAATTAAAATTATTGACTACTGTTACACCGGAGGAATAAGCCGGATTGAATTCTGTTCCCTGTACAGTATAATAACAATGGCCTGAAACCGTGGACCGTGTGAAAGGGCTTCCAGGCGGACAGGTAATTATTACCGGTGGTCCTGAATTTAAAGGATTCCTTGAAATTGTCGAGTCTGTTGCTGTCTGTGAATAACCCAGGAAAGGGAAAACGGAGAATAGAAAAAAGATAAAAAAAAGTAAACGGATTTCTCCTGGAATAAAATTAAAAAATCTTGAACGGGATCCGTCCGGACTCTGAAAACCTGTACCCATCAGAATTTGAACCAAAAAAGTGAATAAGAAATAAGGGCTTCAGTGATTCATCATCAGGAGATGCAAATGGTGTACCGTCAGTTATGAAATACAAAAATCTTCAGCGGAGATCAATCAAATTCCCTGAGTAACAATTAAAAAAGAAAACTTTAATTTTTTTTCCCCGGATAGGGTTATTTCAGGTCCGTTGAAAAAACGAACAAAAGAGGGTGTCTCAAAAGTTTGAGACGCCCTTTTTTCTTTCTATAAAGACCTGATTGTTAATATCTTGATAATAAGTTATTGATATAATATATTGACATACTGTAAGTTATATTTAAC
>Ga0172375_10004287_pt1 | contig 21152 bp, 21 predicted proteins | sample LakKiv1m_FD_114537 | JGI IMG/M metagenome (GOLD analysis project Ga0172375, IMG submission 114537) | Freshwater microbial communities from Kabuno Bay, South-Kivu, Congo - kab_092012_11.1m | ecosystem: Environmental > Aquatic > Freshwater > Lake | place: Democratic Republic of the Congo...
ATTAAAATACAAAATTAAACTTTGGAATATGTACTACAATGATTTACAACATTGTGGTCTTAATCTTTTAACTCCTAATCAATACCTTATTTCAAAAGTGCAAAATGTCCTTGCCTAAAACATTACTATTCAGAAATTTAAAAAACAGCTTTCTACAGCTGTTTTTTATTTAAGGACAGTGATTATAACTATTTTTTAAATCCTCATAAACTGATGGGCAAAACCCAAAATTTTCTTCGGATTTCTTTTCATAATCGTCAGACAATTTTTGCCCCAATTTTAGCAATTTTTGACATTGCGGCGAGCCGTAATGATAGCCTTGTCTTTTGTCAAAACCATGAAAAAGTTCATGCAAAATAATGTAGGCTGTATGTTTGTCCAAATCAGCGCGTAAATCATTCTTATTGCGTTCGCAAATAAAATAAATTTTATCTTGTCTAATAACGCAACTTATATTTGGCGTGTTTTGACACTGCCCGCCAAATGATACCGCGCTCACCTTGTTGTAATTTTCATCATAACCGCAACGCGCGTACCAATTATGCCAATCCACCACCAAAATCGGCAACTGATTTTTGCCGGCTTTGTATTCACTGCAATAATCGGTCTTATCAATTTCCGTTCCGCGATAATATCCGCCCATTCTTCTGGCGAAATTATCATCGCCAAAAGAAAAAACTATTACGGCCTCCGGCCAATCAACCGAATTTTTTAAATGTTCATGAACCATGTCAATTATTTTTTTGTTGTTTTTGGACAAATAATTTATTTGGCGATTAACCATTTTGACTCCGCTGCGATCTTCCAACAAATCGGCCGCCAAGTTAAAAACTTCTTTTATTTTTTTGTCATTTATTTCATATTTGCTGTCCAAATCAACAATAATATCCACATCCAAAATTTTATTTTCATGAAAATCTTTTTTAGGGAAATATAAAAAAAACAAAACAATTGACAGTGTTATTATCAAAAAAATTGCAAAAAAAATTACTTTTTTATTCATCATCATATTAATAATTATATCACAAACTTTCACTAAAAAATAAAAAAGCGGTTTGGTTTTACCAATCCGCTTAGAATTCAAAAACATAAATCAGAATTAGACCCGGCCGCAAGCAGGTCCAAGGATCGGCCCATTCAAAATCGGACAACAAATAAACATTTTGTTTCATCAATTCTTCCATTAAAAAGATACCACCCGAATCGCTTTGATAAAACTCATTTAAATTCTCCGAAATTGTCACGGCCGAATTGCAATTCTCTCCGACAATAATAAAAAAAGTTTTCTTTTTTTCGTCGGCGAAAAAAACATATTGACTGCCTTCGGAAAACTCAACGCAAAAATTGTCAAAAAGTTGCTCATCAAAATAATTCTGACACCCGACAAGCGCCGATAACTCTTTTTCTTGCGCCAATACAGGATTACTCCAAAACAAACAAAAAACAATAATTGTAATTCGCAACATTGAGACCTCCTTTTTCAATAATTCATTTGCGTTATGAAAAAAACAAAAATCAAAAGAATACCAATCGCAATAACAACAAAAAAACAAAGCGCCAAAATACCCCACATCAAAAAAAATCTGCCTATTTTCTCTTTGTAATTATTTTTTAAAATCATCATTTTTCTCCCCTGTTTTCAAATAACAAAATTTATGCCAGTTTAACGCAAAAAAAAAGAATGTCAATTTTTTCATCGCACAAAAAAACACACCGGCAAAAGCCAAATGTGCTTTTTTATTTATTTAATCTTATTTAGTTGCGCTTTCTTCGGGATTATTTTCCACAACCGAAAATGACGCAATGGAATCTTTTTCTTCTTTGAATCTCATCAGCCGCACTCCTTGCGTATCTCTACCAAGAATGGAAATGGATTTAAACGGCATTCTGATCATTTGACCGGCGCGAGAGATAACCAACAAATCCTCAATTTCCGCCTCATCAGAACTTACAATAATTCCACGCACCATTTTGCCGGTTTTTGCCGAAACTTTCAATGTTCTGATACCGCTTCCTCCACGATTTTGAACTTTGTAATTTTTTAACTCCGTGCGTTTGCCAAAACCGTTTTCCGCAATGCAAAAAACTTGCAAATCTTTTTCTTTTTTTGGATCAATTATGTCCATACTGATAACAATATCTCCATTTTTCAATCTGATACCGCGAACGCCGGAAGCCGATCGCCCCATTTCTCTGACATCTTTTTCCGCAAATCTGATTGATTGCCCGCGACTTGTCATCATCATAATTTCATTATTACCATCAGTCGCCTTGACCCAACGCAATTTATCAGAATTTTTTAACTTTATGGCAATCAAACCGCTTCTTCTGACATTGGCAAAATCTTCAATCGGCGTCTTTTTTACCGTGCCTGATTCTGTTGCCATCATCAATGATTTTATTTTATTCACGTCCACCAATGGCAAAACGGTTGTTACTTTTTCATCAGGACCAAGCTGCAAAAAATTAACCAAAGCCTGTCCTTTGCTCGTGCGCGACCCCATTGGTGCGTCATAAGCTTTTAATTGAAAAACTCGTCCGCGATTGGTAAAAAAAAGCAAATTATTATGCGTCATGGTCGTAAACAACTCGTCAACCTCGTCCTCTTCCTTTGTTGTTAAACCGATTACGCCTTTGCCACCGCGTTTTTGCACTTTAAAAGTATCCAACGGCAAACGTTTGATATAACCATCCTTAGTGATAATCACCAAAGTCAATTCATTTGGCACCAAATCTTCTTGACTAAACTCGCCGACCGGAGATTTTATAATTTTTGTTTTGCGTTCATCGCCAAATTTTTCTTTTAATTCCAAAACTTCATTTTTTATCAAATTCAAAATCTTTTTTACCGAACCGAGCAATTCTTTTAACTCTTTGATCAATTTTTGCTTTTCTTTCAGCTCTTCTTCAATTCTTAATCTTTCCAAATTAGCCAAATTTTGCAAACGCATTTCCAAAATGGCAACTGTCTGTATTTCCGTAAACTTGAAATTTTTCATCAAGTTTTCTTTGGCCACCTCACGATCTTTTGACTTTTTGATGGTGGAAATAACGGCATCAATATTATCAATGGCCTTGCTCAAACCTTCCAAAATATGCGCGCGTTCTTCGGCTTTTTTCAGTTCATATTCGGCGCGACGACGCACAACATTTTGTCTATGTTCCAGATAGACATCAAAAACATCTTTTAAGTTCATTACTTTTGGTTGAATCCCATCATAAAGAGCCAGCATGTTCACATCAAAATTTGATTGCAATTGCGTCAATTTAAAAAGTCTGTTCAATACCTTTTTGGGATAAGCGTCTCTTTTTAATTCAATAACCACGCGCACGCCTTCTTTGTCGGATTCATCACGCACATCGCGAATGCCTTCCAACTTTTTATCTTTTACCAATTCGGCAATTTTTTCCAATAAAGCAGCCTTGTTTAATTGATAAGGAATTTCTGAAATAATAATTTTGAATTGCTCTCCTTTGTCTTCAATAATTTCCGTTTTGCCGCGCATAACAATTTTGCCGCGACCGGTCGTGTAAGCTTTTTTTATTTCTTCAATATCGTAAATTATTCCGCCGGTTGGGAAATCAGGCCCTTTGACAATTTCACACAACTCCTCCACTTGGCATTTGGGATTATCAATAACATAACAAATCGCGTCGCAAATTTCTGATAAATTATGAGGCGGAATTTTGGTGGCCATACCGACGGCAATACCCACACTGCCATTCAAAAGCAAATGCGGCAATTTGGCCGGCAAAACTGACGGTTCTTTTTGCGTTCCATCGTAATTGGGAATAAATTCAACGGTATTTTTATCCAAATCAATCAATAATTCTTCAGAAATAGCTTGCAGCTTGGCTTCCGTATAACGCATGGCCGCGGCGCTGTCGCCATCCATTGAACCAAAATTTCCTTGTCCGTTGACCAGCATATAACGCATATTAAAATCCTGCGCCATACGCACCATGCTGTCATATACGGCTTGATCACCATGCGGATGATATTTGCCCAAAACTTCTCCGACAACCGTAGCGGATTTTCTAAATTTCGCCCCCGGTTTTAAACCAATGTCCCACATGGCATACAAAATACGACGATGCACCGGTTTCAAACCGTCGCGAGCGTCAGGCAAAGCGCGCTGAATAATTACGCTCATCGCATAATCAATATAGCTGGTTTCCATTTCATTTATAATGGAAACTTCTGCAAATTTTTCCTCCACCGGCGCCGCCAACGCGGCCGCTTCCTTTTTCTTTCTATCCATAATGAATAATTCAAATATTAAGATTGCTAATACTTTTAATTTATTTTCTCCGCTTCACCCAAAATTTGTTTTTCTGAATTTTCCGGTTCAACTTGACTTGGAAGATCGTTTTGTTCAGTGGTTTTTTGAATTTTATTCGCTTCTTCCTCGGTGATAGCTTCTTTGACATCATCTCCTGCTTGATTAATAACATCCTTGGCTTCTGTCATTATATTTTTCATTTGTTCAAAAGCCTGTTCCGTGGTTAAGCCATTATTATTCATTGATTTATTTATATTTTGGAAATTAAATCTTACCATAAAAAACCACCCGCCGACGACAATAATCGCGGCCAACAAAAACAACAGCCAAAAAGTAACATAACGATTATCATTTTGCGATTGATCATTATTTTGTTCTGACATAAAATTTGGTTTTTATTTTTATAATTAAGATACGAAACTACGAAAGGCTACGAAACAACGGACAAAGAATAACGAAACATTTCCGCTTTAATTTCGTGGTTTCGTAGCCTTTCGTAGTTTCGCATTCCTATGACTAATCCTTCTCCAAAATAACCAATTTAATTTCATCCACCGGCAAATCTTTGGCGGAAATTTTTAATTTTGGCATGGATTCAAACTTGCCGCCCATTTCTTTTTTGAATTTTTCTACCGAATCCAATTCAATTTTTAATCCCGGAATGGAATAATGCATTGGAATAACAATTCTCGGTTCTATTTGGCGTACGACCGCCGCCGCTTCCGCCGCATCCAAAGTCCATTTGCCACCGATTGGCACCATCAAAATATCAACTTCGCCGATTTTTTCCAGTTGGCCATCGCTCAAAGCCGTGCCCAAATCTCCAAGATGCAAAATATTCACTCCACTCAAATTAAAATGAAACATCGTTGATTTGCCCAATTCTTCTCCATTTTTTTTATCATGATAAGAACCGATGCCTTTTATAAAAACATTTTTGACCTCATATTCACCCGGTCGATCTATTATTACCGGATTTTTTTTCTCAAAGCCATTTACCGCGGCAATATTGTTGTGATCATCATGATTATGGCTCACGGAAACTAAATCCGCCTCCATTTTTGGCACGCGCAAACCAATGCTTTCGGCAAAAGGATCAGTGATTATCGCTACCGTCTGATTATTAACCTTATCTTCAATTTTAAAACAAGATTGACCCAGCCAAGAAATGTTCATATTTGTTTGAGTTTATTAAATAAATCAGTTTTATTTTAGCACAGGAAAAAGAAAATGAAAAGAAGAAGATTTTGAATACGAAACTGCGAAAGGCTACGAAACTACTAAAATAAATTATAAGGCGCATATTGTTCGTAGTTTAGTAGATTTTCGTAGTTTCGCAGTCGTACCTCTTGACAAATCCGCATAATTTTCATAGAATCTGAACATATCAAAGAAAGGAGTGCCACATTATATGGCGCGCAAAAAAATTGAACAATCAACGGAAAACAGCGAATTCCAAAAATTATTGGAAAATGACAGCCGTTTGAAAGCATTGCCAAAAGTCGGCGATATTGTCAAAGGTACGGTTATTTCCGGTAACAAAAAGGAAGTCTACTTGGATTTTGACGGCTTGATGACCGGTTTGGTCCGCGGCAAAGAACTCTACAATGAATCCTCTGATTTTGCGAATTTAAATCCGGGCGATGAAGTTGAATCCACTGTTCTGGAATTGGAAAATGAAATGGGTTTGTTGGAACTTTCTTTTCGTTTTGCCGGCCACCAAAAAACTTGGTCAACTTTGCAAAAATTAAAAGAGGATAACAAAAACGTTGAAGCCAAAATTCTTGATGCCAACAAAGGCGGACTTTTGGTCTCGGTCAATAACGTTCACGGCTTTTTGCCGGTGTCGCAATTGAGTCCGGAATTTTATCCTCGCGTTCAAGGCGGAGATAAAAACAAAATTTTGGAAAGATTAAAAAGCTATGTCGGTCAAACTTTTAATGTAAAAGTTTTGGATATTGATCCGGACAGCGAAAAATTAATCGTTTCCGAAAAAGCCAGCTGGGAAGAAAATCAAAAAGACACCCTTGGTAAATTCAAAGTCGGAGATATTGTTGACGGAACAATTACCGCGGTGACTGATTTCGGCGTTTTTGTTGAATTCGGCACCAAGTTGGAAGGTTTAATCCACATTTCCGAATTGGCTTGGCAAAGAATTGACGACCCGGCTGATTTATACAAAGTCGGTGATGCCATCAAAGCGGAAATTATTAAAATAGAAGGCAGCAAAATTTTCTTGTCTTCTAAAAAATTAAAAGAAGATCCGTGGATCAACATTGACAAGAAATTTAAAGTCAATGACATGGTTTCCGGCAAAATTTTAAAAGTAAAACCGTTTGGTTTGTTTGTCCAATTGGACGACGATATTCACGGATTGGCGCACATTTCGGAATTAAGCGACAAAAAAATCACTTCAATTGACGGATTTGCCAAACCGGGAACAATAATGGAATTCAAAATTGTTTCCATTGAACCGAATGAACACCGCTTGGGATTGAGCTTAAAAACTTCTTCGGATAATGCCCCAAAAGCTGACGAAGAAAAACCCGCGGCTGCGGAGGAAGCTTCCTCAACAACCAAAGAAAAAAAGTCCAAAACCAAAAAAGCTGAATAATTTTTCGAAATATATTCAAAAAAAACAGCCCGTGAAAACGAGGCTGTTTTTTTGTAAATTTGGTAAGGCTTTACAGAAAAAATGAGTTTTGCTACAATAGAATCACGATAATTAATAATGATTGACCTTGATTTGAATCGGTTGATTAGAAAATAGCAAAATTTTAGTTCAAAAACTTCATTTCTCCATCATGGAGAAAATATACTATGAAGCAAATTAAGCCAAATTATTCTATTTTAAACACAAAAGGTTAAACAACCTTGGCTTTTTTTGTTGACTAATTTTTCTAACTTTCGCTTCAAATCAGGATAACCAAATATGTTATACCCGATTTTAATTTTCGCGGGTATTGTCCTTGGCCTTGGCATCGGTTATTTTATTCGCAAAACCATTGCCAAAAACAAAGCCGATTCTTTGGAAGCAAAAATGGAAAGCTTGATTAGCGAAACCCATGCCAAAGAAAAGGAAATTTTGTTAAAAGCCAAAGACAAAGCCCTTGAAATCATTGACGAAGCCAAAAAAGAAGAAACCTCTCGCCGCAACGAATTGCGCGGACAACAAGACCGATTGGAAAAAAGAGAAGCTCTTTTTGACCAAAAAATCTTGGAATTGGAAAGTAAACAAACCAAACTTCAAGAAAAAGCCCAAAAAGTGGAAGAAATCAAAACGCAAATTCAAACAATCAAAGATGAACAATTGGCCAAATTGGAAAAAATCGCCGCACTTAACAAAGAAGAAGCGCGTAAAATTTTATTGGATAATGTGGAAAGAGAAATGAACGAAGCCATCATGAACCGAATTAAAAAATTGGATGATGATGGATCAGTCTTAATTGAAAACGAAGCCAAAAAAGTTTTGGCCAATGTTATTCAACGTTGCGCCATTTCTCATGCGGTAGAATCAACAACTTCTATTATTGATTTGCCAAGCGATGAAATGAAAGGACGCATTATAGGACGAGAAGGTCGCAATATTCGCGCCATAGAACAAGCCACCGGAGTAGAAATAATTGTTGATGATACACCGCAAGCCATTACCGTTTCCGGTTTTAGCCCAATTCGCCGCCAAGTGGCCAAAAAAGCCATTGAAAAATTAATTACGGATGGTCGCATTCATCCGGGCAGAATTGAAGAAGCCATTGAAGAAGCCAAAAAAGAAATCGCCATTGAAATTAAAAAGGCTGGCGAAGATGCTTGTTTTGAAGTTGGCGTTGCCGGACTTGATCCAAAACTTGTGCAAATAGTTGGTCGCTTGAAATATCGCACCAGTTATGGCCAAAATGTTTTGCAACATTCAATTGAAGTGGCGCATTTGTCAGCCTTGCTGGCTGAAACTCTTGGCGCAAATGTAACGGTGGCCAAAAAAGCCGGATTTTTGCACGACATCGGCAAAGCCGTTGATCATGAAATACAAGGGACACACCCGGAAATCGGCCGCGATATTGCCAAAAAATTCAATTTGCCGGAAGAAATAATTTTCCCGATTTTAACTCACCACGAAGACAAACCACCAACATTGGAATCAGTAATTGTCAAAGTGGCTGATGCCATTTCCGGAGCCAGACCGGGCGCGCGCAAAGATACTTATGAAAGATATTTGCAAAGATTGGAAGAATTGGAAAACATTGCCAAACGCAATGATGGCGTGGAAAAAACTTATGCCATTCAAGCCGGTCGCGAAGTCAGAGTCTTTGTGGAACCAAACAAAATAAGTGATGTTGAAGCGGAAAAGTTGGCGCAAAAAATCGCCAAAGATATTGAAGGCGAACTAAAATATCCGGGCGAAATCAGAGTTATGGTGATTCGCGAAAATCGCATTATTGAATACGCCAGATAAAAATATAAAAATCTCAAAAAAACATTCCGATTTTACGGAATGTTTTTTGATATAAAAAAAGCCGACGCTTAACGCCGGCTTATGTCATTTAATCTTTTTTATTTTCTGCAAAGAGGTCTCTTAACATCCCCTCCACTCTTATTTGAGCAAAGGACTCATAAAAGATCTGATTCTTGACCGGTTTTTTTTCGGCCACAGACTGCCATATTTTATATAAAGCAAGCAAATCGTTGCAAATACTTATCGCCCGAACAGCTTCTTGCGCCTGAAAACACAACACTTCCATATTTTCAATATTTGACGTTTCCATGGCTTCTGCTTGCAAATCATTTATCTTTCTCAACCGAAGCTCAATTCGTTCCTTTAATTTTTGAGCGATTTCGTCACTCTGCAAAAAATCCAAATGCAGGAAATAATCATTTATTGTCATCATCTCTTCCTCCTCCAACCCGCGTCTCCCGAATCAATTTCGGACTGACGGAGTAATTGTTAAAAAGAACAAATAACCAACAAACATTAACAGTTTTTTATAAAATTGTCAATAATTGCCAGCCCTTACTTTAATATTTGCCTAATTTTGCAAAATTTGCTACATTATTTTTATACAGCAAATTTATGTCGCAAATAAAAATTTTATTTTTGGGAGACGTTGTTGGCAAAATCGGTCGCATTGCCATAAAAAAAATTTTGCCTAGCTTAAAAAAAACTTACAAGCCGGATTTTATAATTTTGAATGCGGAAAACATCGCTCATGGCAAAGGTGTTACCGAAAACACTTTGACGGAAATGATGGATTTGGAAGTTGATTTTTTTACATCAGGTAATCACATTTGGGCGACGCCTGAAGCATCAACAATTTTGGAATCAAAAAAATTTCCGATCATCAGACCGGCCAATTATCCTGACAATGTTCCCGGAGATGGCTACCGCATTTGTTCAATCGGAGCTTACCAGTTTTTAATCGTTAATTTGATGGGCCAAGCTTTCATGAAAGAAAATTTTGATAATCCGATATTGAAATTAAAACAAATTTTGGAAGAAAACGGCCACCAAAAAATCAGCGGGGTTTTGGTTGACTTTCATGGAGAAGCCACTTCGGAAAAACATGTTGTTGCCAATTTTTTTGATGGCCAAGTAAGCGCTTTTTTGGGCACGCACACGCACGTGCAAACGGCCGATGAAAAAATTTTACCCAACGGTACGGCCTATATCACTGACGTCGGTATGTGCGGTTTTGCCAATGGCAGTTTGGGCGTAGATTTGCGCAATGTCACAAAAACCATGCTTACTCAAATTTCTGCTCCTCACGAAATACCAGAAAGAGGCATTTGCCAAATCAATGGAATTTTTGTTATAATTAAGCCAGAAAATGGGAAAGCGCAAAAAATTGAAAGAATCAGTAAAACCATAGAAATAAAATAATATTCAATTAATTAAAATTTTGCTAACATATTAAAAACATAAAGAAAAATGTATGAATAAAGCAGAGTTGGCCAGCAGCCTTTCAGAAAAAGGCAATGTCACAAAAAAACAAGCCGAAGAGATGCTTGATTCTTTGGTTGAAATCATTATTGACACGATCAAAAACGGGGGCGAAGTCACTTTGACCGGCTTTGGCACTTTTTCCGCAAGAGTCCGCAAAGGTCGCGAAGGCGTCAATCCTCAAGACCCGGCCAAAAAAATCACCATCAACCCGACAAAAGTCGTAAAATTCAAAGCCGGCAAAACGCTAAAAGACGCGCTAAAAGCCAGCCAACATCAAAATTAAAAAACACAGCAAAAAAAATCGCCACTATGGCGATTTTTTATTTGTTTTTCTGAATAAAATGATTTATAATTTGATTGGTTTATCATAATTAAAAAATCCCTAATTTAACAACCATGAATTTACCGTGGTTTGAACATTTAGAAAATTTGGAAAAACATTACGGCGAAAACTTTTTCCAACATCAAAAAATAAAACCGGATCAACTGAATAAAATTGATCAAGAAATTTTGGTTCCCTCAATTATCAACGAAGCTGAATTAAAAGAGGAAGCCTCCATCAATGCGGACATTTATCATGATGAAAATAATTTGTACGTTGTTTGCCCTTTGGCCGGAGTAACGGAAAAATCCTTGGAAATAACTTTGGATAATGACGTTCTGACAATCAAAGGTTATCGTCACAACGAGTTTGAAAAAATCGCCAAATCATTTATTTATCAAGAATGTTTTTGGGGTAATTTCAGCCGCTCAATCGTTTTGCCGCTGCCGGTACTCGCCACCCAAATTCAAGCTTCTTTAAAAAATGGTGTTTTAAAAATAACTTTGCCCAAATCCGAAGAAGCCAAAAAATTCATTATCAAAGTAAAAACCGAAGATGCTGATTAAATCATATGTTTGAAAAAAAACTTTTTATCACCAAATCGGAAAACGGCTATTTGCAACTCGTTGATGAAAATGATTTGCTTTATTCGCTTCCCGAATCCATTTTGCCACAGTATTCAGTTGGAGAATCCATTGTTTTAACGATCGGACGAGTCGGCGAAAATCAAGCTGACGAAAACGAATTGGCCAAAAAAGTTTTAAATGAAATATTAAATCAATGAAATTTTTACGCATTATGGATGAATCAGAAATCAAGACAATCAGAAATAAAATTCCCAAATGGCTAAAGCTGTTTTTTTTATTCTGCATTATTTTTTGCGGGCTGATTACGCTTACTTCGGTTGTGTTGACCTATCAATACCAAAATAAAATTTACCCGGGAATCCGCGTTTCCAATTTTCCTGTCGGAGGTTTGACGCGAGAGCAAGCCAAAAATATTTTGGAGTCGCAATTCAAAAAAATTTACGGCCCCGGTTTTAATTTTCAATACGCAAAGACAGAAAAAAACATTGCCAATGAAAACATTTTAAAATTAGACACGGAGGGAACGTTGGATGAAGCTCTTTCTTTTGGACACAATCAAAGTCTTTGGAAAAAACATTGGCAAATAATGCTTTTGCCGATATTCAAAAAAAATTTAATTTTCAAATACAGTTTTGACAAAGAAGCCTTGCGACAAAAAATTTCCGAATCTTTTAGCCTTTATGAAAAACCGGCCAAAAATTCAGAACCGCTGATAACCATTGTTGATAAAACAAACAAAACCTACTCTCTTGATTTTTCCGATGAAGAATCCGGAGAAATGTTTTATGTCAAAGGCGGAATCCAAATCATAGAATCCGCTTTGCGCGAATTTAATAACCCAACTGTGGAATTAAAAAAGGAAATTGATTTGCCTATTATAACCAAAAAGGAAGCGCAAAAAACAACGCCGCAAATCAATAAAATTCTTGATGCTCCGGAAATAGTTTTATTTTATCAAAACAAAAAATGGCCGATTCAATGGGAAACTTTGCCCAGTTGGTTGATTTTGGAAAAAAAAGAAGAACAAATCAATTTGACTTTTAAAGAAACCATGTTGCGCAACTACTTGGAATCAATTTCACAAGCCATTAATCAGCCGGCAATTGACGCAAAATTTCAAATAAAAGACGGCAAAGTAATTGAATTTGCCGCCAGCCAAAACGGCCAAGAACTTGATTTGGAAAATTCATACAACAAAATACTCACCTCAATTTTTTCCGATAATTATTTTATTGTTGAACTGCTGGTCAAAGAAACCCTGCCCAAAATATCCATGGAAAATTCCAACGAACTTGGTATAAAAGAACTTTTGGGCAGAGGCAGTAGTAATTTTGCCGGTTCTCCGAATAATCGCCGTCACAATATTGGTGTTGGCACGGCGGCCTTAAATGGCATTATTATCAAACCGGGCGAAGAATTTTCCTTGGTAAAAACACTTGGCGAAATTGACGCGCAAAACGGTTATTTGCCAGAATTGGTAATAAAAAAAGAAGGCACCATTCCTGAATATGGTGGCGGACTTTGCCAAGTTGCGACAACCTTATTCCGAGGAGTTTTAAATTCAGGCTTAAAAATTTCTTCTCGCCGAAATCACAGTTATCGCGTTGTTTATTATGAACCGGCCGGAACCGATGCCACCATTTACAATCCTCAACCGGATTTTAAATTTATTAATGATACTCCCTCCAATATCTTAATTCAGACAAAATTACAGAGTGACATTTTGACCTATGAACTTTGGGGAACCAAAGACAATAGAATAGTTCAATTTGAAGGCCTCAACAAAGTTTCGGACATAGCCGATCTAAAACCTAAAATTTATAATATTGTTAACCCCGGACCGGCGCTGGAAATTACCACCACGGCATTAAAACCGGGTGAAAAAAAGCAAACTGAAAAATCGCATGCCGGCGCGGACGCTGAATTTGATAGAATTATCACTAAAACTGACAAAACCGTTGAAAAAGAGACTTTTTCCTCGCATTATATTCCGTGGAGAGCAGTTTTTATGATTGGCATTGACCCGGAAAAAGCCGTAGAAATACAACCGGAAATTAAACAATAAAAAAAACCTTATTGAATTAAGGCTTTTTTTATTGCAAAAACCGCTGAAATGGACAGACAAGAAATTTATACTCAGGAGAAATCGAGCGCAATGCCTGATTTTACCTCAAGTAAAAATCCCATGCTTGTCGTGTCTGTCCGTTTCAGCGGTTTTGTTGTTTTATTGAAACTTTATCATAGCACGCCAAAAAATATTTGTCAATAGCTAACAACAACCGCTTATTCTTCTAAATTTAGGCTACTATATTACCTTATCAATTAAACCGTACTTTTTCGCTTCATCCGCGGTCATGTAATAATCCCTGTCTGAATCTTTTTCTATTTTATCCAAACCTTGCCCGGAATGCTTGCTCAAAAGGTTATTTAGAGTCTTTTTTACTCTCAAAATTTCTTCGGCTTGAATCTTTATATCACTGGCTTGCCCTTGAACTCCACCCATTACTTGGTGAATCATTATTTTGGAATTTGGCAAAGCAAATCTTTTGCTCTTTTTGCCGGCTGTCAATAAAACCGAAGCCATGGAAGCGGCCAGGCCAACGCAAATCGTCACCACATCAGGCTTTATATATTGCATCGTGTCATAAATAGCCAAACCGGCGCTTACCGATCCGCCGGGAGAATTTATGTATAATTTAATGTCTTTGGCCGGGTCTTCGCTTTCTAAATACAAAAGTTGAGCGATTACCGAGTTGGCCACGGAATCATCAATTTCCGTTCCCAAAAAAATAATTCTGTCTTTTAATAATCTTGAATAAATATCATACGCCCGCTCTCCATAATTTGTTTTTTCTATTACCGTTGGAATTAAATGCATACTTTAAATTAATTATTAAACTATATTATATTGTATCTAAATTGTCTGTATGAGTCAAATCATTTAAATTTACAAATATTGCTTAATTTTACACAATAAATCAACAATTTTAAAATAAAATTATTGACATTTCATATCTAACGTGCTATAATTTTATGTTCATTCAATTTGACTTATAAAACCCCGCAAATGAGCGGACAAATTTTAGCTTTTGACAACTGGTTCTTTTTACAAAAGCTTTGTCTGCTCATTTGGGGAGTTTTACTCTTCAAAACATTTAGCAAAGGGAGCGATTCCGAGTGATTCGTCTCCCTTTGTTTTTTTTGTTAAAACGCTTTGTTTAACATTTTAAAATATGCTAAAATATAATTGCAATTTGCAAAATAAATATCAAAATAAAAACATGCCAAGACGAGCTAAAAAAACAACTGCCGATGAAATTGAATTTTATCAGCTTTCACCGGAAGCCAAAAATGGTATTCTAATAATTTTTTTATTTTTAATTTCCATAATTATAATTTTAAGTTTTCTCCAACTGGCCGGACAAGTCGGATTTTATATTGATTATATTTTCAGTTTGGCTTTTGGCTGGGGCAAATATTTATTGCCGATTGTTATTTTGTGGTTGGCTTATTGGCAAATAAAAAAAAATGCCAAAGCATCATGGCCGAGTTATGTGGGTTTGATTTTATTTTTTCTTTCTTTCCAAGGCTTGCTTCACGAAAAATTACCGTTTGAAAAATCTTTTGCCTTGTCTTATGACGGACTTGGCGGAGGACTTATCGGATATTTGATTTCTTATCCTTTAAACTCCGGCTTGGGAATCTTGGCCGCGATTTTAATTTTGCTTTGCCTTTTTTTTATTGGTTTAATTTTAATTTTTAATGCCAATTTAACAAAAATTTTTGGGAATTTAAATATCTTGAAATTTTTGCCACAACCAAAATTTAAACAATATTACGACGATGGCGATAATGATGAAGATAGCCAAGAAAATTTCAAAAAGAAAATAATCGCCGAAGCCAAAAACCAAAACGCGACAATTTTTAATCAAAAAATAAAAGAAAAATCAGCATCGGAAAACGAACCGATAAAAACAGAAACGAAGCCTTTTTACACCAATACTGAAACTGATAGCAATGACAAAATAAAAGAACCATCAATAAAAGCACCCAAATTTCATATTGATTTGCCAATAGAATTGCTTGATGACAAAAAATCAAAACCAACCAGCGGAGACATCAATGTCGGAATGGAAAGAATTCAAAAAACACTGGAAAATTTTCATATAAAAGTGGAAATGGGTGAAGTTCAAGTCGGACCAACCGTGACTCAATACACCTTAAGGCCGGCCGACGGCATCAAACTTTCCAGAATCACCGCGTTAAATAATGATTTGGCCTTGGCCTTGGCCGCTCATCCATTGCGAATTGAAGCCCCCATCCCCGGAAAATCTTTGGTCGGCATTGAAGTCCCAAATCAAAAACCGGCCGTTGTGCGTATTCGCGAAATTTTGGAAAGCGAGGCTTTTAAAAATCGCAAAACCAACACCTCAATTGTTCTTGGCAAAGACGTAAGCGGCAAATGCTGGGTGGCTGATATTGCGAGCATGCCACATCTCTTGGTCGCCGGCTCCACCGGTAGCGGTAAAAGCGTTTGTCTAAATGCCATTATCATGAGCTTAATTTATCAAAATAATCCAGATACGTTGCGATTGATTTTGGTTGATCCAAAAAGAGTTGAATTCCCCGTTTACAACGGCGTGCCGCATTTATTGACTCCGGTAATCACCGATGTCACAAAAACCGTTTACGCGTTGCGTTGGGCCATCGGTGAAATGGATACCCGTTTTGACACATTAGCCAAATTAAAAAAAAGAAACATTGCCAGCTATAACGAAGTCTCCGCAGAAAAAATGCCTTATTTGGTAATTATTATTGATGAACTCGCTGATTTGATGGTGGCGGCCGCGGCAGAAGTTGAAGGCAGTATTATTCGCTTGACGCAAATGGCTCGCGCCGTTGGCATTCATTTGGTTGTTGCCACGCAGAGACCTTCTGTTGACGTAATCACCGGCTTAATCAAAGCAAACATTCCTTGCCGCATTGCTTTTAGCGTTGCTTCATTAATGGATTCACGCACAATTCTTGATTCCGCGGGAGCTGAAAAATTGGTTGGCAAAGGCGACATGCTTTATATGTCACAAGACACTTCCCGACCGCGTCGTTTGCAAGGCGCTTATGTTAGCGACGATGAAATAAAACGGGTAGTTGATTATTTAAAGGACGCATGCACCGAAGAAATTCAATATTTAGATAATGTCACCAGCAAACCGGCCAGCTCTTCCACCAGCTTTGATTTTGAAGGCGGCGGAGACGATGGCGGAGACGAGCTTTTTGATGAAGCCAAAAAATTAGTCCTTGAATCAGGCAAAGCTTCGGCCTCATATTTGCAAAGACGTTTGCGAATTGGTTATTCGCGAGCCGCAAGATTGATTGATTTAATGGAAGATGCCGGCATTGTCGGTCCGGCTGATGGCGCCAAACCGCGCGATATTTTAATGGATAAATCCACTATTTTCAATAATCCCATTGCAAACAAAACAACCAATGAAAATAATCCGCCAGAATCATCGGAAATTGAACCACCGGAAGATTCCGAGCAAATGATTTTGCCAAAAACAAATGATGACGCAAATAAAAAAATTAAAGCCGGGACTGATGATGAAATTTATTAAACCTTTTTCACTATGTCTTTTGTAAGCAAAAAAATCGCCAAAATTGAAACCTTGGGAGAAAAATTAAAAAGACATCGTGAAGCAATCGGCTGGTCAAAAGAAAAAATCGCCAGAAAAATTGAAATCAACGCCAATTATATTGACAAATTGGAAACTGACAATTTTGAAGCGTTACCGCCAGATGTTTATACTGTCAATATAATAAAAATATACGCTGAATTTTTAAAATTGAATCCTTACATGGTCATTGATTTATATAAAAAAGAAAAAACAATTCATGAAAAATTAAACCGAAAAAATGAATTAAAAAAATTAACGGCAAAACAAAAAATCTTAAATTTTTTACTGAATCCGAAAATTTTAAAATACTTTTTGTCATTTTTTGCCATTATTGTCATGGTTGTCTATTTGGCAATGGAACTTTACACCATTTTTAAACCGCCGCAACTGGAAATAATTTCCCCTCCGGAAAATCATTTTTCGCAAACTGGCAAAGTCGCCATACAAGGACAAACAGAAAAAGAAGTTCAATTAAAAATAAACGAGAGATCCGTTTTGACCGATCCCAACGGCCGCTTTGAAATCATTATTGATTTGCAAAACGGTTTAAACAGTATCAAAATAAGCGCCAAAAAAAAACACAGTCAAGAAAATGTAATATATAGAAATATTATTGTTTTAGAAAATGAAAATAAATAAATCGCTTGCGAAAATTTTCATGCTTAATTTTCGCAAGTCAAATTATGACAAAAAAAGTACAAGATGAAATGCAAAACGCGAAATATCGCGCCACCGAAGATGCCATTTCACAAATTAAAGAAAAATTCGGTGATGGAGCGATTATGCGACTCGGCGAAGCCACGACAATGAATGTTGAAGCCATTTCCACCGGCAGTTTGTCTTTGGATATTGCTCTTGGTGTCGGCGGTGTGCCGCGAGGAAGAATAATAGAAATTTTTGGACCGGAATCTTCCGGCAAAACGACTTTGGCTCAACATATTGTGGCTGAAATTCAAAAATTAAAAGGTATGGCCGCGTTTATTGACGCAGAACACGCGCTTGATCCAGACTATGCGCGCAAAATCGGCATTGACATCAATCAAATGCTTATTTCGCAACCGGACACAGGAGAACAAGCTTTGGAAATTGTAGAAACTTTGGTGCGCTCAAATGCCATTGACGTAATTGTGGTTGACTCGGTTGCCGCGCTTACTCCAAAAGCGGAAATTGAGGGCGAAATGGGCGATCAACACATGGGTTTGCAAGCGCGGTTGATGAGCCAAGCGCTCCGCAAATTGGCCGGCATTGTCGGCAAGACAAAAACAACGGTAATTTTTATCAATCAAACCAGACAAAAAATCGGTGTATTTTTTGGCAATCCGGAAACAACAACCGGCGGCATGGCTCTCAAATTTTACAGCTCGGTCAGAATTGAAATTCGGCGCGCCGCGCAAATCAAAAAAGGCGAGCAAATCATTGGCAATAGAGTCAAAATTAAAGTGGTAAAAAATAAAGTCGCTCCGCCATTCAAAACTTGCGAATTTGATATTATGTATAATGAAGGAATTTCCGTCACCGGAGATGTTTTGGATACAGGTTTAATTTTAAATGTCGTAAAAAAATCCGGCAATTCATATCTTTTTGGCGAAGAAAAATTGGGCGTTGGACGTGAAACGGTCAAACAATTTTTAAAAGACAATCCCCAAATTTTAAAAGCGATTCGCGAAGCTGTTTTGCAAAAAATAAATGAAGACAGAAATTTGGGAAATTCACCAATCAGCTCACCAACAGATAACAATTCAGCTTTGGACACAAACTTAATTGGAGATGAACCGATTGGATTTTAAAATTAATTTGTAAAAAAACAGGTTGCGAAACCTGTTTTTTTTTTACAAAAAAAGCCATCAATTTTATTGACGGCCATTTTGAAAAATCATTTATGAAAATTCGGCAGTTTTTTCCACCAATTCCAGCCATCCTCCGGAGTGGAAACATCCACCCAAAAGGATTTTCCATCTCTTGTCGGAATGGCGGGCACCCGCTCACCGATTTTCTTAAATTCAAATCCATGTGTTGATATCAAAAACCCTGATGCATTTAAAGAGCTGATGTCCTTGCCTTCCGCTTTGCCGGAACATTTGGCGCAAAGCAAAACAATTTCACTTAAAAATGCTTTTTTTGTCGCCAAAGCTTTAAACCGCTTTGCTGGCAATTATGGCATTTGTAGCCAAAAGGCGTTTCATTTTTTGCATAATTCACCGCACCAAAATCTTTCATATCCATGCTCGCCTCCTTTTATAAAAGAACCGTTTTATTTTATAAATTTATTATTTTTTGTCAAGAGTTTAAATATCTCTTACCTAAAAGAATAAATTTTGATAAAATATTAATGTTCATCTTTATTTATTATCATTAAATCAAAATATGTTCGGCCAAAAATTCACTCTAAAAAAATTCTTGAATTCACTTAACGAAAAACAAGCTCTTTATGTTAATTTGGATTTAAACAATCCTTATAACGGCGAATTTATGCTGGCTGTTTTTCACTTGATTCCGACCAAAGGCCACAACATTTTGCAAGCGGCCGGCGAAGTGGCGGCCGAATCTTCCACCGGAACAAATTTTCGCGTAACCACGGAAACGGCTTTTTCCAGAACTTTAAATGCGCTGGTTTATAAAATTGACTTGAAAGAAAATCTGGTGCGGATTGCTTATCCGTGGCGACTTTTTGATCGCAATGGCAATATCCAAAATATTTTAACTTACATTGTCGGCAATGTTCTTGGCATGAAAGAAATCAGCGCGTTAAAATTATTGGACGTGTGGTTCCCGCCAGCCATGATGGAACAATATGACGGACCAAGTTATACAATTGATGATTTACGAAAATATTTGAATGTCTCCGATCGCCCGATTCTTGGCACAATTATCAAACCCAAAATGGGTTTAACCGCTTCGGAATACGCGGAAGTTTGTTATGATTTTTGGGTTGGCGGAGGAGATTTTGTCAAAAATGACGAACCGCAAGCGGATCAAGATTTTTGCCCTTACGAAAAGATGGTTCATAATGTCAAAACGGCCATGGACAAAACCGTCAAAAAAACCGGCAAGAAAAAAATTCACTCCTTTAACGTTTCGGCCGCTGATTTTGACACCATGATTGAACGTTGCGAAACAATTAAAAACACCGGCTTTGAAAAAGGCAGTTATGCTTTTTTGATTGACGGCATTACCGCCGGTTGGATGGCTGTACAAACTTTGCGCCGACATTATCCGGATGTGTTTATTCATTTTCATCGCGCGGCACACGGCGCTTTTACCCGAGATGAAAATCCGATCGGTTTTTCTGTTTTGGTACTTTCAAAATTTGCCAGATTGGCCGGAGTTTCCGGTATTCACACTGGCACGGCCGGTGTTGGCAAAATGGCCGGTTCACCTGATGAAGATATTATCGCAGCCAAAAATATTTTGCATTACGAAGCCGAAGGACATTATTTTTCTCAAAATTGGTCAACTATCCAAACAACCGATCAAGACAATTTTGCTTTAATCAAAAAAGACAAAAAAAATAAACAAATTTTGGTTGATGATTCGTGGCGCGGGATCAAAAAATGCTGTCCGATAATTTCCGGTGGCTTGAATCCGGTTTTGCTGAAACCATTTATCAAAGCTATGGGCGGAGAAATGGATTTTATCACCACCATGGGCGCGGGAGTGCATGCGCATCCGGATGGCACGCAAGCCGGCGCGCGAGCCTTAATCCAAGCATGCGAAGCTTACAAAAAAAATATTGATATCAAAAAATACGCCAAAACTCACTCTGAATTAAAAACTGCGATTAAGTTTTTCAAAAAATAGTATTTGAAAACGATTCAATTAAAAAAACCGGCTGCGTTCAGTCGGTTTTTTATTATATAAATTTATCATCTATTGGCAAAGGCTTTTGATTTGTGCTTTTTTTCTCTCATTTCTTAAATAAAGCAAGTGTTTTAAAAAATCATGCAACAGAAACGTGCAAACGAATACTAAAGTAAAATACCAATCAACATTGAGAAACACACCAAGCAAGGCAATAATCACTGGTCCAAAAACAACACCATACCATCTTATTTTTCTTCCTTTGGCAAACGGCGTGAAAAAAAACTCAATAACCGGTAATCCAAGAAACATTAATAGTACTAATATTTTGCTAAAAACGTCTGTTGTTGGAAGAAATTGAATAAGTAAAACAAAAACCGCCACATAAAAAAGATCAATCAAAATAAATTTCCAAAGACTGCTCCATTTTTGCGTACGGTCGGCTAATTGATCCAATCTTTGTAAAATTTTCATAATTTTTACCTCCTTAAATTGTCCAAAGAACCGAACGAGGTTATCTTAGCACGAAAAACAAAAATGTCAACAAAAAAA